>Ga0315274_10000473_pt1 | contig 63098 bp, 62 predicted proteins | sample YL17G02_20_MG_FD_203700 | JGI IMG/M metagenome (GOLD analysis project Ga0315274, IMG submission 203700) | Sediment microbial communities from Yellowstone Lake, YNP, Wyoming, USA - YL17G02_20 | ecosystem: Environmental > Aquatic > Freshwater > Lake > Sediment | place: USA: Wyoming | collected...
CTTGATATACCAGACAACGCATTACCATTCCTAAACCAGATAGCTGGTGTTCAGCGCGGTGATAGATTTAAAACATTTATCAATTGGCTTATCGGAAGTGAATCTATAGCACCAACTCCAGTTGCATACGATCAAGATCCAAACTACATTGCCGCATCAATACTAAATGTATGGGCTGGGGCAACGCAAGGTAATTTAAAAGATAAACAATTAATTCTATTCCTACCAACAAATGAGTTGTCGGTATTTGGGTATAATACTAAGATAGGAAACGATACTACACACAATAGTATGCGTGTACATTTAACATGGGCCTTTGATTCTGGTGTCAATACATCGTTTACAATAAAAACTGCAATTAGAATACTTAATATCACAACTGGTAACACCACTGACATAAATAATATTAATAATATCTCAACATTCAATCTCATAAATGGTGATGTAAGAGAAACAGAATTAATTGATACACATGGCAACATCCAACCAAATAATATCGTGAGTATTATAGTATCTAGGAATTATGACGGAAGCCCAGATCCTAAAACAGAACTAGTTGGCGTTGTCGGTCTAAGGATAGAATTACTCGATGGCTAAAAAAGCTATAAATTTTAAAAACTCAGTTACTACATATACCGCCCTGCCGATTGTTGGAAATACACAGGGTGATGTAAGAACTACCACCGACACGGGTTTCCAATATTATTGGTCAGTTGTTGGGGTTGCTGGTGCATTAACTGACTGGAAAATGCTTAATGATCGTGTCCCATCAACGATCAATGAGCAAGAGAAACTCAATCTAGAACTCGAGATGGCATTTAAGGCAGCTGCGATATCAAGATATAAAGAACTTACTTATGTTGGTAAAACACTGACTGCGGTCGATATTTATACTAGTGCAGCAAAAACAGTCAAATTATTTAATAAAACATTCGCATATGTCGGGAAGACACTAACCAAAACCGTGTTGACAAGAATAAGTGATGGGACCACATTAACTAAAGATCTAGCATATATTGGTAAAAATCTCATATCGGTAACTATTAGCTAAAAATGCACAATCAAAACTATTGTAGGTAGGTGAGTGGGTTTACGATTAGCGGAGGATTTTAGATGGCCATTGCCGACGATTTCAGCGTAAGCATTGGTGGTGACATTCGCTACACCGGAGGTTCAACCAATTATACTGTGCTCGAACTGCACAGGTTCTTATCGAGCCTTGCAGACGATGCGCAGGCTGCTGGTGGTGACCTGATTGACATTACGTCACTTACACCATCAGACAGATCGACTGACCAGATTATCACATTGAACTCCACATACAATATTGACGACACTGCTGCTCGTCACTTGTATGATGGGTCTATTACTCAAGGTAGCGGTAATATTGTATATTCTGGTCTTCGCGTGCTGGGCACCGTCACGGCTGGCACCGAGATCATGATTGTGCAAGACAACGAAGTCCTGCCAGCATATTGGAGCACTGGGATTAACCCCGACGCAAGCAACCAGGTTATCATGCGCCTCCTCATCAAGAGCCGCGATGGTGGTGCAGATATCGATGGTAAGCGCGTCATGTGCTTGGCTCGTGAGCTTGCCAAGCAATACAAGGAATTCCCGGTTACCTTGGGTCTTGCTAATAGCGTTGCAGCTATTTCGACCGCCGATGACCTCAACAACACGGACTCGGATACGACCATCGAAGCCTGGTCCACAATCGCCAATACAGAAGGATATCAGGAAATCGACATCGATGGCACTGGTGCCACTGGCCAGGAATTCTATACCAAATTGGACAAGGGTAGCCAGAGTCTAAACCAGACTTATGAGTTCACCAAGTGGGTTAGTCAGAGGTCACACGTTGCATTAAGTGGTACCGATACAGGGACTAGTTATGTGATCGATGATGCCACAACTGTTGGTCAAGCACAGTCATTCACAAGCCGCGTGAAAGCAGAGAAGTTAACTGAAGCCCGTTTCCACATCAAGATTGGGGCTGGGGCACCAACCGGGCCACTAACCGCAGAGTTGTACGCCTCAACAGCAGGTATAAAGCCTACTGGGTCGGTTCTAGCAACTTCTGAGCCTGTATTATCATCTCTTATCACATCATCATATACGACTGTCATTTTCCGTTTCAACGACAACTACACTCTAGTTGCCGCCACACAATACTGCATTGTGATACGTCATCCGAATGGCGGAGCATCTGACTACTTTAGCGTTGAGGGAGCTGCAGCAGGATCAGTTGCGGGCCAGAATAAAGCCAATGAAAGTCCGGCTCTAACTTGGACTGCCGAAGCCGCCGCAGACCTATGGTTCTCAGTTAAGTCTTCACCAGTCTGGTTTACAATCCCAGGGGAGAAATTCAGAGGGATCACCCACGAGATCGTGTATGACAACGAAGCTGGTGGGCCGTTCACCGAGAAAGAGACAGTCTTCTGGGGTTCCAAAATCACCTACGACACCCTGGTCAGCACGTTCGTGGTTGGTGAGTACGTCAAGTTCACGCGAGCTGGAGTCGTGGTCAACGGCGGGAAGGTTCTCAAGGACACCGGCGCGATCCTGACGCTAGCCCTGGAGACCATCACCGCCAACCTTCTGGACGATGATGTTATCACTGGTCTGACATCCGGAGCCACAGCAGCAATCAACGTGACAATTGTTGATAGTGATAAGGCCGGTGGTGAGGGGCTTCTACTGGCCTTGGATGACAATGGCGCAACGGGAGACCTATACCTCCAATTGATCAGCGGTCAGGCCCCAGTAAACAATCTACAAATCGTAGGCCGTACATCGGCGGCGACATGCGACGTGGACACGACGGTCACGCCCAGAACCATTTCTGCAGAGTTTATTGGACAGTCAACTGGTACCAACCTAATTGGCGCTTATGGTGTGGGCTTCGACACAAATGACGTTGGTGCCTCCGACAAGTTCTTTGACCTCACTAACACCCAGAGGACGCCGCCCAACAACGTTACATTCACTGTGACTGGACTGGTATCTGGTGAAGACAGAGTCCTAGTCGGGCCAAGAACCGCCTCAAGCCTACTAAAGGGTCAATGGTTACTCAACACTACTTTAAATGGTGCTGGTGAGACCGCCATTATCATCAAAACTGGGGCCGAGGCGTCACCGATCGCTACGGACACCCCGAAGGACGGGACCACAACCAACACCCGTCTCCGTGTAGAACTAGATACTGGGATCTATCGTCGGCAGGCATATGTTAGCTATACAGCTTCGACATTCACGATAGCATCTTCGAACTACACTGGTGTTAACGTGGCTTCTGCCAACAACGATGTGTTCTGCGCCTATATTGACGAGCTAGCCAATGCCGACACAGAAGCCTATACGGCAGTATATAAGGGATCAGATAGAAATATTCTAGCACGCGTCCGCGACGGTGGTGGTACCCCGATCAAGACCTTTGAAGGTAATGCTGTGTTTGGCATTACTTCATCATCCATCGCGGCCATCCGGACAAGTGATGCATAAAGTGCTTTCAACTAATGCGCTGCAGGCTTACTGGAATAGTCTGCAGCGCATTAGTATATAAATATGATGAATATAACCAAAACATGCGGTGGATGCACATTGTGCTGTAAGCTTCCTGAGATTCAGGTACTCAGCAAGCCTGCCGGACAGATGTGCACCCACTGTAACATTGGTGTCGGGTGTGATGCATATGAATACAGACCAGACGACTGCAGGCAGTTCAGATGCATCTGGATCACCAGTCCACTAAGCGACAGATTCAGACCGGACAAGATGGGCATCTTGTTCGAGATGCACAAAGCCCACAAGACTGTCATAGGACTGGTGGAAGAAGGTGCCAGCTGGAAGTCTGGACGTCCCATGCGTCTTATCATGCAGATGGTCAATGATGGCTACACAGTGTGGGTGGTAGACGGTACTGAGCGCAACTTGTTCCTACCGAGCGGAGAGACAAAACAGAACGCGCTGGCTAAAGCACAAACTATCTGGGGGGAAGCATGGCAGCACCGACCTATGCTGAAGACCTGACCGATATAGATTTGGCTGAAGCAACCACGGCTTGGGCCGAATCCTCGGATGCAGCCTGGGATGACGGCGGGGGGCCTACTGCCGACTCTGACTATCCTTATATCGAAGGTGCCAGGGCCATATCTCAGACCATGACCAAAGCCACCATTTGTTCTCTCTTAGTTGACGCTGGGGTTGGTGGTATATCTCTCCCTACCGATGGTGCATTTCTGGTTTGGCAAGTCTTCTCGTCCCCGCTAGTTCTCGACTACTACGCAAACGGTGGAATGAGAGTCATGGTCGGGTCCGGTTTGGGTGATTTTTATTCATGGGATGTTGGTGGCAGGGACTTTGGCCGTAACCCTTATGGTGGATGGCAGAATCACGCTGTAAATCCAGCCATTGGTAGCCCTGATGATACTGTAGGCACTCCAGGCGCTACAAAACGGTATATTGGAGCAGCTTGTAAAGTCACTGCAGGCATCGCCAAAGGTAACCCACACGCTGTTGATGCTGTGCGATACGGAAGATGTGAAGCCAGGTTTACGAATGGGGAGAGCGGTACTCCATGCACATTCGCTGGCTATGCGGCCTCTAACGATGCTTCTACAGCGTGTTGGGGTCTTATACAAGCTATACCCGGTGGTTACTTGTGGAAAGGTTTGATGACCATCGGCTATTCCTCAGCGGCTTACTTTAGTGACAGCGACAAGCTGGTCATCATCGACAACACGCCTAAAGTCACTACGGCCTTTAACAAGATTGAGGTTCGACAGGCAGGGACAACACTCAACTGGACGCGTATCACGTTCCAGAAGGCCGGATCGGTATCTAAAGGCCGCTTCGAGATGATCGATGCTGCCGACGTGAATCTCGAATCATGTACCTTCATCGACATGGATACCTTTGTCTTCCTGTCCAGCGGATCGGCGCTCAATTGCGCCTGGACGCGATGCGCCCAGATCACGGCCCCATGTCCTCTGAATGGATCAAAGATTCTGCTCTCTACAGTGGCTGCTGACGCGTCCGCACTGGTCTGGAACTCGGCATCAGATCCGGATGGCTATCTGGACGACATGACGTTCAGCAAGGGAACGAACGCTCACCATGCCATACAGTTTGGTACATCTGCGCCAACCACTATGACGCTCCGTGGCACAACCACTTCTGGGTTCAACGCGAGCAATGCCCAGAACGACTCTACGTTTTATTTTGCAGACAAGGGCTCTGATACAGTGTGGAGCTTGAGCGTTATTGGCGGAACTGGCAACTTTAGCTACAAGAAGGCCAGAGCTGGTGATACAGTCGTGATCACGCTTGACTCCGTGACTACCAAGATCACAGTCAAGAACACATCTGGAACCAACATCGAGAGCGCACGAGTTCTGGTTGAGGCAAGTGATGGAACAGGGGATCTACCATACAACGATACAGTAACGATTGCCCGTTCGAGCTCAACTGCCACTGTGTCGCACACAGCTCATGGGTTGGCTACAGGTGATAAAGTAGTAATAAGGTATGCAAATCAGCAAGAATATAATGGTGTATTCAGCATTACCTATATTGGTGTTGACTCATACTCTTATACGGTTAGTGGTACCCCAACTACACCAGCTACTGGGACAATCAAGGCAACAGGCGTGGTGCTTGAAGGTCTGACTGACCCGGTCGGGGTAATCTCTGCTTCAAGAGTTTTCTCTGTCGATCAGAATGTGAAAGGCACGGCTAGAAAAACGACATCATCGCCATATTATAAAATATCCGATTTCACAGACATAGTTGACTCCGTTGCTGGGTTAACTAAAATCGTTCAATTGGTTAGTGATTATTGAGGCATAAAATGAGCGAAGACAACAAATATCCGAATCTCAACCCTCCTGAAGGACCGATGGGCGATTTAAAGGAAATTAAGCATTTGCCCGGAATGAATAATGCGCATCAAATTTCATGGGGAGATGAATATAAGTCTTGGCCAATCGAGAGGCGGCTTGAATATGCCGAAAAGCTAGCAAGTTCAATGAACCATGCTGCAGACATACTACAAAAAGAGCGTGACGAATTAATCAAAGTAGCGGTTGCAGCGGAAGCAAAACTTAAATCCAATATCAAGAGCTACGTTAGTCAGGGCGAGTTAATGCATAAAGAACTTGGCGCAGCTGATGCCGAGAAACAAGTGCTATATCAAGAGATAGTCAGTCTTAAGAGCCAGGTCAAGGATTTGACAAGACGCCTAGCCGACAAAGGGAATAATAAGTGTCAGTAATTTCAATAGACTGGGCAACCAAGATCATATCGGTCCCACGGGACTATATGACTTTAGTCCAAGCTACACCAATCGAGATTCGAGAACTGAATATCAATCAATTTAGGCTTGACCTCAAAGCTCTCGAGGCTAGTGAAATTGGAATGACGTTCCTTGATACCCACCGCCACAATACAGAAGTGTTGCTCGGTGGTATCATATATGCTATGGTCGTAGAGATTATTAACGGATATACCGTCACATTTGAAAATGGTGCATACGCCGTCAACCTGATCGGGGCCAACAGCAACATCGGCGACGTAATCAACCTCAACACCGTTTCAGTCAGGTCGAATAATGCTGCTGGCCTTATTTCCAACGCCGCCATCGAGTATGCGTCATTCAACGGTGGCGTCACTATAGACGTAACCAGTGCGAATACCGGTACGGTATTCCCCACAGGCACACCACAGAAACCAGTTAATAATATATCAGATGCAATGCTTATAGCCTCTGTAAGAGGATTTACTATGTTATATATTATTGGTGATATCGAACTGGACATTGGCGATGATGTCAGCAATATGACACTCATTGGTCAATCACAGAATGAATCATCAATTATAGTTCATGGTGGTGCAACCGTAACAAACTCACAATTCAATGACGCCACTATCAATGGCGAATTTGACGGTATGGCAGTTATTAAATCATGCGCAGTTGAGAATATAGACTTCTTCGATGGTATAATAGAAGAATGCATGCTTACGGGAATTATCAAATTATTGGGTTTTGGTAAAACAAATCTTAGAAACTGCTATGACGGTTTACCAGGTCTTGGAACACCAATTATAAACTGTAATGGTGATGGTCAGGATATTGGTGTTTGGGGTTATTATGGTGGCTTAGTATTGCAAAATAAGACTGGCGACGATAGTATCAGCATCAACATGGCTACTGGACGTTTAGTAATAGAATCTACAGTCACCAATGGAACAATCTTAGTAAAAGGTGTTGGACTTTGCGATGACAATAGTACAGGTACCGCTGATGTAAACACTGATGGTCTTATTTCAACAGAATCCGTTGTCAGGGCTGTGCAAGATGCTGTATATATTGACACAGATGATGGTGATCCAGGAACCACATTCCCAATAGGAACAAAAGGTCATCCAGTTAGCAATATAGATGATGCATATATTATCGCTACCCAAATGCATCTATCTAAATATACTGTGCATGGGAGTATTGTCTTAAATCGAACTTACGAAGGATGGGTAATACAAGGAGACTGTATTGATGACACGGTAGATTTAGGTGGTTGTGATATACAAAATTCATATATTAAAAATCTTAAGGTAATAGGAATACAGGGTGGTACACTACCAGCCTTGTTTAATGAATGTTATATGGCTGATGTCGTTGGTGTGAACGGTCAAATTAACAACTGTGTTATATATGATTCTATTAGTGTTGGGGCTTCAGGTTCTATTGTGGTGATAAGAGGTTGTATGGGTATTGGAGTCACCGGTAGTGTTGTTGTAGATGCTATTGGACTTGGTCGTACAATTGTTGGGGATAACTTAGGTGGTGGTTGGACGATTAAAAATGCAGTTTGGGGACCACCCCCAACTATATTTCAGTTAGGGTTTGGTTCTGGCAATTTAACGATTGACCCAAGTTGTACTGGTGGTACCATTGTTGCTACCGGCGTTGTTTCAGTTAGTGACAACAGCACAGGAGCCATGGTCCACAGAGATGCCCAATTACAAGCTGCTCCAGGTGCATACAATGGAAGCGTATGCATAGATACCGTGAATGGCACAGACTCTGCTATATATCCATGTGGAACCCAATCGAAACCAGTTAAAACTCTCACTAACGCAACTACCATTGCCAACAGTCTAGGTATTCGCAATTATAGCGTGCGGGGACCACTCACCATTAATGTACCACATGAAGGGTTCACTATTACAGGTATTGGATCTATTCTAACAGACATTATTACCATTACTAGTGGAACATCGGTCGCGAATTCGAAATTCATTAGATGCACGGTCGCTGGCACGGTCGCTGGCACCAATGTCCAATATGATGATTGTGTTCTATTCAACCTATCTGGTGTGCAGGGTCTGGCTCTTGATACCACCATCTTTGGCACGCTGTCTTTGGCCGCAGCATCCACCTTTATTGGGCGTGGCCTGTCAGGCTCTACTATCATGATCGACCTCGTCGGAGGTGGGGGTCATTCCGTTCAATTTAATGGGGTAGGGGCCTTCACCATCGCTAACGCTGGACCTGGAGACATGATCCAAGCAGGTATCTCTGTGGGCTCTATTACCGTTGACACAACCTGTGTGACGGGTTCCGTCATCGCGGTCATCGGCGACTGCTCGATAATAGACAACGGTGTTGGAGCCTATGTGGTCGATGGAACAACTGTGAAGCATGTCTGGGATACGCAACCACAGATAGGTTAATATTATGTGGTTTACTAGACAGGTCAATGGCTTTAAGGCATGGTTTGTGGTAACCAGTGGTGGTAGTTTAGTCACTGGTATAGCAGCAATTAGATTTACTGTGACTGTGGTCAACCCAGCAGACACCCTAACTAACGTTCCTGTAGTGGCAGAATCTGCAGTTAAACTGGGCCTTTATACATTCTTAATCCCAAGCGCATTCATCACCACGAATGGTGTTGGAAATTATGCAGTCGTAGTACAAGTAAACAAACCGGCTCCCGGAGCCATCATCGCTGCATTCAATGAAGTGTTAGAGGTATCACAAGAAGACTTTGATTCTCTTGGCCAAGCAACTATAGCGGTCAGGACAACAGCCACAGCTGGATCAACAGCCACAGACATTAGGACTGGACTAACTCAAGCAGATAATTTCTTTAATGATATGCAGGTCGTAGTTGTGAATGCCGCTGGTGTTGCTGCAAGAACAATCACAGATTTTACTCAGGTCAATGGTGTTATAAAAGTATCAGCGTTGCCTTTCGTCCCAGCAGCGGGTAATCCAGTGGTGATAATAGCAAGACATGCTGGTGCAACTTCACCTGGAGCAATAGCCAGCGCTGTGTGGGATGAACTAACAGTTGGTCATGTTGGGGTTGGGTCGTTTGGCGAATTGACTCAGGACATGGAAACAATATTGAGAGCATTAATGTCATTGCTATAAGCGAGGCATCAATGCGCAGAGACACCAAAATAATAATGTGCGCATGTGGCGTTAAAGCAGTGAATGATAAACTTACTGAGGATGAAGAAAATAAATATAATACTGATAAAATGTTTAGTATGGCATTTAAATGCCCAATTTGTAATAATAGGTGGATAATTCAATGTGCTAAGAATGATGACGATAAAGAATGGTAATATAAGAGGCCGGGACTTAATAATCCCGGCCTCTTGTGTAGTTAGTTCCTATCGGTCATTGGATTATAACGTTTCTTCCCGCTCTTCTTAGTAACCCTGGGCATTGGCTCAACCTTAATGGTCTGCGGCTTAGGCAGAATCGCTGGTTCAATATGCCCAGATGACTGATCGTGTGCGCGGAACGAATTAACCATACCCCTCTGGATTTTATTACTGGTATAATCGTTCTCTTCACCAGTTGTCCGACCAAAGGCGTTGCTGCATGATTGAGCCATTCCAGCATACTTGACACCAGTGCTATACTGTCGTGAATTTAGATTAGTACACCATAAGTGTATATCATGAGCCATATCATCACAACCAACACCTTGTAGATTACACACTGCGCTGCCCATAAGGGCTTGAGCCTGAACGAAATCCCCGGCATCTGCGAGTTTGATTGCTTTCTGTTGTGCCTCTACTGCAGCCAGGATTGCCTCTTCCTTCAGCACATCCTTATCTCTATCCTTAGACTCCTCGCCATCCTTGACGAATTCGAGCTTAGACTTCGATTCGATCTTCTCGGTCTTCTTCGACATCAAATTGGAGAATTCGATAGAGATATCTGCTACTGTTACTTCCCTTGGAAGGGCTGATGTACGAGGCTCGAGCACAACCTTAGCCAGAACGCTCTTAACTTCTTCAGCGAAGATGTCAGGAATACGAACGGTTAGTTTGTGGTTGTTGTCGTCATATTCCCAGGCATAGGATGTATTGACGACATCAACTTCCTTAACACCAGGCTTGAATTGTGCTTCGATCTTGATGTTCTGACCATAGCACGAGATGAGCCCACCGAGCTCCTGCGCAAAGGCGGTCATGATCTTATCGACATTGTCGATATAATAATAGTTACCACCACCAGCCTTCGCCATCGACTGCAGCAACTCAGGATTATGGTCAGTACCGAATCCAAACGCTGATAATGTTGACTTTCCTGGGCGTTTGTTGACGATATCAATCAATCCGGGAATATCGCTCACGCCGACATTAGGCAATCCATCGGTGAACAATATAACCCGGTTGATTGGACCGTCTGCGACACCAACCATTTCAAATCCAAGTAGTGTTGCGCCACTGATATTGGTAGTGTCCCTCGAGCGCAACCCCTCAATCATCCCCTTCAGCTCGGTCTTCCTAGAACTAGTCACAAGCTCCATATCTGCGAGCTTGCTGAAATCGGTAGAGAATATTACGATACCGAGTTTGTCGTTCTCAGATAGATGATCAACCAATATAGACATCGACTTCTTCATATGATTGATTTTGTTACCCTGCATACTACCAGAGATGTCCAATACCGCTACAAGATTTAATGGTTGTCTCTTAACCTTCTCCCCAGCCGGAGCCTTGATGCTGGTCATCATGACCACAGTATTCTCTTTGTCGAACCGAACCTTTGAATAGTCAAACTTCGTGATAGTTTCCAATGTAGTAGACCTCACTACTTGCCTCGGGGTTGGTTCTCGACTCAGGCGGGCGACGTCCAACAAACGCCCCAACTGATGTCAAGTCCTATCCCCATTTGGTAGGACGTTTGGCTCGGCGGCATTACTGCCCAGCGAGCCAGGCAAGCTCGAGTGTGATATCACCTGCGGCTGAGAACCCAAAGGCAATATCCCACTTTTGCATCTAATTTTAAATACGCTTGAAGATCGTTTATCGCGTTATTTTTGGTAGTGTCTTAAAACCGGCTGGACGTTTACGGGCTTTTGGTGCTGGATCTTCAGCCGGTTTTGGTGGTCTAAACGGCGTTGGGTCCTTATCTGGAGCAGGGCCAGGGGTCCTCGGACCGGGCCTAGGCATTGGCGGAGTCTTCGGCATCGGAATAGTAGGGGTTGGTTTCGGCTCCGCCATCACATCTGGATCTTCAGTAATTTGGTCGGCAATATCACCTATCAGATCTTTAGATTCAACCTTCGAGCGATTCTTCTTTGATTCAATTCTTGGTTCCGATGCCATTTCTTCACCCCCAATCATATTATTCATGATTTGTCTGGCACGCTCAGGATTGTCAACAACATCACCTATGATCTTGTGAATGTTGTTGGGACTTTGTGATGCTAATTTTGATATTGCTAGTGATAAGTTTTTGGGCTTAATGATTTTAATGAACCTTCGCCAGATTTCTGGACCGACCAAATAGTGGAAAAATTCATCTTTGAGTACGTCTGCATGCTTGTATACTTTTTTGAGCAATTTGGCATCCTTGGGCAATCCATGAGCTGACAATACTTCCATTACTCCTTTGCTCAATTCGTGAACAAGGAGCGGGAATATTACAGCTTTAGCATTAACTGTAATTGCACCTTCCCCTTCCATTTCAGGCCATTGTATTGATTCTTCACCACCTTGACCGGCCAATTCTGCAACCTGAGCTATATCCGTCAACCAATGGGTATAGATAGAAGCTCGGGCCATCTGATCATACATTTTCATTAAATTCGGGTCAATAGTGGTGATTTCATTCTTCACCAGATGATGCATGGTGACCATCTGGTGCGCTGCCGCACCATGAATAAGACTATTCATGGTGATTCTTTTGTCATACGAGGGTGTGCGTATGCACCAGGTGGGATTCAAACCCACATCGACGCAACTTTAGAGGTTGCCGTCTTGTCAATCGACCACTGGTGCCAATGGCCCCGAAGGGCCATTTCATTCTAGACCCAATCTGATTATGTATTCCTTTTCATATCTAACAGCTCTATCTTCCCACCCCTTTCTGATCCGGTGCACCTCTTCGAAGGGTCTGTTTCTGATCTTCAGATACAGCCTGTGCAGGACCGTGATCCTGACACGCATCCCAACATCCTTCTGCTTTTTGGCGAGACGATCTTGCTTTTGTTCCCGTGCCATTTGCTTGACAATTGACCTGATACCCTTGATGGCCTCGACAACCTTTGGGTCAATCGCGGTGTGCATCGTATGCCTCCTCACTCATTGCCAGTCTTCGCGACAATTGGTTCTGATAGGAGGTGGCCCGCGAGGCATCTACGTAAACATGCTACTCCCTCCAAAGATGGTATCTTGAGAATTGGCGTCTATCATCAACCGGCTCAGTGCATAATGCTGTCGCCTGGTCGCCTATGTCGGGTTCACGGAATAGGATGCATTTAACACCGCCAGCTTCAATACGCTCATGCTCTGATAGAAGCTTATGTTCGTCAGGGACTTCACATACGATAAGATAGTTGATATTGGACTTGTCGTGTTGAAGATTGATACCAGCTTCGTGTGCGGCGTGCGCCGCCTGAACGATTTGTTGGCAGGTAGGTAGATCCTTGCGAACCAGAACGTAGTTGTACTTAATCTAGGACATTGCACCCTCCTTCCTCTTACGCCTTTTTAAATACGTTTGTGTGTCAGATACCCATTTTTGGAATAACTCTCTTGTGTGCTCGATGTATCGCCTATGTCCACAAACTACATGCGCATATTTGGTTCTAGCGCTTAAGCACTTATCGCAAATTGCTATTTCCATGTGAAGGCGATCGTCTATCGGGTCCCACATCCCGCTTGCATAATTGCCATTAGATGAAAATACAATGGCGCGGCCAATTTCCTGAAAGTATCCACCATTGATCATCTTGGATGTCTTTGATACCTTATTGCCGCAAACCAAGCAGTGGTATTGCAACTTCCCAACATTTTTGGAACAATTCGAATTTTTCATAATTTTATTTACCATTGATCATCAAAATCTTTATTATATTGAATTATCCATCTTGTATTACATGTCGGACATTTAAATGCAACGCCATATGTCTTATCGGTGTTATATTTCTTCTCCTCTTCATTAGTCAATTTATCACGAATTACTTCTACACCACAACCGCATACTATTATTTTAGTATCTCTTTGCATTGCAATGTATTTTTGAGTCATCGGAAGGGCATTTCGTCAATAGTCTTATGTACGCAATCACTACATCGTCGTTCATTTTTAGACCAATCTTTCCGTAGACTTCTGCCAAATAGCGAACAATACCTTGGGTAACGATGGGTGCACCCAACGCCACAATACTTGAAATCTTGCTGATTAACTTTGATGTCTGATGTGTTTGACATGTTTACTCCGGTTTAGCCAATCTTTTGGCTAATGATGGGAACTTCTCAGCTAATTCTTCTAATTTATCAAATTCTAAAGTGGCTATTACGTCCCAACAACCCATCTCGGCAGCAACCATAACATCCTGATACAACCTTCGATCTAGACGCAATTGAGCAATTCGTTTAAATAGATCTTGGGTCAGCAAGTATTTTTGCGACAATTGGGTCATTACCAGCCATCCATTCTAATAATTCAAACCCGCCGAAATTACCATGTGGGTGTCCACAATCCTCAACTTCGAAGTATTCACCGTGTCTCCATATAACATAAGAGTGGCCGGTGGTCTCAAATTCCCATCTACTCCGAATTCTAGTTAATGCTTCAATTGCATTAAGAAATTTGATAGTATAATCAGACTTATCGATGGGAATATTCATTTTAACTTGCCTATCTGATGCCCAATCCATAACGCATGCCCGATGTCAGATACTAATCTACGATTGGTAATTTCCCTCAACACATATTCTGGGGCACCAGCTATATGCATAACTTCAAGCCCATCTGGATCAAGAAGTTTTGCTGTGACGCGCTCGTCATCAGCTCGATCAATGATCCATTGCCCTTTTTCGTCCCACCATGCTGTAGGTTTCCGATAGGTATTAATTATGTCTTTGGCGCCATCCCAGCAATCTTCATAAATATGTGCAGACTGTGAGACAATAACTAAATCACCCAGCTCGATTTGTTTATTGTCCATAATTTCGCCACGCTCAGCGAGGATGGTTCCCCTAACATATTCTTGCAGGTTCCTGAGGGCATAAGCGTTCTCAGGCCAACCATAGAACATATCGTTTGATCTAATCGTTGCCGTCAGATTCAAACGCCTATCCAACACTCTAAACCATAAATGGTTTAAACATGGGCTTGATTTTGTGCTGTCGCTTGCATCCCAAAGTGATATTACTGCAGAGCGCGATTCTATGTCCTTAGCCAATTTCTTAATGACTTTCGTAACCTGATCAACCCCGAATGCCTGACGCATTAGGTTACCATACGTATAAGACACGTCAGCAACCTTCTCACCAGACATAAACCTTTTGACATATTGATTAAGGTGATTGGCGTCAAATGGTAGGCATGGATGCACAAATTCTGGAATGATTCCATTTTCTTCCGTGATAACAACTATTAGATCGATAAGCTCTAGAGTATCTTGGTCATAATGGGTATGTACACGCTTACCAAACGTCATTATTTGATATAGAAGCTCAGCATATCCATCGGCAATTGTCTTAGCCCTGATGGTATGAGCACAATATGGCCCCGGTAATCTATCTGGATTTTGAACTGGTGGTGGGTATATTTTCCGAAATTCAAAGATTACCGGAGTGATTTGACTTTTCTCAAATCTCGAGTTGATTTCAGCAATCGCCCCTTTGTCATCGGTTGCGCAATATAGTTTAACATTATTTCGAATAAATTCTATTTGTTCTACTGGGATATCTGATCCTATGTGAATTTTAGTTCCTTCAACGATAATTCCATCATTATTAATTATCTTAGCCCCACCAAAGAATCTGGTGAGATCATCAAATGCACCAGAAAGATCTTTACCATATGCGACGATGTGCTTAATCCACGGACTGGCAAGCAGATTCCTTATCATCATATCAACGCCACGCTGCGATGTATAGAGATTGCCTATTAATGCTATCTTATCCATAACCACAAGTAATTCGTCTCTGGTACGCTCTCGAGTGGTCCATTTTGAGCATACAGCAATGTTAGACTCTTGATTGCCAATTATAAACTGGTTCTTCAAAAACGGTGGCCAATTGTCCATATTATCCTCCCCAGCTGTGGATAACTGGCGTTCGTTTAATATCTTGCCAACCAATTATCCCTCTAGAAGAACATTTGCGGCACTCTACGCGGAACGAATTAAGTGTCAGATACAGTGAGGCATCTTGCCACCATTGTTTGCCACAATTACATTGAAGTCTCACATTGATCCCATTGGGGTGGTGGGCATAACCGATGGCTTTTACTAGATGTGCATCCCTAATCATATTGTCGATTGCTTGCCTGACCTCGTCAATTACTGTACATTTTACAAAATTTTCCGGGGCGTATAATCGTTTCCTCCTGTCGCCAATCGTAAATTTCTCATACTTGCCACGACCAGAACTGAGTCGTATCTCACCAGTAGAGTCATAATATATTATTGTTGGCACTATGCCAAACTCAGATGCTTTATCAAGGTTAATTACGGTTGGGTCATTGACAAAGAGTCCGTGGCTCATCACGATCAGTTCATCATAAGTGTACTTCATCGACCCCGTTATTGCAAACGCATGTATTCTAACAATACCACCTCCTAAAATTATTAGGTCTGGTGAGAGAATATCATTCCCATGTGAGTCTAAGAATTTTATACTCATTGACTCTTTCCATGTCTTGGTTATAATGCCATCGATAGAGTTTATTATAATCTCTTCGATTTCACGTCCATATTCTTTTCGATTCCTAACCACCATATTCTTGAGTGCTATAGATCTAGCATTAGCCCATTCCATAAACTTTCTGAGCTCTGGATAATTGCTAAAGATGTTTCTTGCATTCTCTCCGTTGACTTTAAGTTTAACAAACATAGATATGTTACCAGTAGGTATCCTTCGACTATCCTCAATAACCTCGTGATTTTTTCGACAATCACTAACATGTACTTCGGATGGCTTTCCTTTGACTTCCGTGGCCATTTAAGACTTTTACATGTCTTCTAAGGCTCTCTGGGCCTCTATGGCCCTTCTCGCGGCTTCACAAGCAGTCTTGGCTTCAGAACCATGAATAATCTCATTGTCAAAGATCCACTGTTCACCGCAGGTATCACATAAAAGCATCTCCTTTGGGGCTATCCAACATATTCTACTGTGCTCAGGAATGCTACGACCACATTTATCGCATATTATGGTGCTTGGGATGGTTAACCATTTGTGTGGTTCTAACATGTTTCCTCACCACTGTGAAACAAAGTATGCTGTCTAGGCGTTAGTCAATCATTGGTTCGGCTAATCTTTTCGCAATATCTGGGTATTCTTTGGCAACGCCCTCTAGCAGTTCAAACCCGCTTTCGTAGTAGTTCACCTTTTGAAATTGTTTGTAGAGATAGAACCATATACAAGTCACATCTTGTTTCTTATAGTATAGTCTTAAATCAACGTCATCTCCATTTGGTGAATTACTAGCATTCGGTACGGACCACTCAATATACCACGGATTATCAATCGTCCTCTTCGCGATCCTATCTAAAATATCGAAAGTGATATCGCTCATTTTAGTTTTGGGCAACGTGCAGAACAGTGTCTACCACTAAATTTCATACAAGTCCTAACATGCGATTTAATTTTGCCAAATGAATCGGGATCACATAGATCGAACGATTCGCATTTACGATCCTCTCCTGGTGGCCTAAATATAACAGTTGAACCCTCGAATATAGCATTGATGCTATATCGACACGCTGTCTTTTCAATTAACACTATATCTTTAATATGATTATTGCAATTAGGCTCAACAAGTGATTTTATGTTATAGGCATTATACCCAGCTTCTTTCATTAGCTCAACAAATATTTCGGCAGTTTCCATCAGCTTCTTCTAAATGGATAACCATTGTTTAGTTCATCATTACCGCATACTAGCGTCTCGCATGGAAATTGCTTGCAATCAAACGGAAATGGGCATGCACATCTTCTATCGCCCCAGTATGGACTGATCTCAGTATTCTTCTCCATTATTTTAGTCATTGTTGCTACTAAATCAGGATATCTATCTGAGAATAAATGGAATATTCTTTCCAACTCAATCGGCTGAATATGTTCCCTCCTTGGATCCTTTGGTTGTTCATTCGGGTCAAACGGATTTTCTCCCGCTAATTTCCTTTTAAGTAGTATTCTGAATATTCCATATAACTCAGTCTCATCCACCATTTTACATGAATGAATGATTTCACTTGTCTTACCGCGCCGATCGATCTTCTTCCAGTCTTTATCTTTATTCTCTGGCATAATTACCTCATGAATCAATTCTATTCAAATATTCTCTGCTTCTTCGATGTCGTTATCGTGCATTTAATTCCGGCATTTCGCTACTTTGGCCTTCATAGTGGACCCACGCTCCTCGCAAAGCATTGACAATTCTATCGCGGCGATAACGCGCTGGCATTTTGCCTTTCTTGAATCGCTTGACGTCCTGGATGGAGACATTGAGGTACTCGGCAACCATAGCATCGGTCATCTTGCCATCGCAAGATAAGTATAGACCATTAATCTTCTTTTTGAATTCGTCTGGCGCCATTGGTTTAACTCGGCCTGGCAAATTTCTCAGCTATCTTGGGATCTTCTGCCATCCATGGCGCTCACTCCAACTCAACATCTTCGTCGCATACTTTATTCGGAAGGTTGCTTCCGTACTCTTGCATCTTCTTAAACATCTTCTCGGTAATTGGAAATTGATCGGACTTCATTTTATCAAGAAGATTGGCCAAATCAGCGATTTCGTCTGTCAGAATCGATGGATATAGACAACCTACCATCTGTCCAATAAGCTCTCTACGTATAACGATCTCCTCTTGCAATTCCACCGCCGATAGCCCTAGCCATTCAGATCTTGTCTTCATGTTATTTAAATACTCAAAAATACATATATGAATCAGAGGGTGCGATGAAACTCAGCGAATTATCTGATGACTTACAATTTAGCCGCAAGGTGTTTGGTCATATAATTAGACAAATATTTAGTGGTGTCTACGTTAAAATAGAAAACGATTATTCAGCATTGCCAATATTCAGAGCGAAGTTGTTGGCGGCATGCGCGAAAAAGGGCGAACGTGATGTATTAATGGCTTTTAAGATGTCTGGGCAAAATTTCTCAGTTGAAATATATAGCGATTTCCAATTGGGTTTTGATGGTCTAATCATTAATGATAACGTGGCAAATCCAAATATAATTACAGACATACAGACCAAAATTGCCGACCATTATAAAAATAATATCAAACCAAGAATAGTAAGATTGGTAGATGGGCCGATTAAGGATAAAAATGCCGAGGGGTGGCACGCTATTGACATTTTCGCTAGATGGGTTTAATCTGGTATGCATAAGAGTTTCTTAACTCTTGGAATATTCTCCGCCAAAAATTCAAGCATTTCATACGGCCCAAAATGGTATGCATCTACTTTCCCATGACTATATTTGTGAACTGAGAAGATTTCATCACAACGACGCCACCGGTCATTATAGACATCAATACTACAGCCATCATATTTCCATTCTATTGGATCTGGGATGATTCCAGTCTTTTCATCTGGATCTGGAGTCAATAAATGGCTGGCTGTACTATTTAAGATACCAATGGCGTATTCGTAATCGTTCATATCCATACGTATATAATTATTTATGAGGAGACACCAATGAGCAAAGAGCCACCATTCGCTGGTCCGAAATTCGCGCCGTTAGGCAACAGAATCCTAGCAGAAGTGGTCACCACCAGGGAATCAAAAGGTGGTATTCAACTACCAGATATGGCCAGAGGCGGCTCAAAGGAAGCGATCATCATATCGATGGGCGGCAAAACCAGCAACAATCTCAAGATCGGCGATAAGATCATGTTCTCACGCAGTTTGCCGATCACTGTCGACGAAAAGCAGTATATCATAGTCGTCGAAGACGACGTAGTCGGCGTGTTTGGGAAGTAATCGCCTTATTGCGTGACGTCGAATAATACATTACCATTGACGTTGTCAATAAATCTTACTTGGATTGGAACAGATTTCGTAGTTTGCGCTATGAAGAAGCTATGCGCAGATTGGAAGTTACTCATTGTATATGCGCCACTAGGCACCACAACGTCGACGCGCCTAGTTAAAACTGGTATTGCATTGTCAGTTTCGTATTCAATAATCTGCTCAGTGCCTGCCTTAATATAACCCCCAATGGTTGCGGTGTTTGTCCCAGCACCAGTTGTCTTCACTTCAGCCAATATGTTACCGCCAGCATATTTGCCAAACAAATCGGGTGTTTTTCTCGCACCCGTTGGGATATGCACACACTCATCAATCATGCTAGCTATCTTGACCATCGCTATTCTGGTCAATTCTGGATGGTTGCTACCAGCTGTTAGTTTCCACAATAATGTTGTTGATGCACGCGCATAATTCCTAACATATCTAATTGCGCTTAGAACCGAGCTCAACAATGAGCGATTTGAGATCGCCTCAGCACCAATCTTAGCGACTGGTCTTGATACAAGAGGGATTAAAACAAGCAAGTCAATGAGTTCAGGATCTCTCTCATACCATGTGTATTCAACACTGAGTGTAGCAATATCATAGACGAATCCAGCCGTTCCCATAGAAATAATATCCAACCCGATAGACCCAGCAACTTCTATTGCCATAAATATCATAAATGATTTCTTCTTATCGCTCGATACACCAGAAGTCAGGATATTTATAATGTTGTCCAAATATGAGTCAGCACTAATGGAGCTAACGTTGGCGCGATTATATGACGCTAAGTATGTATTTTGGCCCTTACGATATCCTGTGATCAATTTAATATCGCTACCAGTGCACGATATAGAATAATAGCTTAGATTGGTGGTTTTATCTGACATTACCGATTCTAACGGTATGAAGAATTCTGGAATCTGCCACGTAGAACCGATTAACTTTGTGAACGTAGCAAATGATTCATACCCATAATGTGATGGATGATGCGTGATGAAAGTAAGAGCAATCTGCCCACCACTTACCGTCAAATAAAGATCCGAGATCGGTTCGATGATTGAATTGTCATTGATGAGGGTAGTGGTCCCAGTAGCGTGCGTTGATCCTTCTTCCCAGAAATAAACCAGCGCTCTTGATCCTTCATCGGTATCCCATGCGACATAGAAGCTCGGATCGGAGCCAAGCCCAGATGCAATCCCATAATCATCACGGTTGACTATCGTATCAAGAGTTGTTTTAGGAGCAGCGATATCATTCCAATAGGCCGATACGCTGCTATCGCCCACCCAAGAGTTAACCGATGATTGGAACCACACATTATAATAAGTATTATAACCATCAGAATGATCATATAACTTATATAATATTGCTGTCCTGAATCCAGTTGATCCGCATATCTTTGGTTCAGTCGCATTATAAGTATTTGTGATATTCACATGGCTTGAACAACTCAAATATTCATCACTATATCGGCAAGCTTCAATATAATCAGAACCATTGTCTTCCCAAGCAACCCATGCATTATTATAGCAGTCATTAGCTATGGTTCCATGGCATGTTCCGTCATATTTCGCAATAGTCGTTGACACAGTAGAGGTTCTGGTTATACCTGGTGCTTTAAAGGTAATCTTGAGATAATCAACGCTTTTGTCTTTATACAAAATGAGAACATTTTCACCGTCTTTTGCACGCGCTATGCCATATAAGAACCCGTCCGAACAAATCTTAAAGGTGGTCGTGCTGCTTGTGGTCTTCCTAACATACCAAATCTCTTCGGTCGTTATGTAAGTAGATGGGTTATAGATTGAGTATTGATATGCGACGTGAGTGGTGCCAGAATATGAAGTTACGATTTGTGGACTATTGAAGTAATCATAGTTGCTGCACTGAGCCCACTGATAACCAGCGCCATTTATGCCATCGCCATACCATATCTTCCCCGAATCAAGCCATTTCTGGCTAGCATTAAGCGTGTAGTTAGAACATATCGTTGGATTTGAGACAGAGCAGGTAGGTAAAGTTACTTCGACAGGGAAGGTGCCACTTACCCCATCTGGAACTTTCGCCAATAAATGTCCTCTCGACAACGGAATAACATTGGTACAAGTGCCGTTGCATCTAATCTGGGCGCTGTCATATTGTGGCCCAAATTCTCCGATGACATCGATATATAGCTCCTCTCTACCATCGGAGCTTGAGACATCAGAAATATATGCGGCACCAAGCGTCCCAGGTCCAGGTCCAGGCCCAGGCGTCACAGTCGTTGAGGCGTCATCATTGCTGCAGCCGATGAATACCATCAAAACGGCGCAGATGCAAAGAAGTAGGTTTTTCATTCTTATTCCCTCTAAAGATGGACTCTACCAGGTGCCTCTGTCGGGTGATTGATTTTATTGTATCATCTGACCCGCTTGGTGTCAAGTATTGCTATTCAATCCTTGTTATATGACATCCACAAAAACAAGGCCCTTCTGTCTTGCGACAAAGCTCAATCAAGCTTTCCTTTGCCATCGTCTTATGCGAATCAATGATTAGACCATCCTGTGTCCATGCGCGCACCATCTCAATTGCCTTCTTCTGTCGCTCTACTTGGACACGCAGGTGCTCGCTATCATCTAGTGAATCAGATTTCAGCAAGGCTCTTGCCTTGCAGGGCACACACCATTTCTCCTTGTCAGGTGGGTGCGGGTGATTTTGGTTGTCACACGAATAACCACTATCGCCATACCAATCAACCATCTGACATGACATCCTTGCAGCTCACTTGATCAGAGCAATAATCTCTTCCATCTTAACCTCACAATCTACAGATAATAAAATACTCAAAAATACAATATGAATCCCGAAGACATAGCTAGACTGATCACCGAAGACCCAGACGCAAGCCCAACTTCACAAGAGTTGGTGGCAGATTTTATTGTAGAGTCCGGAGTCGGCATTATCGAAAAGACCGAATGGCCATATGGGAGCATAATTACTAAATGCGCATGCTAACTCGTGCATGCTAAACTTCCCGAAAGACCCAATATCTCCCAGTTTGGGCTTTGGGGCACCGGCTTTAGCTAATTCAATCAACGCTAATTTTTTGATTTTAACTCTGCTGTGGTAGTTATTAAGCATCGTCCGTTATCCAGTGGTTAAGGGATTATCTCACTCTTCACTTATTTGGGTGCACCCGCAATGGATGCACTGATTGTTATTTCCATCTAGAGAATTGCCACAGTTATGGCACTTGTAGATGTCAGATACTTGAAGAGAAACGAGAGACTTGGAATGGGCCTCGAAAGCCTCGGAAAGGAATTGTATTACCTCCTCGTTAGTGCTCTCTTGCTTCCCAAGATTAATAAATTTACAAACAAGCTGAACATTATCTTTCGTGTATCCCTTAGATGAATCGATTCGATCTACTGATGCAGATTTCAATAAACCATATTTGTGTTCCATTTTCAAGCCAGACAGTGCACAATAACCATCTTGTTTATCCCAAAGCCCGACCAAAAACGTTTTATCTATGTCAAAGGGGTGCAGGGTTTCTCGATCTTTCCCATTAATTCGCCTTCTTGACATTTTCTTCGTTCTGTTTAGTAGTTCTGATATGAAATGTTCTGGGCAGCTCTGCCAGTAGTCATTCGCCCGTGCTCTTATTCTTTTTTGGTTCTTTTTGTAATATTCTTTCTTTTTCTCTAATATTGTCCCACGATTTTTATTATTCCAATCTTTCATATACTCATTGTAGCAATCTATACACAAATTCTTACGTTGTTTGAAACCAACGCCATCTTCTTTCTTAGCACCACATTTAGTACAAATCCCAGTTTGTGGCTTGGTTCCTCTTGCTACAACAACATTTTGACATTTTACACAAATCCATCGCTCAGGATGAAATTCCCTCTTGAGTTCATCACTGCCGCATCTACATTTTTGCGGCTTACTCAGTCCTGCCATAATAATGTCCTTTCAAAAATCCAACATCCTTTAAATACATATAAAAAAAGCCCCAGGCATTTCTACCTGGGGCTTAGGACGTTAGGGACACCGGGTTACAAGTTACTCACAGTAACCACGCCATAATAGAGACCCCCGTCCTCGATCAATTTTTTGCCATAGCGTGTCATTATTCCCTTGTTCGGCGTGAAGCTGTTCGGGTCGAGGACGGTCGGAGTGCTCAGCAGCGGGATGTACGGGGCGTAGAAATACCCGCTGTCCAGAACCGAGTTCCCCTTGAATCCCATGAGGATCTTGCAGTTCGGGAAGAGCGGATCCTTGTACAGGCGCAGCTTGCCCTGAATAGTCCCGGCTGTCGTGATCCCGATGTCGATCCCGTCCATCGCGAGGGCATCGCTGCCCCTGAAGTCGTTCAGCTGCTCGAACTTCGAGGCGATGTCGGCGCTCGTCACCATCCAGTTCGCCGGGCCGCGCAGGGTTGTCCGGTGGATGATGTTCGCCACCTCCAGGACCTTGTAGAGCAGCGCGATGTTGCGGTCCGTGAAGTTAACCGAGGCCCCAGCCGCCGTCGCGAAGTTGTGCTGAGCCCGGATCGCGGCAGCGATGATGAGGTCGTTGATGATTTCGCGGTCGATCTCGGCCACCATTTCATCGGCCATGAGATCGGTGAGGGTGCTCTCGGCATCGATGTTGTGAACTGACTTGAGGTCCTGAGCGGCCTCGAGGCTCCAGGACGTCTTCAGCTTGCGGGTGACGGCGGCGACCGAGTCGCTGTCGATGCTCATCGTCACTTCGGGCTGGAACGGGTTGTTCTCGAGGTCGTACTCGTAGTCGGCCCTAGCCACTGCACCAGCAGGAAGGCTGCCGCTTGCGAGGGTGACCGTTACCTGGCCATTGGAGTGATCGAACTTGGTAGCGCCAGAGGTCGACTCGTCCACCTCGATGTCGGACGTCTCGCCGACAAGAATGGTGTCTGGGTGACCATCGGCATCGAAGGACACCTGCAGGATCGGGGTCGGGGTCTCGCAGTCCTCAGCCATGCTGGCAGCCGTGAACACGTTGACCACAACCGTCCCAGCCAGGATCGGCTTGTGCACTAGGGTGCCGGTGACGACCGTGCCACCAGCGCCAATCGTGATGTCCTCGTCCTTAACCACCTGAGAGGTGTAATAAGGATCGAGAGCCCACGCGTTCTGGCGGGCGAACTGCTGAGCGGTGTTCTGACGCATGATCTGCGTCCCGGCTACCGTCTGCCCCTTGTTCATTGCATAACGATAGCGGATGTAGAAAATGAGGCTCGCGGGCTGGCTCATGGGTTGAACGCCCACGAGGTTGTCCGCGATGAGGCGCGGGTAAGACTTGCGAATCAGCGGCAGGGCGAACCTGGTGAAGTCCGCGATGTCGCCAGTGGTGGTCGCGTCCTCGAGGAGGACGTTCCGATTCTTCGGATCCCATGCATTGAGCTGGTTCTCAAGCAGGGCGGCCATCAGGCCATACTTCTGGGGACCAATTTCCTTGCACTTGCGAAGGACTGGAGCCCAGCGGTTGACCGTCTTGTTCTTCTTAGACTCACGCTGTAGGATAGCTTCCCTTTCTTCGGTAAGCATCCTGCCGCGACCACGACCGCTTTCAACCATATGCATCGCTAAATCTCCTAAAGCCGTACTAAGGCATTAGCCTATTCCGGCATTTCGCCTGCGATCTTGCCAATGTCCGGAGACCCATCGGGTGTACGGGTCTTCACCGGAACCTCAGACTCAATGAGGGTCCTTCGAGTGGACTTGGGCTTCTCGGCTAGTGTGCGGCCAGCGTCGAGACGCTCAATTGGTTTCGCGGAAGGCTTGGCCTCAACGATGGCTTTGCCCTTGTTGACCCCTTCCGTCTTAACTCCCTTCTTCATGCATTTACCGCACGTCTTACAATTCGCGCCTTCTGCCACCGGCTTGGCACACTCACATACCTCGCCACTGCCACTGCCCTCAGAGATACCAGCTACCTTGAGCTTTCCCTCAAGAAGCTGATTACGCTGAAGAACCTTGACGGCGATCGAGTTTGAGCGGTTTGCCTTGCTGACGGCACGATCGCGCTCTTCCTTGATCGTGACCAGAGCTTTACCGAGCCTGTCCGCTTTCTTCGAAAGAGCAGCGAGTTCCCGACTAGGTGCTCCGCCCTCAACATTGATGCCCTCAAGCAGACACTTGGTCTTCTTGAGGAGGGCGGTAGCTTCGGTATCTTCTGCTACCCTCTGCTTCGTCATGGACTGCTCGATTGCCCTGGCCTTACTTTCAAGGAAGACACCGATCTTCCTGGCGAGATTGACTTTCTCCCGAGCTACTTCCTCGATGCAGACTTGCTTGGCCTTGCCAAGCTTCGTCTGGAATTCTTTATCGTATTGTTCCTTTAGACTCTTGGAATAGCGTTCCATTTCCTCGCAAATTGACTTTGCGAGTTCCGGCGAGGCGCCGATCTTCTCGAGGAGCTCTTTCATCTTATCCATTTCTACCTCTCCAATCAAACCTATCATAGGTTTGCTTGAAGTTTAACTTTCGTAATTAATTTTTGCTCGGAGATGCATTCTTTTCATGGACATAATCAATTATGCAATGAACAAGACTAAATTGGTGCCTAACCTAATTGACTGGGAATCATTTTCAGAGAAGGTGCCACCAATAAGTTCAACTGTTGTCATTTATTGTATTAAATGTCTATGCAAGATGACAATGACGATCGACGCAATCTACAGAAATGCGTTGAAGAAGAAATCAGTGATATGCATGAGCTGCCTGGTAAAGGAAGCACTAGCTAAACCGGAGACGGCTGAGAAAATAAAAGCTGATGCTAAGAAAAAGAAGAATAGCAAGAAATTTCACAAGGCATTGTCAAATGGGCAGATTAAAAGATTCTTGGATGATAAAGCTAGGAAGAATATGTCGCTATCGCTAATAAAATATTGGAAAACGCATAATCTCAAAGATATTTAGTGGAACCCAAGATATCACCGATTGAATCTCTAGTCGGTATAGTAGTACCAGAAGAAGAGCAGCCGGTTCCTATCGTATATGCAGTTCAATGGAATAATAATTACACAAGCGTCGAAGCATTCGTAAAAATGTCATTACTATCTGATGGTTTAAGAAAGGCAATACTTTGCGAACTTGGCATCAATTTCATGTACATTTCGTCGAAATTGAATACGAAGAAAGGTAGAAGAATATATTAACGAACGTTGGATTCCCGATAGTTATCCTCTATGTCTGTGTGATGTTGATCGTCGATTGACCATTCAACTGCCGCTATTAGATTATCAAAGAACTTTGGGTCAGCCATGCTAATAGTTTCTGAAAGATCCTCATTGTGAATGCCTATTACGCCTGGCTCTGGGTTGTCTATCGCTATTGGTGAAACTTTCTGCATTGGCTTGGTTCCAGAAACAATCGCTCCTCTTGACACCATGATATATGAATAATTACCATCCAATAATCTAACACCTATATCAATTAAATATCCATGCTCCTCTAGATATTCTTTCACTATTGATAAAGCAGTTGGCTCCGCTTCGTCTTCCATCAAATTGGCAATATTCTTCGGATCAAACGACTCAGCGTATGGGTTACCCATAATGTCGAAATTAACCACAGGAGCAGATAGATCAAACGCTAATACAGCATCGATAAACTCTTGCGGTGGCTTATATTGATGCTCAACCACATAATGGGCAACCATGTCTGGAAAATAATATTTCTTGCCACTATTTGGATCTTTAATTTGAATCGTTTTTGAACTCCAAGCATCACCACATATCGGACAATCATGGTGCCCCATGAAACGTTCATAAATATATTTCTTAGATGTGCAAATCTCATCAATCTTAGATTTAAAATTACTAGAAGTTTCACCTAACGTTGGTTCTGCGGTTGGTGGGTCAAGCCACCCAATATAAAAGACATTCTTATATGGTTCTAATACGCTATCGTCACCAGTTTCTGCAGCATATTTCTGAGCCAATCTTCCAGCTGCAGACGCCACTTCTGTCATATCTGGATAATACATCTTGCATTATCTTTGAATACGCATCGGGCCAGGCACATGCCTGGCCCGATGGAACTTGATTAGAATGGCTTTCCCCCTTTTTCCTTGTCCTCTTCTCCTTCTTCGCTCTCTTCCTCTTCGCCCTCTTCTCCTTCTTCGCTCTCTTCCTCTTCGCCCTCTTCTCCTTCTTCGCCCTCATCCTTCAATTCTTCTGGTAGGCCATCAGGCATTCCGTCTTCTCCCTCTTCCCCACCTTCTGCCCCATCTAGCCCTTCTGGCATCTCATCTTCGAGTGCCTTATCAATCATCGCTTTTGCGCCATCGTCAGCCTTTACTTTCAGAGCATTGAAGATCTTCATTACTTCATCTTTAGTGATGAGATCCTCGTCTACTTCTTCGATTTCTTCGATTTCTTCGGTATCTTCTGGCTTGGTTTCTAGCTCATCGCCAGATTCTTCGCCCTCTTGATCATCCAAACCCGCCTCTGGCGACGGAACTGCACCCTTGAACCCAGGAGGACCAACAATATTATCTTCACCGGCATTTGGAGGCATTGGCTGCTCCATCAGAGGCTGCAGCACCCCCATTTGCGTGGCGAGTTTCATATTATCATCGCCAATCCTGTCTTTCCACTCACCCTCGGTCAGAATGCGGTTGCCAGACGCAACCTCACAAAGCCGCGCCATACGTCTGGTATAGCGACCCTTGGCTGACTCTGTGATGATTTTAAATTTCTTATCCAATGATCTATCCTCCATCTTAGCGGTATCTTGTTCTTCAGAATCTGCTTTAGTTGGTTTGCATCTTGAATGCGATCTTGTCGCCGCAGTCTTGCCGGATTGTTTTGGTTCTTCAGAGTGTCCATTAACATAATTTGGGCAATCTGGAGTTTTACATCCCTTCCCGCCATCATCTCCGCCGCACATACACATCTTCTTACCAGACGGGCTTACTTCAGACATTGGTTCGCCGCCCTTAGCTGCTCGCCCAGCTGGCTCCGCATTAGCTTTCCCCTTGTACTTGCCTGCCGGAAAGCATTTTAGGCATTTCTGACCAGCTGTAGTATTGCCACCACATTTTTGACAAGTTGTGGTATCACCACCAGAAACCTTAAGATTACGCACTTTGGCGTCTATTGTCTCAACCAACCGGTCGCCATTCAGTCCCTCAGGAGCAGTTATCTTCCTTCTTGCTAATTCATTCTCAGCGCATTTAATAAGATCGAATTCCGTCGAGGCATCCTCAGCCACCATGTTTCCGCCAATATCAAACGTGTACGATTCCGATTTGGTAGAATATGCCTTTTTGGCAGCAACTGGATCCTGCTTTATAATTTTAAGCAAATTAATTACTCTATCTAATTCATCTGGGGTAAGATTCTTAATTGCTATTTCGTAAATCTTTTGGACATCATCGACTAATGGCGTCTTATCTGCTTTGCGCGGTCTTGGTAGATCAACTGTAGTCTTGCCTGACTGTTCTTTCTTTTCAATATCCGACCTTAACGATGGATAAGCCAGCTTAAACAAATCCTTAGTTCTCTGGTTTAATTCCTCATCTGATTCGACAATAGCGTCGAACGCATCACCAACATGATTGATGAGAATGCTGCGGAACTCCTCGAATGCTTCCTTAGTCGTCTTTTTCTTCGGAAGCTTCCCAGGAGTTTCACAAAACTTCCTAAGCTGTGCGGATGTCATCTTGGCCATCTGCTTTGAGGACCCCCTAAGCTTCTTAAGCTTTCCGGGGTGGCCCTTTGCTGCTTTAGCCGCACATGCAGCTTTTTTTTGTGCGTCTGATACAGATGGCATACTATCCTCTTAGATTCTTCTTAAATTCATCAAGCAGCATTGCTTCGGCTTCCTCGCGCACTTTCTTGGGAGCCGTCTTGCGCAGCTGTTTGAGTAATTTCTCGCGACTCTCTCTAATGCTGAGATATGAACCTTGGACGCTCGGCTCAGCAACCACATCAAACGTCACAAGGGTGAATCCAGGCATCACCTTATAATATTCATTACCTTCGTGAATCGTAGTCTCCATATCGCCGACGCCACGCGAAGAGATCCCTAGTTGGACTTTAGATTCTATGAGCGCCGAAGCAATTGCACCCATTGGAGTCTTCTGAATTACTTCGAGCTCACCATAACAAACCTTCCCCTCAAGCCACAATCCGGTAATAAGATGCGATACTCTATCAAGATGGATCTTGGCATCTGGTGGGTGATCGAATTCACCCATCACTCGCCTAGCTTTGATATCCTCTTGGATCTCTTCTATCGCGTTTTTTAGGACCTCAAACGGATAGATGCGCCCATTGGCATTTGGTTTATCGCCAGCTTGGAATTGGCCACCAAGTTTCAATACTATTACCGGGCCTGAACCTTTCTGTTCAGTGACAGATTGCTTGATCGTCTTAAGGGTCATATAGGTGTCAACCAGCAGCTGATGACACCCAATATTACCAGTGGTCATCGCCGTTAAACGGCTAGCACACCCACCAGAGCATTTCTTACAGATCATGCTGACCTTCTATGCTTTGGGTTTCGTGGTCTTGGCTGGTGGAGGCGTTTCCTCTGCCTCTGCGCCCTCTGCGCTCTCTGCGCTCTCTGCGCCCTCTACGCCCTCTACGCCCTCTACGCCCTCTGCACCACTCTCTACCCCAGCACCTTCTCCACCTGCCTCACCTTCAGCGCTCTCACCACCTAATGGTGATATCTCTGGTGCTTCGCCTGACGCCTCTGGTGTCTCACCTGCCCCAGCCTCTATCTCGCCCCCAATTTCAGCTCCAGCCAATGCTGGAACATCAGCGCCGCCTATTGCCTGGATGCCAGGTAGTGCACCCCCGCCACCCTTTTCCATAGCACCAACGATCGCATTGATGACTTGATCAATGCTTTCATTATCAGCGTGTATAATTAGAGCGCCTTCCGAAAGCTTATTACCCTTCTTGGCTGCTTCCTTCTCATTCAAGGAAGTTCTCTTGAACCCGATCGGCTTAATCCCCTTGGTTGGGCCTTTGTATTGGGCCTCTCCAAGTGGTCCGTCGATCGGCTCTTCAGGCTCAATTCCTACCCTCTCAGGATGCTCTTCGTCATCAATATTGTGGATTTGAGATACTTCTTCGGGATCGGACACAGATTCAAGTGTACCTAGGCAATCGGGGTCTGGACATGCATCACCATGCACCCCGATAGTTTCAGCGCCGCACACGTTGCACAAGCAGCGTTCCCCACCCTCAAGATCGCCCTCCCCTCTGATCTCGCCCATCCGCCTCGAGATTGATTCTGGCTCTTCTAGTCTCTCTGGGCTTGGGCCATATGGATCGTAATCGAACGGCCCTTCATCCTCAAGATCATCAAATCTCTCATTTATCATAGCAAGTGACTTCTTGAGAGATTCATTCTTGACAGCAGCCGACTTCAGATTACTGATCGCCTCGACTACAACTGCCTTGCTGAACTCGTTATATCTAGGCATGAATGGCTTAAGGGTTGCCCAGAAATTCTTATCTTCCTTAATCGGAGGTTTGCCCTTATCCTCGCCCTTGTCCTCGCCCTTATCCTCGCCCTTGTCCTCGCCCTTGTCCTCGCCCTTGTCCTCGCCCTTGCCCTTCTTAGCAAACATCGCCTTAACATTTTGTGGCATTGCGCCTTCAGTCTTTATTGGTGGCGCGGCCTTCACAGCCTTCTTACCACTAGCAACGCCACCCTTAATATCTGGAGATGCAGGCGTCAGTTTATCGCCCTGGTCACCAGATTTAAGTTCTGCGGCAAGTTTGGCGGTAAGATCGTCAATCCACTTACCTTTATATTGCTTACCGGTTCCAGGCTGTACGCTCTCAGGCTTCCCAACGCTCTCGGCAACACCCTTCCCCTTCGGGCGATCCATCTGAGCCCCGCCAGTCTTCGGCTTCTCAAGCTCAGTTCCCTTATTGGGTTTTAGGTCAGGGGATGGCGATACACTCTTATTAGGTAATCCCTTACCGGTAGGCTTCCCAGCGCCCTCACCCTTGCCAGAACCAGAGAAGTCAGCCTCTCCAGAAGACTTATCAGCAAGGCCCTTGCCCTTCGGAGAATCCATCTTGTAGTCACCACCGGCAGCCTTGCCCTTACCGGCATACCCTGGCTCCTTGCCAGACTTATCAGCAAGGCCCTTGCCCTTCGGCGAATCCATGCTCGCCGCACCGTATTCTTCGTTAATCTCAACTACCTGCAACCCGACGTCTAAACCAGCGTATGGATCATCGGAAATTTCTTCCTCTTCGATAACGTCATCGCCAGTCTTGACCATCGTCTCGCGAAGCAGTTCAAACTCATGACGGAGATCGTCGGCGCCTATCTCCTCGCATCTCCTGATGTATCTTGTGAACTGGCCATTGCAATCATCGAAGCCATCTTCTTCGAGGAAGATATGCCCCTCTGTCTTCCATCCCTCCAGTTCGCCCTGAAGTTGGACCATATTCATTTCTTCGATCATTGTGGCATGCTCGACCGATTCCCCGATTTTAGGAGGCTTCGGCACTTTTGGTGCTTCCTCCTCTTCCTCACCCTCTTCTGGCGGTAATTCTAGGCCAGGTTCCCCAGCAGGTGCGGCTGGTGCGGCTGGTGCGGCTGGTGCGGCTGGCGCAGTTGGCTTCGGTGGGGCTCCAGGAATCGGCTTAGCCTCACCCTCCGGCCCCTCAGCGATCGAGGCCGGATCATTGTCGGACTTCTCAGTGAAGTTATCGAGCCCAGGAGCGGAAATTCTCTCGATTATGCTCGTCCCAACAGACGCTAGAAGTTTCTTAGCTTCCTCAACGATATCGTCGGACGGTTCCGGCTCGCGTAGTTCAGCCGTAATCTTCTGACATTGCTTGGCAATGTCTTCCTTACCCTCTAACTTCCTTAGAACGGATTCGACAAATTCCAATGTTGCTAGAAGCGACTTCGCCTCAGTTACCTTCCTACCCATTCCTTCGTCAAGGGTTCTGGCGAGGAAGATATCATAGTCGCCTGGGAAGTCACCAGAAGATTCAAGAAGCTTGACGCCGTGCATCAGTTCGGCGTTCTCAGCTTTAACAGCGGTCTTCGACCACGCGTCGATAATATCTTCCTTGTTCACCCTAGCGTTGACACGATGAAATAGCGTCGCAACATCCTCTGCCAAGAGAGAGTTAAATTCGCCATTGGCAGCTAGAGCATTTTCGATCAAGGTGACGAACCCATCGCCAGTCAGCATACTAAATTCCTGCTCTTCCTTCAGGAATTTGGCAGAAAGCTGGATGGCTTCCTTAATATTGCCCTTAGAAACTAGTCCAGCGACGTTCTTAGCTAGTTTCTGGAATGTTCCGGATTCCCAAGCGCTCTCAGCAACCGACTTCATGTGCTTGGCGATAATCTGACGCTTGTCCATCTCATTGATAGGAATATCAAACTTAAGCTGCGACTCGGGGAATTCACCCTTGATGACTTTGCCGGTTTCGTCTAATTCGACAAAATCAGACACCGCTTCGCAGAATGCTTCAGCAATAGCTGGAATATCGATCTTATTGTCGTCTTCGATAGTGATATGATGAGCCATGCTATCTCTAGTTGTGACCCATCCGCTCTCGGGGATAACCGATGGGCGGAAACGCTGCATTTCAATGGTGCGGAAGACTTGATCTGCACCCTTGAAATCATCAGCCGATAACGATTCAACGAGGGCACAACAATGCTTGTCGAATGATTCTGGTTTCTGTTCTTCGACAACTTTAATCGGCCTCACGTTGGTAATCGCGATCCGATTGTGCTGAGCTCTACTGATGTCAGCGTGATAATATGCATTATCTCCGACATCTTCAAAGATCAGCGAATTAGCTTCAAGAGAGGTTAATTTATAATCTCTCTTAGCTTCCTTACCGATCTTCTTAACAATGTCTTCGAAGAACGCAACCTTGGATTGAGCCGACGAATTGATTGCACGCAGAAACTTCCTTGCGTCCATAATGAAGGCCGCAGGAGTCATGTTCTGACCAGTGCTTGACATCTCTCTATCTCCTATACTAATTAGAATTTTCTATGTCTATATTTGCTGGAATTTCACCATCTGATTCGAGTGATTCGGGTTGTGTTGATTTTAGTAACTTTTCCATCTGGTTTTTAGCATCAATTGCGTCCCCATCTCCTCTATTGATAGCACTCTCGATTAATATGATTTCTTGTTTATTACTGTTAGTTTTAGATAATCCATCAAGTTCCCCAGAATTCAGTAGATACTCAAATCCAGAATGTAATTTATCATTGCTCTTATGGTTAATTGCCTCTGATATTTCAACCTTTTTGATTGGCTTAGATTTGTTTACTTCCTCGTTCAAAACTCTTTCAAGCTCATAATCATACCCCTCAAGTGGCGGCAGGCCCGGTGGACCAGCACCTTCTCCACCCTCACCGGCACCTTCTCCGCCTTCTTCACCTGGGATTGGCGGACCGGCTTCCTTACCACCAGGCATTGGCAATGGTGGTAATCCTCCGCCACCCCCACCCAGCCCTCCGCCACCCCCACCCAGCCCTCCGCCACCCCCACCACCCTTACCACCCTCAGCAGCACCACCCTCAGCAGCCGCTTTTTCTTTTTCCTTCTTTATTTGCTTGATTTCATCGTCTGTCATATCAGTGAATCGTTTCAGTATCCATTCGTCAGGAAACATATCTGTTCCCTTTAAGGCGTCAATAACATCGGCCCTAGATGACCAAGTCTCGATGCGATATAGTTCATCTATAGCAGAACTTGCTGTCATATGCAGCGAGAAACTCTTAAGGTCCTTCTCTGTATATCCTCTAAGGGCAAGATGAATTATGGCAATTTTTTTAAGCCCCATAACTACTTCGCGCTGAATCCATTGCACCGCCTTGGCAAATTCAGGTGCTACGTGAGACAGCGATTTTGATTCATTATCAGATGGTTCACCAATACCAACCCTACTAAATGGAATCTTAAGCCCAGCTATCATCTTCTTCTTGAAATATTCTATGTCTGCAATCTGGTCAAGGTTCTCGGCGCCTGGCAGAGTCTCGACCTTTGGCCCTGAACCATCTGGTCTTTGCGGCAGCCAGAAATCATCTTCTTGGATTAGAGGGTGCCATCTCTCGTTAATATCGCCGGTCGCTGGATCAAAGAATCTCTTCTTTTTGAACCTTGACGCGATCTTCTCAATGTAGTTCGGAACTTCATGCGTTGGAATGTGCCCGACAGGTATTGTAAACACGCGCTTTTCTGGAGCACGAGTTAGACGATATATAATTGCCGCGTCTTCCATCAACCTCAATTGCTTAAAATGCTTTCTTGCGCCGTTAAGCAGCGATCTTCCGTATGGGTGGAATATATTCTCATATGAAGTCAACCTCATATGGGCTACTTGCCACGGGTGAAAGAATTCTGGATTTCTAATAATCTCATCTTGGTAAAAGAAGCCAATCAAATCACCATATTTGGTCTCTATTCTTGTAAAGTTGTACACATTCATAAACCGCAAACTGGCCACACCATCGCGGTTCTTGGTCGGAACTATTTCAGTTGGAAAATCACCATATTTGCATAGATACCTAATCATTGGACGCAATACATTGTCCAACGATAAAGTTTCATATAGAAGATCTTCGATCTCATCTTTGATAATTTTGGCATCGGCCTTGACCATTATTGAGTGTTTTAATTCAGGATCGATTAACGATGCTTCGTCTGCGTACAGATCTAATGCTAGAGTAATTTCACCAACTTCATCCATTTGATCATAGTCTTTGTAGCGCTCCAAACGATTAATGTGTAGGTTAGTTTGCTCAAGTAGCGCATGTTGTGACCCAAGATTGATAAAGTCGCCAGACGCAATAAGCTTATCAATAGACGACTGGTCAGTGAATAAACGATCGCCACGATGGACGTTTATTCTTTTAAAAAAGGCTGATAGTCTATCAAATAATTGAAAGCTCATTGGTCGATCTCTAATTTGTACTTCTTCAACGGTGGAGAATTGACTCTTTTATAATTAAATTTTGTGGCAAATTCATTTTCATTCATATGCATCGCTTTGGCTTGATTATATAATGTCTTCTTATGCATTTTCCATCCTTCACCGTTTACATAAAAATATGATGGTTTGGTATCACCAGCGAATTTCCAATTCGCAGCCTTATATATTGTTCCATAATGACCAGCGCTAGGATCGGCATAACTAACAATTGATTTGGTGCCATGTGGCACGAAATTAATTAACTTAGATAAGAAAAATGACCCAAGATTATGATTGTGTACGAACGACGATATGGCAAACCTAGTAAGTTCTAACATCTCAGATTTTTCAAGCCCGTCTGACACGTACATTTCTCTCCTGGTTGGGTGTGCCATAATTGCTCCGCACACCATTTCGTCGTCAATATATCCGCCAATGCACGTTCCAGACCTACCCATCCCTCCAAGATAATGATAATTACTCATAAACCTACGCATATCATCAATATCGGCGATTTTAAACTCAATATCACATAAATTAATATGCCTTCTCTGTGGTTCTCTACCAACCCACATCGCCACTAATGTCTTAAGTCTATCAACATCAGATAGTTGATTTTCCCAGATAGTCTTGAGCTCAAAATCATTAAGATTATCAATATATGATGACTTCGCCGCATCCTTACGCATAACATATGGCCTAGTATGCCAATAATTACCATTAATTTCTATTAAAAGCTTCGGACGAGCAATTCGTTCGATTATGTAGTCGAACGTATATGGCCCAACAACATAATTTGTATCAAATGCGATTCCTAAATCTAATAAAATGGTATCAAACTTAATCTCAGTTTTAGGTCTTGATACCAATTGGTTAGCTAAAGAAATGGCATGTTTCGATCTATAAACTGGGTCACTCCACGCTTTAATTGCTGCGTCGGAGCATTTCGATCTACTTTCGACAGTGTTAACTGCATTGTGGTGTTTTGATTTAAACCCTTGATCATTCCACAGATCCAAGCTCGACTTAGACCTAACAGATTTATAAGAATCATCCTTCCACTGCTCCGTTGTGCTTTTTGATAACTTAGCTCTTACTTCTTCTCTTCCACCAACACATCTTGAGCATTGCCAGCTTTGCTGGTTATTATTTATTTTAGACTTGACTCTTATCGTAATTACATGAGGTTCATTACAATTATCGCATCTACATATGACTTTTGGTCTATATAAATTAAGGCACTCAGTTCCATGCCCCAATTCTCTAGATGTAGCTGTCCAATCTATCATTTCTTGAGCGATTGCAATTTATATTTTTTAAATTTAACAGTCTCAATGTTATTTTTGGTCTTAGTATCTATCATAATACCGCCAAGCTGGTGTTGAAATTTGACAACCTCAGCGTCAATACTACACCTGCCGGTTTCATATTCGCTATTTACACTAATCGGAGCCATAATATTCTTATCACCTAACATAGGAAGAATATCTTCTGAACTATCAACAACAGTCATTGGAACGTCAACATTGTGGAACGGCAAAAGATTGTGGCTTCCAATTCTAATCGCGTCAGTTATACCAATGAATGCCAGACCCACCGAAATTATTAGGTCATCATTATTACCAACTCCTGGTTCTGCACCAGTCTTGTTTCCGCTTAACTGAACATATATCAATGCCTCTTTATATAGCCTTCCCGAATATATAGCATAACCATTTTCTCCAAGCCCATCGATCAACGACTTGTTCAGCACATGCTTACTCTGGCCTGTGGTTGAGAATCCAAGGAATCCAGCTTTAATCTTAAGATCTGCCCTTTTCCTGCGGCTTCTATAGACGTTCGGATACGCTAAATCTTCAAACAACTCCTGGCATGTGGCCCTACCTATACCAGTGTTTTCGACAACAGCACACGCATTATTGTACCATCTACCAACGTAATCAATCATCTTGGCGAACACTTTTGGCCTAACCTTGATTTTAAGTTCTGCTACTTGTTCACCTTCGCTAATATCGAATACTTCGATCGCACTATAGTCATCACCCTCACCAGTTGCAACGTCGCACCCCATTATATATTGATGCGGAGATTCTTCATAAACTTTCCCGTCCTCACCTTCCCTCTCTCCTCCCTTCTCTGGCGTCTTCCAAATCCACAAATCATTCCTAAAATCAAGTACCTCTCTTTCGGATGTCGTTGGGTTCACATAATCAATCACGCCGACTGTCTTGTAATTCTTGCCTTCTCTAGCAACTGTGCTACTAATAATTGCAAGAGTCTGCCTAGATAGAATTGTATGCCCTGTGCCGACAAATTCGGCCAAAACTTCTTGTCTAAACTTAGCGTCATCACCTTTTTCTGTAAGGTTTCTATACTCTCCTTCGAGCCATGGGCTCCAATAAGGGCCATATTTTTCAATCTCTTCAGATGTCTTGCACGGCCTAATTTCTTTTGTTGGACAGATTTCGATTTGGGATCTAGCCAATTCATCTCTATACTTTATTGACCATGTCATATCCCACCAATTAATGACAATAGGATTAAAGTCATTTTGACCAGCTTCAGCGTCAGTCCAGAATCTCCAATACCAATTTCCTAAGCCCTTAACAGTTGAAATAACAATAGCCGATCCGCCGTGAACCATTGTCGGCCAGCCGCCGCTCCACATATCATCCATGTGAGGCATAAATGCCGCTTCGTCAATAATATTGAGTGATGAAGCGTGCGAGCGTAATGTGTCGGGGCTTGATGTAAGGCTGGAAACTCTAGACCCATTATTAAATCCAAGTTCATGCTCGTTTCTAATCCCACCAACATCAGCTGAGTCTTTCCATACATCGTGGAACCATGATGGCAACTGATCATATACGAATTTGACGTTCTTCTTTAGGAAATTCTTAGCATCAGTATCTCTCTTGGAAACTATTAAAACTGTCTTATTGTTGAAAAACATTGCATACCATAGCGCAAATGCACCAGCTAAGGTAGATATACCACATTGTCTTGTTTTTCTGTAGATCGAAAATCTATGACTTAGGAATGCCGCTAAACTTCTTCTTTGGTAATCAAATAGTTTAAATGGTATAATACCGGCCTTGGGATGCTCTACTTTACAGAAATTCTCAATCCAGAATGCAGGATTCTTCTGGCATTTCCTAATAAGCTGCTCAAGTTGTTTTGGGTTTATCGCCATCGGCATCCTCGTCGAGCAGGCTCGATAGGTCTATAATCGTAGATGATGACTGGAATATATTAGTGTTCTTGGTGGCGCCAACCAATCTAGCAAATGAATCTAATAATTTAATTATGCTGGCGTTGGCCTCCGCTTTGGTGCGCAGAGCTGATACCAAACCCATTACTATGTGTTCCTGCGGTTTGCTATTCTGGTTGAATAAATCCTTAAGAGATGCTATCGTCTCCTCTATCTCATCCCTATCTGAGCCAAAATTATCAAGAATCCTGTCGGCTATGTCGTTGAATTTCTTGAATGTATGTTTTAGATCAACTACAGCTTCCTCCTTGATCGGCAGTTTCTCCTGAATAGGCTGCGCGGCAGGCAATTTACTAACATCAACATCAGCGCTTGGTAGGGGATCAGCCGCTTGTGCCAATAATTTTGTTAGTTCGGGATCAATATTGTCTACGTTGGTTGGCTTGCTTTCTGGTTTATCTGTTCTCTTATCTTCTTTGTCTCTTGTCTCATCCATTCTACGTGCTCCACTATAGCGGTAGACTCTTCCTTTCTCCTCTCACCCAAAGCCTTCGTGGCTTTTTCAATAGCGACATTGATTTTGTCTAGATGATCTGACAATTCGGATCTGGTGACCATTCTTTCAAGTATCTTTCCGATGGTCTCCAAACCATCGGCATCAACTACACCAAGACCATTGAACTTGTCATCGAATATCAATTTCGTCACAACAATAGCTTGCTCAGCCATGCGTTCAAAATGCATTTTGGTAGCTTTGGCGCGCTGAATTGGCCTCTTGGCCTTTCTTTCCTTATATCTCTGATCTTCCTTGCTCTTATCCCTCTTTGGTCTTCCTCTGAGTCCTGGACCTGGAACGCGCATTGGTACTTCGCCGTCTTTGTCACCCTTCTTTTGGTGCTTAGATCCAAGAGTGGTCCTAGTTTCAAGAGATGGTTGGTTGTCATGCGATAATAATGACATCCCCTCAGCTACCGCATGCTCAGTTGTCTTAACAACCTCCTTTGATCCTTCATCAATCATCGACGGTGTAATTGTTAAACTTCTTAATATTGTATCGTCATAGACGGCCTTGACGGCAAATACCGCACCGTGATATTTAACTGGCACCGAGATTGCCTTTTCAGCTAACTCATGATCATCAGATAATGCCGATGCATCCACAATAACAAATTTATTGCTTGGAGCGGTAAACTCTTCTTCAAAATCTTCCGGTTCTTCGTGTTTGCTAGTTTTATCGGGTTCATCAGTCTTATTAGATTCGTCAGATTCATTTTTAACCTTGCTAAGATCAAATTTATCAACTAACATTGCTGATGTTCTTAAGTGGCAGATCGGCACATTTATCTTAACGGTACCAATTGCCTTATTTGAATCCGGTGAAATCCCATCTATCGTCACTGAACCATCAGGGCCACTACGGAACCACATCTCAATTCCATCAGTTTTAATGACTACCTTCTGTTGGCCGTGAAGGTCTGTTTTCTCCTCAATGTTGGTCACATTTACATGATATGCATCCTTCAACTGATCTTTTACCATTGTGGCGAATTCTAATAAATTGCTTTTATCTGGCATCGTATTCATCCTCTTCGAAGGTTACGTGAGACTTAGTTATTCTGCCATCCTCTTCTTTTATATCCTTTTCTTCTGATATTGGTGCGTCTGTAAACTCGAAGCTCCTCAGCCTTATTGTTCTCAAAAATGATGATATTTTAGACCTCGATTTGCCGGAAGCCTTAACTAACTTTCCAATTAATCCTTCATGTGGCTTCTGGTCAACATCGTACAACTTCCCGAGTGATCCCAAGATATCAAGATACTCCCTATTATGTTTGCATACTTCTCTAGCCTCATCAACAAACCTCCTTAGGATGACGCTGCGTTGTAGTGATTTAGTATCAAGATGCTTCTTATAAGACTTGTAATTTTTCTTGTCTCTCATCTCCTTCTTAATATGGGCCAACATTACTGTCTTGGCCACTTGACTCCACATGTTGAAGACTTTGGTGTGGCCTTGAGATGAATCAAATTTGTATAAAGTTGATTCTATCTGAACCCACGCAACTTGGAATAAATCATTAAATGAAGCGTCATCGGCCCCAGGATAAATGTTGTGGAAATTATGGGTTCTAATAATCTGTCTAATCAGTTCTGATGCATGACTCATTATCTCGTCGCGCTTCTTAACATCTATACATCCATCATTGACATATACTATTAAAAGTTGCTCAACTTTATGATTATCAAAATAGTATCCCTTGCGTTCTGCTTCTGTGCTAGGATCATCATCTGGTTCAATTACCTCTATAACAGCCACTTCCTCAAGATCATTCACCTTGAGCTCACATTCAACGGCCCTAAGCTCTTCCGTCAATCTGAGTTTTTTCTTCGGCTTGTCTTTGGCTATCATAATATATAATATATTTCAATGATAATATATTTACTCTTAGAAGTGTATTATAAAGAGGACTTTTGAGGCGGGCGTCTAAATCTAGAATGTACGAATTGCTTTCCGTCTATAATGCCAGACTTGAATATAATTGTAGATGGATATCCCATATCGATTAGTGCTTTGAGTTGCTCCCTTCCATGCCTATAAAGATAAAAATTATTTAAAAACAAAAAACTAAATACTCTTGCCCATCCCTTGCTATTGTTGCGGACTGACCTTCCTAGCTTTTGGTCAAACTCAGACCATAATTTCCCACCACCTATGATGATTAGATTCTCCACACCACCATTTAAATCAAGCCCTCTCTTAATTATTCTACCGCCAATTAAACATTTAAGTTTTCTACTTTCAAATGACTTTATGCAATCTTTGCGGGATACTTTGCCAGTCTTGCCATATATAAATACCGAATTTGGTATCGTATGCTCAAGAGCCACACCAAGATCTTCAATATTACTAGTATCGAGAAGTATAAGTGTCCCATCATCTGGAAAGGCTTGTACTATTTGTAAGACTTTCTTGTGAAAGTCAGTATTATCTATTATTGTTTCTCTTTCTGCAATATCAAATGCCGTTTTATCTTGTGGATCACCGTTCTCACCGCACGCAAACATATAAAATTTAATTGGTATAATTCTTCCTATTTTCTCAAGTTCTCTTCTATCGGCCTGACTAATAATCGAACCCAAATGCTCTCTCAAAATGAGAGATTCCACGAGCTTCTTTTTATCAAATGGTGTTCCACTAAATCCATATTTTCTCCTTCCATTGAAATAGAATTTAAATAGCATGCGATATTGCTTACTAACTGCTTTATCGCATTCATCAACCATTAGAAGATCAGCCTGTCTCACTATCTCCTGAAATTGCTCTGCTCTATGTTTCCTTTTCCTATAAATTTCAGGGCTTTTCCTTTTTAATGAAGCTGGCGGTGATGACAAAGATTGTATAGATCCAACCACTATCGATTGGCCATTTGGGGTAGTACCACCATAAAATAGCCCAACCTCATCTATTACATCTCTTAATTCTAGCCTTGCTTTAATTTGTTCAATGATTATCCTCTGATCAGCAATAATGACTGTCGGACACCCAAACATTTTGGCGATACCAGCCATCATCTCTGTTTTCCCGGCACCTGTCGGGGCATTTAAAATTCCTATTTCATTGATACAAGCGGCTGCAATAGCATCAATTTGATGATGCTCAAGAATAATACCACTTAGCATGTTCGGATCAATCTTTGAGGGATCTGGGGCAGACGCCTTTGGTAGCTCTCTGAGATCCAATATATCCAGTGGAATTTGTTTCTTATCACATAATTCTTTTAGCTCACACAAAAATGGCAACGCTAATCGTTGTCTCTTCGTGTCATATTTACGATAATATCCGTCCCAGCTTTGCTGCTCAACATCGATAAATCTAGCTCGAGGGTGTTTTGCACTGAAGTGATCATCTAACATTATGCTAATATTAGAGTCGACCTGTTCTAGGTTAATATATTGATTATCAGTTATTTTAGCTATCATGCCATTTAAATACGATAACGGCGGGCAAAAGCCCGCCGTTACATAATAGCTGTTTAATATTATTATGACTTTGCGTTAAGACCAAGCTCCAGAAGTTTTGCGTCCATTGCACTCTTTAGACCAACCTTCTCTAATTCCGCGCCCTGAATTTTCAGAGCGTCTGTCACAACGGCTCGTGCAGGAGTTCCGTCTGTCTTGCCCTTGATCGTATCGATTGTCTTGGCGCATTCATTGGCTAGTTTGCCGGTCTCCTCTGCTACTCCCTGCCAATTCCCAGCCTTGATTTTATAGATGATAGCAATCACCGATGTAATGATTGTCAATAGCAGAGCAAGGCATGTCAGGATCGTATTGACATCAGTGAATGCAAATGCGAGAACCATGAGCCACCTCTTAGAATTATTTCTTATTGATTAGGGCCGTCTCGAACTTGAGCTTCAAGATCTCATCAGGCACGGCTTTGGCGGCGGGAATGTAAGCCCTAAGCAACTCGAGAGCTTTGGTCATCTTGGCCTCGCCCTTCGGAGGCAAGGCTGTGGTGCGAGGCGGAACTTCTTCAGCCTTTGAGTCCCAGTGAGCCGCCCACCACTCCACCCACTCGACTACCTGCGGGATGAGCGCGGAGATCAGGGCTTCCAGGTGAGCCTGCTGCACCCACTTTTGCTTAAGCAGCCAGGAGATGACGAACGGCGAGATCGACGCCACGATAGCCGCTAAACCCACAAATATAATTCCCAAAATGATGGTCCAATCCATAACTCTCTCTCCTATCTAGGTTATTGCTGAAATCATATATTTGACACGCTTATGCTGAACAACCGCCAAGAGGAGTGCCGCATCGTACGCATACTGGACATGGATATTTTTCTATGTCAGACGATCCACATTTTGGGCATCTATTATCAATTGGTCTGAGTAAATCGGACGATTTTTCTTCTAGTTTAACTTCCGCATTTTGTTTTTTAGTCTTTAGTTTGCCACATCTAACTTCGTGTAGCGGTGGTTTACGATGGCAGAACGTTATGTCACCCTCATATTCAAGCATGGCAAGCTTGATCGCAAGATCTATCACGCTCTTGCAATATGTGATATAAGGATGGTCAGTTCTACCACATGGACCACCCTCTTCATTGCCATACGATTTGCATATATCAGATAGCGGCGCACCATATTGAATGGCATTAGATATCGCTCGAGAGGCCCATTTCATGGCAAAATGAAATGATGGAATATCCTTAGTTACTTCGATCCATATCTCCGCCAACGAACCATCTTCGTACTCTCCAAACTTAAAGACTACCTTTTGCCATTTAGCGGGATCGTATATTGTAACCTCATGTGCTAGCATATTCCTTCTTGTTGGAGCTCTTCGCCTTGCTCCCCTGGGCAAAATCATATCTGGTGGTAGTGGGTCCCACCAATTTATATCATATGGATTAACTAGCGGTTGTGATTTCTTCGACCCATCTCTATATAGTGCGATACATTTAGCGCCCCCCTCATATGCCATTAGTATTGCCGACTCAATATCCTCTCTTGTAGCATCATTTGGCATATTTAGTGTTTTGCTGATACCCCCAGAAATATGCGGAGATACCGCAATAACCATTTTAACGTGCGCTTCCCACCTTAAATATCTCTTACCATATCCTGACCTGACGGCACAATCAAAGATTGGCAAATGCTCAGGTTTAAGATATGGTGCGCCCTCAAGAGTACCGTAACCACATATCCATTTGGTTGCCTCCAGATATTGTTCTTTCGTGAAATTCATCTGCATAAAAATGTTAACGCCGCACTTATAGTCGGATGGTAAGCCAATCGCTTCTTTTGATTTAGGCGTCCATTTTGAAGCATCAAATGCATCACATAGCTGAATAGCTGGATCGAGATCTTTTTCGATCATATCGATGTCTTTTTCGACAATACCGAGCGCCATCAAAGATGATCTATTAATAAATGGAGCGTCATCCAGCGTGTTATTACCAGCCACATGCGTTTCAATATCTTCAATTTGGCTATCAGTATATCCAAGATTCTCCAGCGCTTTGTGTATTGACCTATTGACCATTCTCATTGAACTACCACCAGATAGTCTCTTCAGTTTCACAATCCTATAATCTGGCTCAATCGAAGTTGTGTCACATCCCATTAGTAACCCAACAGTGCCAGATGGTTGGATAAGTGTAACAAAAGCATTCCTGTATCCATATTTGTTGCCCAATTGTAGTGCTTCATCCCACGCATTTATTATGGCCTTGCCAAGATCCTTATTGATTACAGAATGATTGATTTCCCACGGTGTGATCTTACCCTCATAGCCAATCTTGTTGGGATTACCAGATGATGCCAACCTATGATTCCTAATAACTTTTAGCATATCCGTCTTGTTTTCCTTAAACGCCGCAAACGTGCTAAGGTGTTTGGCTAGTCTAGAGCTTTGAATGTAACATTGCGCGGTCATCAGTGATGTCACAGCGGCACCAAGGTGGCAAGCTTCTTCGCTATCATATGGAATACCAGATCGTTCCAAAACTGCACCGAGGCCAGTATGCCCCAAGCCAGTGGTGCGATATCTTGCAGTTCCTTCAGCAAGTTGCCGAGATGGCAACTGTGCGGCATCAACCGAAATATCGAGGATAGTTAGCCAGTGGCTGCATACATATATGAAGTCGGCAACCTTAAGCTTGTCACCAGTTTCCTCAAACAATTTCTGCAAGTTGATGCTAGCTAGATTACATGATGAATTGTCTTTGAAAATGTATTCAGCACACGGGTTGGTGGCTCTAATTCTACCGTCTTTGGGGCATGTATCCCACGCTTGTATCGTTGAATCAAATTGCACTCCTGGATCGCCACTATACCAGCATGCATCGACTATGGATTTCCATAGCTCCTTTGCCTTCATTTTCCTAACAATCTCACCAGTTGTCCTACTGGTCATCGGCCAATCTTCATCGGTCTTAGCTAGCCGCATAAAACTATCCTGCATCCTGACAGAATTGTTTGAATTCTGCCCAGACACAGTCTTATACGCTTCGCCTTCCCATGACGAACTATACCCAGCGGCAACCAACGCTTCAACCTTCTTTTCTTCCTTCTCCTTCCACACGATAAATTCTGGTACCTCTGGGTCATCCATATCCTTAATGACCATTTTGGCTGCGCGTCTTTGACCAGATCCAGACTTGATCACACCAGCACTTTTATCGTCAATGACAGCAAATTCCATTGATCCACTGGCTCTACTACCGGTTCTCAAATATTCAAATTTGGATCTAATATTACTCGTGTTCTTACCAACACCGCCACCAATAGCGAAAGCTTTAGCCTCAATCATTAAATCGTCATATATTCCGCCCTCATCAAATAACGAATCGTTGCAGTTTATGATGTGGCAAGCATGAATCCCAGGGTATTGATAGAAATTGGTGGTTTCTTCAGCTTTGCCGGTTTTAGGATTATATCTCCACAATCCCTTTTTGTCGCCTTCGATGCCATAAGCCCAATAAAGACCACTGTTAAACCACTGTGGCGTATTTGGGGCCGCTATCTGGTTCTCTAGCATGTATATTGTTTCGTCGTAGAATATTCTTGCATCATCTTCTGTACCAAAATAATCGTTCATCCAACCCCAATATGCCCAGAAACCAGCCAACCTAGAAAAAACTTGCTTAGCGCTCCTCTCATGTGTGAAATGTTTGTTGTATTCGCCTCTAAGAGCGGTTAATTTTTCTCTAATGATCTTAAGTTCCCCAGCAATCTCAGGTATATTAACATCGCATTTTAATCGAAGGTAATCCTCACGATCTCTCGTGGTTTTAAGCGCGACCCTAAGATCCTTAACAGCTGCAATTGGTTCACGCCTTCTTAACCAATCTGGCACCTTTTTACCACTATCGCTAACTTCATCTATGTGCACCAGATCTACTGGTACCTCGGTCATTCTAAAATATTTGGAGGTCAATACCTCACGTGAGTTTTTATCAAATGTCGATGGTACTTCGGCTCCCTTGATTCTAAAAATTATATCTCCTGTCAAATCATTTTTAATCTCAACATCTTCTTTTACCCATTCCACGTATTCAAATGGATGCATTAAGTTTTTAGTAAAGTGCCTAACAAATTTCATTTTGGTACTCCTGTGTCTAGCAAATCGTCGCCAAGTATTTCCTTCATTGCCTCGTAATTGCTATGCCTAGATAGCAGCCGAATTCTAGTTTTAAGCATGTCTATATCCGATGGCATGCAATCACGATCACTACTAGTTTGTTGCAAGGCAAGCGTGCACTTTTTAGATACTGCAACCAACTCGATTGGAACTAACCCACTATTTACTAACCTAATAAGCTTAGGATAGCCTCCAATCGACTCTGGTATGGCTAAATCGCCGTTAATGAACGATGATGCCAATTTAATAGACTCGATAAGCCTATCAGATGAAACCGACGACGCCTCGATTCTATTATAACAAATAACAAATATATTAGACATGTTTAATATCGCAGTGCCTCTGCCAAGTAGCTTTTTATCTTTGGCGTAACGAATTATCTCGGTGACTAGAGATTCTATTTCATTCTTCGTTAAACTCATTTTTAATACTTTATCGGCGAATTGGCTAACGGATCGATATTGATACGTCTTGGTGATGTCATTGCATTTTGGTCTCCTAATAAATCTCCCATTAGAGGCCATAACTTTTCTAAACCATTCATAAATAGATAAAACAGTGTCAGATGGTGCGGAACTCATGATAATGAAATACGATTTGAGGCGCACATGGAACCCAAAGACACATCCACACAAGAAGAAAATCCAGAAATGATTGCGATCATTTCAAAAGTCGAGAAAATGATATCAGAGTTAAAGACTGAGCATAATATCAAGAGTGCTGTATTCGTATTCACCAAAGAGGATAATACAGAGCCAACAGTATGGTGGAATTCACATTTTTATGAAGCAGGAAAATTGATGGCGATGGCTGTGAGAAAGTTTAAGGAGAAGATATTTCAAGAATTAGATTGTTGATCGATTTCACAATATAGCGCGCCACCACAATTCGGGCATATTCTTATAAATTCGGTATCCTTAGGACCAGTCGGACACTTATCGTCTTGCCAATGCACTGGCAATTTGGCTCCACATTTTGGACATATGCCAGAATGAGCGTTGTAAACATTCTTAGGCATAATGCACCACCACTGAACTCTGGTGCCAGAGCCACACTTTCGCGTGGCTCTAGCAACTATATGGATGATGATAGGATCTGGAGGTCCATCCCTCCACCGACCATCGTTTGCCCTCATGTAGCGGACAGCACATACAGTTTTGAGTACCTCTCGCAATGAGAGGATCTCATTTATAGCTTTCGCTTACATGGGTAATTCGGTGGTCATCCCATCAGGATCCTCAAACACTGTTTCTTTAATATATTTCAACGCAATCTTAGTAATATATTTATCAGTTAACCCTTGCTTGAATGTGATTGCTCTATCTATATCGTGCGGCGAGCAACTATTTGATTCTATTACTACATCGCCATCAGTCAAGATAAATCTTTCTCTTTTGGGGCCATTAAAATGGCCGCACAATAAAACTGCCACAATCCACAACTCGCCATCGGTGGGGGCTGCCGCCGATTTCTCATTTAAATCTTTAACGGTTGTGGTGTGACTATTTCTGTATGCTATTTTTAACTCTTTCAGGCTCCCCAATCCTATTGGGTCGAATATTTTTTGGAGCCTTTTGGGCACACTCATCACACACCCACTTACCATCAATTAAATATGATGTCATCTTTACTGGCTTACCACAACTTTCGCATATTTCTTCAGAGTGCATGACATATCTCCTACTTAGTTGGCCCCCTTAAATATCCCCTACCGAACCCGATAGGAGCTGGGCCAAACCGTTTCTTGCCCAGCTTCTTACTACCTTTTGGTGGTGGCGATCCATTTATTGCCTTAAGTGACTTGCTACCACAGATTACTTTCTTTGCCATGTTATACCTCAAATACTACTCAGTTTACATTTGAATCTTGTACGGCCAAAGTTGAGATGATTCATCGATCTGCATCATCTCAAAAGATTTTAGTTCAAAGCAAGTGCTATTACTAGTCTGGATAAGAATATTTTCCTTTAACGGCAATTTATCGATAATCTCATGAATCGTTTTTAATTTAAATTCTTCAAAACCATATGTTTGGAATACATGCCTATCATTAAATGTAGCGACAATTATCCATCCTTGTTCGCATAATGATTCTCTGCTATTACCAGGCTTGTTTTCGTCTATCCACTGCCCATGCGTCTTACCTTCTGGTAACTCAAATAATCCAGTCGGCAATGAATAAAAATAATTTTTCTCAAATGGATATATCATGCTTCATAATAGAATCTGAGTTGGGTTTCTCCTAACACGATCAATTCATTGATACCAATGCCATATTCATTTGGATCTGCTAGTTTACCGGTCTTTAGGATATCATCGGCTGGTTGAAATATAGTCGTAAAACTTACACCATCAATGCCCTTGATAGCAGTTGAAATATCGTCGATGTGTAGTTCTTGCCCCATATCAAACTTTGTAACGTCGAATAAGTCTTTGACCGCTTTTTCTACCTGATCCTTAACTGTCGATGCTATAGCATTACGATTCAAGACGATATTAGCTTCAAGTTTTATTCTTTTGATTGAACCATCTAAAACCCTTACTTCATCTGATAATACATTAATCTCTTCTAGATAATTCTTAAGTCCCTTCTTAAGTCCAACACTTGGTTTAACCGGCTCGTCAGTTCCCTCGGCGAGCACATATAACTCAACAATATTGGCATTCAAGGATGTTCTAACTGTGGCCACTGACTTCGACACTGTACCAAACACAGGATGTGAGAAACTCGATGCCATTTGTGCATAGTCTGGCCCGGAAACTGCTGCATTCAACGTTGCGGCTTCACGTGGCGCCCTTTTCTTAGCATCGCTTATTACTTCTTCATCCATTCCTCCCTGTGATGGTTTTGGGTTGTTAAATGACACCTCGACTGGTGCCGAAGCTGGTGGATCTGGTTGGAATGGTCTTGTAGTATTGATGCGACCAGATCCAATTCTACCTCTACTTCCACCACCAACCCTATACAGAACAGTAGCCTCTTCTCCAGCAAGAGGTGCCTTACCAGCTTTGTCATCACCAAATTTTATTCTTATCCCACCATCGATAGTAATCACCTCATATACCTGATCTTCTGGGCCAGACCTCTCTATAATCAACACCCTTTTCCATTCTTTTACTAACGATCCACTCTTGATGTTAACGAATATTGGATCACTTAATATATTATCAGCAATAATATCGATAACCTGATTCGCGCCACCAGCTGATATTGCTACAAACGGCGTGTCAAATTTACCTTCAATCCCAAATGCGACCACACCACGTTTCCCTGGCAAAACTTGGATCGAATCAGTCCAGTTATTTGGTGCTCTGAACATCTCGTACGTTAAAGACTTTCCATCTGCACCAGTGAGATTGAATATGACGCCAGCTGGAATTTGTAGACTCGTTTGAAGTGGCGAAGGTACGCTCGCTTCTATATCCACTACAGCCGGTGTCGCTGTGTGTATCTGCTCGTTTATGAGAGACAAGTGATTTGCAACTGCCTCCCTCGAGTAAGACGTTGGTAAAAATGATTCTTGCACTAATACTTCACCTCTCTCAGCAATCGCCGAGGCAATGAAACTAATTAGATCCACCATCATTATAATGCCGTTATTTTCAACAAAGTCATTAAACTGTGCGGGATAGTATGTCTTAATATATTCGATAGCCGCTCTAGTAATAGTATCGAACTCAAGAGATGTATAGTCGATCTTCCTGAGGTCAGCTGTTGGTAACTTTACGCCGAATTCATCAGGTGAATTTGGTAGATTAAAATAAGTCTCGTTACTCATTCTGCTTTCACCAACTTAATGCCACCATCAGAAATGCCTATTTCAATCTTAAATCTTTCATTTGGGTTAAGATTGACAGCACCAGCAATCGTAATGGTCATCTCCGACTGATCAGGATTAAGATTCACATCTATTAACGTGATCGTTACTCTTGGCTCAAAATTTCTAATGGCTGATAATATGCCAGATTTGATGGTGCTAATATCACCATCAATAATATTCTCAAATTGTAGAAGTGGAATCGGGCTACCGATTGCTGGCCTCATTATACGCTCGCCAGGCGCTGTAAGCAATAATTGGATTAAATCATTTTTAATTAGCCTCTCATCATGCTGCATCGGAAGGACGGTGCTTTGGTTATAAAATGGCGGATTGTATCCAGTCCAAATTGGAGCAGCCATTGTTACCTCACAAGCTGAGAGACTGCCAGCAACTTGTCTCTCAGCTCAGCAGACTGCGCTATGAGATCATTAGTCTCGGCAATCTTCGTTGCTTGCTCAGCCATAGCATCATTCAGAGTCTTAACAATCTTAGCCTTTATTTCTTCGCTACCACCCATAACATTTAATGCGCTTAAAACTTTATTGGCTTCATTAATTTTCTTCTGCAGATTGGTTACGGCAGATTTATCATCGGCGATTGAATTCTGAATTGTAGTCAGTTCGGCCTCAATCAAATCTTCCAACGATGTTGATTGCGTAGTAATAGATATAATATCTGACTCACTCAATCCAAGACTTTCAAGATCGAGTAAATTAGTATTATGTTGTAATTCAAGCCTATCAGGCACTATATTGGTGTCGGTTGACCCAATCTCAGTATCTGTAAACTCTAGTACCTGTCCGACTTCAAATAGTTTAACATTCGTCCCGTCTGACGTTACACCGCCGCCGGTTACAGTATAGATAAGATCACCTAAGCGAACGCGCCTTTGTTGATTAGTATAAACCTTCGGCGGCCTTTTCTTAACCTGCTCCGCTATAGGAAATAAGATGAAGTCACCAGGTAGTTCTGATGGCTCTTCATTTGATATAGTGAAGGTAACATTCCCAACGTCGCTTGGGCTGGTTGGGATTTGTCTAGAATACAGTCCAGTTGGGTAACGTACGATCACTCAAAGATCTCCAAGTATTGCTTGTTTATGCTATCGCCATTATATCTAACAATTTCTATATCTGGGTCTCTTTCAAGTAGATCACCATCATCTACTGCTACTATCCTGTAGATTCGTTTCTCCCCTCCATATCTTTGTACGCTAATACTAGCAAATTTATCGCCCTTTGCTATATCAGAAGTGGTTGCAAGTGGAATATAGCTCGAAACAAAATCATCATGATTCAACGGATTTGCGAGAGAAACTCTTAATATACCATGGGTACGAATTTCATCATCAAACTTTGATGATGTTCCAAACCATATTACTCCATCTTCACAGTATTGGTCGATTGGGTCGACCACTGGATCAGCTGGTGGTGGAGGTCCAGCCGATGGATCATTAGTGATATCTGGTGGGCCACTAGATGGATCGTGCACGCCTGGATTATTGCCATTTTTATCCATATCTGGTGGATTATCATTTCTGCCACCCTGGCCAGGACCACAATGAACCACCTTTGAGTCAACTGGACCCTTCTTACTCTTAGTTGGGTCACATCCCCTTTCCTTGTCAAAATCTTCCGGCTTAAGAGGATTGCATTCCATCGGAGATGGCGATTTGGGAGATGGAGACCCACCACATGGAGGCGCTGACCCAGCGGGGTGCCTCGGCATCTGTATGGCCCTATGTGTACCGCACATCTTATCAGTATAGAAATCTTTAGTCCTTAGCACTGGGCCAGCTCTAACTTCAGCACCACGAATGTTGACCTGGCCACCAGCCAGCATATCAATGTTACCACCAGCTTTCATTTGGATATTACCAGCCGCAATGATTTCTACGTCCTTTTGTGCAAATATTTGTACACTCTTTAAACCATTGCGTATGATGATATAATCAGTCGAATCGTTTATACAGATATATTTCTTTTTCTTTCTATCTCTCCAAATTGCAAAATCATTATCCTTGGATAGCCATATGCCTCTATCGTCGGCGTCCTTCATCTCAGTCCACGTACCACCGCACGATTCCTTTCCGCCACTATCGCGCATTTCTATGCCCTGACCCTTCGGGGTCTTAAGCCGAACATATTTGTTTCTCTCATCTAGGACTAAATGGAATGAATATTTTTCAACATTAAGACCCTTGAATGTCTTAAGAGCCCATGGCACTCTTTTATATGGCCCGTCAAATTCCCTCGATATTGTCTGCGGCGGTTTGGTTGTTAGGCATGCATAGTCCCACTTCTGGTTAAGCTCTAAGCCAATACCGTTTGCGGTGTACATCGCCCATCGTTGAAGTTCATCTTTTAAATTGAATTCACAACCAAAGTGATAGCCGTCTCTTCTACCACCGATAAAAATACCATTCCCAAATGGTTTTTCCTTATTTTGTGGGTCTTTTGGGTCTGACCCAGCATCATCTGCGGCAAACACTAATTGCCACGGTGTGCACCAATACCATCCTCTAGCATCCCCCTGGCCATCGCCCCATTGTTCATCATTAAACGGTTTAGTGCCAACATCGGATTTATTTAATCTCTTAATGAAATTATTCTTCTCAAGATCGGCGCCCTTGGACCACGATCGCATATATGTGCCGTCCTTAGTCGCCATCCTAATCCATAACTGATTTTTCTCATCTTTACCATCAACATCAGTCAAGTCTTTTACGCCATCAAATTCTCCTGGTCTCGATTTCTTATATCCAACATCTCTCATCTCTAGCTTATGACCAAAGCGAGTTCTCCATTCTATTCTGCGCTCGTCATATCCCTTTGGCTCTCCTTCCGACAGCATCTTCTGGAAATATTTCCACCTGCTAATTTCAAAATCTTCATCTTTATCAAAATCGCCGTCGAATTCATTCTTCCATTTATATCCAACATCAGACATCGTCATGAAATTCCCATATTTTGATATGTGCGCCATCAATTTGAAATCTGGCTTGTTCTCTTCTGGTGGCTTCACCGAGGCTTTATATTCACCTTGTGAGACTGGGTCTGTTCCAACTGGTGCTGGTTTCTCGGCGTGTTCCTTCGGGAAGAATCCAACGGCACCCATGAAGAATAAGTTACCATATCTGTCCTTAAGACCGGTGTTCATCGGCCTTTCGTCTTTTGGAAGATAATCCTCATCATAGTCATTTGGTGAACCGGCTGGTTCTCCCCTTTCATTTACAGCCAATTGTGTCTTACCATAAATTGACTCTAGTGTATATAGTTTCCTTCTGGTGGGGTTTGCGGCTCCGGTCCACATTATGCCATAAGGATGACCTTTTTCAAAATTCACCCATACCCAATCGCCCTTACAAATACATGGCCAGAAACCAGCTCTCTTACCACCAGCTGGAGGGGCTGGAATTGCCCATGGACATTCCTCGGGCTTTAGATCCTCATTGTGTAATTCTGGAACTTGAACTCTTACCCTATGCATTCTCAGAGGATCATTAGTCTCAACTACTTTGGCTCTATACCAACCCTTGAATTTTTCTGGTAGTTCTTTGACACGATCGCCAAAGAAGTCATTCCATATTTTATCGACTTTGGTAACGCCGCCGCTCATAATTCTCTCCACACCGATGGTCTATTCGGCGCTTCAATAACGCTACCAGCTACTGGCCAGCCATCGAACGGATTTTCGACATTATTGAAAATCAACAGCACCCATTTAAAAATCGTCGTACCATATATATCATTGGATATTAGATCTGGCCTGCCAGCTCTACTGCCGTTGATTTCTATTTTAATAATGTTATTGGTGCCAAGCTTATCTCTATCAAGGAAATCAAATCTCTTCATCATGGCTGGTGTAAGATGGCTATTATATTGTATAAGCTCGGTAAGCTTAAATCTCGATGTCGATTTAAATATTGTGCTATCTGTAAAGATGGCCATTAATACCACTCCTTAAGTGGCTTTTGCACAGCCGATTCAATATCTTGCTTTGCTTTCTCATTTCTATCAAAGATTCTCGTGTACATCATAAGATTCATAGTAACAGTAGCCTTCTGGTGGTATGCTTTACTGCCATCAAGTATAATCTCATCACTATATGAAACGCTTGCATCCAGCACGCGCCATGTACTAATTTGCCCTTGCGCGAATGGAGCAACTTCATACATCCTAACTTGCAACAATGGAGACATGGCCTTTTGCTGTCCGGCTACAATATCACGATAAAAATAACTCATGACCGTATGGACGGCGCTAGATACGCCAGCGACATTCCACGCTCCTCCTGTAACGACATATGTTAACTCCACAGTCATATTTGTTCCCTTAGATCCCTTCCAGACAGCAACTGGCTCATATGCATCTGAATCTTGCTCTTCATAATTTCCAGCTTTAGAAGTTGTTTTAACCCTTGGAGGAAACTGCAACGGAATTTTTTTACCGAGTACCTGGGTTGAAGGATCGCTACCACCAGGAAATCCATCAATGGGATCTGGTGGCATCATTGTTAAAGACACTGCGTTTAATATATCAGTGTCAGCTTTAATTTTACTAAACATAGGTCACCTACCAAGCCGAAACGGCTGGCCCAAGTTCTGATGGTCTTTCAGATATCTTCGGCAAATGCTCCTCGAGTATGGCGACGATCTTCTTAGCCTCATCGCTATTCTTCAATATTGATATTATTTCTGCTAATGGCGCTGATAATTTAGCGAACTTCTCAACAAGTTCTTTTAATTCTCTCTCTCCCTTAGATTCTCGCCCCATCTCTTGGTCAATGGTCGTGCTAACTGGACTAGCTCGTTCTGGTGGAACACCAGTAATGGCATATTTAATTTGCTCAAGTGGTGTCATCACTTCCGATATGTCAGTCGGCTTTTTAGCGCCACCACCAACCATTTTATTAATGTCAGCTATTGGATCTAATAACCTATCAAAGAACCCTCCAATTATTGGGAACTGTGACATGGCCGATTTGCCAATCTTCATAAATTGCGGAGCAACCATCGCTACGTATGGTAACGCAGCCCGGACAAGTTTATCAATTCCTAATAGCCCAGATCCGCTTAATTTACCTTTAGCCCACGTAGCGGCTCTACCAATTAGTGGTATCTTCTCTGCTACTCCAAGGACGCCCGACACTGCAGCCTTGGCCCCCTGAGCGATATACTTAAATGGATGAGCTGCAACATCAGCAATTTTGACCAAAATGTTAAAAAAGTCCTTGACTACACCAATTAAAACCTTAAATGGCGATATAATAGCAGACCCAATTGAACTCAAAAGCCCAATGAAACCTTTAACTCCATATGATATAAGTTTAAATATTGCAAGCAATGGGAGCAGAGCAACTTTGATTGTTATTTTAACAATATCATAAAAGAACTTGAAACCTTGTATTAATTTCCCTATCGGAGTCATACAGAAAAATATGGCTTTGGTGACTTTCCAAATATAGTCCCCAATAGACCCGAATACTCCACCAACTACTTTTAACGAAGGAGACTTAAACACTGAGATGAGCGCCTTCATCGCGCCGATCAGCAATTTTACCGGTAGCATTATTATCCAGATAGCAGCCTTAAGAGGAAGCAATGCTACCTTCACTAACCACGTTGTGGCCGAAGTTATTGATGTTAGTACGCTGCCCCATGATTTACCAGCACTAGCACTACCAAATATAGCTTTCTTTAGCTCGCCCCATGCTTTAGACAATTCATCTAGAACATCTTTAAGTGGCTTAATAGTTGCTTTCCATGCATCACCAAATCCCTTTTTTATGGCCCCAGCCACATCTTTAATTGCACCCCATATTCTACCAAATATCTCATATATTAGCTTACCCGCCCATATAATTGGCATTAACACAATTCCAGCCACAAATTTTAACGCTTTAAATGCCACACCAAGCAAAACCACGGTTGCCACAATGGTTATAAGCGGTAGCATAATTGGAGCCAGCGAAGTGATAAACATCAAACCAAGGGCCATCACTATATCAAGCACCACAGCTGTTGCAGCATATATCATCATTTCGACTGCGCCCAACTTCTCGAGTATATTCATGAAGAAACTAGTTGCCTTAATTATTGGATTTAAGACCATAAATATCGTCGAGAATACCTTCGATAGTGGTTTTAAAGCCTTGACCATTATTGCCATTATTGGCTCAAGCATGCGGATAAATTCTTGCTTGATCGTGGTCAGAGATTGTTTAAATGAATCATTTATCTTCTTCGATTTCTCCATCTCAGCATATTGCTGCTTGAGTTTCTTATTTAGACCCTCCACCCCACCCTCTGCTTTTGCCATCTTATGCATCATGTCAATTTCAGCTTCGCTAACGCCATAAATCTTAGCGATTATAGACTTCTGAGCAGCATTCATCTTATCCCAGTTAGCAGTTCTCTTAACAAGTTCAGTACCAACATAAGCCATTCTATCCTGCAAATTAGTGAATTGCTTACCAAGCGCACCAGTCAATATTGACGTTTTACTCCAGACGTCGGTTACAGCCTCCATAATTCTCTTTGCGTTTTCGGCTGATCCTCCGAACTTCTTAAATTGCTCGGTCAATACCATCATTGACGATGCGTATTGTTCAACAGCTTCGTCTCCAAATAGAGCTACAAGTTTAGACGCCTTCGAGGTCATATCGCTAAGAATCTCACCGGCCTCTGCTGAACTTAAGCCCAATCTTTCCATTCCTGATACAATGACATTTAACGATTTGGTCACACTAGTAGTGTTCTTTGTTAAACCAACCACAGTTCTGGTGAAATCTGCAGTTGTCTTTTCGCTGATTCCCGTGGCTACGCTAAACTTAGCGACTGTTTGACTAATTTCCCTATATTGTCTGCCAGTGGCTACTGTACTCATGCCAGACTCAATTACCGCCTTGGTAAACTTAATTGCTTCTTCACCTGTCAACCCGAGGCTTGACCTTAAATCCTGCGATGCGTCAACAGCATCGTGTATTGAGCCTACCGCTCGATATGTGGTGGTCCTAAACGCATCTTCAACTTCCATGAATTCTTCATAAGCATGTTTAAGTAGTACCATCGAAGCACTTACAAAGTTTCCTGTTTTGGCGGCATCGATGAACGCCTGGGTTACTTGAGCTTCCTTTGGCAACAGTGCTTCCAACGGCGTAAGCAACAATGTCCATGCTGCTTCGGATAATTTAATGGCTGCATACGCAACTCCCAATGGCCCTGCAACGGCTCCAGCTGCCGCACCAGCGGTACCCATGGCCGCACCAGCTCCCCCGGTGGCTGCACCCATTTTGGCCATTGCGCCGCCAGCCTTACCTGCTGTAGTACCAAGGCCACTCATAGATTTGGACGCGATACCACTCGCATTGGCCACAGTCTTGCTGCTACTAGATGCTGAAGATCCAATATCGTTGAAAGATTTAATAGTTGCATGACTTGCCTTACGGTATGTCGTACCAGATTTCCCAAACGATTGGGACATTTTAACCGCTGATTCACCAGTTTTCCCACCCTCTTTAATTATAGTCTTGTTATTTTTTGTTAACTCAGATCCAATATCGCCAATGGATTCATTAGTAGTTTGACTCGCTTTTGATATTCCATTGCCGTTTTTCGCAAATAGCTGCGACAATTTGGACATAGATTGTGGCATCTGCGTGCCAGTTGCCTTCAAGAACCCACGCGATGCACCGAGAAATCCTGAAAATGCTTGGCTCATCTTCGAGCCAAAGAGGCTTTTAGTTAGACCTTCTGCACCTTCAGTAAAATTTTCCCATTCAGTGTTCTCTATAGTTTCCCTAGTGCTATCGAGTTTATCATTAAAATCTTCGAGCTTCTCCCTAGCCTCCTGAGCTTGATCGCTATACTCACCAAAAGCATTCTCCATCTCAATGACTTGAGTTTTAAGACCTTCTATTCTATCTCTACAAAATGAGGCATATTTGTCGAAATCTTGAAGTGATCCAGACGCACCCTTAACTCCTCTCTCTAATGCACGAAATTCTTTGTTGAAATTACCCAAAAGCTTTTTCTGAACTTCTGCCATATGAGAACTACTTTTGGTTACGTCATTGAATTGCTCTATGGCTCTACTATCAACCTTAATTTCCATACCCTTTGATAATATATTTTGTATATTGATAGCCTGGGCCTCTATGCCCTTCAACGCCTCAACGGCTGGCCCGGCATTGAGCTTAAATTCAACACCAAGAGCATAAACGTTTAAATCACCTGGCATTTGGTCCTACCTTTTTGGCTGCAGCATCGAAGTCGAGACGATTGATGAATAAATCTGTCCTCCAAAATTTCGGCGTAATCGTATGGTAAAAACTAGTCACAAGCCAGTGACCTGCCAGAAAATATGGCTGACCATCAAGCCCTATCCACTGTAATGTAATTGTAGAAACGCCAAGATCTAGTGGGTCGGAAAATACGCGATCACCGTGTATTGCAACCCTCATTCTCATAATGTAGCCAAGCATGTTGAGAAATTCTAATCTAGCTCTACCATCTATATAATCTTTATATGGTATACCAACGTTACCAGCTGATTCTTCGGGAATCGCTGGCGCAAATGTGCTAAATATTTTCGATGAGGTCTTAAACCCCCTATCCTGCCCAAATTTAGTGTTCGATTTATTACCAGTGTTCTTATCGTATACCTTTGCTTTTTCTTTCTCGGTAACTGTGTCGATATAATAGCCTGATATCGCTGACATTCCGGCTGTATGCTCTTCTGAATGCAATACATGTGTGAAGTTATCTAGCATAATTTCAAAATCTAATGTGTCGCCAGGCCCAGCATCTTTTTGAGAAACAATCAGCAAACCAAGATCTTTGCTATTAAGCCCATATTCTTCCTTAATAACAATTCTATCATCCTTAGAGTTAACCACCCATTTAGTTTTATTGGGCGTTAGCGGTGATGACCAGTCAAGCAACGACAAAATGAACGTCTTCGGATCCTGCCTCATCATCCACCAATTACCTTTAACATTATCTATGGTTTTAGTGACCTCGACATTACCAATGCCATTTTCAGAGCATACTTTCTTAATCACATCAGAAACAGATCCCTCATAATATTTTCCATCTGATTTACCTCTACTTAATAACCATGTTGGTGGGTCAATGGCTATAAATTCAAGAGATGCGAGTTCGCCTTCGCCTTTACCATACAAGTTAATCATATACGCTATTCTATCTTCTGTTTGGTTCTCTTTTTCTGATTTCCACTCAAAATGAAAAGTGACTTTAACAGGTTCATTTCTTGCTTTTTTCAAATAATAAAGATCAGTAATCTTCTTAAGTAAATTAAAGAAGGGGTCTCTCAGCCTAGCTCTAACAATATATCCATTGTTGATTGCTGCTCTCCATTCAAGCCTGGTGTAATATGGTGCTACATCGATATCCTCAATTACAAGCTTGGTCCAAGTCGCATATCCAGTCTTAGGCTCACCCATTAAATTGTTCTCTCTTCTATTATAGAATATCTACCACTCTTCAGTTCAGTTAATGCCACACCATACGATGCAAGATGCAATTTCAACCACTCGCTAAGAACTCCCTGGTCCATCGAATTTAGTTTCGCCGCATTGTCGCGAATTTTCTTAACGCAACTATCGCTCAATTTATCAGATCTAAGGCATATCAATTGCCCGTCCTTCCCAACACCGACAGCAAGTACAACAGATGGTTTCTTATTCTTCCCAGCCCAATACTCGATATTCAGCAAGCGCATTTCTACCTCTATTTATATTTGAGATAGGATTACCTAGAGCGTCGAAGTGCTATGAGTGATTTGAGCGTGGCGGGCTTCATGAGGTCTTGAACGGCTTGTCTTGGGTCTAGACCGGCCTTTTTCATATCATTCCAGTCTTTATGTGGATCTGGCGGGACAGAATAAAAAATTTTACCATCAAAATATGGTTTCAATACATTATAATTGGCCCATATTGAGCTCAATCCTGCCTTAATACCATGAGCGTCTGGTTTATCATTGTCAGCACCCAATATAACATAACCTGGATTTAACGCTAATGCCTTACGGACCTGCTTGGCAGACAATATTGCGCCGCCCATAGCGACAGCCCCGAAGCCTATATTAATTGAATCAATGATCGATTCCACTATTATTAGTGGACCACCGGGCTCGACAAAATCGAATCCATATAAGAAATCAGATTTAACTACGCCAATGTTTTCCGATGGGAACATAAATCTTTTGTTGACGATCTCCCTACTTTGCCAATATACAACCATACCAAATTCAACATATGGGAATATAACCGTTGTATTGTCATAGTGTATAAAATAACGTTTAACCTCTTCGGTTGTGATACCTCTATACGATAAATATCCAAATGCTACTCTCCGCGCAGCGGTACCGTCATCAATATCAATTCTCCTAGCCCCATCTGGCAACTTTAATTCTATTTCCTCTGGTAAGTCTTCCTCTTCGTGTTCATTCCTATTTTCTCTTAGCCAATCTTTTGGGTCAACCTTAACTCCACTAATCTCTTTCAAGGCTTCAAAGAATGTAATCCCCTTATATTCTTGCACCAGTTTGATAAAAGAACCATCGTGCCCTTGGTGACCAGGACGCCAATCATGAACCCAAAATCCCTTTCTTTTACCGTCACCCGCCTTGATTTCTTTCTCGACTAGACTAACATTATAGTGACTGCCTGAGTCACCCCACGGATTTGGCATTACTATCTCTTGGCCACCTTTTCTAATTTTATAATTAGTGAAATGCTTTTCGACCCAGGCTAATATCATTTGACCATTAAGTTTCATGTGGTATAAAATACTATATAGGTCTATCTTGTGGGCTCATAGGCGTTGGTGCAGAGGCATTTGGATAATTGGTCATCGATGGCATCGTTGACTGCGCGTTCATAAGCAATCTCCAGGTATCCCTCATATTTTCTGGCAAGTGATTGAATGGGTATTGATCAGAATATAGTACGTTAAGTTTTATGCCACCTTTTCGCTTACGTTTACCCTCAACTGCGAGTGCGTGTTGGAGAGGCGGCTCCTGTCTAAACGCATAGACTTTTCTGTCGACATCATGCCCGACAAGTTGGCTAAACTCTGGTTTAGGAAGTAATACATTCTGTGGGATTGGAAGATCTTTAGATAAGAAGCCAGATTTTTCACGTTTCTTCTTCATCAAGAAACGTCCATTGACATATCATCTGATACCCTAGACTCACCATTTGGAAGAGCCAAGGTTATGCGATACTTATATGTTCCTATCAGGAATTTAGTGGTATCTATCCTATATTGTATTACAAATGGATTCGATCTATAGCTTCCTTGCCTCAAACCAATTCTAGCCAGGTCATTTTCTACAAGCACTTCGCCATTCATCGTCTCAATATGAATATATGGTTGCAGCATTGGTATAAGTGGTATTATCCTATTATAATCAAAATCATACAGCGGAAGCGGCATCAGACCAACTTCCATAGTTCTAACTTCTGGTTTCTTGAAATGCTTATCTAGTGCCTCAAACCCAACCCTGAGCGTAACTAGCTCATCGTCAACATACCAGTTGTCTGGATACGCCCAGAATCTATTGCATTGAGATACCCACCCAGACTCATCTTCATCGCCGCCAAGTGATACCTCACCAGGTGCACCAATGAATCTCCACACATCAAAATAAATATCTGGCACCACAAATTCATTCGGTATTAAGAATGGCAAAATATATCTACCAGGTTGGAAGCTACCACCAGAACCTTCAGCGATCCTCAAAATTGGATATGGGTATTGTGGATCATCGGGCAGTGGAATGACAATTGATAACTCTAGATTTTCGTCTTTAACTGCAGTACGATATATATCAACCCTACGAATTGCAAATGGATCTGTAGGAACGCCATTGTGATAAAACGTAACGTCTAGATTGACTATATTACCAACCCTACCTGATATTCTATTATATTCTGACACGGCATCCCCCTAACAAGTCTCTATATATCTTTGATTAGCCGTGTAGACTATATTGGTGGCTTACCTGGTGTGGCGTCTCTATGACTTTCTGGCGGGGCACCGCGTTTATTTTGCTTATCGTGTTCTTCTTGAATTCTATTAACCCACCATTTCCTATCTTCGGCATTCATTTGATTTTGTTCAAATAGTGATAATCCACCATGATGTTTAAGCGCAAATGATTGTCCCATATGGGACCAATATTCATTCTCTAGACTTTCCGGACTCCGTTGGGCGAAAAAAGCTTTCTGTGATAGGCAGATCCATCGTCATCGTATTACCACAATCTGGGCACGTAACTTCGATCGACGTATCGATACCAGGCGAATTCTCCTTCAAGAATTCTCTGATTGTGGCCGTGTCCTTAGCGTGCATTCTTTCGACAAATTTCTCTATCTTATCGGGGCTTTTATCGCCCATCGCGTCAACCATAACCATTCTTAGGTTCTCTTCGATT
>Ga0315274_10000474_pt1 | contig 63068 bp, 50 predicted proteins | sample YL17G02_20_MG_FD_203700 | JGI IMG/M metagenome (GOLD analysis project Ga0315274, IMG submission 203700) | Sediment microbial communities from Yellowstone Lake, YNP, Wyoming, USA - YL17G02_20 | ecosystem: Environmental > Aquatic > Freshwater > Lake > Sediment | place: USA: Wyoming | collected...
TGGTTTAACCCGGGGCTGGAATTCAGTTTCGATAGCCCGGCCATTCATGGCCGGGAACGGCGACGGCCTAACCCTTTTGCTGCGGTCCGCGCCGGGGCGCGGGCCGCAGCAGTAAGAGGAGAGCGCCGATTCCCCGGCGCTGAAGCGCCGGGCTATCGAATACGCCTATTCAAAATCCGAGGAAGCGCCGGGCTATCGAATCCGGCAAAGAGCGGAAAATATTTCCCCGGACAGTAGCGCGTTAGAATTCGGAATCAGGAATCAGGGCGGTTTCAATAACGATCCCCCAGACGCGCCCGGAATTGACTTGATCAGCCTTTGCTCATAGAATTTAGCACGATGAGGGGAAATTTGGGCAGACTGTTCGGGCTATTTTTCATTTTCCTGGCCCTTTCCGGAGAGGCGAGCGGGGATTCCCCCAAGCAGGTCCGGGTGTTGCTGGGCCATTTGGGGCAGTCCGCGGTGATCGAAGGCGAGGGGCTGAAAATCCAGTCGCCGCGTCGCAAGTATTCCAGGCCGGGGAGCAAAATTGAACTGACCGCCAGGAACGGCCGTCTCTGGTACAAGGGCAAGGAACTCGGGAGTTGGGCTAAGATCACGGGCAAGGACGCGGTGACGGTCAACGGCGGCGCTTATCCCGGAATGATCAGGATTGAAAAAAACGCGGACAAGTTCCTGGTCATCAACTATCTGGGGCTGGAGGATTATCTGCAGGGAGTGGTCAAGAACGAGATGTCCTCCAAGTGGCCGATGGAGGCGCTCAAGGCGCAGACCGTGCTGGCCCGGACCTATGCGCTCAAGAAAATTGAGCAGCCGCGCTCGGAAAAATATGACCTGGTGGCCACGGTGGAGGACCAGGTTTACTCCGGCGCCGCGGCCCAAGACCCCTCGACCGCGCAGGCGATTGAAGCGACCCGCGGGGAGGTGCTTTATTATAACGGCGTCCTGGCCGAGGTTTTTTACCATTCCTGCTGCGGGGGCCGGACTGAGGCCGCGGAATTCGTCTGGAACGGACACGGCACAACCTATTTGCAGCCGGTAAAATGCGAGAGCTGCCAGGAATGTCCGTATTATTTCTGGCGGTTCCCGGAGACCGGGGTGATCAGCCCGGAGGAGTTGGCGGCCAAGCTGGGGTATCAGGGCGAGTCGGTGGAGGAGGTCGCGGTTTCGGAGTTGAGTCCGTCGCTGCGCGCGCTCAAGCTCAAGGTGAGGTTCAAGGGCGGATACACCACCGAGATCGCGGGCGGCGATTTCCGGCTGCGGCTGGGCCGGGAAGGGGTGCGCAGCAACTTCTTCAAGGTGCAGAATGCGCGGGACGGTTTTGTCTTTTACGGTTCCGGGTCGGGCCACGGCGTGGGCCTCTGCCAGTGGGGCGCTCGGGGTCTGGCCGAGCAAGGCGAGAGTTACCGGGAGATTTTGAAATATTATTTTCCAGGGACGGAAGTGAAAAAGATCTACTAGGGTCGGAGATGAGCGAGCAGGAAAGACTGAAGAAAGAAGTGCAGCGGCTGATTGAGGAAAACGTCAGGCTGGAGGAAGCCAACCGCAAATTGAACGAGCGGCTGATTGAGCTCTATATCCTTTACCAGCTCACGCGCCAGCTGAGCCTGAGCCTCAACATCAATGAACTGTTCGAACGGACCATGACCCTGATCCAGGAAATGCTTCACCTGGACGAGTATTCGATCATGCTTTTGAATGAGGAAACCGGTTTGCTGGAGATCCGCGCGAGCAAGGGGATCAAGGACGAGGTTGTGGAGAAGACCCGGGCGCGTCCGGGCGAGGGCCTGAGCGGCAAGGTCGCGGCCCTGGCCAAGCCGGTGCTGGTGGCGGACCTTTCCATGGTCAAGGACCACGTCTATTTTTCGGCCAGCGGTTACAAGCGCGGGTCTTACCTGGGGGTGCCGCTCATGGCCCGGGACGGACGGGTGCTGGGCGTGATCAATTTTCACAACCCGGAGCCGGCCAGCTTCAACCAGCAGGACTTGAAGCTGTTCGAGGCGGTGGCCGAGCAGATTTCAATCTCCCTGGACAACGCGCTCACCTTCCAGTTGACCAAGGAACTCACCAACCGCGACGAACTGACCAAGCTCTACAACCGCCGCTATTTCTTCGAGCGGATGGAGCGCGAGGTCGAGCGCGCGAAAAGATACAACCGCAAGCTCTCCCTGCTCATGATCGACATCGACCATTTCAAGCATTACAACGACAGCTACGGCCACCTCTCCGGGGACGAGGCGCTCCGACAGCTGGCGGTTGCCCTGGAAAAAAATTTGCGCAAGGTGGACATCGTCGCCCGCTACGGCGGCGAGGAGTTCCTGGCGCTGCTGCCCGAAACCGACAAGCGCAGCGCCCAGCGCGTGGGAGAAAAACTGCGCAAGGCCGTGGAGAAACACGACTTCCACCATAAGACCCCCGCGCTCGGACCCGGAAAAGTCACCATCACCGTGGGCGTGAGCTCGTTCCCCGCGGATACCTCCGATTCCTTTGACCTGCTCGACTTCGCGGACAAGGCCATGTACTTCGGCAAGGCTCAGGGCCGAAACCGCGTCTGCGCGGAAACCCCTTCCGCGAAATAGGAACTTTTTTCGACCGCCGCGGCCGCCAAGAGCCGGGTTGCTATGCTAAACTAGGAATATGCTGATCTCCGAGTTCGACTACGATCTTCCTCGAAAGGCCATTGCCCAGCATCCGCTCAGGGACCGGGACCAGTCGCGGCTGCTGGTGGTGGACAGGAAAACCGGGGAATTGCTGGACCGGAAATTTGTCGAACTGCCGGAATTACTCTTTGCGCCGGACGCGCTGGTAATCAACAACTGCAAGGTGATCCCGGCGCGTCTGTTCGGGCGCAGGAGCACCAACGCCCGGCTGGAGATAACCTTCATCGAAAAAAAATCACCGGGGCGTTGGCTGTGCCTGGTCAAGGGCAAGAAGCCAAGAGAGGGTGAAGAGGTTGAGATAAGGAAGGGCGGATGCCTGATTTTCGAAAAAGAGATGAACCTGGACGAGGCCGCGGGAATTCTCGGCGGGTTATGGCTTGCAAGCTTCAGCGGCGTAGGCGAGCAAGTGCTGGATGAACTGGGTGTGGCCCCGCTTCCGCCTTACCTCAAGCGGAAATCGCCTTCGGAATACGCCGCGGACCGCGCGCGCTATCAGACGGTGTTTGCGCGGGAGCGCGGAGCAATGGCCGCGCCCACCGCCGGGCTTCACTTCACCGGCCGGGTGATCAAGCGGATCAGGGACCAAGGCGTGGAGATGCCGGAGATAACGCTGTTCGTGAGCTACGGCACGTTCGCGCCGGTGCGGGTCGAAAGAATCGAAGACCACAGAATGCACTCGGAGAAATTCCAGGTCAGCCGCGGCGCTGCTCGGAAAATAAATCAGGCGAGACAAAAAGGCGGCCGGGTGGTCGCGGTCGGCACCACCGTGGCCAGGACCTTGGAGGCGGTGGCCGCGGCCCGCGGCGAAATAGCCGCGGCCGAAGGCGAGACCGACTTGTTCATAACCCCCGGCTTCAAGTTCAACGCCGTCGATGCCCTGCTCACCAACTTCCACCTGCCCCGCTCAACCCTGCTCATGCTGGTCTCCGCGTTCGCCGGAACCGAACTCATCAAAAAAGTCTACGCCCACGCCCTCCAAACCGGCTACCGGTTCTTGAGCTACGGCGACTGCATGCTGATTCTCTGAATCGAGTCAGTAGAAAGTCATCATCCAGGAGTCTTCCTGGCTCCACATGCGCTCGAATTTTGGGCGGGGTATGACCTGGTCGGGTTTTGAGCCGGAATGGAGGATGAGGTATTGGCGGTTGGCGGAATCGAGGTATCCGATGGCGACCGCGAAGTGCCGGGTTGGGAACGGCTCCACGGTGAGACTGAAGAACACGATCACGGGATTTCCGTTTCGGAGCCGGTTGGTGATCTGCTCCCAGTTTCCGGGCCCGTGCTCGGGCTTGAACCCGAGTTCTTTTGCCGCGGCGATCATGTCCACGGTGAAAAGTCCGCCCGCCTCGGCCTGGAAATAGCGGGCCGCAATCTCGTCCTGCGAGACCTTGACGCCATAATAGTTCGCGACCATGGCCAGCGAAGCCGGTCCGCAGTAAAGCTCTTGCTGGGATATGAAAGGGACCTGGAGGTAGTGACCGGAAGTTGGATTTGAGGCGAGTTCGGATTTGATCTTGTCCAGCGGCGGAGTGCAGGAGCAGGCGAGCACGGCAATGGCAAACAGCCATTTCCGGTTCTTCGCCGTTGACCGTTTAGCGTTCACCGTTTGCCGTTAACCGCTTTTACGCTTCGCGGCTTCCTTCAACTGCGAGGCCGTGAACAGGCTGTGAACCGGGATGCCCAGTTTGGAAATTTCCCCGCGACCGCCTTCCTCACGGTCAACCACCGCCAGCACCGCCTTGATCTGCGCCCCGGAGGACTTGGCCGCCTCAATCGCCTTGATCGCGGAAGCGCCGGTGGTGATCACGTCCTCAATGATGGCAACGTTCCAGCCGTATTCGAGGTTTCCCTCCACCTGCTTGCCGGTGCCGTGAGACTTGGCCTCCTTGCGCACAATAAAGCCCTGGACCGGCTTTGCGCGGCTCTTGCTCAGCGCGACCATTCCTCCGACAATGGGGTCTGCTCCGAGGGTGAGCCCGCCCACGGCGTCGATCTCCATCTTGTTTTCTTCAATGTAGTCCAGGAGCATCTGGCTGATGAGGAAAAGTCCTTCGGGGTCCAGGGTTGCGGTCCGGCAGTCAACGTAATACTGGCTTTTTTTGCCCGAGCTGAGCGTGAAATCGCCGAGCTTGAAAGATTTGGCCAGAAGTATTGCCTCCAGCCTTTGCCGGTTGTCAGCCAATTTTTCCTCCTTGGCTCGCGGGGTCAGACCTCAACTTCGAAGCCCGAGCGCCGCGGTTGAGGTCTGACCCCCCATTGGTTCAAATATAGGTCAGCCACTTTTTGTATTCCGGGTTTTTGCCCAGCACGACGTTGAAGAACTCGGACTGTATTTTGATAGTGACCGGCCCGGCCGACCCTTGCCCGATCTTGCGGTTGTCAACCTCGCGGACCGGGGTGACTTCCGCGGCGGTTCCGGTGAGGAACACCTCATCCGCGATGTAAACGGTGTCGCGCGGGAAGGTCTCTTCCTTCACAATGAAGCCGAGGTTTTTAGCCAGCTCGATCACGCTCTTGCGGGTGATACCGTTGAGGATGGATGAGCTTTTCGGGGGCGTGATCAGGGTTTTGCCGAACACCAGGAATATATTTTCGCCCGAGGCTTCGGCGATGTAGCCGCTGGTGTCGAGCATAAGCGCCTCGTCGTATCCGGCCTTGAGCACTTCGCGCTTGGCCAGAATGGAGTTGACGTAGTTTCCGACCGCCTTGGCCTTGGCCGGGAAGGAGTTCACCGGCAGCCGCACGTAGCTCGAGGTCTTGAGACGGATGCCTTTTTTCAGGCCTTCCTCGCCCAGGTATGCCCCCCATTTCCAGACCGCAATCGCGGCGCGCACCGGGTTGGTCATGGTGCCCAGGCCGAGTTCGCCGTCGCCGATGTAGATGATGTGGCGGAGGTAGCACTCCTGGTAGTCGTTGGCCTTGACGATCTCCTTGCTGGCCGCGGCCATTTGTTCGATGGTGAAAGGCGGGTCAATGGTTAGGATCTGGCAGGAGTTGAAAAGTCTTTTCAGGTGCTCATCGAGCCGGAAGATGGCCGAGCCGCTGACGGTCTTGTAGCAGCGCGTGCCTTCGAAGGCGCCGAAGCCGTAGTGGAGGGTGTGGGTCAGGATGTGGATTTTAGCGTCGTCCCAGTTGACCAGCTTGCCGTCCATCCAGATTTTTTTTGCCTTTTCCATCGCTTGGCTCTCCTTTCCTTATTCGCCAATGTATTTCAGGAAAATGTCATGCACGCTTTGGCGGCTTTGGTCGAGCTTGCGCACGAGCTTTTCGCCCGAGTCCGCGCCCGGCACTCCGGCCTTTTTGGCCAGCCGGTCCAGGACCCCGGGCGCGAGCCTCAACTGGTGCTCGGGCCGGTCCCGGTAAATCCTCATGCGCGAGCCCAGCCGGCGGTAGAACCAGAGCGCGTCCTTCAGACTAAGATACTCCGGCCCGGTGATTATTTCCAGTTGCTTGAGCGCGTCCAGCGCGGCCCAGGTGCCGCCCGCCCGGAGCTCCGGCCGCTCGCCACCGTTCATGAGCTGCAAAAACTGCACGATGTAGTCAAGCTCCATCTCTCCGCCGCCGCCGAATTTTATATCATATAGATTTTCGTTTTCCCGCGCAAGCTCGTCCTTCACCCGCGCCAACAGACGCCGCATTTCCTGCTTCAAACGCGACGGGTCGTTGCCCTGGTAGATGCCCTTTTCAATCTGCGCCATCACCTTGTCGCGGATGCCGGCGCCGTCAATCAGCGGCCGGGCCTTGATCAGCGCCTGCTTTTCCCAGACCTGCGACTCCGCCCGGTGATATTCTTCAAAACTATCCACGCTGACCACCAGCGGCCCGTGGGTTCCGCTGGGCCGGAGCCGGGTGTCCGCGGCGTAGAGCAATCCCTGGGCGGTGGGGGTCTGGAGGGTTGAGATGATTTTCTGGCAGAGCCTGATGAAGAACTCATGCACCTCCAGCGGCTGCTTGCCGTCGGTAGCGCCCTGGCCCTGGTAGATGAAGATCAAGTCCAGATCCGACGCCCAACTCATCTCCCTGCTGCCCAGCTTGCCCAGGCCCAGGACCAGGAGCCCGGCGTGGCCGCCTGTTTCATCCCGGCCCGGCCGGCCGTGGCGGCCAACCAGTTCGTCCCAGCTGACTTTGTAAGACTGCTCGAGAATAATCTCGGCCAGGGTGGTGAGTTTTTGCTCCAGGGCCTGGATTTCAAGCTGGCCGGAAAGGTCCTTAAGGCCGGTGCGCAAGAGCTCGAGCTTCTGGAACAGCCTTAGCCGCGAGAGCTTGTCCTCGTAGTCGGCTGCGGAGTGGAGATCGGTTTCCAGCTCCGCTTCCAACTCGCTCGGGCTGCGCTCGGCCAGGGCGTGGGGGCTGACCAACTCGTCCAGGAGTTCCGGGTAACTGATGAAGAGGTTGCCGAGGAACTCGCTGGTGGAAAAGAGTTCGGTCAGGAGTTTATGCACTGCGGGATGGTCTTTGAGCAGAGATAGGAAAGCTGCGCTGGCCCCGGTTTTAGCGAGGAACCGTTCGAGTTGGAGCAATGCTAGGTCTGGTTCGGAGCTGGCCGCGATTTCTTGCAGGAGTCGAGGCAGCACCACTGCCAGGAGCTTGGGAGCCCGCTCCGCCCGGCGGAGCGGGGCCAGGATCCTGAGCCAGGACTCCGCGGCCAGGTCCGGCTCGGCAAAGCCCATCTGCTGAAAATTCCCGGCCAGCTCTTCAGGCTGCGCGTCCCACGACAGGAACCCGGCTGCAATCGAGGGCCTGTCTTCCGGCTCTTCCCCGAAAAGGCCGCTGAAAATTTCAGCCACGGTTTGAGAATGGCGCTTAAGCTCGGCCGCGAATTTTTCCCGGCCGTCCTTGCCGAGGAATCCGAAGGACCGCGCCAGCGTCTCTTGACCGCGCTTGTTCTTGGGTATGCGGTGGTCCTGGCGCAGGTTTTTGAGTTGGACGCGGTGCTCGACCTGGCGCAGGAAATGCCACGCCCGGGAAAGGTCCTCGACGTCTTTTTCCTTGGCCAGCTTCAACTCCTTGAGTTTTTGCAGGGCCTGCATGGTATTGCCGATTTTGAGTTGCGGGTGTTTGCCGGCGTAGATGAGTTGCAGCGCCTGGGAGAAAAATTCTATCTCGCGGATGCCGCCCGGGCCGAGCTTCAAATCATACCCGGCAAAGCCGTCCTGGCCCGCTTGTTTGCGCGCCTCCCGGTCGATCCGGACCTTGAGTTGCTTCAGGTCCTCAAAGCTCGCGAAGTCATGGTTACGGCGGAAGATGAACCGGTCGAGCTCGGCCAGGAATTTTTTGCCCAGCTCGACGTTTCCGGCCAGGGGCCTGGCCCGGATGAAGGCCGCGCGCTCCCAGTTGCGGCCGAAGTTGAGATAGTAGTCCAACGCGGCGTCAAAGGAGTTCACGAGCGGGCCGGCGTCTCCTCCGGGCCGCAGCCGGAGGTCGACCCGGAAGATGAATCCCTGTTCGGTGATTTCGCTCAGGAGCCGGGTGAGTTGCTCGGCCAGCGCGGCCAGTTTGCCTTGCCGGGTTTCTTCGGCTTCTCCGGCCGGGTTCGGGCAGATGTAGATCAGGTCTATGTCCGAGCTGAAATTCAACTCCCCGCCCCCGAGCTTGCCCATGCCCAGCACACAGATGGGCGCTTCCGGAAAATCCGCGGCGCCGGGAATTTTCTTCTCGCGGTGCAGCCGGAGCAGGCGGGCAAGGCCGAGTTCGAGGCCGGCCTCGGCGATCCAGCTTACTTCCTTGATTTCCCGGTCCAGCCGGTCCGGGACTGACAGCTCCGCGACTGCGAGCCTGAGATACTGCTCGTTCTTGAACGCGCGCAGGGACCGGCTCAACTCCTCGAAAGAATTCGCCCCTGCCAGCCGTTTCTCCAATTCCTGGGCGATCAAATTCTGGTCCGGAGGCGCTTGTTCGGATTTTTCCAGGGCGCTCCTCAGCTGGTCCGGGTATTTGAGCGCGTGCTGGGTGAGCAGTTCGCAGTAGCCGAAAAAGTTTATCACCCTCGAGAGCCGGTTTTTTTCGAGGACCCATTTCAGGTCCGAGTCGGCCTCGGTGAAGAAACGCTCCAGCGCGATCAGCGCGGCGTCCGGGTCGGCCGCGCCTTTGGCGAACGCGGCTTCGATCCCGTCCAGGAGCTTCCGGGCCAGGGATTCGTTGAATCCCCGTCCGGCCGCGGCCTCGGCGATCCGGTCAAGGCAGTGTCTGACCAGGTTGGGGTTTTCAAAACCGTCCAGCGGAAAAGCCATTGCAGGATATTATATACAAGTCTTGGCCGGCTGCACCTGAAGGGAACTTGAGTCCTAGAAAAATTTGCGCCAGAGTTGGTGGACTCCCTGGATGCCGGCGGCGCCGGCCGCGGTCAGGCCGACGGACCACAAGACCACGCCCAGGCTCATCCAGAAGAAAAGCCGGCCGGCTCGGGCGCCGAGTCCCACTCCGATGGCTGCCCCGAGCGGAGCGCCGGTCAGAAGCGGCGCGAGCAGCCCCAGCCCGGGAACCCCGCAGCGGTCCCAGATGCGAATGATCAGCCGGTTCCGGCCTTGTCCCTCTCTGCCCCGCTTGCGCAAGAACCAGTCCCGGACCTTCTGCCCGAGCGCCATCACCGCCACCACCCCGGAGACCGCGCCGAGAACGGTGGCCGCGCAGGTGATCTCCGGGTCCAGCTTGAGCGCAAACCCCAAAGGCACCGCCGCCCAAATTTCAACCGCAGCCAGAAGAAAGACGGAAAAGCATTTCATGACAATTTGCATGCTGTTCGCCAGTATAGCCGATTTCTGCCCGGGAATTTAAATGGTTTTATGTTTTGCGGGGGACCGCGGCCATTATCTGGCGGCTGAGATTATTGCCTCTGCCCTTTAATGAGCCGCGGAATTTTACGGCTGTTCCGGCTTGCGCTTTTGGCGCAAGTTGATTATTTATTTAGAAAAAGTGCGCCTTCCCCACATTGTGTCAGGTCTTCTCAGTCCCGGCCGATTGTATAACCTGATGATACAGTTTAGCGTTTATGCCTTGCGGTCTTCATTGCCGCTCTCATGGCAATGGGTTTGGGCTGCACGAGGTCGTAGAGGTTTCCGTAGAGGTCCTTGAGCAGGGCATCCATTCCCCAGGGATTGTCTTTGGGTTCGCTTACGAATTTGACGCCCTTGGACTTGAGCGTGTCATATTCCTTTTTGCAGTCATCGGTCTCGATGGTGAAGAGGGCGATGTCCCCGGTCTGCTTGCCCACGTATTTGGCGTTTCTCCGGTCGGCCTTGACCAGGGAGACGGCCAAGTCCTGCTGGGTCCTCGGGCCGACGGTCAGCCAGCGCATGCCGTCGAATGTCTGGTCGGTCCTTTTTTCAAAGCCGAGCTTGCCGATGTAGAAGTCCAGCGCGTCGTCCTGGTCCTTCACCAGCACCGTGATGTGACTGATTTTGCTGATCATGGTCATCCTCCTTTTTGTCGGATTATTTCAAGCACGTTAAACCTAACCACGATCTTTGGGTTTGCAACCAGCCGCGGCCAAACGTGGTTCAGGGTTCAAAGTTCAACGTTCAAAGTTTAAAGTTCAAAGTCACGCGGCAGTGATTCCTCCGTCCACCGGCAGAGCGGCTCCGGTGATGAACGAGGCGGCGTCGGAGGACAGCCAAACCATGGCTTCGGCAACTTCCTCGGGCCGGCCGAAGCGTTTGACCGGCTCCATTTCTATGAACTCGCGCCGGGTTTCTTCTCCGCCGGCTTTGAGCAACCTATCGACCATTGGGGTTTGGATTACTCCCGGGCACACGGCGTTGATGCGGATGCCTTTGGTCGCGTATTCGAGCGCCGCGGAACGGGTCAGTCCGAGGATGGCGTGCTTGCTGGCCGCGTAAGCGGACAGGTTCTCAAACCCGGCCAGACCGGCCACCGAGGACATGTTCACGATCGCGCCTTTGCCCTGCTTGAGCATCTGCGGGATCTCGAACCTCATGCAGTTCCACATCCCGGTCAAGTTGATCGCCAGCACCCGGTTCCACATGTCCTCCGGATAGTCCGCGGTCAGCGCCGACGGGCCTTCGATCCCGGCGTTGTTGCAGGCGTAGTCCAGTTGCCCGAACTTCTTGACGATGCCCGCGATCAAATCCCTGGCCTCGCTTGAGCGCGAAACGTCGCACCTGATGAAAACCGCGTCGCCCTCCTTGGACTTGATCTGCTGCACCGTTTCCTCACCCAGCCTCTCCTGCACGTCCGCCACCACCACCTTGGCTTCGTTACGGGCGAAGGCCAGGGCGCACGCGCGACCGATCCCGCTCGAACCGCCGGTGACCAACGCCACCTTGCCGTTAAATTGTTCCCCCATCGCAGACCTCCTTTTTTGCAGTTGCCGGAAAAATGAATTTTGCCTGCCTAAAGGCTAAGCATCATCCCGGGCTTTGCAAGGACGCGACAGGAGCGCAAAGGAGATTCGCATTTTGCTTTTCTGGAACATAATTCTTTGCGTCCTTTGCGACTTTGCGGTAAAGCGGAATCAGGAGGAGAGGAATCCTCCGTTCACGGGGATCATTGCGCATTGGACGTAGGATGCGAGGTCGGACGCGAGGAACAGGACGACTTTGGCGATTTCATCGGGGTGTCCCCATCTTCCGAGCGCGCGGGCATTGGGAAATCCTCTGCTTTTGGCCTGACGGCCAAGTTTGGCGGAGAGAGTGGGATTCGAACCCACGGAACCCTTTCGGGTTCACACACTTAGCAGGCGTGTGCCTTAAGCCATGCTCGGCCATCTCTCCGCTGGCTTAAATAAAAATCTTGCGCGGCTTCCGACTTCGCCCCTCCTTCGCCAAGGCTTCCGACTTCGCCAAGGCTACATCGGACAAGTCGGAGGGCTGCGTCGGACAAGCCAGGCGCGATTCATTCAACGTTTATCGTTCAGCTTTTCTCGTTTCTCTAGTTTTGGCGGAGGAGGCAGGATTCGAACCCGCGAGCCCCGTAAGAGACTAGCGGTTTTCAAGACCGCCGCCTTCGACCACTCGGCCACTCCTCCGTTTCAATGCTTTAATCTAATTGGTTTCCGGTTGACTGTCAACACGGGGCTGGCGGAACGGCTATTTTTTCACCAGGAATTTGACCGCGGCTTCGAGTCCTTCGAGGGTGAGGTCGAACATGGGAAAAATTTCCGCGATGCGGGAAATGGTGTAGGCGCCGGCGGTGATTTCCCAGTAGTCCCTGGTCTTGGGGTTTAGCCAGAGGGAATGGGGGAAGGTTTTTTGGAGTAACGACAGCCACCAGTATCCGGACCGGGTCTGGGGCTCTCCGTATTCGATGTTGCCGTGGTCGTCTCCCAGTTCGTAAGGGGCCATGGAGGCGTCTCCCACGATGATCAGCCTGGTCTCTGGGTCGTCCCTGACAAAGTCCGCGGTCTTGCGCTGCTTCTGGACTCGCTGCGGGTCCTCGTAAACGCGGTCGTAGATGCAGTTGTGGAAGTAATAGGTCTTGACCTGCTTGAAGGAGGTGTTGGCGTAATTGAAGAGGGTGCGGCAGACGTCGATGTAGGGGTCCATGGACCAGCCGCCGTTGTCCATCATCAGGGCGATTTTCAGCTTGTCCTTCAGACGGCGGTCAAAGACGATCTCAATCTCGCCCCCGTTCTTCATGGTCTGATAAATGGTCTTGTCGATGTTGACCATGTCCCGGGGCCCCTCGGGCTTCAAATGCCGCAGCCGCTTCAGGGCCTCGGCCATCTGAGCCGAGTCGATCGGGCCATCAAACGCGTAGTCCTTCCAGCGGCGCTCGAGCGCGACCTTGACCGCCATGCCTCCGCCGCCGGCCCCGCCCACGCGCATCCCGCCCGGGTGGTAGCCGCTGTGCCCGACCGGAGACGTGCCCCTGGTGCCGATCCATTTGCTGCCTCCGTCGTGCCGTTCCGTCTGCTCCTTCAGCCGCTCCAGGAAATACTTGACCAGTTCCTCCGGCGTGTATTTCTTGAACTCCTCCGGGTCAAGCCCCATGAGCCTGGCCAGCTCCTTGGGATCGTTCAGCCATTCCAGGAGCATGCTCCGGACCGCGGCCTCCAGCTCCTCGTCCCCGGGAGACTTGAACTCGATGCCCTCAAAATAGTGCGCGAACAAACGGTCGTAGATGTCAAAGTAGCGCTCGCTCTTGATCATGATGGCGCGGGCCGCAATGTAAAAGTCCTCGAGCGAGTTGACCATTCCGAGGTTGAGCGCCTTTTGCAGCCGGAGGAAAGCGGTGGGCGAGATGGGGATGCCCTGGTTGCGGAGCTCGAAGAAGAAAGGGACGAACATTTCGGGCTCAGTGGCTGAGGTGCATTTTGGCCTGTTCCAGGTCCAGGCTCTTTTTGAACAGGACTCCGAGGTAAGGGACGCTCCCTTCCTTTCCCAGCTGGTCGGCCTTGAAGGCGGGGTCGGACTCGAGCGCGCGGATCCAGTTGATGAGTTCGCGGGTGGACGGCTTCTTTTCCACGTTGGGCACCTTGCGCAGGCTGTAAAAGGTGGTGATGGCGGCGTTGGCCAGGTTCTTCTCGATCTCCGGGAAATGGGCCTTGACGATTGCGTGCATGATTTCCTGGCTGGGGAAGGCGATGTGGTGGAAGTTGCATCTTCCCAGGAAAGGGTCGGAGAGGTCTTTTTTAGCGTTGGAGGTTATGATCACGATCGGCCGGTTTTTGGCCTTGATGGTCTTGTCGATCTCAATGATGTCAAAGCTCATCTGGTCGAGCACGTCGAGCAGGTCGTCCTGGAAATCGGTGTCGGCCTTGTCGATCTCGTCAATCAGCAGCACGACCTTGGCGTCGGAGACGAAGGCCTGCCCGATCTTGCCCATCTTGATGTAGTCCTCAATGTTTTTGACGTTGCGCCGGGAATCGCCGAACCGGGCGTCGTTCAGCCGGGTGAGCGTGTCATACTGGTAGAGCGCCTCCACCGCCTTCATGCTGGACTTGACGTTGAGCACGATCAGCTCCATCCCCAAATTTTGCGTGATCGCGTGCGCGAGCAGGGTCTTGCCCGTGCCCGGCTCGCCCTTGAGCAACAGCGGCATTTCCAGCACGATCGAAATGTTGACGATCTTTTTCAACTCCGGGTCGAGCACGTAGGTTGAAGTGCCTTCAAATTCCTTCCGGCTCCGCGACTCTTTCATCAGCCAAACTCCTGAAAAATTACAACTGCTCCTAACATAGCACCACTGGCGCGGACGCGCAACAGCCGGGGAGCGGCTTTCCCCGCCGATTATAGTTATCAGCAAAATATTTTGACTGATCTGAGAGATTTTCGATAGCCCGGCGCTTATGGTCATCAACTAAATATTTTGAAGGATGAGCGATTTAGCCCGGCGCTTCAGCGCCGGGGAAACCGAAAGCTCCCCCGTCCTGCTTCGTCCCGCGCAGGCGCGGGCCGAAGCAAAGGGGTTGGGCCGTCTCCGTTCCCGGCCATGAATGGCCGGGCCATCGAAATCGCATGAGGGATCGCCGCGCCTTCTTCGATAGCCTCGCGCTTCAGCGCGGGGAAGGTCTCTCTCTTTCTCTCTCCGGCTATGAATGGCCGGGCTGATAAAACGCAAGACCGGCCGTGTCCATTTTTGTCGTTAGTGACCGTTAGCGGCGCAATTCTTTGGCCTTTACAACGAAATTATTGTGCTTACATTGCTGGCAGCGAATTCCAGGCAATGGGATTTGCGGAGCGGCAAAGGGCTTTGAGCGAAAGGAGGAAACGATGAAGATGAATAGGAGTTCATGGTTACTGGGATTACTGGCGATGCTGATCGGTTTCCTGGCCCCGGCGCTGGCAACGGCCGACAAGGCCTCGGTTGCGATCGAGGCTCCGGCGATCACGAAGCTCGGGGAGGAGGTCATCATCAAAGTCAAGGTTACGCACTGCTGTAATTCGGCGGTCCACTATGTTAACTGGGTGGACCTGCAGGCCAACGGCAAGGAAGTCAAAAAGTGGAAATACAGCTCCCGGCGCCGGCCGCCTTCAGCCGACTTTGAAGTATCCTACAAATACAAGGTCGAAGGGGATACCGCGCTCAAGGCGGAGGCCAATTGCATAATCCACGGCAGTGCGGGCCCGGGGACCGCGGCCATTAAACTGGCGGAGGAACCGGTCCCCCAGAAGCCGTCCGGTCCGGCGAAGCCCATGGCCCCGCAGAAACCGAAGAGCGCGCCCAAATCGAATTACCCTTACTAACCGTGCCGCGGGTTTTGGGATTCGCTCCGGCGCAGGAGCGAGAAGGGAGGCATGAAATGAAACGAAACGTCTTGATCGCAATATCATCGGTTTTCGCCGTCGTTTCGCTGGCGGCCAACCCGCCCTTGGCGCAGCAGGCGATTGCCATTCCTTCCGAATACCGGAACGTTTTGACCATCCTGGGCCGGACCGGCACCTACCAGGACCGCGTGCTGCTCATCGAACTCCCGCGCAACGAGCTCAAGCCGAGCATCGCGGGAATGTCGCTTCCCACTCAGTTCGGCTTTGTGGGACAGGTTGCGCTGGCCAAAGGCGCCGGGGACATGGAGGTGCTGATGGGCGAGCTGGCCTTGACCGCCGAGGAAGTCAATCCGGTGTTGTCGCTGCTTCTGGACAGCGGCTTTGAGGTTACCGCGCTCCATCATCATTATCTGGGGGTCAAGCCCGAGTTGCTGTTCCTGCACGTGCGCGGCCGGGGCCGGGCCGCATCCCTGGCGCGCAAGATCAAGCCGGCGCTGGATCTGATCGGCAAGCAGAGCGCGGCGCAGGCAGGGGAATATACGGAAATCATTTTCGCGCCCGCGGACGCTCCCCTTGACCTTGCGCGGCTGGACAAGATCGTGGGCCGAGCCGGCACGCAGACGGATTCGGTATATCAATACCTGGTCGGCCGGCCGGACCTTAAAATCCTGGACATGGGCGCCCTGGTCAACGCCCGGATGGGGCTGAAAAGCTCCGCGGCGTTTTACGGCAGTGATGAAAACGCGGTGGTCAGCGGGGAGATCGCCTGCCTGGAATCCGAACTCAACGCGGTGCTCAAGTCCCTGCGCAAGAACGGCCTGGAGGCCACGGCCGTGGTCAACCACATGATCAACACCCGGCCTTTGATCATCTTTGTCCATTACTGGGGGACGGGCAGGTCGGAGGAACTGGCCCGAGGCTTCAAGGCCGCGCTCGGCGAATTGGGCAGGGCGAGGTAGAATTCAAGAATGGTGGTGATTGGAAGGCTGAAATAGATCCTTAAAAAGCCAGGCAACAGCCTTGCAAGCCCTAACTATCCTGGCGGGATCAATTCCGGCTTGTCCAATCACCACCTCCAATTTGGGGCCTTTTGAAACCAAACCCCATTGCGCAGGGCAGAGCAATAGCGTCAAGTGAGAATTTTTCAGGAGTCTTTGCAGCAGCGCGACTTTATTGTGTCGTTGCGAGTAATAATATTTGAAATATCAAAAACCCAAGCTCAGACCCAAAATCCCTACCTTTTACGTAATTGCCGATTTTGCGAACCGTCTCCGGCGAATCCTACCAGCGGCCTCCGCCGCGGCCGCCGCCACCGCCGCCTCTGCTGCTGCTTCCGCCGCCGCGGTCGCGATGTTCCGTGCGGGGGCGAGCTTCGTTGACATTGAGCGGGCGCCCTTTCATGTCCTGGCCATTCAGACCGGCGATCGCGGCCTGGGCCTCCTGCTGATTGGGCATTTCGACGAAGCCGAATCCTTTGGAGCGTCCGGTGTCGCGGTCCTTGATCACGTTAACCGATGCGACCTGACCGAACCTCGTAAAAGCCTCGCGAATGTCATCCTCCCCGGCTTCGTACGACAAGTTCCCTACGTAGATGTTCATGTTCCTTTCACACTCTCCTTTTCGTTTTTTCCGGAATTCTTTCCGGTTCTGCTAATATGCGCCTATTTGAACTTATTGTCAAGCAGCCGATACCAAATGCATTTTTGACTGCGGCCGGGCATGGGCAGCGACATCTCTTTTCAGGAGAGCAACTCCAAAAGCCTCTGGCGGGCGAGCCGGAAACCGACGCCCGCCGCGATCGCCGCGAAAGGGAGTCCCACCGCCGCGCAGATCACGATCCGCCGGGTGGAATTCCAGAGTTCGGCTTCCTGAACATTGGCGTCCAGCAGTTGTTTCCGCTTCAACACCAAGCCCACGCAGACCAGGTTGGCGGTGACGGCCGTAAGCGCGCAGCAGATCTTGAACAGATGGGTCCAGGAAAGCGGCCAGGCAAGGATAACGATGGTCAGGCCGGTGGCGACCACGGCCAGGATCAGCGGCAATTCCACCAGCAAATCGATCCAGAAATGATAGCGGATGGAATGCTCGTGCAGGATTTTGCGGCGGTAGGGATAAAGCTCCAGCACCGACTCGGTGGCAACCACGCCGCCCCACAGGCTGAGGAAAATCAGGTGCGCCATGGACACCAGGTTCACCAGCGGCAATGAATCCATGTCGGAATACCCCCTTTTCGCATACCATAACATCCGCCTGAAAAACAATCAAACCCGGAGCCCGGCCCGGCCAAGGTTGACCGGGGGCGTGTTTGCGAAGAAAATCGATCCAGTTGGACAATCCCGGAAAAGCGAACGCGCCGGCCGTCCCCTCCATTCCAGCGGGCCGCTCCTGGTTTTTATCCGCGCTGCTGATCAGCGGGTTCATCCTCTCGCTGACCATCTGGTTCGGGTTTGGCATGGACCAGTCGGTCTGCGCGTATATCGCCTGGGTCTGGGATGAATATCATCTGCCGCCCTACGCCGGGGTATGGGACTTGAGCTTTCCCGGAATATTCATCGTCAACCGGCTCGCCGGCCGGCTTTTGGGACAAACCGTGGTCGGCTTCCGAATCTTTGATTTCCTGGTACAGCTAAGCTGCGTGGTCATGCTCTTTCATATTGCCCGACGTTTGTCCGGCAGCGCCGCCGGCTTCATGGCCGCAACCCTTTACAGCATTTATTATTACGGACTTGGAGTGATGGGCACGGCGCAGCGCGAGTCCTTCGTCTTCTGGATGCTCCTGCTCGCGCTTTCCGGGTTTTTTCCGCTTAAAAACCGGCCGCTGCTCCGCGCTTTGCTCGCCGGGCTTCCGGCCGGGTTCGCTTTTTTGCTCAAGCCCACTTTCGGACTTGCATGGATTATTCTCGGAGTTCTTCTATGGACCTCCGGCCGCAAAAGGGGCCGTACCAAAATCAGCATCGAGCTCCTGGTTTTTGCCGGCGCCTGCCTCCTGCCCGCCATCGCGGTCATCGCTTATTACTGGCGCCTGCATTATCTCAACGAACTCTACCAGGCCTGCATCCGGTTCAACCTTCAGGTCTACACCAAAATGTCCCCGGCCTCTTCCAACAACGCGCGGCTGGTAATGAGCGAGATCAACCGCCAGATCATCCAAAGCCAGCCCCTGCTCCTGATCTCGGCCCTGGCCGCTATTGTCGCCGCGCCCATAGTTTTTGCGCCGGGCAGGGACCGGCCGGCTTGCTGGACCGCCTTTTTTCTCATGCTGGCCGGCTTCGCCTCTTTTATCCTCCAGGGCAAATATTTCGCTTATCATTTGATCCCGTTCTTCGGGTTCATGACCATTTTCGCCGGCGCGGCCGCGGCCTGGCCAGCCGTGAAGATCGCCGCAATTGTGAAAAGACCGGCGGGCAGAGCGCTCTCATTTCTCTTTTGCGCGGCGGTCCTTGTCGTCATGGCCCTGGGAGTCAAGCCCTACCTGAAGGAATTCGCGTTCAAGTATCCTTTCCGGGGCCTGGAGCGCGCGTATCTTTCCGAACTCGGCCGCTACGACCCTCATATGTCCGGCAATTTCTACCTGGCCGCACTCTATTTGAAGCCTTTGATCAAGCCTGGAGACCAGGTTGAATTCTTCGGGCCGTATCCCCTGGTCAATTTTGTGCTCAAAGCCAGGTCGCCCAGCCGGTTCCCCTGCGTCCAGGCCCTCCTGCTCCTGCCCGGGGAAAACCGCGAGAACCCCTGCCGCGAAAAGTGGATCCGCGAATACACCGGCTCGGTGATCGCGGCCAGGCCCAGGTTCTTCTTGGTCACCGCCTACTTCCCCGGACAGAAAAACAAATTGTTCAAAACCTCTCAACCCGACCTCAAGCTCGCGCTCCAAAATGAATTCCAAGACCTCAACCAGTTCCTCAACCAAAACTACCGCCTGCTCGCAACCATCCACCAAGTCGACGTTTACGAAATCAACCGGGAATAGCGGGGAACTCGCGCGCTCAGAAATCCGACCCGAGCTGGCCTTCGAAGATCGCCAGGCGGTTGATCTGGTTGGTGCCTTCGTAGATCTGGCAGAGCCGGGCGTCGCGCGCGGCTTTTTCGGCCTTGTTTGATTGCAGGAATCCGTGGTTTCCGAGCAGGTCCATGGACGCGTTGCAGATTTCCCAGGAAGCGTCCCCGCAGAAGGCCTTGGCCATGGCGCCCGCGGCCTGGAAGGAATACCTGTGCATGGCCGCATGCCAGGCAATGGCGCGCATGGCCGTGAGTTTCATCAGCATGTCCGCGAGCGCAAGCTGAACGTCCTGATATTCAATCAGCGGCTTGTTGGCCAGCCGAGCCTGCTTGCAGAAAGCCAGCGCGGATTCGAAAGCTCCCCTTGCGATCCCCAGCGCAATGGCCCCCACCACCGGCCGCGAGTAATTCAGCACGTTCCGGTTGATCGCCCATCCCGCGCCCGGTTTTCCGATCACCCGCTCATCCGGGACAAATACGTCCTCCAAAATCAGCTCCGAGGCGTCCGCGGCACGCTGCCCCATTTTCCGCTCCGAGCGCCCCACGGAAAAACCGGACATGGACTTGTCCAGCAAATAGCAGGTCCAGCTTTCCACGCCTTTGCCTTCCTCGGCCGCGAACAGGGTCACCCATTTGGCAACCGCGCCGTCGGAAATAAAACATTTCCGGCCCGAAATCCGCCACCCGCCCGCGACTTTTTTCGCGCGACAATTGAGGTTGGCCTTGGCCGCGCCTTCGGTTTCCTCCACGTCCGAGCCCGCGCCCGGCTCGGTGATTGCAAACGCCGCGATTGACGGCTCGCCCCGTCTGATCTCGCGGTAGATCGGGAACATCCACCCGAAAATGGCCTTGAGGCTTCCGCTGATGAACAGCGGGGCCATGCCCAGTTCGTGCGCGAGCAGCGAGAGCCCCACTCCGCCGCATGCCGCGCAAAACTCCTCGGCCTTGAGAATGCTCGGGAGCAGGAGGGAATAGCTGAGCATGCGGAAAGAGCCGGTGCCAAAGGGCGGGACGAAAAATTCGGTCTGGAAGCCTTTGAGCCCGGACTTGATGAACAGCGGCTTCACGTCAAAGGAATGCGGGTCCCGGTCCGCGGAGAGCGAGAGCGGAGCGATCTCCGCCTGCGCGAACGCCCGGTACTTCCTCCGCAACCACCGGAAATTCCAGGGCAGCGTCCGGGTGTCCCGCTCCCAGATGGTGTTGAGCTCAACGTCGTAGAGCATTTTTCCGATCAAGCCCAGTTGCTGCGAGGCCGCGGCGGGTGAAAGTTTGTCGGTCATTGTCCTTCTCCCGCTTTGAAACCCGCGCAAAACATCCGCAAGTCGTCCGGACGCACCGCCATCACCTTCAAGCTCATGGCGTCGCGCAGCCGCTTTTCCAGGCGGTAGTCCTCCATGTATCCGTACCCGCCCAGGGTCTGGAGGCTGTCGGTGACCGCCTGCCAGCAATCGAGCGTGACCCGGAGCTTGGCCGCCGCAGCCCGGAAAAGAGACGAGGCGTCGTCCCGGTCCTGCTCGCACACGGCCGCAAGATGGGCCTTTGCCGCGGAAACGCGGGAGGCCGCGTCGCCCAGCAGAATTTGTACCGCGGCGTGGTTGATGATTTTAGTCTTGCCCTGGTATCGATCCTTGGCATAGGCGACCGCCTCACAGACCGCGGCGTCCGCATTCCCGGCTGCGATCGCCGCAATGCCCAGGAACAGCCGGCGCAAGAACGCGGAAGGATCGCGTCCGGGCAGGCCGTAATCCGCGGCGAGGGCCACGCGGTCAAAATTCAGGCTCGCAACCTTGAGCGCGGCCAGGCCGGTGCGCAGGCCGGAGTCAATGATGGAAAGTCCCGCGGCCCCGGCAGGCACGAAAACCCTTTCCCACCCGGAATTGCCCGAGCCGTAAACCACGTATCCGTTGCAGTCAGGCGCGGCCGGCGCCAGGGATTTTTCCCCGGTGAGAATGATCTTGTTCTCTTCATGCGAAATCCGGAGGCAAAAGGGGGGAGGGCTGTTAAGCGCGGCGGTCTCCAGCCGCCAGGAGTCTTCGAACAATGCCACGGCCACGGTCTTGGCGGCCTTTGCCGGCTGCTCGAGTTCGGCCGCTCCCAGTCCCGCGAAATGCATGCAGGCCGCCACCCCGGCGCATGACGCCGCGACTTCTTGCAGGATGCCGACTGAAAGCCCCGGGCCTTCGCTCAGGCTGGCCCGGCCCCAAACCCCGTAGTCGTAGCCGGCGCTTTTCGGGTCCGGGCTCGCGAGCAGGCCGATGTCAGCCGCGCTGTCCATAAGCGCGGGCAGTTTTTCCAGGCGCCCGTCCCGGCCCTCGGTGCCGACCATGGGCGCGATTTCTTTCTTGGCGAACCTGGCCGCGGTATCGAGGAAAGTCCGGATTTCAGCCGCTTGCAATCTCACTCTCCCGCCAGGTATGAAATGGCATGTTTTGCTTCGCGGTCCTTGCCGTAGTAGCCCTCGAGCGGCTTGACGTTTTCTTCGATCACCCTTCCCGAGGGCAGGATCAGGCTCCGGTCAACGTAATAGCGCGACTGGACCGGGTCGGGCGAAAGGTCCAGCTGCTTAAGCCCCTCGGCCACCGGGTGGTCGCCGAGTTTGAGGAAAGAGCCTTTGGTGAAGAAAGTCTTTCTGGCGGTGCCCGCCTGGGGCATGTCGGTCTTGATCAGCTTCTGGTCTTTGACCGAGAAGGTGACCAGGGGCTTGCAGTCCCGGCCGAGCAATCCTTTTTTCATCACCCGCATGGTCAGGATGTGTTTGGCTTCCTCGTCCATCCTCACTTCCAGGAATTCCGGCGTGTTGATGAAATGCATATCGGCCAGGAATTTGGTGTATCCCCATTCGCCCCTGCCGGCGTCTCGCGCCTCAACCCTGGTGACCGGCAGATGCAGCACCACCATGCCGAAATTGGGATACCGCGTCTCCAGGAGCGCGGGGATCAAGGGCAGCGGGTCCTTGCCGTAAACCGCGGGGACCACCACGCCGATCTCGCCGTAAGGCCCGATCGAAGTATTGATGTAATTGTATGCCCCAAAGCCGACCACGGCGCGGTCGCCCCACATCCGGGCCGGGTAAAGGTTGGGAGTGGGCATCAGCGCTTTGACCTTGGCATAGTCCGCGGTGAAGAGCAGCACGAAGAAGTCGTCGCGGTAATAGTGGATGGGGAGTTCAAAAGCGGCCTTGCCGTAAGTAACGGTTTTGCCGGGTCTAGTGCCTGCGAAAAAGTTCTTGCTCATCTTGCCCCTCCTTGTTTTGGGTTGCAGACTAACATACCACAGTCCGGAACAGGAATGCAAAATCAATCGGGGTTCAGGGCCTGTCGTCGCAACTCGGGCTTAAGCCTCAGGGCCTGAGCCCGCGATTATTTTTTCAGGTATATTTCGATCAACTTGGCCAGCCCGCCGGAGGTCAGCGAGGCCTTGCGCAAATAGCCGTTGGCCCCGGCCGAGGTGATCATGGCCTTGAGTTCCGACTCGTCCTTCTGCGAGACCAGGACAACAGGGATGTCCTTCGTGTTCTGCTTGCCCTTGACCATCTTGCAGAATTCGTCCCCGCTCATCCCCGGAAGCATAACGTCAAGCAGGATCAGGTCCGGCTTGTAGCCGCTGAAGACGATGTTCATGGCTTCCTCCGGAGAACGCGCCGAGAGCACCGCGTAACCGGCCTCGGTGAGGTCGTCCGTGATGATCTCCAGCGCAACCTCGCTGTCATCCACTACCAATACGGTTTTTTCCATGCATACTCCCTGAAATCCAGCTAATTTCTATCAGACCTGCTTCAGGCTGTCAAACGCGCGATGAGCGGGAGCTTGACAATCCATTCCGCGCGATGACAGAATGGCTCGAGGCAAATTGGGGGTCGGGCCGCGAATTCGGGGGTCAGACCCCAACCGCGAAGCTCGAACTCCGAAGTTGGGGTCTGACCCCATGCGGCCTGACCCCATGAATTGAGACCTGATCCGACGCTTCAGGAGGGTTAGATGATCAAGATTGAAAACATGGACGCCATTCGCATTTTGCGCATGGACAACGCGGGCGAGAACAAGTTCACCATGGAGTTCATCGAAGCGTTCAACCAAGCGCTGGACCAGGTGGAGAATGACCAGAGCGCCGGCGCCATCGTCATCACCGGCTCGCACGAAAAATTTTTCTCCACCGGCCTGGACCTGAGCTGGCTCATGAACGCTCCCAAAGAAAAATGGCTCCCGTTCTTCCTGGCCATGGACTCACTCCTCCTTCGCGTGTTCACTTTTCCCAAACCCGCGGTCGCGGCCATCAACGGCCACGCCTTTGCCGGAGGGCTTTTCCTGGCACTGTGCGCCGACTACCGGGTGATGCGCGAAGATCGCGGATTCTGCTGCATGCCCGAGATTGACCTCGGCATAGAACTCCCGCCCGGGACCGTGGCCCTCATCTCTTACGTGATGGGCAAACGGAACGCGGAGAAGCTGTCGCTTTTTGCGGCGCGGCTTTCGGCCAGCGAAGCGCTGGAGATGAACGCGGTGGATGAGATCGTCAAATCCGAGGAGGTCTTGCCCCGGGCGATCGCAATGGCCAAACTGCTCGCGGCCAAGAACCCCAAAACCTTTGCCCAGCACAAGCTCGCCCAGCGCAGAGCCGCGGCCAGGGTCATGAAAGAAGACGACCCGGCATTCCTCAGATCAGTAATGCAACCTAAGAGTTGAACACGGCAATGATATTCTGGATAAAAACCAATTGGTGTTTGGTATTAGCAATTATTTGTTGCCTTATTAGTTCAAGCTTTACGAAGCCTCCATTTGGCGCCAGTTGGAAAACCAAGTTCCCGCCCATTTCCATCATTTTTTTTCTTGGCGCTAATTCTATTTTTTTGCTGGACATTTATGCGATAATACGTGAGCACTGTTAGCGTTGGGATGTCGCGAATTCGGGGATAGGTCGGGTCCGGGAATTGGGAACCGGGAATGGATTGCGCTAGATATTTATTTCAATGCCTTTGCTTTTGATCTCGTGGATAAGCGGCACCCAGGTGTCTTTTTCAAAAGCCCGGGTTGAGATGGGCACCGGCTCGATCCTGGCGTCAACCGCGCTCGCGATCTCAAACAACCTTACGCCTTCCTCAAACCGGTCCCGGCCAAAGTCGCCGGAAACCACCGCAACGTCTATATCGCTGTATTCACGGACCTTGCCCTTGGCTTGAGAGCCGTAAAGGATGATTTTGTGCACATGGATGCCTTGGCGCTCCAGCGCTTTCCGGAACTGCCTGAGCTTTTTTATAACTTCTGCTTCAGGCATTTGTAGACTTTTTCCATTTCCGCCAAGTTTTGCTCCGCAAATTCCCGCGTGCACTTCTGATAAAATTCCCGCTGCTCTTCAGGATACCTCGCCTCAAAGTAAAATTCCATAAACCGCGCCAGTTTTTTCGCGGTTTTTTGAGGAAGCTTCAGCCTTAGTTTGCTTGCGATCAAAGGCAGAGAGTGAGTATAAGGGGCATGCTTCTGGTTTTGCTTCACGAACAGGGCCTTTAAAATTTTTTCCAGCGACAAGTGGCCGAAAAACAGGGCATAAGGATACTTGCCCGCCTGGAGCAGGCTCCGGGCCGTGTCCAAATCGTAATCAGCGCCTTCGCGCCAATAAGCTATGGTCTTGGAAACCTCAAATTGCATATACCTAAACTAACATTTGTCCAGGGCTTGGTCAAATGCCTGATTTGGAGGCCTCAGAATTTCTATTTTGCGGCGAATTCATAATTTCCGGCCCGGACCATGAAATTGGCATAGGCATTGTCGCTGGCCAGGAATTTTACATGGGGGTCTTTCTTTTCATCCACGGGCCAGACTTGGGCTCCTCCCTCGTAGATTTTCGCGGCGCCGCCCGGCACGAGCGGTATGGAAACCCTGGCCTGGGTGTTGCCGGGGATTGACACTGAGATCTTGAACTCGCCGTTGTTTTTCTGCCAGGATGCCGCGACTTCTCCGGGCAGGATGCGCATGGATGCTTTGGCCCATTTCAAGTCTCCGGCCGGGTGGGGCCGGATTTCGATGGTGGTCCATCCTGGGGCCGCGGGTTTGATCCCGACGATGCCGCTGATTAAGAACCTGGCGGGATAGGCCGCAAAGGGGTGCTCGTAGGTTTCCCCGAACAGCCCGGTCCACCCTTCCCAGGTGGTGGTTGCGCCCTTTTTGATCATGTATCCCCAACCGGGGAAATTTTCGGAATTGACCAGACTGTAGGCGAACTCGGACTCGTCGTTGTCGTAGAGCATATCGAACAGGTTGTAGGCGAGCACGACCGAGCTTGCGAACCCCTTGGATTTGACGTAGGCCATGACCGCGTCACGGTCCTGTTCCGGGACCACTCCGACCTGGAGCGCGAGCGCGCCGGCGGCCTGGTGGCGCTCTTTCGAGCCGGCGCTGTCAAGGTAGGCTTTGGCTTGGCTGTCGTAGAGGTTCTTGTTGATCGCGTCTTTGAGTTCCGCGGCGATGCCGCGGTATTTTTGCTCCTCGTCGGTCTTGCCCAGGATTTTGGCGATCTGAGCGGATTTCATCAGGGTCTCGTAATAGAGCAGGTTCTCGACCGTGAGGTAAGGCCCGGTCTGGTCGATCCTTGCGAAGTCCTCGGGCCAGTCCGAGATGTGCCAGATTTTCTGGCCTTTGGCGATGAGCCCGGTCTGGTCGCGGAGCGTTTCGTAATACGCGATCTGTTTTTCGAGCACCGGGAAGCAGTCGATGAGGAGGTAGATGTCGTTGTAATAGAAATAGGTTCTCCAGAGCATGGGCGCGTAATGGAAGTCCCACTCGGGGATGTAGTTGAATTCGCGGGGCGAGGCCGGGTAGAAGTCCGGGAGCCGGCCGTCATCCCACTGGCCGTCCTTCAAGTCCAGCAGGGTCTTGCGCACGATGTGCGGGTCGTAAAAATTATAGAGTACGATCCCGGATTCGATCTCGGCGTCGGCGTGCCACTGGCTCTGCTCGCGGTTGACGCAGTCCACCAGTTGTCCGACCATGCTCATGGCCTGGGTATGGACCGAGATTTCGTAAATCTTGTTGAGCAGCGCGTTTGAGCTTTCGAATATGGCGGTCACGGGCGCGAGCGTGCGCGCGTAGATGCCTTTGATGTTGTCGGTTGAGGGCCTGCCCTTGAACCCGGTGACCTCAATGTATCTAAACCCGCGATAGCCGAACCGCGGCTCGTAAGATTCTTCGCCCTTGCCCGCGAAATAAAACTTGTCAAAGTAGGTATTGGTCGGCTCGTCCGCGGCGCCGTGATATGCGCGTCTCATGAAGAGCCGGTCGGAGTAGCGCATGGTCACGCGGCCGGCTTCGGGCTGCGAGGCCGTCACCCTTGCCCAGCCGCCGATCTCCTTGGGCAGCTTGAACAGCCAAACCCCGAACCAGGGGTGAGTGACCTTGGAGGGGGTTATCACCTCATCGATTTTGCTCTCGGGCATGTACTGGCTTCTGAGAATGTAGCCGGGGCTCACCACCGCGGCCGGCCGCCATGCGGAGTCGTCAAACCCGGCGTCCTTCCACCCCGCGGGCTCCTTGCGGCCGTCAAAGAATTCCGCGGCGCCGTTCTTGCGGCCGCTGAGCCAGGGAGCGGATTCGTCATAAGGCGTGTCCGCCAGGACTTTCCAGCTTGGGCCGCTCAGGATTGAAAATTCTTTTCCATTTTTGGTTTTTCCCCAGGCCTCCAACAAAAACCCCGGGGTCCCGGCCACGTAGTTCTGCCCGGCCACGCCCTTGTAAAAGCCAATGGCCGCGATTGCGTTCTTGCCTTTGCGCAAGAAGGGCGTGATGGAGCAGGTCAGGTAGAGCTTGTTCTTGAAAGGGTTGCTCACGCCCGGGTTCACGTAACCGGAGACCTGCCGGCCATTGATGTAAAGCATGTAGTGGTTGTGGGCCGAGATCAAGGCGTACGCCTCCGCGGGGTCGTCGTCCAGACTGAACTCGGTCCGGAAATAGGCGTAGTCCATGGGCTTGACCTGGTCGTCCTCCCAGAGCCACTTCGCCCTAAGGTCTTTCTGGTCCATGAACCCGGTCTGGAAAGACGCAGCATCGCTGTCTTTCATCTGCCGGCCATTTCCGTCCCAGGCGCGCACTTTCCAGAAATAGCGCGTCCGGCTCATGAGTGCAGGCCCGGCGTAAACCACGCCGCTGCTCGCCGAAGAATTGACCTTGCCGCTGTCCCAAAGGGCCTTGCCCGGGTCCAGGCCGGATGCGTTCGCGGACAAAAATATTTGATAAGCGGATTGCCACGCCCCGCGCTCCGGGCTTGGGAGCTCCCAGCTCAGCCGAGGCCGGGCGGTGTCAATCCCCAAAGGCTCTTTTATAAACTCAACTGAAAGGTTGACCGCGGCATTTTGAGCGTTGGCGGAAAAAGACCAAACCAGCAAGCCAAACAAAGTTAGCATCTTCTTCATGGATCGCCCTCCCGGTTTCAACCATATTCCAAGCTCCGCGCAAAAGCAACCTGAGGTCCGGAATAGGGAAAAGATTTTCGGCGGACAGGAGTGTCCGCCGCCCCCAGGAATGTCCGCGGCCCGAAGAATGCGAGCAGGAATTTTGGGATCAAAGCAAAATGGCAGGCGCATAGCGCCCGCCATTCCGCTATTTATTCAGAGGGACTTTGCTGCCTATTCGCCTTTGGGAATGTACCCGAAGCAAAGGTTTAGTCCGACCTGGTAGTTGCCCTTGATCGGCCCGTCGACCATGTGGATGCCGAGATCGTTTTCAAACTCGTTGGCGGTGGTGTTGATGTGGAAGTAGTTCCACCCGCCGTCCACCCGGACCCACATCCATTCCACGGGCGCCAGCCAGAACCCGAGGTAGGGATAGGCGAAGAACACCGCGCGGTCCGCGTCAAACTTTCCTTCCGGGCCCAGGTCATCGCCCTTGGCATGCAACGCGATTGACCCGGCGCCAATGTCCGAGCCGATGAATAGTCCGGCTTTCCGGCTGCCCGTGGTGTTAAGCTCCATGAAGATGCCGCCGCCGCCCATGTCAATGACCGCTTTGCGGTGATCCCCGGCAACCTCATCCTCGGTCCCCTGGCTTACGCCGAAGCCGTACCCGCCGAAGCGGAAGCCTTTATAGATCACTCCGCCGCGTCCGCCGATGGTCCAGAGCGGGCCGAAATTGTCAATGTCGCGGTCCTCGGTCAGGGGCTTGAAAGGGTCCATATTGAGCGGGAGATAGGATGCGCCCGCGCCGCCGAACCCGCCGAAGTACTTAAGATTTTTCTTGGCTTCTTCCCGCTTGGCCTGCTCTTCGGGAGACAACTCCTTTTTAGCATGCGCCGCAGGAGCTGCCTTGGCAGTGCCTGCTTGCGCGAGAGTCATTTCGGGTGAGATGTTCAAGTCCTGGGCAGAATTAACGAAGATGCTCTGGCCGAACGCGCTTCCGGCCACAAGCATGAACGCCGCCGCTAAAAGCACCAGCATTGATTTCTTGGATTGCATAGTTCCCCTCCTTCTTGGGTTTAGTCAATCTTTAATACGAACCAGGCCTCTAGATTATTTGAAATATTCTCGCAGTTTTGCTCGATTTTTAAAAGAGCATTGGACTTGAAACCTACGGTGATTCAAGTAGCTGATTTTAAAGCTAAAAGCAGCGACAGGGGGAGGGGGGTGACTGATATAAATACCGTGCCGTGGATTGGTCAGAGCATTGCATAGCAAGACCAAGGGCGGGCACATCGCCCGCCCTTGATCCATTATTCAGAGGGACTTTGCTGCCTATTCGCCTTTGGGAATGTACCCGAAGCAAAGGTTCAGTCCGACCTGGTAGTTGCCCCTGATCGAACCGTCAACCATGTTGTTGTTGAGATCGTTTTCAAAATCGTCGTCGGTGGTGGTGATATGGAAATAGTTATATCCGCCGTGCACCCGGAGCCACATCCAGTCAGTCGGGGCCAGCCAGAACCCCAGGTAGGGATAGGCGAAGAACACCGCGCGGTCCGCGTCAAACTTTCCTTCCGGGCCCAGGTCAGCGCCCTTGGCATGCAACGCGATTGACCCGGCGCCAATGTCCGAGCCGATGAACAGCCCGGCTTTCCGGCTGCCGGTGGTGTCAAGCTCCATGAAGATCCCGCCGCCGCCCATGTCGAGCACGGCTTTGCGGTCATCCCCGGCAACCTCGTCCTCGGTCATCTGGCTCACGCCGAAGCCGAAGCCGCCGAAGCGAAGGTTTTTGTAAATTACTCCGCCGCGTCCGCCGATGGTATAGAGCGGGCCGAAATTATCAATATCGCGGTCATCGGTCATTGGATCGAAAACGTCCATGTCGATGGGCAGATAGTTTACATCCGCCGCGCCGAACGCGCCGAGGAAGGGGATAACCTCCTCATCCATCTTCTTCTTTTTCTCGTCCGCCTTCTTCATCGCCTCGTCGATTTTTTTCTCCACGTCGGCTTTCACCTCGGGAGTCAGCGCATGATCCACCACTTTAGCAGCCAACCCAAGCCCCCAGTCGATATTTTTGTCAAGACTTTGGTTCCCGGTTCTCAAGGTGTTAACCACCACAGGTTTATCCTTGGTCGTGCTTGCCTGCGCAGGCGAGTTCGATTCCTGAGCGAACACGCTCCCGGCCACAAGCATGAACGCCGCCGCTAAAAGCACCAGCATTGATTTCTTGGGTTGCATAGTTCCCCTCCTTCTTGGGTTTAGTCAATCTTTAATACGAACCAGGCCTCTAGATTATTTGAAATATTCTCGCAGTTTTGATCTATTTTGGCAAGAGTGCTAGACTTGAAAACAACAGCGGATTTAAGTGCATGATTATTAAGGAGAAAATAATGGGGAAGCAGGGCAGGGCAGGGGTGTTGATTATAGCTGCGGCAACGATAATTTCGATTTTCGGTTTGGGGGCGGCCGGCCGGGATGCCGTGTCATTCGATTTTTCTGAGTTCGAAAATCCAGGCGTTCAGTACCGTCCATTTGTCCGCTGGTGGTGGCCGGGGAACGACGTTGAGGATGCGGAATTGCGTCGCGAGGTTGATTTGCTTTCGGACAATTTTTTCGGCGGCGCTGAGATTCAGGCTTTTGAAGCCGGTCTTGGGTCCGGGTCGGGTCCGGAAGAATTGTCGCGCCGGCATTCCTTTGACACTGAAAGTTTCTACGGCCACGTTGCCGCGGTGATGGAAGAGGCCAGGTCCAAAGGACTGACCATTGATCTGACTCTTGGTTCGGGCTGGCCCTCGGGCGGGAGCCACATCCGGCCGGAGCAGAGCATGAAGACTTTGTTCTGGGGCGAGGCAATTGTGCGCGGCCCGGGCAAAAAGAAGGTGGCGATCCCCAAGCCGCAAAAGCCCGCGCTTTATAAGCTGTCCAGCGTCTTGCAATTGGTGGTGTCTGAAGCCGAAATCCGCTGGATGCCGGACCAGGCCAGGCTGGTGACCGTGGTCGCGGCCAGGGAGCTGGGAGGCAGGCGGTCGAAAAATCCGCTCAACCTGACCAGCAGCGTCCGGCTCGACTCCGGCTCCGTGCAAGTCCTGGGCAAGCCGGATGCGGATGGAAAAATCGAATGGCAAGTCCCGGAGGGCAAGTGGAGGGTGATCGCGGTTTACGTCTGCCCGGACGGGCAGTATGTTAGCCTGTCCGCGGAAGACCCGGCAAAATCTTTTGTCGCGGACTACTTTGACGCCGAGACCTTCAGATCCAACCTGGAGCACCTGGCAGGAGAGCGCACCGGCCTGCAAAAATATTACGGCCGCCCCTTGCGCGCGATTTTCAACGACAGCTTTGAGCTCAAGACCGAAAGGTTCTTCACCCCCGATTTCCTCGCCGAATTCCAGAAAAGGCGAGGCTACGACCTCGCCCCGCTCCTAGCCGCGACGCTCATCCCGGGAGCGGACAACTACCTTTTCATTGACGGCGGGCTCAAGGCCAAATCCGCGTTCAACTTCTCAGCCGAAGACCATCGGCTGCAATACGATTACCAACTGACCGTCTCCGACCTTTTCATTGAGCGCTTCATCGAAAACGCGGCCGGATGGGCCGAAGGCCGCGGACTTAAGTCCCGGGTGCAGGCCTATGGGGTCAACGTGGACGTGATCAAGGCCATGGGACTTTCATCCATACCGGCAACTGAACAACTCTACGCCGGAGGATATGAGGCGTTCCTCAAAATGGCCGCCGCAGGAGCGCATCTCTACAACAAGCCGATTGTGGACTCCGAGTCAATGGTCTGGATGGGAAAAGGCTACATGACCACCCCGCTCAAACTCAAGGCCTCGGCCGACAAAATGTTCAGCTCGGGAGTGAACGAGGTCAACTATCACGGTTTTTCTTACAAGAAGGACAGCGGGTACGGCGAGGCCGGGTGGTTCCCGTTCGCGGGCGGTTTTTCAGACCAGTTCGCGGAAGGCAATACCATTTGGAAATACATGCCGCAAATCAACCGCTACCTTGCGCGCTGCCAGTATGCGCTCCGTCAAGGCCAGCCCGAAGCGGACGTCCTGATCTACTATCCCTGGTTTGGGTTCCCGACCTCGTTTGACCAGATGGGAAACAACGACGAGTTGCTTTTCAACGGCGAGTTCATGGGCGAGCCCGAAGGCCCGCTCAATTCCCTGATCGCCATCGGGTCCAAACTATTCCCCATGGGACCCGACGACCGCGCCCAATGGCGCACCGCAATCCGGCCGCTGATCAAGGACCTGGAAGACAACGGTTACACCTGGGACTGGGTCAATGCCGACAGCTTGAACGCGGCCAAGGTTGAAGCGGGGAAGATTTTCATCCGCGGCAATTCCTGGAAGGGACTTCTGATTTTCAACGTCAAGTCCATGCCGCCTGAGACCGCGGAGAAAATTCTCGCGCTCGCGCAAGACCGCGCTCCGGTCCTGGTCGTGGGCGCGACTCCTTCGGAACAGCCGGGATACAAAGACTTTGAGCAGGGCGACTTGAGGGTCAAGGCCGCAATGGCAAATCTGCTCAAGTCGGGCGCGAAGAGTTCGGATGCCCGGGGCGCGGTTGAAGCGCTGAAAGCGTTGGAGGTTGAGCCGGGAATCAGCTTTGCGGCCGCGTCCAAGGTACGGCTTATCCGCCGGAGGCTGGGCCCGGAACAGCAACTGGTTTTCTTCCGCAACCCGGAGCCGGGTTCCCTGGGCTTCAGTTTCTCGGTTGAGGCCGGGTGCGATCATCCGCAGTGGCTCAACCCCTGGAGCGGACAGCGGGCCATTGCGAAAAACAATCCCGAGGGGCAAATCATGGCCGAGTTCCCGGCATTCGGCTCCATGGCCCTGGTCTGCGGCAGAGAAATCGCAGCCGGAATTCCGGTATGGCCGCAGGACAGGGTATCTTCCGGGGAGATCTTACTCAAGCCCTGGAGCCTGACAGTAACCGGCGAGGACGTCAAAGGCAAAACCTTCAGCCAAAACCTGGACGAGCTTGTCGACTGGAGGCAAATTCCCGCGCTCAAATATTGCTCCACGCCCGGAACCTACCGGACCGAGCTCCAGCTTGAGCAGATGCAGCCCGGACAAAAAGCGATTCTCGAACTGAAGTGGGTTTATGGCGCCGCGGAGGTGAAGGTCAACGGCAATCCTGCGGGCGAGTTGCTGGTCCCGCCGTTTGAACTGGATGTGACAAGCCTGTTGCAGCCCGGAAAAAATCAGATTGAGATAGTCTCAGTCCCGGCGCTCCGCAACCGCTTCGCAGGAAAAGCCAACGCCGGGGACAAGGGATACGCGCAATTCAAAGGCCGCGATGACGCCCTGCCCTCCGGCATCCTCGGGCCGGTGATAATCAGGAGGCTTGGGATCAGAGCTTCAGAATTCAGAAAGTTACGCGTTGGCGATGATTTGCAGAAGTGAAGTCTCGGCTTACTTGAGGCGGTTGTCAGCTCAGGCGCTTGCCGCAGAGAATCAAAAGAGGGGATTGTGATTGTCTGGAGCGCTCTCCGGTAAGGCATGATGCCGGCCTTTATTTATTGGAACTATACGGTTTTCGCTCAGTGAGGTTGTCCCCGTAAAGTCCAAGCATCAAGGGGGACCCGCTCTTGGTTTTGGCCCTGGGTGAATTGGGCCTATTCGGTGTCCGCCTTCGAGCTGGCGCAGATCATTAACCCGAGATTCTGAATTCTGAAGCTCTGACCCCATTTTGCTTAATAGCCCGCATACCATTGTCGGACAATGCTTTCCGCAGGTTTATTATAAATATCATACCCATTATCATCTGTGCCGGGATCCCAAGACCACGCCCACCAGTACATTCCTTTAAACCAAGGCTCGGCATAAAAGGTTTCCAAAGCCGCCTGATAGCAGTCTGCTTGTTCCTGTAAATCAGGGGTGGTGGCAAGATGGTAGTCCCAGGGGGTGATATTCGTGCCATCACGGCTCATGTAACCGATTTCCGTAAAGACAATGTTTTTATCATAAAATGCCGCAAGGGCGCGCAGGACCCTGATGTCATAGGCCCAGGCGCTTTTCAGCTCTTCAACCGTGGGAGAATAACCGGCCGTCAGCGGGAAATAGGCGCTGATGCCAATAAAGTCAAGATCATCCCACCAATTGACAAGCAAGAAGGAGCTATGATTTGCATCATAAGTCAACAGGCCGGAAAATTTGGCTCGGGCAAGCGAAATCGTATTGCGCCAGTCCGCTTCCCGGGATTCGGTGCTCTTTAATTCCGTGCCGATGATGACCGCTTGAACATTATTGGCTTGAGCCAAATCCAGATAATGGCCGAGGAACTGGTTGTAATTCTGGAACCAGGTCTGCCAGTCCGCTTCATCATAAAAATTGATTTCTCCCCGCCAATCGCCGGTAAGGAGATCGATATGAGGCTTTAAGACTACATTCATGCCCAGGGAATGAGCGGTATTGATCGCCTGGATTATCGCCGCATCCGTGGGGGTGAATTGATTCGAAGCAATCGTGGTTGAGTTTATCGTATCCTGATAGCAAGTAACCAAAATGGACACCCATTCCACCCCGTCCGCCTTCAACTGCCGCAGGCTCTCGTCGCTCTGGGGCTGAAGGTAAGAATCATGCCACCAGGAAACCAGCGTAAAACCCCGTTGAAAAGCCACGCCGTTATCAAGCGGGCTGACCCGGACGGCAAATAACTGGCTGTCACCGGCGGAGTCGTCTGTTACTCTCACTTCGATTAGATGATTGCCCACCTGTCGCAAAGTCGGCAGCCAGCTGATCTTCCCGGTCGCTGAATCTATGGTCATGCCCTCGGGAAAAGTTTTCAGAGTATAGCTCAAGTGATCATCGTCCGCATCCCGGGCCTTAACAGCATAAATATAAAGTTCAGAGGTAATGGCCAGGGTATTGGGCAAGGAGGTGATGACCGGAGGATGATTTTTTCCTCCCCCAAACTCGCAGCCAAACAGAATACCGATCAAGATTACAAATAACACGCGGACGTTTGCTGATATCCTTTTCATTTTTGCCCTCCCTGTCCCTTTGAGGGTATCGCACCCGGTTTCCTGGACACCATTTAAGCATCAAGCAGCCAACCTAGTCAAGCAGATTTTTTTACCTCGGCTCGTGCTACGTAGCGTCCCGCTTTAAGGCGGGACTACGCAGAGTAGCATCTGGCTCAAGAGCCCCAACTAAACCCTAACTCTTAGGCAGTTGTTCGCGGAGCGCGGCGGGGTCTTGTTCGTCGATGATTTTGGCGATGTGGCGTGCCCACCTGCGCTTGGTCAGCCCGAACGCGGGCTGGGCCTTTGAGGCCATGAATTTGGCGAGTTCAAGCGCCTTGGGCAGGAGCGCGTCCAGGGGAGCGGTTTGATTTGCCCATCCCAGGGCGAGCGCTTCCGGGCCGGTGTAGCGCTTGGCGGACCAGGCCATTTCGCGGAAGGTTTTTTTGCCCAGGCCGTGCTCGCAAATGGCGATCATTCCGGGGAGGAAGGGTATATTGATGTCCATTTCGGGGAAGCAGACCCATCCTTTGTCTTCGCGCATGACCCTGAAGTCGAAGCCGGAGGACCAGATGGCGCCGAGCCCGAAGGCGTGTCCGTTGATGGCGCCGATCAGCGGCTTGCAAAACATCGCGGTGTCTTTCAATAGTTGCGTGACGTTGACCAGGAATGCGATCACCTCTTCATGCTGCCGGCTGGTCATCCATTCCAGGTCCAGACCGGTGCAGAAATATTTTTCAACCGCGCCCGTGAGCACAACCGACTTTATTGCGGCGTCCTTTTCCAGCCCGGCAAGCGAATCCCGCAACTCCTGCACAAACGCCATGGCCAGGGCGTTCTTTTCCTTGTAGTTCATGCTCACCACCGCAACCTGGTCCCGCATTTCCAAAGTCAACCAATTCATCTCCAAGCCCCTTTCGAAAATTTTTCCCTATTCTAACCCATTCGCCCGGATTTGCCGAGTGCAGGGCGGCCAGGCCGCTCAAGCCCTGAGCCCGAGTCAAAATTGACAACGCGCACTTTTCAAGTAGATTTAATGAGTGAATGCAGTTCATCCTGGACATATTTAGGAGCTATCTGGGCCCGGTCTGGGAAATCGCGTCCAACTTCGTCAACAATTACTGGGAACTGTACATGGGCTGGCTGCCCTACAACCGCCTGATCCTTTACCTGCTGATCCTGCTGATCCTCGGCGGCCCGGTCTTCATGCTGCTGTACAGGGTCCGGGGCATGGGCGGCAAGGGCCGGCGGCCGGGCAAGCTGGCGTCGGGCAGAGACATCAAGAAGGAAGCGGCCTGGTGCGAAAAGAACCGCGAGTTCATCAGGGCGGGCGAGCTGTACGAGCAGATCGAAAAATACCCCAAGGCGATCAAGATGTACCAGCAGGGCAAATCCATCGAGCGCGCGGCGCGGGTCTATTTTGAAAGGTTGAACGATTTTGACGGCGCGCTCGGCATCCTGGCCGAGTACAGCGCCTGGGAGTTGGCCGGGAACCTGTGCGCCAAGGCCGGACGGTTCTCCGAGGCCGGAGGCTACTACGAAAAAGCCAACAAGCTGCGCACCGCCGCGGAAAGCTACGAACAGGCGCACGAATTCGGCCGCGCCGCGGACTTGTACGAGAAGTCGGAGTTCATTGAGGAAGCCGGAGGGTGTTACGGCCAGGCTGGGGATTTTGCGAAAGCCGCGCAGTTCTACGAGCGGGTGTGGAAGCAGACCAAGGAAGAGTTTGCCCGGGACAAGTCCGGCCAGGCCCAGAGAAAGATTGAGGATCTGGCGAAGAAGTCGGCCTATTTTTACAAGCAGGGGGGCGATCTTCAGAAATCCGCGGAGATCCTGGACCAGGCGGGGATCAAGAAATTCGCCGCGGAACTATACCTTATGGCCGGGGACAAGCGAAAAGCCGCGGACATCTTTCACCAACTCGGAGCGCTGACCAAAGCCGCGGAGCTTTACGAGCAAGCGGGCGACCCGCACAAGGCCGCGGAAATCCGCGCCGGTTTTTTCATGAAACAGAACGACCTTCACGAGGCCGCGCGGCAGTATGAACTGGCCGGAGACCTGTTCGCGGCCGCGGACCTGCACCTTCGCCTGGGCGACCAGATCAAGGCCGCGGACCTATACCTCCACGGCGGCGACTCCAAGACCGCGGCTGAGGTCTATTACAAGGCCGGGGAGCATAAAAAGGCCGGCGAGGCCTACGAGTTAAGCGGTAATTATGAAATGGCGATGGAAGTTTACCGCCAGATCAAAGACGACTCCCGGCTGAGCGAGCTTTATGAAAAGGCGGGCAACTACTACGAGGCCGCGCAGAGTTATTACAAGGCGGGCAAAGTTGACAAGGCGGTCGTGGCGCTCACCCAGGTGAGCGAGAAGTCCTCGGATTTCATGGCCGCGCTGGAGTTCACCGGGGACATCTACATGCAAATGGGCAAGAACGAACAGGCGCTCGCCTGTTACCGCCGGCTGGCCCAGAAGAAACCCTTCAACCCGGAGAACATCGACTTCTACTCCAAGGTGGCCGAGCTTTACGAGCGCGCCGGGCAGACCCCTTACGCCTTGAACCTTTACCAGCGCATCTACCAGCTCGCGCCCCATTTCGGAGACGTGGCCGCGAAGATCCAGTCGATCAGTCAGAGGATGAGCGGAGGCATAAGCCCGGGCATGGCGAGCGTGGGCGCGTCCGGGGCCAGGGAGGTTACGGTCGCGGGGGCCGGGGCCATGGGCCAAAGCGGAGGCTTCCGCTACCAGGTGGTGAGGGAGCTGGGCCGGGGCGGCATGGGAGTGGTCTATCTGGCCAAAGACATCAACCTGGGCCGGCAGGTGGCTTACAAGGTGCTGCCCGCGGAACTGAAAAAACATCCCGAAATCGTGACCAATTTCATCAGGGAGGCCAAAAGCCTCGCGCAACTGAACCATCCCTACATCGTGTCCATTTTTGACGCGGGCGAACACATGGGGAATTATTACATTGTGATGGAATACGTGGAAGGCGAGAACCTCAAGCGGCTGATCGGCCGCAGCGCCAGGATTCCGATCCGGATCGGGATCGAGATTTTCAAGCAGCTCGCCCAGGCCCTGGACTACGCTCATTCCCGGAAGGTGATTCACCGCGACATCAAGCCTCACAACATCATGTGGACGGAGAACCAGACCATCAAGGTCATGGACTTCGGGCTGGCCGCGATCCTGGAGGAGGTCAAGACCGGGCGGACGCTGGTGAGCGGGACTCCGCTCTACATGTCGCCGGAACAGTGCCTGGGCAAGCCCTTGGACAACCGCACCGACATCTATTCCGCGGGAGCGTCCATCTACGAGCTTTTCTGCAAAGCGCCTCCGTTCCCGGACGGGGACATTTCTTATCACCACGTCCACACCCCGGTCCGGTCGGTGAAGGAAAAGAATTCCGCGGTGCCGGATGAACTCAACCGCATAATCCTCAAATGCCTGAGCAAAGACCCGGAGCAGAGATACCAGAACGGACGGGAATTATATCTGGATTTGAAAATGGTTGAAGGATGATCGGGGCTTCCGACTTCGCCCCTCCTCCGCCAAGGCTTCGGAGGGCTATGTCGGACAAGACGGAGGACAAGTCGGCGGACAAGACCGCGGAGAAGAAAGCCCCTTGCGGATTATTTTGATCTGAGCTCTGAGATCTGAGATTTGAGATGCGGCGCGGAGCGCTGCCAAGAGATGCGGCGTTTTGCGCCGCCAGGGGTGAGTGATGATATTCAAATATCTGGAGACCGGCCCGCTGCTTGTTAACTGTTACATCATCGGAGACGAGAAAAGCAAAGAAGCGGTGGTGATCGACCCGGGCGGGGACGTTGACCGCATCCTGGGGGCGCTTGCCGAGGACGGCCTGAATTGCAAGATGATCATCAACACCCACGCTCATTTTGACCACATCGGCGGGAACAAGGGGCTGTCCCAGGCCACGGGCGCGGGCATTTATATCCACCAGGCGGAAAAAGAAATGCTGGGGCAGATGAGTTCCATGGCCATACATTTCGGGATGGAGGCTGAGCAATCTCCGGCGCCTTCGGGCTTTCTCAAGGAAGGCGACGTGGTCAGGGTCGGGAGCATCGAGCTGGAGGTGCTTGAGACCCCCGGGCATTCGCCGGGGAGCATCACGCTCAAGGTCAAGGGGGAGACGGTCGCGATTGTGGGCGATCTGCTGTTCCAGTTCAGCGTGGGCCGGAGTGATTTCCCGGGCGGGAGCCACCAGCAGTTGATCAAGAGCATCAAGACCCGGCTCTACCCGCTGGGCGACAACTGCGAGGTTTATTCCGGCCACGGCCCTCCCACCACCATCAAGCAGGAAAAGAAGTTCAATCCCTTTTTGCAGGAAGGCGGGGAATTGGAGTAAACTAGGGGTCAGGCCCCAAAGCCCGGACATCGAAGTTGGGGCCTGACCCCGAGAAAACCCGGGGCCGAAGTCGCGGGTAAAAGAGGGGACATGCTAAAGAACCGGGAAATATTGCTGGGGGTGAGCGGGGGGATCGCGGCCTACAAGGTGTGCGAACTGGTGCGGCTCCTGATCAAATCCGGGGCCAAGGTCCAGGTGGTGATGACCGGCAACGCGGCCAGGTTTGTAAGCCCGCTCACGTTTGAGACCTTGTCCCAGCGGCCGGTCTATCAGGAAATGTTTGGAAAAGGCCCCGGGCCCCTGGTCCACATCGAGCTCGCGGACCGGGCGGAACTGCTGGTGCTCGCGCCCGCCACCGCCAACATCATCGGCAAGTTCGCGCACGGCGTGGCCGACGACCTGCTCTCCACGCTCTACCTGGCGACCAAGGCCAAGACGCTCATCTGCCCGGCCATGAACGTGAACATGTACAGCCACGCCGCGGTCCAGGCCAACCTGGAAACCCTGAAGGACCGCGGGGCCAAAATCCTGGAGCCGGGGGAAGGCGAACTGGCCTGCGGCTGGGAAGGCAAGGGCCGGCTGCCCGAGCCGGACGTCATTGTTGAAGGCTGCGAATACATGCTCGCCCCCAAGGACCTCGTGGGCAAGACCATCATGATCACCGCCGGCCCCACCCGGGAGGCGCTTGACCCGGTCAGGTTCATATCCAACCGCTCGAGCGGAAAAATGGGCTACGCGCTGGCGCGCGCGGCCCGGGCCAGGGGAGCGGAGGTGGTTTTGGTCTCCGGCCCGAGTGCGCTGCGGCCGCCGATGGAAGTCACGCTGGTCAAGGTGGAGAGCGCAGCGGAGATGAAAAAAGCGGTGGACCGGCATTTCAACGAATCACAGGTTGTGATCGGCGCGGCCGCGGTGGCTGACTTCCGTCCCCGGGCAAAAGTCCAGGCCAAGATCAAAAAGGAAAAAGCTCAAATGGCGATTGAACTGGAAAAAACGCCGGACATCATTTTCGAGCTGGGCCGAAAAAAGAGCCCGGGACAAATCCTGGTCGGGTTCGCGGCCGAGACCGAGGACCTGGTCAAGAACGCGCAGAAAAAATTAAAGGAAAAAAATCTGGACCTGATCGTTGCCAACGACGTGAGCAAGAGGGGAGCGGGATTTGACGTGGACACCAACATCGCCACCATCCTCCCTCGCAAGGGCCGGGCCGAGTACCTGCCCAAAATGACCAAGCTCGAACTCAGCTATAAAGTCCTGGACAAGATCGTGGAATTGATCGGCTGATGAGGGAGTTACAAACCGGTGTCGCGAGCAAGCTCGCTCGCACAATTCTTCAACCTTTGCTACTCTGCGTAGTAGCTACGCTACGTAGCACGAGTAAACTTCCGAACTCAGCGACATGCAAACGCCGGAAACGCATTTCTTGCATCTGAAAAAATCAAGGCAATATTGTAATTGACCTGACGGGCCGGGAGAAAAAGACCAAATGTATTTTCCTTTGCTCAGGGACATCCTGGTCATACTCACGCTGGCGCTTGCGGTCTTGTTCATCTGCAACAAGCTCCGGATACCGGTGATCGTGGGATTCCTGGTCACCGGCGTGGTGGCCGGGCCCCACGGCTTCAAGCTGGTCGAAGCCCCCGGGGAAGTTGAGACCCTGGCCGAGGTCGGCGTGATATTCCTGCTCTTCACCATCGGCCTGGAGTTCTCCGTGCGAAAATTACTCCACCTCCGCCGCGCCGCGCTGCTCGGAGGATCGCTCCAGGTCGGGCTCAGCATTGTGATTGCCGCTCTCATGCTGCTCCTGTTCCGCCTGGAAGCGCGAGAGGCCATTTTCGCCGGGTTCCTGGTCTCGCTCAGCAGCACCGCCATTGTCCTGAAAATCCTCCAGCAAAAGGCCCAGGTCGATACCCCTTTCGGGCAGGTTACGCTCGCCATCCTGATCTTCCAGGACATCATCGCGGTGGTGATGATGCTCTTCATACCCGTGCTCGCCGGCAACGGCATGACCCCGGGCAGGCCCCTGTTGTGGTTTGCGCTCCGCGCCGGCGCGATCCTGGCCCTGGCTTACATCAGCGCCCGCTGGCTGGTGCCCAAGCTGCTCTACCAGATTGCAAGTACGCGCGTGCCCGAGCTGTTCATGCTCGCCATCGTCGCCATCTGCCTGGCCGTGGCCTGGCTCACCAACATGGCAGGACTATCGCTCGCACTAGGGGCTTTCCTCGCAGGACTCATCATCGCCGAATCCGAATACAGCTACCAGGCACTCAGCACCGTGATGCCCTTCCGCGATATTTTCCTCAGCTTCTTCTTCGTCTCCATCGGCATGCTGCTCAGCCTCGATTTTTTCACAGGGCATTGGCAACTCATAATACTGATCGCGGCCGCGGTCATATTTTACAAGTTCGTGGTGGCGGCCACCGCCAATGCGCTTGCGGGCTACACCCTGCGCATCGCCATCCTGGCCGGAGCGGCTCTGAGTCAGGTCGGTGAATTCTCTTTCATCCTGGCCAAGACTGGAATGGACCTGAGACTGTTGAGTCCCGAGTTATACCAGCTGTTTCTCGCGGTCTCCGTCCTGACCATGGCCGCAACCCCTTTGATGATGGCCCGGCCGGACGCGCTTGCCGACCAGTTGCTAAAGCTGCCCTTTCCCGAGAGGCTCAAAAAGGAAGCGTTTCCCCGCAGGGGGGCCGGGCCGGGCAAGTTGGAGCTTAAAGATCACCTGGTGATCATCGGCTACGGCATCATCGGCCGGAACGTGGCGAGGGCGGCCAGGATCGCGGGCATCAATTACGCGGTGATCGAGATGAACCCGGAGACCGTGCGCCGGGAAAAGGCCGGGGGCGTGCCCATCATCTTCGGCGACGGCGTGCACGACGCGGTGCTCAAGGCCGCCTCGGTCGATAAGGCCCGGGTGGCGGTGGTGGCCATCGCCGACGCTTCCGCCACCCGCAGGATCACCGCCAACCTGCGAAGGCTGAACCCGGCCATGCACATAATCGCCCGCACCAGGTTCACCCTTGAGATGCCCCCGCTTTACCAGCTCGGAGCCAACGAGGTGATTCCCGAGGAGTACGAGACCTCGGTCACGGTCTTCGCGCGAGTGCTGGCAAGATACATGGTCCCGGAGGACGAGGTCCAGAAATTCGTCTCGCAAATCAGGGCCGAAGGCTACCGCAAATTCCGCAATTTCCGGCGCCGGCCCGAGAAACTTTTCGAGCTGGAAGTGCAAATCCCGGAACTGGACACCCGAACCTTGCGCATCCGCGAAAACTCGGCGGCCGTGGGCAAAAGCCTCGCCCAGATCGGGCTGCGCAGGAAATTCGGCGTGACCGCGCTCGCGCTCAAGCGGGGGGATGCCCTCAACTCCAACCCCGACCCCGATACCGTGCTCGAACCCGGAGACCTGATCGTGGTGCTGGGCTCGCCCGAAAAAATCTCCCAGGCCGCCAGACTCTTTGCCGCGAAATGAACCGGTCAAATTGGCAAGACTGGTGAAATTGGTTAATCTGTTCATAGCTCCGCCCCGCCAACTTTGCCGGATTTAACTGCTTGACCAGTTTTACCAATTATTCGGGATGAAGCCGTAGTATCTCCCCATCCAGTAAGGCGCGAGGTAGTCCACGCCGGCGTAAACCTTATAACCCTTTCGGGATTCCTCGGCCACGCGCTCCCGGCCAAAAGCCGGGTCCCCGCAGACCTGCTTGCGCGGGAAATCTTTCATCTCGCCGCAAGTGAATTCATGCTGATAAACGTCCGCGATCCGGTTGGGCTCGCGCTGCCACATGAAGTCCTCCACCGGCCGGCCCTCAAATTGCTGCGGCTCACGGGAAACCGGATGGAAGAACATGAGGTCGGTGACCTTGTAATCTTTTTTCAGGACCCGGAGCCCGCACCCGGCTTTGGCTAGATTGTAATTTGCCTCACAAAGCCCTTCCGAGGCCTTCCACACCGGCTTCGGCTCAATGCTTACGGGCTTCAGCCGGTTGGGCGGCTGGGGGAAGGCTTTGAGCACGCGCACGCTTTGCTCGATCACCTCCGGCCATTGCTCGTTCATCCCGGCCATGGCGATGAAATCAAACCAGGGGTTGTCGGAGTTTCTGGTGTAGGTGTAAACATGGTTGCGGAAGACTTTCCGGTAATATTTTTTGCGCGCGGGGTTTTGCTCCAGCCGCATCAGGCTGTAATAGACGTCGTGGTCGAGCTTGAACGCGAAGTATTCGAAATAGAGGTTCAGGTAGCGGTCGGAATAGAAAATGTTGCTGCCCCAGCTTTTGGCGAACTCGCGGAGGTAGAGCTTTTGGAGCGATTCATCTTCGAGGATTCGCGAGGCGATCAAGAGCCAGCTCAGCCTCAGGTTCGGTCCGGGATGGCCCGCGCCCGTGACCTTGCCGTCAACGTCAACGATGGTCATGCCGTCCGTGAGCAACCGGTCAATCACTCTGCGCACGTCCCGCCTGATCCATGAGCGCAGCTCCGGGTCATCAATCAAATCGTACGCCGCGGACGCGCCGGTGAAATACCCGATGTACATGTCCCGGCTGGTGTCCCCGATCCAGAAACATTTTTCGGCCTCGCCCAGGCCCAGGCCCGGAGGGCAACTGATCACGTGGCAGCGATCGTTATTCTTGCACTCCGCTTCCCCGCCCATAAAGTAGGGCTCCTTCAAGGGGCCGACGTAGCGGGAAAGGAACCCGTCCCGGCCGGTCGCGAGCAGGTGCGCGTGGAGCGCGGAATAAGCCTTCTTGGCGTTGGCCAGGGCCTCCGGCGATTTTTCCACCGCGTAGCGGAAGGCCTGGGCCTCCAGGTAGGTCCCGGTCCACTCGGTGGAATCTCCGATCCCATCGAGTATCCGGACCTTGGTCAGGCCCGGGTCAGTGAAGACGGTTTCCGAAGTGCCGCCGTACCCGGAGGAATGCCAATTCTGGTACCAGTTGTCATAGGCTCTTGCCTTGTCCAGCAACTCTCCCGCGTTCGCGGCGCAAGCCGCAAAGAACCCCAGCATCAGTACAAACAGATATTTTTTCATGGATGCTCTCCGTGTTTTCAGGCAGTATAGCTCATTTCCCGAAAAGGTTCATTCGTCCCGGACCATGAACCGGTGGCGCCTGGCCATGGCACGGGCTGGAAGCATTTGAGTTTGGGCGGCTCTATTCCGCGGCGGGTCCGGGGCTTGACTTCTTTGCGAAATACTTTTGCCGGATGAATTCGATGATGGTAGGCAGGACGGAGATGAAGATGATGGCGAGGATGACAAGCGTGAAATTTTTCTTGACGATGGGTATGTTGCCGAAGAAATAACCGCTGAAGACGCAGGCGGTCACCCACATTACTCCGCCGATCACGTTGTAGCTTAAAAACTTGGCGTAGGTCATGCTGCTTACTCCGGCCACGAACGGGGCGAAAGTTCGCACGATCGGCACGAACCTGGCGATGATGATGGTCTTTCCTCCGTAGCGTTCAAAAAAGGCGTGGGTCTGGTCCAGGTATTTTTTGCGGAGAAACCAGGTATCGATCTGGAAGGCGCGCGGACCGATGATGTGGCCGACCCAGTAATTGACGGTGTCTCCCAGCACCGCGGCCACGCACAGGATGCCGAACAGCGCCCAGACGTTGAGGCTGCCCAGGGCCGCGAAGGCGCCGGCCGCGAACAGCAGGGAATCCCCGGGCAGGATGGGAGTAACCACCAGTCCGGTCTCGCAGAACACAATGGCGAAAAGCAGGGCGTAGATATAGGTCCCGTAAGTCTGGATGGCCTGTCCGAGGTGCACGTCCAGGTGGAGGAAAAAATCCACAAAAAATTTGATCAAATCCATCATGGCTTATGAGCGGCTGTTGATAACATGGGGTCAGGCCTCTTCACTGATGCGCGAACTGCGATGCTGAGGCCAGACCCCTCACTTTTTTCAACAGCCTTCCAGATATTTTGAATGATTTTGCCGGAGTGTCAAAGGCATGCGGCAGGCCTAGAATTTTTGGGGTCAGGCCGAAATCCCATGGGGTCAGGCCCGAGGGGTCTGGCCGGTCAGGAATTCTCGGGGTCAGGCCTTAACAACGAAGCTCGGACTGCGAAGTTAAGGCCTGACCCCACCTGACCGGCCTGACCCCATGAATTTGGGCCTGACCCCGCGAATTCGGGATTTCGGCCTGACCCGGTTTAATCTTTGCAGATCGCCATTCGAGGTATTAGATTTTAACGGGCAAAAGGGGCGGGCGCATGGCCAGAAAATTTGTCTTGGGAATTGACTTCGGAACTCATTGCGTGCGCGTGCTGGCGGTTGAAGCGCGGACCGGGCGGAAGGCCGCCTCGGCCTCTGCGGACTACACCGGGGGCGAGGCCGGGGTTTTCCTTGACCCGCGCGACGAACTGGTGGCGCGCCAGCACCCCCGCGACTGGGTCAGGTCCATGACCCGGGCCATTAACGCGGCGCTCAAACGCGGCCAAAAATCGGGCCTGGGCTTTTCCCGGGAAAATATCATCGGCATCGGCGTTGCCGCCACCGGCTCCACCCCGCTGCCCCTTGACCGGGCCGGAACCCCTCTGGCTTTCCGCGGCGAGTTCGCCGGGAACCTCAATGCCTATGCCTGGCTCTGGAAGGACCATTCGTCCTGGGCCGAGGCCCGGGAGATCACGGAAAAGGCCCGGGTGATCAGGCCCGGATACCTATCGATGTACGGCGGGACTTATTCCCCGGAATGGTTCTGGGCCAAGGTCTTGCGCTGCGCGAGAATTGCGCCCAGGGTGTTCAACGCCGCAGACACCTGGGCCGAGGCCTCGGACTACATCCCGGCGCTGCTCACGAAAAACACCGCGGCCGGACAAATCAAGCGCAACATCTGCGCCGCGGGACACAAGGCCATGTTCCACCGCGCCTGGGCCGGATACCCGGACCGAGAATTCCTCAATAAGTTCGATAACGGCCTGGTCGCCCTGCGCAACAACCTGCCCAACGTCGCCCATGCCTCCAACGAGCCCGCGGGGTTTTTGTCCAGACAATGGGCGCGAAAGTTCGGTCTCAAGTCCGGGATACCCGTGGCAATGGGCGCCCTGGACGCGCATTGCGCCGCAGTCGGGGCAGGCGTGCGGCCCGGACGGCTGGTGAAGATTCTCGATGCCGCCAGTTCCGACCTGACGGTTGCGCCCCGGGCGCTGCGGATCAAAAGCATCCCGGGCATTCCCGGCGTGGTGGAAGACTCGGTCATCCCGGGATTGATCGGGATCGAATCCGGACAGGCCGCGGTGGGCGAGATTTTTGACTGGTTCCTCAGAACCGCCGGCCCCGGCGACACGGACCGGGAGGCGCTCAGCCGGGAAGCCGGCAGGCTCAAGCCCGGCCAGAGCGGTCTGCTCGCCCTGGACTGGAACAACGGGAACCGGTCCGTGCTCATGGACACCCGGCTCTCCGGCCTGATCCTGGGACAATCGCTCAGGACCACGCCCGCGGAAATTTACCGCGCGTTGATTGAAGCCACCGCGTTCGGCGCCCGGGTGATCATCGAGCGCATGACCCGGCACCGGTTGAACGTTGAGGAAGTGGTCTTCGCCGGGGGCATAACCGCGAGCAACGACCTGCTGCTTCAGATTTATGCGGACGTGCTCGGCCGTCCGATCAGGCTGGCGCAGGACTCCGAAGCCGCGGCCCTGGGCGCCGCAATTTTCGCGAGCGTGGTTGCCGGCAGGGAAGCCGGCGGCTTTGCCACCGTCCAGGAAGCGCAGGCCAGGATGTGCCGCATCCAGCCCCGCGTCTTCCAGCCCAAAGAAAATAACCGGCAGGTTTACAACGAACTTTACAAAGCTTTCCTCGCATTGCATAATGCCCTGGGAGGGATTGACCGAAGGGCCGAGCTGGGATGGGTCATGAAAAAACTGCTCGAGCTGAAAAAATCCCGCCTGGAGGCTCCAGCCGCGGTTGTCCCGGAAAGAATGAGGGCGGCGCTTTGAAAAAGGAATCCCGTCCCGGGGAATCAGGTCTGGAGGAATTCAAGCTCCGGGCGCTCCAGAAAAAAACGGACGACTTATGCCGGGAGATTGAGAAGGGCGTCAGCCTGGAAATTTTTTTTGAGAAAGAAAAAGCGCTCCGGGAATATTGTTTGAAGCAGTTCCCGGACAAGGCTGAGACTTACGATTTGATTTATCGGGCGCGGTTCCGGCGCTTGTGGAAGCAATTCCGGAATATGGAGATTGAGTTTGGGGAGGAGGAGAAACTTGCCTGAGCGAGCGAGTTTGGAAGAGCTTGTGGAGTTGATGCGCAGGCTCAGGGGCAAAAAGGGATGTCCGTGGGACAAGAAGCAGACGCCGGAAACGCTCAAAACTTACATCATTGAAGAGGCCTACGAGTTGGTGGAGGCGATCGAGAGCGGGGTTCCCGACCGGGTCGCCGACGAACTGGGAGACCTCCTGTTCCAGATCATCTTCCAGGCGCAAATCTTTTCCGAAAAAAAACAATTCGACCTTTCCGAGGTTGTTGACCGCATCCACCGAAAAATGGTTGCCCGCCACCCGCACGTATTCGGGGGGAAAAAGGTTGCCACTCCCGAGCAAGTCAAAAAGCAATGGGTGGAGATCAAGAAGAAAAGCCGGCCGGAGAGTTCGGTGCTGGGTGAGGTCCCGTCCACGCTTCCGGCTTTGCTGCGGGCGCGCAGGCTCACGGACAACGCGGCGCAGGTGGGGTTTGACTGGGAGCGCACCGGCCAGGTGGTCGAAAAAATCCGCGAGGAGATGAAGGAGCTGGAAAAGGCGGTTGCGGCCGCGGGCCGGAAGGAGCAGGAGCACGAGCTGGGCGATTTGCTTTTCGCGGTGGTCAACCTCTCTCGCTTTCTCAAGGTCAACCCCGAGGACGCGCTCAAGAAGGCCACGCTCCGGTTTGAAGACCGGTTCCATTATATTGAGTCCTCGGCGAAGGCACTCGGCCGCGAGCTCAAGGACATGTCGCTTGCGGAAATGGACGCGCTTTGGGAGCGGGCCAAGAAAAAAGGAAAATGACGGGCCGGCGGCTTTGGGCTATTCGCTCCAGGCGCTGGTCATGCCCTGCATGAGCAGGAGCGCGATGTTGCGGGCGGTGGCTTCCACGTCCAGCGACTTCATCTTTTTCTTGACCGACTTTCCGGTGGTGGGGTTGAGAATCACGTTTTTGGTTTCTTCCTTGACAATGCCCTCGTGGGTGGCGTAGGCGATCAGCTCGCCGGTCTTGAAGTCCTTAGCGTCCGCCTTGAAAACGTATCCGCTGCCTGAATTCAAGTCCTTGGCGATCAAAATTTCAAGATAGACGTCGGTGTACTTGTTGAGCGCGTTCATCTCGATTGCCACCCGGTCGATATCCTTGGTGGATTTGCCTTTCAGTTCCTCCAGACCGGCCTGGCGGACGATGGTGGTGCGGTCCACGATCTTGACCTTGGCCTCCAGGAACGGAGCCATGAATGCGTTCTGGAATTTCCAAAGCATGCCCTCGGAAAAGAAGGACTCCCGCTCCGCGGCCGGCAGCTCGGAACGGATCTCAACCGATTCAAATTTCATTCCAACCGCAACCGTGTCGCCCGACTCCTCATCAGCGGCTTCATCGTCCAAATCCTCATCATCAACGTCCTCTAAATCCTCGTCGTCCTCCAACTCCGCGTCAGCAACGTCCTCTTCTGAAGCGCCTGATTCTTCTTTGGCATCCTCGGTTACCGTTGGCCCGCTCTTGCCTTGATCAGCCTTGCTTTCCGCCAAGGCCGGTTTCTTATCAGCGGCTTCGGGCTCGATCTTTTTTTCGTCCTTGCCGGCAGCGGCCGCGCCCGGCTTCTCAGCAGCCTTGCTTTCCGCTACGGTTCCGGTTGGTTTGCCGTCCTTGCCGACATCGGGCTCAGGGGCTTTGGCGGTTTCCGGCGAGGCCTCCCCGGGCTTGGCTTGAGTCGGGCTGGGTTCCGCGGTCTCGGCCTTTTTTTCTCCGGAAGGCTTGGTCTCCGGCTGGGCCTCTGCCGGAGCGGGAGCAGTGCCGCTCTTTTTGGCATCCGCGGCGTCGGTCTTGGCCGGCGCCAGCTCCTTGGACTCGGCTGCCTCGGACTTCGCTTCCAAAGCCGCGGGTTCCGGCTTGGCTTCGGTCTCGGGCGTGGCCGCGGCTTTCTCTTCAGTTTTGCCCGCCGCAGACTTTTCCTTTTCCTGGTCTTTCCCTGTTGCTTTCGCCTGGGCATTGTAATCCCGCTTCGCTTCCGCCGCGGATTTGCCCGGAAGCAAATTGCGCGGGACTATGTCCGCACCGGTCCCGTCCTTGGCCGGCATGGTCCTCTCCTTGCTGCCGACCTGGAGCTTGCCGGTCACCTCGCCCTGGGTCCGCGACGCAACCTTGTATTCCGAGAATTCCGCGCCCAACTCCCGGTTGACGGAAATGGTTATGCGCGGCTTGTTCTTGCCCGAGTAAACTTTGGCGAAGTCGGCGAGTATTTTATTCTCGTCGAATTTTGGCTTAGGGGCTGATTTCTGATGGGAACCGAGAGCGTAGAGAAACATCGCGCTCGCCAGTCCCAGAAAGCATAAACGTCTGAATTGGTCCCTCATCCTCCCCTCCTGCCGCAAAACGGGATTGACTTTAATCCTCAATAATATTTCGATTCATGTTACCAAAGCGGCAATCCAATTGCAATAGCTGTCACGCGAGCGGGCGCTTTGGAGTGCTCGGCGCTCAGGGAGCGGAAGAATTTTTCCCGGAGAGCAGCGGTTCCTCAACTTAGATATTTTTCCCGGTTCTCCAGGATATGCTGTCCGGACCTGGTGGCCAGGGCCATGATGGTCTCCTGGGGGTTGACGCCCAGGGAAGTCGGGATGATGCCTCCGTCGATCACGAACAGCCGGTCGGTGTCGTGCACTTTGCCGAACTGGTCCACCACTCCGCGTTTGGGGTCCGCGCACATGCGGGTGGTGCCAAAGGCGTGCACGGTGTAGAGCTCGATCTCGGCCTTCTTGATCGGGTATTCGTAAATCTTCTTGATCTCGTCGATGGAGTTTATCTCCTGGAGCTGGAAGAACGGGAGCAAAACCTTTTTCGCGCCCGCCACGAAATACAACTCGCTCAAAAGCGCGGTTGCGCGCAGGATTCTCTCGAACTCGATGTTGTCGATCTGGTAGGTTGGCAGCGGCGCTCCCCAGGGCAGCCGGTAAACCCGGCCGTAGGTGGTGTCGTCGACCAGGCACCCTCCGACCATCATGTGGTTCCACTGCTCCATGATCTCGAGGTTTTTGCGGCCGAAGGACGGGTGGCTGAGTCCGGCTACAAACGGCGGGACCACAACCATGGTCAGCAATATACCCTCGTCCAGGAATTCATGGATTTGGTGGGCCTGGTGCACGCCCTTCCACTGATAGATCGGCTGGTCGAAAAGGCCGATGGTCTTGATGTTGGGGTGGCAGAGGAAATTTTTGCCGACTTGTTTGCTGGAGTTTCCGACCTTGTTCCCGAGCATGAACGCCGGGGTCTGGATGGCGCCTCCGGCCAGGATCACCAGGTCGGCCTGGATGGTCATCTTGTGTTTGCGCTTGGCGGTTGCGCGGTCGAGCACCGAGGCTTCAACCCCGACCGCTCTCCCGTTCTTGACGATGATTTTTTCGGCCTTGCAGTCGGCGTAGAGTCTTGCGCCCGCGGCCATGGCCATGGGGACGTAGGTCACCAGCACCGAGCGCTTACGTTCGATGGGGCACCCGAACGGGCACAATCCCTCGCCGGTGCAGTTTTTCTGGTTGCGGTTGTTGCGGCGGATGAGGTATCCCATTTTGCGGGCGGCCTGGTGGAAGAGCATGTCGGACTTGCTGAGTGAGTTGGGGTGCTGCCCGGTGGCGCTGATGATCTTTTCGACTTTTTCGTAATAGGGCTCCATGGCCTTGGGCGTGATGTCGCTGAGCCCGAACTCCAACTGCCAGCGCCGGATGATCTTCTCCGGAGTCCGCCAGCACATGCCGCCGTTAATCACGGTGGACCCGCCCACGCACCGGCCCTCGTTGAAGATGATGCTGGGAGCGCCCATGATCATCGAAGTGCCGGCGTCGCGGTAAGTCTTGATAATCATGGTCGCGGGGTTCAAGCTGAAATCCTTGCTCTCGATATGCGGACCTTCCTCCAAAATGATCACCTCAACACCGGCCTCGGCAAGCTCAGCCCCGATGCAGCCCCCGCTCGCGCCCGAGCCGATGATAACAACCTGGCAGCGTTCAACCGTATCCTTGGTGATCTGGTCTCCGGTAATAATCATGGTCTATTCCTCACTTAACTTCTTTGGGCGAAAGGTATTTGATTTGGTGCCCGGGCAGCCCCCCGGACGGACCCCACTCGCCCTTCTTTTCCAACTCCGTGAAATACCTCGCGGCTTCCTCACTGCAGGCGACCGTGGGCGGGGTGTTTATGTCCTGCACGTTGATCCGTTTGAGGTGCGCCTCCAGGTCCATGCCCAGATGCGCGAGCACAATCGGGTGGGTGTAGAACCCGGTGAGCACAATGGCCTTGAAGCCCTTGATCAGGTCGCGCCTAAGCGGGATGCTGCTTTCGGCCCAGCCCATGATGTATTTCTCGCGCTTTTCGCGCGACATGCGGCAGAAGGTGCGCCAGGTGGGGAACATTAAAATGAGCGTGGCGTAGTTGAGCAAGCGCAGGCCCAGCGGCATGAGAATCTTCATGTGCACGGGCAGCCCGCCCAGAAAAGCGTCCGCCATTCGGATGATGTCGTCTTCAATCAAAGGGTCAAAACCGGGCTTGCGAGGCTTCAATGTGTCCAGCAGAGCGCGGATGATGCGCTCCACTCCCGAGGATACGTTTTTCATCATGGAAAGAACTCCTTGAAATTTTTTCCAACCCAATCATACCAACTGCAACCAAGATGTCAATCTCAAAATTCAAACAGCGCGCTAGGGGGACGGACACTCTCTTGGGCTGAGCCTGCCGAATGCCTGTCCGTCATTTAGTGTACGGGCGACCGGCCGGTCGCCCCTACTTGACAACATTTTCAAAACGCGCTAATTTGCATAACGGCATAGCCGAAAGGAGGAAGAATCACTAATCGGGCTTCGTCAGATAAGAGCGAAGGAGGACAAGACGCTCAAAAAAGAGCGACTTATTGCTTCAAAAGAGCGAAAATCTCTGACCGGAGATGGAATTGAGAACAGGGAGAATGAACAACACTATGAGCAAGAAAGATAATTGCCAATGCCAAGTCCTAACCCCGGGAGTATGATGTGATACCGGCAGAGGAGATAATAAGCAAGCCGAAGGATAATTATGGCCACTAAACAAGATATTGATGATGCGATCCAAAAACTAGATGAGAAATGGCGGAATCCAGAGGTTCGAAATGAATTGTTTGGCAACGCAATAAAAAGTGTTTCCATTCAAAATATTCGGGGGATCAATGCGACAATTGAATTCTCCTGGCCCGTATGCGTAATAGGCGGCATTAATGGAAGCGGAAAGACCACAATACTTCAAATATGCTCTTGCGCATTTGTTCAAGAGCATGACGGGCACAGGATATTCAAGCTCGGTGATTGGGTGAGAAGTGCAATGCAGGGAGAGACATCTCCTATCGGAAATCCTGCATCTGTATCATTTTCCTTTTGGGATGTGACCCCAAGGTTTGAAATCCCATATAAACCTCAAAGTAAGCGTTGGGGGTATCCTAGAAGAAGAAATCCAAGACGAAATAGCTATTTTGTCGGTATCAGTCACTTTGGTCCTCGCATTGAACGCAACGATCGAACATTGGTATTTCGTTCTCAACTTGTAATAAGGAACTCAGAGAATATTGATCCGCGGGTGCTAGAGAGCATTTGCCGAATACTTCAAATTAATTATGAAGAAGCCAAATATCATACCGTAGGCATACCAACTGGGAACTGGACTGAGAAGATACCCCAGTTAAAGCGCGACGCGGCATCATATACAGAGGCACATATGGGTGCCGGAGAACAAAAAGTTGTTCGTTTGGTAACTGCTCTCGAATCTCTTTCAAATAGGAGTCTTGTTTTGCTCGAAGAGCCAGAGTTAAATTTGCATCCAGATGCACAGAGGGGGTTGGCGTGGTATTTAATGAGTCTTTGCCGACGTAAAGGCCATCAAGTTTTGATTGCTACCCACTCTCCTTATCTCTATGAAGCGCTACCGAGGCAGGCCCGCATTTTGTTGATTAGGAATATCGCAGCTTTGCAGGTCTTGAATAATTCGCTATATCTTGATTGCGCTCGTCAATTAGATAGTTCTATTAAAGCTAATAAGTGTTTGATATTGGTGGAAGATGATGTTGCTAAATCATTTCTTTTAGAATTACTGAGGAGATTTGACCGAAAATTTTTAGATCAGAGTTGTATTGTGCCAATAGGAAATAATGATGATGTTGCTCGCATTGTGGGTAAATTTAATCAGAATGGAGTTAATGCGGTAGGAGTTAGAGACCCAGATACTGGCGAATATCAAGGAGCTAATCTATTTTCGTTCCCAGGTAATATGGCTATAGAAAGCATATTAATCGAAGAAGGCAATCTGAATTCTGTTGCCGCTTTTATATCTGATATAAAGCCAGCCTTTGATAGGGCTAAAGCACAAGGGGCGGGGTATGATGGCAGTAAAAAGGACAAGAAGATTCTGGAGGCACTCAGTGGGGAACTTAGCATTGAACCTCACTTTTTGAATGATCGCCTTATTCTAGCATGGCTAAATAATCACAATGAGGAGGCGCGAACTCTGGTTGGCAATATAAAAGCTGGATTGGGACTGACATAGGCTAATGGGGTCAATTGGGGTCAGGATCAAGTGAGGCCAGAGCTAAATATTAAAAATTATTGGGTCGGGGTAATGTCCAATGTCAAGACCTGACCTTAGCGTCTGAGTGGAGGTATTGAATGCCACTTAGAGTAGAAAATCATATCTTTCCCGAAAATATTACTGAGGCCCTAGAATGGAGGATTGGTAAACTTTATGACAATATTGTGGAAGAAAAAGGGAATGATAAGGTAATAGAAGAAATTAAACCGATATTTGATGATATTTTTATTCACTTTAATAATAAGGTGATTGAATATTGTGCTGATCAATTCATTAAATCAGAACTTGATTTTTCTGGTCCGGGGGTCGGTGGATTGGGCCGGAAAACAGATGAGGTGCCAAGGCTGGCAAATTATTTAAATAAGCAATTTAGAGCAATGTCAGAGGTCGATTTGATGGATCAGCGGATACGACTGTTGTATATGATTTTGACAGGATATTTGCATATGGCCCACATTGGCACTATAAATGGAATTCAGGTCGAAAATATAGTTCATGGACCACAATTGCTCGATGCTTGGATATCCACAATATATACGCCAAAAGATTTAATGATCAAACAAATTTATAGCTTTTTCTCCAATTATCCACCAGAACTAAGTCAGTTCAATTTGCCTTTAAGTTCTAGCAATTTAGTTTTGGATAGTTTACTAAAAATGTTTTATGGAGATATGAGCAGAGAAGTATCCTATTTTCAGTATATTCATAAAATCAGGCTCAGCGGAATATTTGGAAAAGACAAACTGCCGCATATGCTTGAATATTATTTTCATGGAGGAAGGTACTTAAGGTTTATGGAGATCATAGATCCGAAATTCAGAGAAGAAACAAGGCTGGCTGCAATCTCCAGCACCGCTGGGGTCAGGTCTTGACATTTGACATTAGGAATCAGACATTTGTGACAGACAAGAGTGTCTGTCCCCCGAATTCCTCTGTGTTCTCTGTGTCTCTGTGGTGAATAAGCTTAATTATTTTGTTGATCCGAATCGGTTCTGGTAGCGGCGTTGGGCTGCGGCGAGGCGAGACTGGATGATTCTGTCGTTGGGGAATCTTTGGAGCAGTTCCTGGTAGAGTTTGATGGCTTCTTCGAGGCGGTCGTCCTCCTCCACTGCCCTGGCCATTGATAGCCAGCTCTTATAGGCCATTGGCCCGTCGGGGTATTTATCCAGGTATTCCTTGAATTTGGCGATGGCTTTTTCGTAATTTTTGTCGAGGTAATAACTTTCTCCGGTCCAGAACACGCAGTCTCGGGCATAGAGCGAGTCCGGGAATTTTTTGATCAGGCCCTGGGCCTGGGTCCTCATGGCCTGGTACTCTCCGACTTCGAAGAGGCAGGTGACCATGTCATGCCAGAGTTCCGCGGTCTTGGGGTCGTCGGGGAACATTTGGAGGAACCGGTAATATTCGGCGAGTGCTTTGGCGTATTGTCTTTGGCTGCGGTAGATTTGGGTGATGAGCACCTGGTCCTGGGGGGCGTAGGCTGACTGGGGATAGTTTTTGACCAGGCGGGCAAAGGCATCGAGGCTGCGGTCGGGCTGGTCGAGTTCCACGTAGTAAGTTCTTCCGATGCGGTGGAGTGCGAGGTCTGCGGAGGCGCTTTTTGGCCAGGATGCGAGAATGGTCTCCCAGTTCCTGATCGCTTCCAGGTATGCTCCCTGGGAATGGAGTTTTTGGGCCAGGTCGAACTGTCGGTGCGCCCTTGAGTCCTGGCAGCCCGCGAGCAGCGCCACAGCGACCAGCGCGAGTATGACAGCCGTGGCGGAATATCGATTCTGGTGCATTTTAACGAGCCTCATTTTTCGCCAGAATAATTGCGACACAGTCTCTCCCAGGGGGAGGGAGGCAATCGGGCAGCGGCCTGCTACGCTTCGGCTTCAGGTTCGCCTTCTTCTTCATCCTCGGCCAGCCGGCAGATTCCGACCACTTTTTCGCTCTTGTCCAGGTCAATCAGCTTGACCCCTTGAGTAACGCGACCGATCACGGAAATATCTTTGACCTTGGTCCGGATGATCTTGCCGCCGTTGGTGATGAGCATGACCTGGTCGGTCTCGGCCACCTGGAGCACGCCCACGATCGGGCCGGTCTTGTCCGTGAGCTTCATGGCCAGCATGCCCGAGCCGCCGCGGTGGTGGATGGTGTATTCCTCGACCGGGGTGCGCTTGCCGTAGCCGTTTTCGTTCGCGGCCAGGATCGCGGTGCCCGCGCCCACAACCTCCATCGCAATCAACTCGTCCTTTTTGTCCATCCGGATGCCGATCACGCCCTTGGTGGCCCGGCCCATGGGACGAGCCTGGTCCTCCTTGAAACGAACCGCCTTGCCCCTGCGGCTGACCAGCAGGATTTCCTTTTTGCCGTCCGTGAGCTTGGCCGAGATCACGCGGTCGCCCTGGTCAAGGTCGCACCCGATGATTCCGGTGACGCGGATGTTGGAGTAGGCCACGAGCTCGGTTTTTTTGACCTGGCCCTTGGCCGTGGCGATCACGATGTATTTGCCTTCCTCGAAATTTTTCACGCTCAGGATCGCCTGCACGGTCTCGTCCTTTTCCAGGTCCAGCATGTTGACGATGGCCTTGCCTTTGGCCGCGCGTCCGGCCTGGGGAATTTCGTAAACCTTGAGCGAGAACACCTTGCCCCGGGTGGTGAAGAAGAGCATCCGGTCGTGGGTGTTGGCGATGAAAACGTCCTCGACAAAGTCCTCGTCCCGGGTGGTCATGCCGGTCTTGCCCTTGCCCCCGCGGCGCTGCGCCCGGTAGAGCGTGACCGGGTTGCGCTTGATGTAGCCCAGGTGCGAGATGGTAACCACCATCTCCTCCTCCGCAATCAGGTCCTCGAGCTTGATCTCCTCGGTCCTGTCGATGATCTCGGTCCTCCGCTCGTCCCCGTAGTTTTCCCTGATCTCCAGCAGCTCGCTCTTGATCACCGACTTGATCTGGTCCTCGTCCTCCAAAAGCTCCTTCAGGTATTTGATCTGCGACTGCAATTCCTTCAACTCGTCCAGAATCTTCTGACGCTCGAGCCCGGTCAGACGCTGCAGCCTCATCTCCAGGATGGCCTGGGCCTGGAGCTCGCTGAACTCAAACTTCTTGATCAGGCCGGCTTTCGCCTCTTCCGGGGTCTTCGACTTCCGGATCAGGCTGATCACCTCGTCCAGGTGGTCAAGCGCCTTTTTCAAGCCCTCCAGGATGTGTTCGCGCTCCTGGGCCTTCTTCAGGTCGTAGAGGCTCCGGCGCACGATCACCTCTCGCCGGTGTCGCAGGAAATTTTCCAGCAGCTGCTTGAGGGTGAACAGTTCGGGCCGGCCGTTGACGATGACCAGGTTGATGATTCCGAAGGTGTCCTGGAGCGGGGTGTGCTTGTAGAGCTGGTTCCGGATCACCGAGGGCTCGGCGTCCTTCTTGAGCTCGATCACGATCCTCATGCCCTCGCGGTCGGACTCGTCCCGGATGTCGTTGATCCCTTCGATCTTTTTCCCGTGCACCAGTTCCGCGATCCGCTCGATCAGCCGGGTCTTGTTGAGCTGGTAGGGGATCTCGGTGATGATCAGGTTGGTCCTGCCCGTGCGCTCGTGGGTCTCGATCAAGACCTTGCCCCGCATCTGCACCAGGCCCTTGCCCTTCTCGTAGGCCTCGATAACGCCCTCGCGTCCGTGGATGATGCCTCCGGTGGGGAAGTCCGGCCCGGGGATGAACTTCATCAGTTTCTTGACCGTGAGTTCCGGGTCCTCGAGCAAGGCCACCAGGCCGCTGACCAGTTCGGTGAGGTTGTGGGGAGGGATGTTGGTGGCCATGCCCACCGCGATGCCGTTGGCGCCGTTCATGAGCAGGTTGGGGATGCGGGTGGGGAGCACCACCGGCTCCACCGTGGTCTCGTCAAAGTTGGGGAGGAAGTCTACAGTTTCCTTCTCGATGTCCGCGAGCATTTCCTCGGCCAGTTTGGAAAGCCGGGCCTCGGTGTAGCGGTAGGCCGCGGGAGGGTCGCCGTCAATCGACCCGAAGTTGCCCTGGCCGTCGATCAGGGGGTAGCGCATGTTGAAGTTCTGGGCCATGCGCACCAGCGAGTCGTAGACCGCGGCGTCCCCGTGGGGGTGATACTTCTTGAGCACTTCCCCGACCACGCCCGCGCACTTCGAGTATTTCTTGTTGCTGAACAGCCCTTCCTTGTACATGGCGTAGAGAATGCGGCGGTGCACCGGCTTGAGACCGTCGCGCACCTCGGGCAGGGCCCGGCCGATGATCACGCTCATCGCGTAATCGAGGTAACTGCGCTCCAGTTCCTCTTCTATGCTGACTTCAATCTTGGTCCCGCTTTCGCTCATTTCTTGTCAGCTCCCTTTTCCGGTTTGGTCTGCGTCCCGCTTTTGGGCTTGGGCTTTTCCCGCGGGGAGAAGCCCGGAGGACTGATCACCTCCACGCCCTTGGGCGGAGTGAATTTAAATACTTTCGGGTCGATGCCCGGGTTCACCTTGATCGCGCTGAAGCGAAGAACGTTCACGTTGCCCATGGCGTCTTTGAGCTGCGCTTCCCGGACCAGAAAGGTCTTGGCGTCAACTTTCAACTCCACGATCCCCAGCACCGCCCGGTCCTCTTCCTTCCTCGGCGAGAGCAGCAAGTGATAGACCGCGGGCGCGGCCTGAGCCTGGCCCGGGGCAAAGCTCACCTCAAACTGCTCCCGGAGCCTTCCCATTCCGAACAGGAAGCTTTTGGGCAGGGGCGAAGACAATGCCTGGTCGAGCTCCAGCTTCATGGCCTGCTTGGCCGAGGGCAGGTAGTCCCAGAGCACCTTGCCGTCGGTGACGTAGAGGTGCGGCTCGGGCGAATTGTAGCGCCAGGACATTTTCCCGGGCTTCCGGAATAAAAGCTCTCCCGCGCCCCGGCTGATGGCCTTGCCGAACTGCTCGCTCAAGACCTCCTGGTCAAATTTCGCCGAGTAGGAATTGATCCTCGCGAAGTTCTCGTCCATCTTCGAAACCACCTGCTCCAGGCTTAACGGCTGTCCGCGGCCGGCTGACGCCGCAACTCCGGCCGCCAAAAGCACCGCTGCTTTCAATATTTTCATCCTGCGCCGGCTTCGCCTTTCATCCGGTTTTGCATCCGGGCCTCGTATTGCATCCGGTCGATGATCACGTCCCGGGGCTTGGCCCCGTCCGCGGCCGAGACAATCCTCTCAGCCTCCATCCGCTCGATCATCCTTGCCGCTCGATTATAGCCTACTCTCAGCTTCCTTTGCAGCATCGAGATGCTCGCCTGCCGGTTCAAAACCACGATCTCAACCGCCTGCTGGTAAAGCTCGTCCGCGCCGAATTCGTCCTCGCCCTCGCCGTCCAGCTCCACCGCCTGCGCGATGATCGATTCGTTATAGACCGGCTGGCCCTGCTTCTTCCAGAACGACACCACCCGCTTGGTCTCGGCCTCGCTCACGTACGCCCCGTGCACGCGCACCAGGTTGCTGGAGCCCGCGGCCATGAACAGCATGTCGCCCATGCCTAAGAGTTTTTCCGAGCCGTTCTGGTCCAGGATGGTCCGGGAGTCGATCTTGCTGGAGACCTGGAACGAAATCCGGGCCGGGAAATTGGCCTTGATCAACCCGGTGATCACGTCCACGCTCGGGCGCTGAGTGGCCAGGATCAAATGGATGCCCGCGGCCCGCGCCATCTGCGCCAGCCGGGTGATGCTCAGCTCGCAGTCGCGCGCCGCAATCATCATCAGGTCCGCCAGCTCGTCGATGATGATCAGGATCAGCGGCATGTGCTCGGTCGGGAATTTGCCCGGAGTCTTGTCCAGCGGAATGGTCGAGCCGTCCTCGTTGCGGACCTTGCGCTTCTTCCCGCCCTTCTTCGCCTCCGCAACCAGGTGGTTGTAGGAATCGATGTTCCGGCAGCTGAACTGCGAGAGCGTCGCGTTCCGCTTCTCCATCTCCGCCACCGCCCACTTCAGACTCGCAGCCGCTTCCTTCGGCTCCGAAATCACGCTGTGCATCAAATGAGGGATGCCCTCGTACATGGAAAGCTCGAGTCGTTTGGGGTCGATCAGGAGCATCCTCGCCTGGTCGGGCGAGGACCGGAAGAGCACGCTCATGATCATGGCGTTGAGGCCCACGCTTTTGCCCGAGCCGGTGGCGCCCGCGACCAGCAGGTGGGGCGCCCTGCGCAGGTCGATCACAAAAGGCTCGCCCACGATGTTCTTGCCCAGCGCCAGCGGCAGGCTGGTCCTCAGGTTCTGGAACTGGGGCGAGGCCAGCAGTTCCTTGAGCGAGACCGTCTCCCGGTCCTGGTTCGGGATTTCGATCCCGACCACGCCCTTGCCCGGGAGCGGAGCGATGATCCTCACGCTGAGCGCGCTCAAGGCGCAGGCCAAATCGTCCGCCAGGTTGGTGATCCTTACCAGCTTGATCCCGGAGGCCGGCTTGTACTCATACATGGTGACCACCGGCCCGGGAAGCACCTCCACAACCTCGCCCGCAACCCCGAAGTCAAGCAGCTTCTTCTCCAAAAGCCGCGAGCGCAAAATGATCGAGTCCTTGTCCACCGGCTTCTTGCCCGAGGGGATCGCGTCCAGGAGCTTGAGCGAGGGCAGGCTGTAATGACCGGGCATGAAGCTCAGCTTGGCCTGCCTCGGACCCGGCGTCAGAGATATGTCCTTGTCCGCTTTCTCGTCCTCAACCAGGACCCGCTCAACGATCTTCGGCTCGTCCTGGCTCTTGTGGCTGTCAAGGATGCGCTTCTGCTCCTCAACCTCCTGACCCCGCTTCCGGCGCTGCCAGAGCCGAAGCGCAAGTTCCGCGGCCAGGTCGTAGAGGTTGTAGCCCGCGTCAAATATCGCCCGGCCGGTCTTGGTGATGGACAGGTGCAAACCCAAAACCAGGCTGACCAGGATCAAGGGCACAAGCACCCCGAACGCGCCCACCGGGCTGAACAGGGAGATGAAGGCCTTGCCCAGAAGATACCCGATCCAGCCCCCGGACTTGATGTGGATATCGCGCCAGAGAACCTCGGTCCGGGCCAGGGACAGAAACGCCGAGGAAAAAATCACCAGCGCGAAAATCCCGGAGCAGCGCAGGATCAGCCAGCCGCGGGAATGGCCCCGGATCAGGTCCTCCTTCCGGAACAGCTTGTAGCCCGCGGCGAAGAACAGGAGAACGAAGATCAAAAACGACGCGAGCCCGAAGCCCTGGAAAAATGTCGCGGATAAATAGGCCCCGACTGGCCCCGCGTAATTGCGCACCTGCTCGCCGCCTTTGGAGAAAAAGGACGGGTCGTCCGCGTGGTAGCTGAAGAGACTGAGGAAAAGGAATGCCGCTCCAAAGACCAGGGCAACCCCCAGAATTTCCTGCTTGAACCTCTCCAGCCTGCTTTTTTCCGCATCTGCCATCTGCCACCCCCTCAGCGCAGGGACATCACCAGTATGGTCGTCCCTCCCGCAACCGCGCAGTAAATTCCGAACCAGCTCAACCTTGTCCGCCTGACAACCTTGAACATCAGCCCGATCGAAAAATATCCCGCGACCAACGCCGCCAGCATCCCCAGGCCGTATGCCAATAGCTCCGGGGCCTGGAACCCGGCGATGGCCGAGCGTTCATCCCAGAGCGAAAGCATGGCCGCGCCCAGCACCGCGGGCACCGAGCACAAAAACGAAAACCGCGCCGCGTAATCCCCGCGGCTGCCCGTGAAAATCCCCGCGGAAATGGTCGCGCCCGAGCGCGAAATCCCCGGGAAAACCGCCAGGCCCTGGGCAACGCCGATTACGATTGACTGCCAACCCCCGGGGTCTTGGCCCTGAAGAAATTCTTTCCGCCAACGCGCCGCCAGGTCCGCGCCGAAGAGCATGAGCGCGGTGATGACCAGAAACCCGCCCACAAAAATCGGTTGTTGGAAAGTGGATTCGACTCTGTCCTTGAGAAGCCAGCCAAGCGCTCCGGTCGGGATTGTGGCGATGACAATCGCCCCCATCAGCTTCCAGTCCGCTTGCTTTAGCGCGCCGCCTCCGCTCATAACCGAAACCTCGCCTCCAGCTTTCCGCTTCAGAAGTCCGACCAAGTCCTGGTAAAAGTATATCACAACCGCCAGCGCCGTTGCAAGGTGAAGGCACACGTCAAACAGCACCCCCGGCTGGGAAAACCCCGGCAGCAATTGTTGCGCCAAGGCCAGATGGCCGGAACTCGAAACCGGCAAAAATTCCGTCAAGCCCTGAACAATCCCCAGGGCCAGCCCCTGCCACCAATTAACCATAAATTATAGCTCTTTGAAACTTAATTTTACTTCATTTGCATAAAAAAGTCAAATAGCCCGGCCAAAATTGGGGCCCAAATTGGGGTCAGAACTCAACAATCAACAAAGTCCGCGGACATCAGGGTGCAAAAAATTGTGCGAGCGAGCTTGCTCGACGCAGGCGAGAAACGAGAAATGAGGGAAGAGGAATGTGTAACGATAAACGATGAACGTGTGTACGGGCGAACTGCGCTCGCCCAAATTGTGCGAGCGAGCTTGCTCGCGATTCAATTATAACCGCAAAGCCGCATATGCCAATCGCCAAATTAGTGACTTTTTACTTTTTTACTTGACAACTGATGCCGGTTTCTATATATTTTCAAATAAGGAAAACAATTCGGTTTTCCTGGCAAAAAGGGGGCGAAAATGCTGAAGCTTGTGACTGCAAAAAAGCTTCGGGGATTTCTGGTTTCTTTTCTCTTCCTGATTCCCGTCCTCGCCCATGCTCAGAAGCCGGGGTCGTTCTACTGGGGCGATTCCGACGGCAATGTAGAAACATAGCTATCGCGACTGAAGTCGCTCGCACATTCAAAAGGGCGGTGAAAAATTTTGAGAAGTGTACGGGCGAGCCGGTGGCTCGCCCCGGCAACAGCGTGGGGCTTAACCTCGACACCTCCGACACGGTTGGAATTTCAATTAGCGCGGTAAGCTACTCCTCCGCGGGCGCGGGCCACTGGCCCAGGACCGGGTTCGGCATCATCTTTGCCATCGATCCCGCCAGCCAGTGCGCATCCACTGTTCAAATCTACGGATTCGACCCCGCGGGCGGCGAAACGGTCTGGGCTTGGCGCAACCCGCTCGGCTATGACTATCAGCCGACTTTGCAGGCCCCGGAAAACGGCATTGCATCCGTCAAGGTCAGGGCCACGGGCTGCTCCAACGGCGACGTCATCCGCGCGACCGCCTACATCCCCGGCGACATGGAATACCTGGTTCCCGGCCAAAGGTTCCCCACTCGACTGGATGCGGCGAGGCTTTTGGAAATCACCGTCATCGACATCACGCCTCCGGAGACTTACATCGATTCCGCTCCGGCCAATCCCACCAATTCGAAAGACGCAAGTTTTGAATTCAGTTGCAGCGAAACCGGGTGCACGTTTGAATGTCAGATCGATGGCGGGGGGTTCAGCTCATGCACAAGTCCGCAAAGCTACTTGGGCCTGGCTGAGGGCAGCCATACTTTTGAGGTTAGGGCGATTGACGGCTCCAACAACGTTGACCCCACACCCGCAACACACATCTGGCGAATCGATACCATTCCTCCGACCCTCACCATCGTCTCTCCCGCGGACGGCGCCACAACCGGAACCAACATTGCCATCAACGTCACCTACTCCGACACCGGCTCCGGCATTGACCTCAATTCGCTCCTTGTCTATCATAACGACACGGACATAACCTCCACACTAACCAAAACTTCTTCTTCCGCCACCGGCTCGGCAACCGGAGTTGCAGGCGGCAACGTGTTCAACGCCTGGATTTCCGACGC
>Ga0315274_10000475_pt1 | contig 62984 bp, 51 predicted proteins | sample YL17G02_20_MG_FD_203700 | JGI IMG/M metagenome (GOLD analysis project Ga0315274, IMG submission 203700) | Sediment microbial communities from Yellowstone Lake, YNP, Wyoming, USA - YL17G02_20 | ecosystem: Environmental > Aquatic > Freshwater > Lake > Sediment | place: USA: Wyoming | collected...
AGACCGTGTAATAGAAACTTATGTTTATTCCAGAGCCGGTCCCGTTCGTCCCATTATTGTGAATAAAATTATCTTTGACCTTGACTGTTTTGGCAACAAGCGTTTGAGGAATGTTAATTCCATCATAGCCGTTATCGGCGATAGTGCAGTTTGACACCGTGACGTGAGATTCGCTGGAACATAGTCCGTGCCCTAAATTTGCTCGTATATTACAGTTAGAGATAGTCGGAGAACCGCCGGTAATGGTGATACCGCTGTAATATCCCTGTGTAATCGAGAAGCCGTCAAGAATTGTTGCCGCATTCACGTTTGTTGCGGTTACCACGTAGTCAGCATAAGTAGGATAATCATCGAGCAGACCTGTTAGGATGGTTTCGTTATTGGGATTATGCAGGTTTCGCTGGTTAATAGAGGTTTCGTTTCCTGCGAAATGGCCGTAAACGGGGATGCCGTTGACTAATTGGAAGGTTGCACCGGAGGGCTTGTAAGTGCCCTCTGCCACCCATATTTCGCTGCCGCAGCCGTGAGATGCCCTATCGAGTGCATCCTGAAGGTAAATATAAGCATTTTCCCAGGACATACCCGTCAGAGCGCCTGTCCAGCGATCGCAATCGACATAAATCACGCCTGGATTCCACGAGCATACAGGCGTATTAACCTCGACAAAATTATAAGACGAGTCGCCTTCGATTTTGCAGGTGTTGATGAGTGCACCCTCCGGCTCTGCCAGGTTGTTCACCTGTACGATAATGCCAATTGAGTTTGTATCGTTCGGCCCGACATCGCCGATTTCCCAGATTACGGCGTGTCGCTCTGGGTCATATCTGAAGATTAAGAAATATGGCTCTGCTATTTCCACGTCCAGAAATGTTATTTCTTCGGGCAGATAGTCCGTGATTACCACATTTGTGTCGGAATGCCCGTTGCCGTTATAGGTTATCGTGTAAGTGATAATATCGTTCGGCTCATTGCAGTCGCCCGGCGCTACATCAGTTGTCTTTGTGAGAATCAAATTCGGCGGCTTGTACTCCACGTCGTCGCCAACCCACATTCCCGTCGGAGCAATCAGATTGTTAGAGTCGATATAACACGGGTCCGAAGGCCACGTCAGCGTGTTATAAACGCGGATGGCATAGGGCGGAGAAACCCCAACATAAAGAAGCCCCGTGTCTTCATCGACGGCAAGGCCTATGGCGTAAGCGCCGATATATTTCTCGGAAAATGAAGGATTATTCGGGTCTGAAATATCGGTTCGTACGATATAGTAGTGGTAACCGCCCGTTCCATAAAACGACCCCGTGTACATATAGTGCCTCTTCGAATCAATCGCTATCCCTACCGCCTCACGGGTATTGCCGCTAACCACAATAGGTATGCTTCCCTTGTACTGCCAGGCACTCGTGTCGTAGAACTTTACTGTGTTCGTCCTGTCTGTGACGTACAGAAGGCCGCTCTCTGAATCAAGAGCAATCCCGTATGCTCGGTAAGGTGGCGCTACTTCCGCTAACACCTTATATGTTTCCCCTTCGAGGAAGAGCTGTTTCCGCCGGGCATTCCACAGATAAACGAGGAGGTTGTTCGTGCCTCTGCTCATGACGTAGAGTTTTTGCTTTTGGGAGTCGAAGGCAATGCCTGCCAGGTTATTTAGCAGAGTGTCTATGGGGTTTTGCAGGGAGACCATTGTCCGGGCGTTAAACATTTCAATAGCATATACCCCGGGTTGTTCGATGGAGGTCTCGTATGTAACAAAGCCAATTCCTGTACCGGGGTCTATTGCAAGGCCGACAGGCCCCCCTCCGTGGCTTGCCAGATTCTGCACATTCGTCTGGTACTGAATGTAGTCGCCCACTATCTTGTACGCCCTGACTTCCTGCGGCTCAATAACGTCCACATACAAGGATTTGCCTTCTGTCGGATTTGGGATGAGCAAGAAGAGAGCAAAAATTGTAACTGACTGGGTTAATCTCTGGATGTGCATAGTAAGGACTCCTTTTATTAAGTGTTTCCAATATGTCCTGTTTTTTCGCTTTTTGGAACTTACATGCGTAAATTACCCTTTTCGCCTCAAAGCAAAGGCGCCAAAGGCGAGCAGTAATAAAGTCGCTGGCTCGGGAATCAGATTTATCCGGGAGTACGTTTCCGAACCGTTCAGGTTGATAGTGAAGGGCGTTTCATCCCACCAATACCCGGAGACCACTCCGTACCCGTAGGTTCCGCCAGTGGGCGCTTTCGCCAGATTGTAGCCGAAGATGTTCACCGTCGATAAATCGCGGGCACCCAGACAATCGCTCACCACCCCCCCCCGCAGGTTAAGCGTGCCTTGCTCCATTGCACCGACGGCATCGACCATTCCACCAGTAACGTTGAGCGTGGCCGAATCCTCAACGCCGAATGACATTCCTGCGGCAAGGCCGGAAAAGGTCGCAGTGCTTTGCCCCATCGCACCGAGTATGTAGACATACCCACCAGACACATTTGCTGTACTTAAGTCAAGGGTGCTGAGCGTGCTTACGTAGCCGCCGAGGATGTTCACTGTGCTGGCATCGTAGGTTCCGATGCCGTCAGCGCCGCCGCCTAACATGTCGACAACCGTATCGTCGTTGTAGATATAGACGTTATTCCAGTGTTCCCCCGGCAGTATCTGGCCACTGGAGTAAAAATACTTGTCCGGGTACGCACTTGCCCCGGCCGCTGGCAGCAGAACAACCATCATTGTTATTATTGCGTTCCTCATTTTTAACCTCCTGTTCTGTGGATAATGACCGGCCAAGACCGTCAAAACGTCCGGCACAATTACTCCCACTGCCCCCATTCTTAATTCTCGCATACTCTACCCTTTCAAATAGTCCCTTAATATATTCGTATTATACCATAAATAAGCATTTCCTGCACAAAATTCTTTCTTTTAACCCGGCGGCGCAATCAAAAAGGACACCGCCAACACATCCACGCTCCGCGCAGGACCGCGAGATCCCATCCGGACGCGAAGGTCAACGGTGCCCTCTGCAGACATACAAAGCATTACGCTGCTGAAAAAAGCAGCGGTGCCCTCTGTATAAACAAAGAGCACCGAGCCTTCCAAACGTTCCGGACTCACAAACTCGCGGTTTGCGCGGAAACGCCTGAAATCTCAGTGATTACGAATTATCAGATTATGTAATTTCGCTTGGCCGAATTTCTCCTTTCTCAAAAAACTCTTGAGACGAATGTGTTATTCTCGTCTTTATTTTACATTATAGCCCTCACCGCTCGTCTGTCAACTAAATTTTCCGGATAAATTAACTTTTTTTGCCATATCCGGACATGCCGATTCCGCATTATAAATCATAAGCAGGTTTTCCGGCTACGATTACCTACAAAGATAAATCTTCGCCGGGCCATTTTTTACACTCTTATCTCTTGTGTTTGCATAACCCAAAGTGTATAATAAAATCTTAGTCCGAGGAGAATTCGCAAGGATGCGAGCCGCCAATACTTCAGCAAGGCGCAAGTATTATGAAAAAGGCAGGCCGAGAAACTGGCAAGAGCCGCAAACCTGTGGTCGTGCCGCTGCGGCCAAAAAAGACCGAGCAGGCACCCGAAGAGCTGTTGCGCGTGGTCAACCAGCAATTAGCCGCACGCGAACAACAACTGCGGGCAGCAAACCAGCAGCTTCGTGCCCACGAACAGCAGTTAAGAGCCGCAAATCAGCAATTAGCCGCACGCGAGCAGCAGCTTAATGCCGCCAATCAGCAACTACGAGCACACGAACAGCAGCTTAAAGCCGCTAATCAGCAGTTGGAAGCCCACGAGCAACAGTTAAAGGCGGCAAATCAGCAATTGCGGGCCCACGAAAAGCAGCTGCTCGTGACCAATAACAATCTGCAGGAACGCATCAAAAACCTCAACTGCCTCTACGGCGTCGCAAGCTCAATCGCAAAACGCGACCGCCTTACCGATGTCTTCACCGATACACTCGGGCTAATCCAGACCTGCTGGCACTACCCGGAAATCACCCGCGCGATAATAATCCTCGACGAAAAAGATTTCGTCCTCTCGCCTTTTGTGAAAACGCAATGGTCTCAAAAAAGCGACATCATTGTAAAGGATAGTCCGCGCGGCTGCATCGAGGTTTACTACCTCCAGCAGCGCCCGGACCTCGATGAGGGGCCGTTCCTTAAGGAGGAGCGAAACCTGCTTAACGCAATCGCCCAGGCACTGGGCGTGGCAATCGCTCGCAGGGAATCGGAAGAGGCCCTCGTTCAGGAACGCAATATGCTTCGCACCCTGATTGACATCATACCCGATTCGATTTACGTCAAGGATGCCCAAAGCCGTTTCACCGAAGCCAATATGGCTGTTACCCGCTTTATGGGCGCTGAAACACGCGACCAGGTCATCGGCAAATCCGACTTCGATTTCTACCCGGACCAAGTTACGAAAGAATTCTACGGCGATGAACAGCAGATTGTTAAGACCGGACAACCCATTTTCAACAAAGAAGAGCCGAATAAAACCGCCAAAGGAGAATTGCGGTGGATTCTCACCAGCAAAGTCCCCCTGCGGGATAATCGCGGACAAATAGTCGGAGTAGTAGGCATCGGCCGCGACATCACAGACCTGCGACATGCCCAGCAGCGGCTCCAGCAGGCAAAAGACGCAGCCGAGGCGGCAAACAGGGCGAAAAGCCAGTTCCTCGCAAATATGAGCCACGAAATCAGAACACCAATGAACGCCATAATCAGCGTCGCTAAAACCTTGTCGAGATTCAATACCGAAAACCTCAGTCCCAAACAACGCGAAGGACTGGAGATTATATACCGAAGCAGCCAGCGACTGCTTATGCTCATTAACGATATTCTCGACCTTTCAAAAATTGAATCAGGCAAAATCGAGGTCAAGTTCAAGCCGCTCTCGATTGATGCGATGATTGCCGCAATAAACAGTATGGTCAGAACCCTCAACGACAATCCCAACGTCGAGTTCTTCATCGAGAAAAGCCCCTTTGTCCCCGCCACGATTATCTCGGATGCCGAAAAGCTCCACGAGATTCTTACCAACATCCTCAGTAACTCCGTCAAGTTCACGCAGCAGGGCAGAATCGTCCTCAAGATATGGGTCGAGCAGGACCAACTGTATTTTGCCGTCTCCGATACCGGCATCGGCATCGACAAAAAATACCTTGACCGCATCTTCGACGAATTTATGCAGGTTGACGGCTCCAGCACGCGCAAGTACCAGGGAAGCGGCCTGGGCCTGACTATATCCAGGAAAATGGTCGAACTGCTCGGCGGCCGAATATCCGCCGAAAGCGAGCTCGGCAAAGGCACAACCGTCACCTTCTGCGTACCCCTTGTCTCCGCAAGGATTGCCGCTGAGGATAAAGGCGAGAAAAAGGAAAATGAGCTTTTATCGCAGCTTAACGGTACGCGACAGGTACAGACCAAATCAGCAATTCTGCCGAAAGTATTGATAGCCGAGGATGACGAATTCAGCAGGGCCGCCGTCAAAATGATGCTCGAAGGCCGATACGAGCTTATATTCGCCAAAGACGGCTCCGAAGTCGTTGAAAAATACTTCTCCGCGTCCCCCGACATCGTCCTGATGGACATTATGATGCCCAACGTTGACGGCTACGAGGCCTTCGACAGAATTATGCACCAGGCCAAAGCCGCCGTTGTACCTATCATTGCTCTTACCGCAAAGGCGATGAAAAACGACCGCGACGAATTGCTCGCCCACGGCTTTACCGACTACATCCCCAAGCCAATCGACGACGAAAACCTGATAAAAACAATCGACAAATACCTCACATTGCGATGACCGATTCAATCGCAAATCAGTCCTTCGATTTGAACCTCCATAACAGTTTCTCTTCTCCGTCTCCCTCAGTGTAAGACACCCGGCCGATTTCAATATCCAAACTGACGCTTCTCCTGCTGGTTCCCCCGACAGCCGACGCCCTTATCGCAATGCGCCTTTTTCCGAGTTGCTTCGTCACTGATTCGATATTGTCCCGGCAAATCGTATCGTCTTTTTCCCTCAGCACGTTGCCCGCGCCGACCAAGCACGCCTCAATCCTTTCTTTCTTTGCGCCCGCCTTGACCAACTTCTTTATCATTTCGGTTATGGCGTTTCCGGCATACTTCGTTTTCTGACGCTCTCTCGACGGGGCACTACCCGGCAGCATAATATGCGAGAGCGCACCTGTTCTGCTGCTCGTCTCATAAGCCGCAATGACAATGCACGAGCCGATTGCCGTTGACCGCAGTATCAGCCCTTTGCCGCCCGCCCTCACCTCGCCCGTATTGACGTCTATAATTTCTTTCATTTCTCTGCCCTGTATTCTACCCGAAATCCTGCCGCTTGGGGATACTGCCCCATAGTGAAAAGCAAATTCGCCGGTCATTAACATTTTACACCGCTTGTCTGCGGCTGCCACTTACGTCTCGTACCCTTCTTTCCCCATCCCTCGTCCCCAAAAAACCAAAAATGTCTTGATAAGTCGGCCCTGATGAACATAATGACAGATTGGGATTAAGGCGGTGTGACCGAACGTGAGATTTTATTTGGTGAGTGAGTAATCGCTCGTTGAAAACATATTTTGGTGAAAAAGAACGATTCAATTTAAGGAGGTATTTTATGAAAATGGTTTGTCTGGCTCTCGCAGCGCTCGTCGCCTCTTGCGCCTTTGTTGGTTGTGGCGGGCCGAACGTACCCAACTCTGTTTGTTTGCAGCGGCAGCAGCAATATCAGCGCCTTGCAATCGTCTGCGCGCCCAAACCCGGGGCCGACCCCCAGTACGCCGACGTGATTCTGAAAAGCGTTCAGGGTAATGTAATGAGTCGTTTGGGATTTCTTAAAAAAGCAGACGTCCTCTCTGACGTGACGGTTGACACATCTTCAACGCCCCCGAAGGTACGCCTGAACAACGCCGCGGACTATGATGCTGTCCTCTGTCTGGTATATTCATACGGCGCAGGGCACGTCTATCTTGACCTTCGTATGCTGGATGCGAAAACAGGCCAGGAAATCTGGTATCATCAGCTTGATAAACTTGACCCGAACATCAAGACGCGGCTGTCAACCCACGGCTATTGGGTACCGAGCACCGTCAAAATGAAGTTCTACGGCGCACGCTGAACGCGTCAGATAGTTTTCCCTGATAACAGGTGCCTGGAGTCAAAACGTCGATTTCTGCAAATCCCGTATCGCGCTTTTTCCCTGCGAGGCACTGCGCAGCGCAGAGCACGATGGGAAGCGTAGGGAATTTGCTTTTTTACCAACAAAGTCGAACCACACCCTATCTATCGACCTTTGCTGCTATAGCGGACGAAAATTGACACAGAAGGCGTCTTGCACTATACTTCACAATTTAGCCGTATTTGTTGCGCTGTTTCCGGCGGAGGATGACAAAGAACACTCTTAATCCCGAAGCCGGTAATCTTTAATAAACAGACAGTTACGGCATATTATTTCTGTGGAACAAATGCCACCGACGGGGACGGAGTTTGGTCGTAACCAGGTCGAGCTGTCTCGAAAGGAGATTGACCACCTTGTCAATCGCGGATTAGCCCGGACCTTTGAATATGTCCTGGCAAATTCCCCCTTTTATCGTAAGCGGTTTAGGGTATCAGGTTTGCAGCAGGGGGACGTCAAGTCCGTAAAAGACCTTACCCGGCTGCCGTTCACCTCAAAGCAGGATATCGCCGAGGCCGGCCGCGAAATGTGGTGCGTATCACCCGATGATGTTATTGATGTTTCCACAACCAGCGGAACAACAGGTGCGCCGACTCTTTACCCTATGACCAGGGGCGACATCGAGCGACTGGGCTACAATGAGGCCCTGTGCTTTGACTGTGCAGGATTGACCAAGAAAGATACCGTTCTTCTCGCGGTAACGATGGACCGCTGTTTCATAGCCGGCTTGGCGTATTTCGAGGGTCTGCGCAGAATAGGTGCAACGGTGGTGCGCGTCGGCTGTGCCTCACCGATGATGGCCTTGAGTATGATGGAAAAACTCGACGCTACCGCCATTGTGTCGGTGCCGTCTTTTCTAAAGAAAATAGCCGACCACGCCGCCGAAAAGAATCTCGACCTGACGAAATCATCGGTAAAGAAACTCGTCTGCATCGGAGAGCCCGTTCGGACCAGGACATTCGAGCTGACGCCTTTGGGCAGACAGATAACGCAATCCTGGGGCGCACAAATCTATTCCACATACGGCGTCACTGAGCTGGCAACGTCCTTTTGTGAATGTGGCGCCGGCCGAGGCGGACACCTTCTTCCTGAGCTTATATGGGCTGAGATAGTCGATGACCAGGGCCGAGCGACCCCTGCGGGGCAGGTGGGGGAAATTGTAGCCACAACCTTCGGCGTCGAAGCAATGCCCCTGATGCGTTTCAAAACGGGCGATTGCTCATTTGTTATCAACGAGCAATGCACGTGCGGTCGCTGGACAGCGCGAATCGGGCCTATCGTCGGACGAAAAAATCAAATGATGAAAATCAAAGGTACAACCGTGTTTCCCGCGGCGGTCCAGGCCGTCCTTGATGGAATCGAAGAAGTAGCCGGCTATGTTATGGTCGTTACATCCGAAAGCTCGCTGTCGGACCAGCTCGAAATAATAGCAGCCGTCAAGGCAGACGAAGCACGCACACGACGTAAAATCCAGGAGCACCTTCAGGCCGAGCTGAAAGTCACTCCTTCTGTTCGGATAGCTGATTTGAACCAGGTCGAATCCCTGCAGCAAAAACAGGACTACCGCAAGAAAAACATCTTCATAGACCGCCGGTCGCAAAATCCGTGACGAGCCATAAGGATAAACCCATCCCGCGAGTTTGCGCAGTAATCCCGACATTCAACAACGCTAAAACAATCGCCTCTGTCATTCGAGGAGTTCTTGCCGTCATCCCTGATGTCATTGTCGTCAATGACGGCTCTACCGATGATACCGGGCAGATTCTCGAACAACTGGAAGGCGTTATGGTTCTGCGGCATACACAGAATCTCGGCAAGGGACAATCGCTTGCTCACGGGCTGGAATATGCCGAAAAGATGGAATTTACCCACGCCATAACACTTGACGGCGACGGCCAGCATTCGCCCGCAGATATCCCAGGTTTCTTAAAAGCAATCAGCGAGCGCCCTTATGACCTGCTTATCGGCATCCGAGATTTGAGAGGCGAGGAAGTCCGCCGACGCAAAAGCCGGCTTCTTCGCACAAACTCCAACTTCTGGGTGTGGGTGGAGACGGGCAAATGGATTGACGATACTCAGAGCGGCTTGAGGGCTTACCCGATCGAGATGGTAAACCGCCTTGTGCTCAAAACCAGAAAATATGATTACGAAATCGACATCCTCGTTAAGGCAATCTGGTCGGGTACACCCGTATCGTTCGTGCCGGTTACTGCCGATTATGGTCCGGGCAGCGAATCGCATTTCAGGCCCTTGCGTGACTTCGCCATTGTGACGCACCTGAACGGATGTTTGATATGGCAGCGGATTTTGCTGCCTGCAAACCTGCGCCGCGTAATGTTCCTGAAGGAATATCGTGAAAAGCGCATTTCACGACTCTGCTTTGAGGTCGCCCGCGACGTTATCCTGGAACAGTCAAAGACACCGGCAAGTTTCGCGTTGTGTATCGGCCTGGGCGTTTGTTTCGGGATACTGCCGATATGGGGATTCCAGATGATTTTGGCCGGTCTTGTTGCGCATCAGTTGCGATTAAGCAAACCACTCGTATTGGCCGCCTCCAACATATCGGTCCCTGCGGCAATACCTTTCATACTTTATGCAAGTTTGCTTCTCGGCCGATTCGTCCTGGAAAGGCGACTTGACTCGATTCCGGGCCTCGGCTCGGTCAGTCAGGAAACAATTTGGACCTACGCGGCTGAATACCTCATCGGCAGCGTCCTGCTGGCCGTTGCTGCCGGACTCGCTGCCGTCTGCGTCTCTTATGTTCTTGCCCGCGGATGTTCATTATGGTGGAAGTGGAGTTGAGACAAACCTCTCGAAAAAACCGCTGGTTAGTGGCGCTGTTCACAATAGCAGTTATTGTACTCAGCGCCGCTGTCGGTCGGCGTTTCAAGCTCGAAGAGGATATCCTCACGATGCTTCCCGACTCCGACCCCGTCGTTCAGGATTTCCGGCTTGTCGTAAAGAGCTTCAAAGCGCTTGACGCCTTGTATATCGACATCGGCGCAGACGATAAAGCCGACCCCTCGGAAGAACAAATAATTGCCGTGGCTGATGCCCTGTACGAGACGCTGGCACAATCCGAGATGTTCACCTGCATTGACTACCGCTTTTCGTCGGAATTGTTGATGAATTTCTACGATTCCATCAGTCGCAATCTCGCGTCAGTAATCAGCAGCGATGACCTCTCGGATCTCGCTGTAAAACTGACCCCGGAAGAAATCGATAATCGCCTGTCTGCCGCGAAGCGTTCTCTTGTCGAGCCGAGCGGGACATTTCTCCGCCGGTATATCACAAGCGACCCTCTAAACTTTGGAGGTATTGTGCTTTCCAAGCTCGAGCAGCTCAACAGCGGCGCTCAACAAGCACAGCTCGTGGATGGCCGAATATGGAGCGGCGACCTCAAGCACGTCCTGATGATTGCCGTTCCAAACTTTCCTGCGACCGACAGCAAAAGAGGAAAAGACCTGATTTTGTTCCTTGATGACGCTCGCAGCCGTGCCTCGCAGCTCGCACCGCAGGAAACGGTACGTATAAGTTATGTGGGCGGTCATCGCGCCACGCTGGACAACGCCGAGACAATCAAAAGCGATATCAAAAGGGCCACCACAGCCGCGTCCATAGGAATTGCAGCGCTCGCCGTTATCTCCGTCCGGCGCAAACTCTATGCCCTGCTCATCTTTGTGCCGATGGTCTTTGGAATCGCATGCGCGTCGATTGTTTTTGCCGTCTTTCAGCCGACCATATCAGCTATTGCAGTGGGCTGCGCCATTGTATTGGTTGGTATCGTGGTGGATTATGGAATCTATTTCCTTTACAGGTGGGACAATATCGACGACGCATCCGTAACACCACGGGCCTGTGTCCGTTCGATGTATTCGCCCCTTTTAATGAGCGCGGGGACAACCGCCGCCGGATTGCTTTGCCTTCTGCTCTCATCGCTGCCCGGACAACGCCAGATGGGCGCTTTCGGCGCCCTGGCGGTATTAAGCTCTCTATTGTTCGTGCTCCTCTTTCTTCCCCATCTTGTCTCATATCAGCAGCAACAAAAGACGGCACTTTCTGTGCCGTTGGTGCATTATTGCGAGCGTTTACTTGCCTGGCGACTGCGCCGCGGACGGCTCTTCGGTATATTAACGGCGGTAGTGCTCCTAGCGGGCATAATCGGTCTTGGTCGATTGCGTTTCGAAGGCGACCCGCAAAAACTTAACTGCCTAAGCCCTGCAAGTCTCAAAGATGAAAAACGAGTGCTTGATACCTGGGGGGATTTCTCTGCTACCACCGTGGTTGTACGTGCCGGGAAACTGGAAGACGCATTGCAGAAAAATGACCGACTGGCTGAGCGGTTAAAGCAACTGCAAACCGCAGACAGCATTTCCAGCTTCTCATCGGTTTCAGCTATCCTGCCTTCAGTGGAGGCACAACTGAAAAACCAGGAAAGGTGGCGCTCTTTCTGGAAGAATGAAAAGGGAACGGAAATCCTGACACAGGTCAGGGGCAAGGCCGCAGAGCTGGGATTTAATCCCGATGCCTTCGAACCTTTCTTCAAAAAACTCGATGGTCAATGTGACGTCGTCAAACCTGAGACCTTTACGGACTGCGGCCTTGACAGGTTGATGCGGAGTTATGTTGCCAGGTCGGACGATGAGTTTTTGATAATGAGCTCTTTTTTCCCGAAAAATTACGATGACCTTCGCCGGATTACCTCTCTGATTGTCTCTGATGATGCCGGCGCTATCGTGACAAACAAGAAGAGCTTCGTTGAATATATGACAACCCTGGTTCGGGCGGAGACGGTGAACCTGGGCGTATATGTGTCTGTTGCCATAGTGCTTATCCTGTTTCTCTTTCTTGTTCGTGTAGAGCTGGTGCTGTCGGTTATTTTGCCGTTGTGTTTCGGCCTGCTCATCACATTCGGGGCGCTGGGCTTTCTGAACATTCCGGTCAACCTGATAAGCTGCCTGTTTATTGTGCTGATTTTCGGCGCAGGCCCTGATTACAGCATATTTCTCATAAGCAGCGCTCTTGACCGCTACCGCGGACGGGGCGAGCACCTGGCTGTGACGCTCGGTTCGGTTATAATTTGTTTATTGACGGTATTGTGCAGTTTTGGTGCACTCGCCTTGAGCAAACACCCCGGTCTGTTCTCGTTCGGTGCGACAGGATTTGTCGGTATGGCATCGTGTCTTGCAGCAGCAATTCTGGTCGTGCCTATGATAAGCAACTACCTGCTGCCCGCTGACAGCAAGCACGGAGCGCCGACCCTTCGGACAACCGCTGCGTTGATTTGGTCCGGCCTGTATCTCGGCGGCGCCGGCCTGCTTTACATCTGCATTGCCAGGCATTGGGCAATGATAAGATATTTTAAAAAGCCCTTACAAAGACAGCGGTTTGTGCGGCGATACATTCACCTTGTTGCATACGGCCTGGTCCGTTTCTTTCCTTTTCCCGGAACAAGGGGCCTTTTTCTCAACGCCGACAGGCAGAGTTTCTCAAAGCCCGCCGTTATCATCAGCAATCACGTTTCCGCCCTTGACATAATGGCGATTCTTGCACTTCCTGCGGATATGGTGATGATGGTAAAACGCTGGGTCTGGCGAGCTCCTGTTATGGGGCTTATCATTCGAGACGCCGGATATATTCCCGTGGACGATTACGATGCCCAGTCCATAATAGCACAGGGCGCGAAATGTATCGAACAGGGTGTCTCCGTGATGGGGTTTCCCGAGGGCACTCGCTCGCGAGACGGAAAAATGCAGCGCTTTCATAAAGGCGCCTTTGAGCTTGCTGCTCAGATATGCTGCGACGTTGTCCCCGTGCTTATCAGCGGCACACAGTCCTGCCTTGCTCCGCAGACGTACTGGATTGGATACTGCCGGGCCGTCGTCCATGTCTTGCCCCGAATCACGCCACGTGACTTTGACTACAAGCTGGGCGGACGGGCCCTTTTGCACGAGGTCAAAAACAGAATGCTCGGCCTTGTCAATGACGACTGGCGTCTCGCTCAGAATTGCAACGTTTTTTTACGCAATATCAGGTCTCTTTACGATTATTCGGGCGCCTACGTCGAAACGTATGTAAAATGGAAGCTTCGTCTCGACCCTATCTACCGTCATATAGATGAGCTTGTCCCCCAAACAGGTCCTGTTCTTGACCTTGGCTGCGGCTACGGACTCATAACGCATATTCTGGCCCGAAAGTCGCTTGAGCGGTCGATTACCGGAGTCGATTTTGACGCGAGGAAAATACGCGTAGCACAACAGACGGTGGGTTTGAACGGAAACATCTCCTTCGAGCTACACGATTTGCTCGAATGGGATTATCCCCAGGTTGACACCATAATTCTCGTGGACGTGCTTCATTATTGGTGCGAGGACAAACAGCGTATGATTCTGTCGAAGGTCTCCAAATGCCTTCGCCCGGGCGGCATCCTGATTTTCAGAGACGGCCTGGCTTCGCCTGCGCTGAATCATCGACTGGTCAGGTGGAGCGAGCGATTTTCCTGCATAGTCGGCCAGAACCGCGCAGGTGACGGACTGTTCTTCGGCGACCGTGAATTTTACGTTACAACCCTGGAAAGACAAGGACTTCGGCTTACCGGGGAGTTATCCAAATGGGGACGCGGCTCCAATACAGTTATGATTTTTAAAAAGGGTCTTTGACGGTGTATGACGCAGCCATAGTCGGGTCGGGAATAGCCGGGATGACCGCCGCCATAGTATTGGCTAAACACGGATTCAGGACCGTTGTCGTTGAGCAAGGGCCCAAAACCGGCGGACTAATGCAGCCCTTTCAACGCGGCAACTGCTGGTTTCCAACCGGTGTGCATTGTCTGGGTTCTCTGGCGCCGGGCCAGATTTTATGGCGATATTTCAAGTATCTTGGGGTGCTCAACCGCATCAGAACTGTCCCGATGAATCAGGATAATTTCCTCGAGTGCAGATTCCCTGGTTCGACTTTCCAGCTGCCGTATCATCACGACGCATTTCGCGACAAACTGCTGACTCTTTTTCCCGGAGAAAGAAAAACCGTAGAGCAGTATATCGCCGATATAAGAAACACCGTAGCCAGGTTTTCTTTATACAACCTCAGCGCTGAGACAGAAAGAAATCCCGCGGAAATTCAGGACAGCTCATTAAATGACTATCTGAAAGGTTTAACATCTTCCAGAGAATTATATGCGATTCTGACTGCAATTAATCCGTTCTATGCAGTGCCGTCGGACGAGTGTCCCCTGTATCTCCATTTCCTTTTTATGGATTCGTTCCTCAACAGCTCCTGGCGAATCGACGAAGGATATTGCTCCCTGGCACAGGCATTCGAGGATTCATTCAAGCAGGCGGGCGGCCAGGTGATGTGTAACTCTCTTGTGACCCGTATAGAGTGTACCGGCGGCGAGGTCAAAGGCATACGTACAGCCAATGGCGATTTTATTGAGGCGCCCAGGATTATTTTCGCAGGCCATCCCAAGCAAATCCCGTACCTGTGCGCCGACAAAGCACTGCGCCCCGTTTTTCGCCAACGCCTCGCCGAAGCAGAGGAAACGCTCGGCGTTTTTGGTATAGCAATGTCGTGGGCTGATTCCCAGTGCCCAATGGCGCAAACAGATATTATTGTTTACGATTCCTGGGACACCGACGAACACTACCACCAACTGCTCCTGTCCGATAAACGCCTGCCGCGTATGCTGTACTTCTCCGGCTCTCCGGAACGCACGGACGGTGCTTACTCTGTGGTGGGATTAAGTACGATGCCCTTCAGTGAAGTCGTTATTTGGAACGACACGAAAACAGGCCGGCGCCCCGAAAGCTATAATTCCGCAAAATGCGCACTTGCTGAGCGAACGCTGGATGCAGCCAAGCAGCAGTGGCCTTCGGCCAGAACCGCGGCGACGATTAAAGCAAGCTTCACCCCGCTTACTTTTCGAGATTACACCTTGACGGCACAAGGCAGCGCCTACGGCTTCAAAAAGTCAATAAATGCAATGTACACGGCTCGAATAGGTTCCAATACCCGCGTCAAAGGATTGTTTATAGCCGGCCAGAGCGTGGTCTTGCCCGGACTGCTGGGCGCCTTGATAAGCAGCGTCAATGTTTGTTGTGAAATTTTTGGACGAGAACTCCTTGTAAGTGACATTGTCAGGGAAACGCAATGAGACGTGTTGTGGTAACCGGGATGGGAATTGTCTCGCCGATTGGCAACAGCTTGATTGCGGTCAAACAGGCATTGCTCGACGGCCGCTCCGGCATACGGGCTATGCCAGAATGGGACAAGTACGAGGGATTGAAGTGTCACGTTGCCGGTAAGGTTGACGGCATTGAACCTCGGGAAATACCTCGCAGTTGTCGACGCACTATGGGACGGGTGGCCATCCTGGCGGCATTCGCAGTACGCCAGGCAACCGAACTTGCCGGCCTGAATCCGGAGTCGCTTGACTCCGACCGTGTCGGCGTATCAATGGGCTCCACGACGGGTTCGACCGGCTCTTTGGACGAGTTCTTCAGCGGCTACCGCGCCCCGGGCGGTTTCAGCAACCTCGAAGGCACTTTGTTTATGAAGGTGATGAGCCACACAGTCGCGGCGAATATTGCCGCACTAACAGGCGCGAAGGGCCAATTGCTCGCTCCCTGCAGTGCCTGCGCTTCATCTACCCAGGCCATAGGTTTGGGTTACCAGGCCGTCCAAAACGGTTCGCAGAACATTATGATTTGCGGCGGCGCCGACGAGCTGCATCCCACCACCATCGGCGTATTCGATATTCTCTCGGCTGCATCCCGCCGGTACAACGACCGACCCGATATGACGCCTCGGCCGTTCGACCGTGACCGCGATGGACTGGTCATAAGCGAGGGCGCCGGCGTGCTGGTACTGGAAGATTACGAACACGCTGTAAACCGCAAAGCAAAAATTTATGGCGAGGTCCTCAGCTACTCGACCTGCTGCAACACCGTACATATGACCCAGCCCAGCCCTGATGATATGCTGCGATGTATGAAGGATACGTTGATAACGGCAAAGTGCAGTCCGCAGGATTTGGATTATGTCAATGCCCACGCCACAGGCACCCTGATGGGCGACCAGGCCGAGGCCGAGGCAATCGGCCGGCTTACCGGTGAAGCGGTCCCGGTAAGCAGCACAAAGGGACACACAGGCCATACTTTGGCCGGTTGCGGCGCCATCGAGGCAATCTTCTGTCTGCTTATGATGCAGGATGGTTTCATTGCACCGACACTCAACTTAAACGAAGTTGACCCCGCGTGCAGAGGAATTGCTCACGTCCAGCAGTTGATAAGGTGCAAACCGCGGATTGTGATGAGCAACAGTTTTGCCTTCGGCGGCGTGAACGCATCGGTAATTCTCGGAAAAGCACCTGATGGCAGTCATTAAAATGAATAAATCCTCGTCGCGTCGTACATGGTTCAGGCGAATCGCCTGGGCCCTTTGCCTGTTTGCAGTCGCCCTGATTGTCCTGACCTGCGCCGCATCGTGGTACATCGACTGGGCTTGCTGTGCAGTGCCTCCAACGGTCAATATAAAGCAGCCCCTTCCCGTCCCTCAAGTGCATCAGACCGACGACGGCTACAGGCATCTGGGCAATTGTTACCTCGGTAAAAAAGACGGCATATTAAGAATGCGCCTCACGGGTGACTCATTTTCACTCGGTTACTATAACGCTGTCCTCACCGGGCAGCTCATCCAGCAGCAGGAGATGAGCTTGTTGGATACGGTCAGGTCACACGTCCCCTCAAGGATTAACCTGTGGCTCTTAACAAAATATGTATTATTGCGCAACCGCAACCTGCCTTCTTTCATTCCACGCGAGTATCAGATTGAGATATACGGTATGTCGGTTGGTTACGAGGACCCATTCCCGGGAGTATATCCGCTTTACCACCGTCTGCTCAATTACCATGCTGCACACGACATTTCTCACGCAGTAATGGATACCCCGCTGGTCGGCTGTACGTCTTTTGCGGCGTGGGGCAGCGCAACTAACAACGGGCATCTGCTCCTGGCGCGAAACTTCGACTTCAACGCCGGAAGGTGCTTTGATGAAAACAAAGTGGTGGTCTATTTCAAGCCCGACCAGGGCCTGGGATTCATCTCGGTGGCCTGGCCCGGCATGGTTGGCGTTGTCAGCGGCATAAACGAAGCGAAGATTGCCGTGACTGTTAACGCCGCATCCTCCGCCGATTCCCGCACAATCGGAACGCCCGTGTCGCTGTTAATTCGCGACGTGATGCAGCACGCCTCCACTCTTGACCAGGCCGTTAAGACCATAGAGCAAAGCAGCGTCTTTGTCTCTGATTCGTATCTCGTCGCCGACGGCAAGTGCGGCCGGGCTGTTGTAGTTGAGAAGACGCCTCGCCGGTCGTCGGTGCGCCCGCCATCCGACGGGGATGAGGATTTTATTATTTGCTCAAACCATTTTCTCAGCGATGAATTGAAAAATGACCAGAAGAATCTGCGCTATATGGCGGAAGGCACGTCGGTGGAAAGATACAACCGTACGGAAGGTCTTGTCCGGTCATTTTATGGCTTTCTGTCCCCCCAGCTCGCCGGCGAAATTCTGCGCGACCGCAAACTGCCGCAAAGCGATATTCTCGGCCTGGGTAACGATGCACAAATCAATCCCTTTATTGCAACTCATTCAGTTATTATCGATGTTACAGACGGCATTATATGGGTGTCATCTTCCCCGCACCAGCTCGGCAGGTTCATTCCTTTCTCACTGTCGGATTTTGAGCAGGCCATAGGCGCTGAGCAGATACCCCCCGACCCCGTTCTCGCAAGCGGAGAATACGACCGATACCTGCAGGCCGCCGACCTGTTATCAAAGGCGCAGTCGCTCCTGAGCAAGAGTTCGGCAGATGAAGCAGCAGGACTACTCCGCCAGGCCGAACAACTTAATCCTGTCTTGTATTTGCCGCCCTTCCTGCTCGGTAAAATCGCGTTTGATGGGAACAAATGGGAACAGGCCCGGACCTTCCTCTCTAAAGCCCAGGCCCTTTACCCGCCTTTCGGCTCCCAGCGCTCCGAGATTAGCAGGATGCTGAATCACATAGATAAGGAGCAGGCAAAACGAAAGAACTGAAGGTTACCCTCGTAAATCCCCCCTACGTCTTCTGGAAACCCGAGCTGCAGTATCTTGAGCGAGTTCTCGGGCATATGCCTCCGCTCGGTCTTCTTTCTCTGGCGGCTTATGCTCGAAAACATTCTCCGAATGTGCACGTAACGATTGTGGATGGCGCAGCTCAATCCCTGTCGGTTCCCCAGACCATAGAGCGAGTTGTGGGCTTACAGCCCGACGTTGTGGGCGTTACTGTCACCACGATGGTTGCCGGCATTGCAAATGAAATTGCCAAAGGCGTTAAGAAGGCGTCGCCGAGTACGAAAACCGTTGCTGGCGGACCGCACATCTCAGGCGTCGGTCCCGGCTGCCTGTCACAACTCGATGCCTTCGACGTCGCAGTAACCGGCGAGGGAGAACAAACTTTTGTCGAGCTGCTTGAGACATTCCTGACCGGCGCCGCGATTGATAATATCGCCGGAATCTTGTGTCGCTCCGTCAATGGACAGGTGCTCGAAACGACAGGCCGGCAGCGCCTCAGTGATTTGGACTTGTTGCCGCTCCCCGCCTGGGACTTGCTCGAAGCATTTCCTGATGCCTACGGGGCAAATATATTCTTTTCACCCAAAGGGCCTGCCGCCACTCTCATAACATCCCGCGGCTGCCCATTTAACTGTGCCTTCTGCGACCAAAGCACGTTTGGCCATAACTACTGCGCTGCTTCTCCTGAATATGTCTATCACGCCGTCAGGAATTTGCAGCAATCCTACGGAATTCGCTACGTGATATTTTGTGACGACACTTTTACCATCGACCGTCGGCGTGTCCTTGAGATTTGCCGTGCCCTTGGCGGACTGAACCCGGCCGTCGCCTGGAGTTGCGACGCCAATGTTATGACCGTTGACCGTGAAATGCTCGCTGCGATGAAGTCGGCAGGATGCTGGAGCATCTCCTACGGACTCGAAAGCGGCTCGCAAAACGTGCTCCGTTCTCTAAACAAAAGGATTACGTTGGACAATGCTCGGCAGGCCGTGCACCTCACTCGTGAAGCAGGAATATATGCAAAAGGCCTCTTCATTCTCGGCACCCCGCAAGAGTCGCTCGATACTATCAGGGATACCCAGCAGTTTATCAGCTCTATCCCGTTAAGCACCATCAATATATCCAAGTTTACCCCGTACCCCGGTACCGAGCTTTACAGGGAGGTTTCGAGCGGCCTCGACGCAGAGTATGAGCAGCTCAACGGCATGAATTTTCTCGTGCCCTCGAAATACCTGACCGTTGCACAGCTTGAAGAGCAGTACGGGATTATGCTGCGAAAGTTTTATCACAGAATAGGCGCCTGGACTTCTCATCTGCCCATCATACTTGGTTGCTGGGACAACATCCGACGCCTGGCAAGTATCGTCCCAATGGCAGCGCGGGCGAAAATCCGCCGTTGGACCGGTACTGCCCGCTGTTGACCGAATTTGCAGTTTATCGCAGTTGGTAAACGATATTATAGGAGCATAATTCTGCCTGATTGCTGCAATATCTTCTAACTCTGCTTTCTAATGGCTGGTATCACAATTTATTTTGCAAAATACTCTATTTTCTGGTACAAGTTTGATTGTCAGTATTCTTATTGCTCTAAGCGTTCTCTGTACTATGACGAATATGCAAAGAACCGGGAGGATTATCGGCTCTGTTGCATCGCTGCTGGTGTTGTTTGAGCTGGCAGGATGCAGCGTTGCTCTCTCCCCGACAGCTCCTTATGAGTATGGTATTGCTGCACGGGACCAGGCCGCTCGGAAGAGCTGATGCCGAGCGGATTAAGCCCGACGATAATGCTCAAACGACTTCGGGCATTTAAACAGAACGGGCAGGCAAATGATTGATAATGATTCCAGAAACAAAAAGGGCGTCCGGCAGGCGGCGATAACCGGCTTGGGCATTATCTCAAGCTTGGGCTGCAATCTGGATGAGACGTCCGATTCCCTGCGCAACGGAAGGTCGGGGATTGTCTTCGATGAAGAACGCCGGCGGCTCGGTTTCCGCTCCTGCCTCACCGGACAAGTCAGGGGCTTCAATCCCAAGCGATACGGCTTCTCCCATAAACTCTTGCGAACAATGTGTGAGCCGGCCCAATATGCTTACGCGGCTTCGCTGGATGCAGTAAAGGATGCGAACCTGACCGAACAGTTGCGCAGCAGCGGTCGATGCGGTATTGTTTTCGGCAACGATAGTTGTGTAAAACCCGGCGTTGAGTCCGTGGATGTGGTTCGGGCCAAGGGCGCAACCCACTTCATCGGCACCGGGCATATCTTCCGTACTATGAATTCAACCGTAACGATGAATCTTGCTGTTGCGCTTGGCATACGCGGGGCCAACTGGACGTTAAGCGCTGCCTGTGCCAGCGGTTCACACGCCATCGGGCAGGCCCTTATGCTAATCAGAGCCGGCCTTCAGGATATAGTTATAGCCGGCGGTGCACAGGAGACAAACTGGCAGTCAATGGCGAGTTTTGATGCCCTTGGCGCTTTTTCGACCAGACACGATAAACCACAGGCCGCTTCACGACCTTTTGACCGCGACAGGGATGGACTCGTCCCCAGCGGCGGGGCCGCCTGCCTGATTATTGAAGAGCTGTCCCACGCACGGGCACGCGGCGCAAAAATCTATGGTATTGTATGCGGCTACGGCTTTGCATCTGACGGCTCTAAACACCTCTTCTTTCCCAGCGAGGATGGGGCTATAAGGGCAATGAAAATGGCAATAGACGATGCCGAAGTCAATCCCGCCGATATTGATTATATAAATGCTCACGCAACCTCTACTCACGTCGGCGACCTCGTTGAGGCAAACGCCGTTAAAAAGGTCTTCGGTACATCCACTCGCGTCTCGTCAACCAAGTCAATGACAGGTCACGAATGTTGGATGGCGGGAGCCAGCGAGGTTCTCTATACCACGCTTATGGCGCGCGATGGTTTTATCGCACCCAACCTGAACTTCGTTAAGCTCGATGACGAGTGTCCCCCCATAAGAATAGTCGGCAAAACCGAGTCGTCGCCTATCAAGTTGGCCGTTTCAAACTCGTTTGGTTTTGGCGGAACAAGCTCGACCCTGGTGCTGGATTTCAGACAGGCGTCGAAAGCATAATTAGGAGAGTGGTATGACTGATGATGAAATTATAGCCGCTGTCAATAAAATCCTGGAAGAGGACTTTGAGGTTGACCATTCTCTCTTGAAGCCCTCTGCAAAGCTGAACGAAGACGTCGGTCTGGACAGCTTAGACGGTGTTGACCTCATCGTGGCGATTGAAGAAAGATTCAATTATCGCATCCGAGAAGAAGACGCTCGGGCTATGAAAACCCTCCAGGACATCTATGACAATATACGCCGGCATATCGGCCCGGACGTTTGAAGAGCGAGGAGCTCGGCCGGATGAATCAGGATGGTAGCGTAGCTAATGCATCGGCCAAATCTCGCCGGTGGACCGGCAGAACTCGGGGGGGCGTGTTAGGTAACTGGTTTTTTTACGTCCTGATGAGGTTCCTTGGCCTTCGGTTTGCTTATGCCTGCCTTTCACCCGTGGTATTTTACTTTCTGCTTTTCGCACCTCGTGCCGTCAAGGCATCAAGTGATTATCGTCGCCGGCTCGGCTATATGGAATCATCGTGGTTGAACCGAATCTGGAATTCATACAAACACTTTCTCAGTTTCGGGAAAATCCTCCTCGACCGTGCAGCTATCATTGCTTTGAACACCTCTAAATTCGAGTTTGTTTTCGAGGGCGAAGAGCATATTCGTACCGCCCTGCAGGAACACAAAGGTGTAGTGATGATATCGGCCCATTGCGGCAATTGGGAAGGCGCCGCTCACCTGCTCGACCGGCTGGACGTCCCCGTTAATATCGTTGCATACGAAGGAGAAGCAGAACATATCCGCAGATTCCTGAACAAAGCGATGGCGAATCGTTCTTTTTCGATAATCTCCATTGACGGCGAGAAGGACTCAAGTATTGCCATTATGGCCGCCCTTAATCGCGGCGAGATAGTCGCTATGCACGCCGACCGCTGTCTTGGTGAAGAAGGAATGGTCATCCCGTTCCTGGGAGGCAATGCCAGGTTTCCCGTCGGGCCTTATATGGTATCCGCCATTAGCGGTGCGCCGCTGGTCTGTGCCTTCGCTATGCGGCAAGGCGTGTACCGTTATCACTTCTATGCCTATCCGGCTGAGCATCTGGCTTTTTCTAATCGTTCGCAAAGGCAGCAGGCGCTCCGTGAGTGGGCCGGCCATTATGTCAACCGGCTCGAAAACATTCTGCGCCAATACCCCTTGCAGTGGCATAATTTCTATGATTTTTGGGTAAGCCAAACCGATTCGCAGCAGCTAAGTAACAAAATGGGAGTATCGACACGATGATGAACCTCGATGGACATAAGTTATCTACCCGCCAACTGTGGGACGGCGCAGCAGGAAAAGAGAAGTGCCGCCTTGCCCCTGCGGCACGCAAGGCAATGTCCCAGAGCAGTGCATTGGTGCAACGTCTGGCAAAAGAACCTCGCGCCGTCTATGGCATAAACACCGGGTACGGCCCTCTTAGCCACACCCGAATCTCCCCGAAAGACCTGCGGCAGCATCAGGTAAATCTGATTCATCATCTCTCTGTCGGACAAGGAACCCTGTTTTCTCCCGTTGAAACCAGAGCAATTATAATTGCAAGGGCCAATGCCCTGGCTCGCGGTTACTCCGGCATCAGGCAAAAGGTCGTAGAGCTTCTTTTGAACTGCCTCAACCGCGGAATTCTCCCCGACATACCATCCGAAGGTTCGGTCGGCGCCAGCGGCGACCTGATTCCTCTTGCACATATGGCCCGAATGCTTATCGGTTTGGGCAAGGTTCGCGTGAACGGCAGACCTATGGATGCAGTCAAAGCGCTCAAAACGCAAAAGCTCTCCCCGGTACGCCTGGAATGTAAAGAGGGGCTTGCCCTCGTAAACGGAACATCCGTTATGACGGCGTTGGCGAGTCTGGCTGTATGTGAGGCCAAACAGATACTAAGCTGGATGGAGCTGCTAAGCGCCTGCCTCATTCAAGTCCTCAAGGCAGCCCCGGAAGTGCTGTGCGAACAATTGCATGCCGCCCGTGGACACAGGGGACAAATGGCTGTTGCAAGGCGGATGACCGAATATCTCCATTCCCATCCTGCTTATGCCAGGTTGATTGATGAGCATCACTGGGGAACAAATGCCAAGTCGCCGAATCCGGGCACAGAAATACAGGATGCATATTCCATTCGCTGCTCCCCCCAAATACTGGGCGCCTGCCAGGATGCGCTCTGGCATATCGAGCAGGTGGTGACAAGAGAGCTTAATGCCGCCACGGATAATCCCCTGATTTTCCCCTCTACCGACAGCGTCATTCACGGCGGAAATTTCTACGGCCAGCATATCGCAATGGTTAGTGATTATTTGCAAATCGGCCTGACAACAACCGCACTGCTTTGCGAAAGACAGCTCGAACGATTAGTGAATTGGCGCTACAGCTCCGGCCTGCCTCCTTTGTTGACCGGCGCAGACCCAGGCCTGAACACCGGTATGGGTGGCTGCCAAATCCTGGCGACCTCGCTCGCAGCAGAAGCGAGAACCCTTGCTGTACCGGCAAGTATTCAGACCATTCCCACTAATGCGAATAATCAGGATGTTGTCAGCATGGGTTGCATCGCCGCCAAAAAAGTCCGCTCGACTCTCAAAATCGTCTGGAAGCTGCTGGCGATACAATCACTTGCTTTGGCGCAGGCAGCCGACCTGCGAAGAGATAAAAGTATAATGGGGACACACTATCGAAAATTGTACCGTCTTGTTCGCAGCGTCTCTGCCCCGCTCAAAGAAGACAGACCTCTGTATGAGGATATTCAGAAGGTCTGTGATGCTCTCCAGTTGGATAAGGTTCAGGCAAAGATGTTTTCCGACCGTCCCCCAAATCCTTTTCGCTTGACCGATTAACGTTTCTGACAAACGTCATACCCTTTGGTGTAATCAAACAGTGTCTGGAAAATCCGTCCTGCTGATTTCCGCTAATACCGAGCTGACCCCCGCCCCGGTTTATCCGTTGGCGCTGCCGCGACTGGCCTCCGCGCTGCGGCGGGCCGGCCATACCGTTCGCCAGTTCGACGTCCTTGTCCACGGGCTGGATTCTCTGCCAGGCGCCCTCAAACAGCTCCCCCCTCATCTTATCGCCGTCTCATTACGCAACATCGATAACACCGATGCCTACAAACCGCGCCTTTATGTCGATGACTATCGACAGCTCATCAAGCTGATTAGAGCCAGTTCATCCGCACCCGTCGTTATCGGCGGCAGCGCCTTTTCACTGTTCCCCGGACGGTTGATGAACGCCCTCGGCGCAGATTTTGGCATCGTCGGCCCCGGAGAAGAAACCCTGTGCCGATTGCTCGACGCAGTGGACTCGTCAAAACTCGATAAAATTCCAAATCTTTTCACGACCGATAGCGCTCCTGCCTCTTTCGCTTCCTCATCGCCGGCAATGACGGACCTGCATCACGCTCCTGACATTCTGGATTATTATTGGCGCAACGGCGGAATGATTGGCCTTCAAACCAAACGTGGCTGTCCCAACAACTGCTCATATTGCACTTATCCTCTCATAGATGGTTCAGTGGTTCAGTGGGCGGAACCCGGCAGGGTTGTTGACGAAATCGAAAAGCTCCTTGTCGATAAGGGCGTTGACTATTTTTTTATCGTTGATTCTCTGTTTAACGTTTCCGCCGAGCAGGAGCAGCTCTTTGCAGAGGAGATTTCCAGACGTTCCCTCAAAATTTCCTGGGGGGCATTCTTCTCGCCCTCGGCGATGGACCGCCGTTACATCGGCATCTTAAAACAAAGCGGCCTCAAGCATGTCGAATTCGGCACCGACTCCCTGTGTGATGCGATGCTTGATTCCTTTCGCAAAAACTTCAGTGTCGCTGACGTGTTGCGCACGTCTGAATTGTGCACCGAGATGGGTTTGTTTGTTGCTCATTATCTCATATTCGGTGGGCCCGGTGAAACCGCCGACACCATCAGCCGAACCCTGCAAAACACCGGACGCCTCGATAAGTGTTTCTTTTTCCCCTTCCCGGGCGTAAGAATCTATCCTCGCACGGCAATCTGCGATACTGCCGTCGCGCAGGGTGTTATCTCAAGCGATGATGATTGTCTGGAACCGAAATTCTATTTTGCAAAGCCGTTTACCCATTCAACGATTTGGCAGTATATTGAAAACCATCTGGACGATTCCCGGCGGTGGTTCCTGCCGGGTAAGACGGATATGATTAATCGCTCTCTTGGGCGGTTGCGGGCAAAAGGGAAAAAAGGCCCCCTCTGGGAGTATATGCTGGTCTGAAAATTATCGGCTTCTAATAAGCGGAGTTTCTTTATGGAATCATTCGTATCTGACGTCACCGGGATATGTCACGAGCTGCTTGGATTTCTCCGGGCCAATGTCCTCGCTAAATCAGTCGAGTGCGATGAGAACACACGATTGAGCAGTATCGGTGTGGACTCCCTTGCTTTGGTTGAGATACTGCTGTTCATCGAAAGACGCTTCAAAATTTCCGTGCCGGATTCGCACCTGACTCGTAAAAACCTGGAGACGATTCAGGCATTGGCGCATTGTGTTAATCAGTTGCTGCTGAACAAAAAGTGCGGCGATGTTCATAGTGAATGACGACTGTTTCTGTGAAAACTGATTTGCTTCGATTGCCTTTGACCGGCGGCGACTACTTTGTCTTCGCCCTGGACCATCATCTGCGCTGCGCAGGATTTCAGGGCAATATCTGTCGGCTGGTTCTCCGGCTGGACGGCCGCCTCAACGTCGAATCGCTGCAAAACGCACTTCACAGATGCGCTTCACTGGATACTCTTGCAAATCTTTGCGTTAAAAGGCGCCTTCCCTTCGCTTTGCCATACTGGTTTGATAAAGACCGGAAAAGTCCGTTGACGATTACAGAACATCGAACAACCCTTGCGAGAAATGACGCATTCGACCCCTGCGAACTTTCTGCGGCACAACCCCTCGACCCGCGAAAATCTCCGGCGGTTGCCTTTGATATGGTGCAGTACGCTGATGAAAAAACCGACTTAATCCTGACCTGGCACCATACGCTTATGGATGCCCGCGGCGCTGAAGCCCTCCTGATGCAAATCGCCAACCCCGATGCGAACATTGCCCTGTTTGACCGCGACTCTTGCCCCTGTGATTACCTTCCGCAAAACGTTCATCTCAATGCTCTGCCGAAAAAGGTGCAGAAAATCGTATTCGCCCGAAAATCTCTGGTCTTTATCGAACAGGTCCATCGACATCCTCTGGCAACACTTACCGGGAGCAATAGGAAGCAATGTCCGAATGAGCATTCATATATCCCCATATCCTTTTCCGAGGAAGAAACAATTGCCATAGATGCCCGCAGCGAACGCCTCGATGCGCGTTTCTACACAAGCTTGTTCATCTTGTCGGCTGTCGTACGCGCATTCCATATCATTAGATGTCATCGCGGCGACAACGCCGATGCCTATGTAGTTCCCGTACCTTTGGACGTTCGTAAACGGGGCGCCTTTGGCCCCATTGTATCCAATCACGTAACATTCCTCTTTTATCGCATCGAACCTGATGATGCCGCAAATATGGAGACGCTGGTCGCAGTCCTGAAACAGCAAATGGTCTCGCAGTTACGCTTGAACTATCACCAGGCCTTTTCAACTGCTATGTCGATGTTCCGTCATCTTCCGCTGGGCCTGTACGCGGAAATACTGCGCCGGCCTTCACGCGGCGCTATGGCCTCATTCTTCTTTTCACACACCGGCGAAAATCTAAACAATGCCGAGGAATTCCTGTCGGTCCCCATTGCGGATTTGTGGCATCTGGCGCCGGTCCCTGTCCCGCCGGGCGCAGCCGTGATTTCAGGTCGTTTTCGCAAACGACTGTGGCTTGTATTGTCCTCTGCAGTTGGCTATCTCACCGATGCCGAACAGCAGCTTTTCAAGAACACTGTTCGTGCCGAGTTACTCGGCGAACGGCAAAAATGAAAATTTTACTTGTCTCTACTAATCGCGAGCGCTCGCCGTATCCGGTTGCCCCCCTTGGAGCAATGACGGCTGCCGCCGCTGCTCGCCGTGCAGGCCACCAGGTTGACCTGCTTGACCTGATGTTCTCCCGTTCATTCAAGCGGAAGCTGAAAACCTCGCTCCAGTCCCGCGACTATCAACTCGTCGCCTTCAGTATTCGTAACCTCGACAACTGCCTCTATTGCTGCCCAAAAACCTACACCGAGCCGGTCAGGCAAATGAGCAGGGTCGTCCGAAGCGTCACCGACGTCCCGCTGGTAGTCGGCGGCAGCGGCTTTTCTCTCGCGCCTAATCGCTGGCTGCAGTTCCTCGATGCATCCTTCGGCATTGTCGGCGAAGCTGAAACGTCTTTCCCAGCCCTGCTTGAGCGAATCTCCGCGGGGCGTTCGGTTCAGGATATACCCGGCGTGATTTGTCGCGCCGAAACCGGCGATCCCCCACGTTCCGCCCAGGTCAATGAATTGCTGTGCCCTGCACACGACCTCTGCAATTATACCCCTTACATTTCTTCAGGCGGTTACGTCTCCGTACAAACAAAACGCGGCTGTCCCTACAACTGCACATACTGCACATATCCCAAGCTGGAAGGAGCTCAATATCGACTCCGTGACCCCGCAAGTGTTGTAGATGAGCTTCAGTCCGTGAGTCGTTCGGGTAAATCCTGCCCAGTTTACTTTGCTGACAGCGTCTTCAATACTCCTCGTGAGCACGCCCTTGCGATTTGTCGCCTGATGACTTGCCGCAATCTCAAGATACCCTGGCTGACATACTGCAATCCCTTGCAGTTTGACCTCGACCTGGCCGGCGCAATGGTGGAAGCCGGCTGCGTCGGCGTAGAGTTCGGCATTGACACCGCCTGCGAGAAAATGCTCTCGGCCCTGCGAAAGCCCTTTGGGCTTTCCGATATTCGCAACGCCCTGCTCGCAGCGGCAAAAGCGAACCTGCCGTTTGCAGTTCATTTGCTCTTCGGTGGTCCCGGCGAGACCCCCAGCGACGTAATTGAAACGCAGAAGTTCCTCGATTCCTGCAGCAAACCCAATGCTGTCTTCGCTACGCTGGGCATCCGTATCTACACGGGGACGGTAATAGAGCAGATAGCCCGCCGGGATGGTCTGCTTTCTTCAGACGGCGACCTCTTTGAGCCGGTTTATTATTTATCGCCGGCTTTCTCAAACAACCCCGCTAAAATGCTCGATGGAATTGCCCGTATGCGCGCAGAGTGGTCCACCCCGACGGATTGGAACAGCTTGAAAATGCGCATATTGCAAAAAATAATGAACCTAAGCGGCGTGCGTCCCCAGTGGCTCAACGCCGCTAATTACGGTAAATATATCAGGCGGTAATGACGCAAAAATGCGATGTGCTTGTTGTTGGAGGAGGCCCTGCGGGCATAGCAGCCGCCGTTGCTGCCGCCCGTAACGGGGCAGGCACTATCCTGCTGGAGCAGTACGGTTTTCTTGGCGGACTTGCTACAGCCGGAATGGTAGGCACTATCTGCGGCCTGTATCACCGTACCGAAGATTCACAGCCACGTTTCCTCTGCGGCGGCTTCGCACGTGAATGGGCCCGGAATCTTGCGCAAAGCTCAGCGTCGGAACCGGTCTTAATGCCCGCAGGATTGTATGTCCTTCCGTACAATGTCTGGGCTTTTCAAATTCTCGCCGACAGGTTTTGCCGGGAAATGCCCGGTTTGGAATTGATTCTTCACGCCACAGCGGTCTCTCTCAAGGTCCATCAAAGGCGGGTCGAGCAACTTCGTGTATTGTCTTCGGGAAAGGAAATGACATTTCAACCCAATTGTATCATCGATTGCTCAGGCGATGCGACAATTCCATATCTCGCCGGATGTTCGGTCGGCGAGAGTACGTCACAAGCCGCAGGGGTATTGTTTACTATGGCCCCCGTTGACGGCTCATTGCATACCACAGAAGGACGCGTCTCGGCCCTGCGCCAAATTGCACAGGGCGCAGCAAAAGGGAGATTGAATCCTGCCTGCGGTCAGGTCTGTTTTGTCCAGACCCCGCCCTTTGCCGCGCATGCATCCCTGAAACTTTCCCTTGTTGATAGTTCAAATGACCCTTACTCAGGGATGACGCGGTTGGAGGTCAAGGCCCGTGAGCTTATAGATGACCTGAGCCGTTTTCTTGTCTCCGAAGTCCCGGCGTTTAAATCCTCACAGCTAACCCGCGTTGCTGCCCAGGTCGGCGTTCGAGTCGGACGCCGCATTAAGGGGCGAAGCGTCCTGAGCGAGACCGATGTGCTTGAATGTAAAAAGTTTGACGATGGTGTTGCCTGTGGGGCCTGGCCGATTGAAGAATGGGACATTCAAGGCCGACCTCGCCTGACCTGTCTGCCGGTCGGTCGTTATTATGAAATTCCTTTGGGCTGCCTTGTGGCCGACGAGCTTGATAATGTTTTCGCAGCAGGACGCTGCATATCGGCCTGTGAAAAAGCGTTATGCTCCGCAAGGGTGATTGGAACTGCGATGGCGACCGGCTACGCGGCAGGATTCGCCGCCGCCGCCTGCGCCGCCAACAGGACCTTGTCCATCGCTGTGCAGCAGCTCAGAAAAGAACAGGTGCCGGGGGATGTATGATTGAGGGCAAGAATGGAAATTTATGACATAATAGCTCGTTCGGCAAGGTCCTGGCCCGACAGACCTGCTGTCATAGATAAATATGGCCGGCTCGACTACCAGACCCTTTACAAACAGGTAAATATCCTCCGCGACAAATTGCTAACGCTGGGTGTCCAGCCCCAACAGGCAATTGGAGTGATGGGCGCCAACAGCAGGTCTTTTATATTGTGCGCCTTCGCCGCCCTGGGCTGTGGCGCAACGGTCTTTCCAATTTCTCCCAAGCTGAAAAAAACCGAGCTTGCCTTCTTAATTGAAACCGCCGGCTTGAACGCCGTGCTTTGTGATGTGGAGCTGGCGCCTCTTGCAGCGGATTCTTCCACACGGGTCGCCATAGACGCCATTACCGGTATGGAGCTTGTGCAGACGGGGAACAGCCGGAAACCGCATTTCAGAAAGTTAGTGCCCGACGCGGCCTTTGTCCGCTTCACGTCCGGCACCACCAACGAATCGAAAGGCGTCATCCTATCTCACAAAATTGTGCTGGAAAGAATTGAAGCAGCCAACAAAGGATTGAATTTATCACACGACGATGTTGTCTTGTGGGTCCTTCCAATGGCTTTTCACTTTTTCGTCTCAATCGTCCTTTACTTGAGATATGGCGTCGCTATTGTCGTTTGTCCCGACCATTTTGCGGATACGCTCCTCGAATGGGCAAACACGTACAAGGCCACCTTTTTATATGCAGCTCCACTTCATTATCGTTTGCTCGCAGCGAATGACTCCGATACGCAGTTTGAGACCCTTCGTCGCGCCGTCTCAACCTCGACATCCCTGCCTGTGCAGACCGCGCAGGCCTTTCGGCAGCGATATCACATACCGATTTCTCAGGCCTACGGCATTATTGAAGTTGGTCTGCCGCTGTTGAATCTTGACCAGACCGTTGAGCGGCCCGCCTCTGTGGGTAAGGCCCTGCCTGATTATGACGTTGCTGTGCTCGACGATTCTCTTGCCCCGGTCGCCGACGGCTCAGTCGGCCAATTGGCGATTAAAGGCCCCGGTATGTTTGATGCGTATCTTCACCCATTCTTATGGCGCTGCGACGTCACCCGCAACGGGTGGTTTCTCACCGGAGACCTTGCTGTTCGCGACAAGGATGGTTTCATTACAATCGTTGGCCGCTCAAAAGCATTGATTAACGTCGGCGGCAACAAGGTCTTCCCGGAAGAAGTCGAAGCCGTCATAGACCAGTATCCTCTCGTGGAAATATCGAAGGTCTCCGCAAAGCTGCATCCCCAGTTGGGTGAGGTCGTGCACGCCGACATCGTTTGTCGCAGCCGGTCACGCACCATAGATACCGAAGAGCTCCTCACGTTTTGCCGCACACGCCTGGCGAGCTTCAAAGTCCCTCAGTCCGTTTCTTTTGTCGAGAAGGTGGAAAGAACAGCAAGCGGAAAAATTACTCGCCGTTGAGCGCTCCCTGCTGGAAGAATATGGATATTGCCCTGTGGACGTTAAATACTTTGCTCGCCGCCGTCGCCCTCGGCGGAACATACCACTTCCTGGTTGTTCGGCGGTGCAGTTTTTCCCTCTGGCTCTCGGCCAATACCTGCTCGCTTTTGATAATGGTGTTCCTTATCGTTTCCTTTGTCGGTGCTTCTCCACTGACAATGGCGGTCGCCGCAATTATGTTCCTCTTTGGCGCCGAAGGTCTCCTGATTTTCGGGTGGCGTCTTCATCCGTCAATTATCCTCCCGCAGATTATGCACGCCGGTATGCTTACGGTGAACGTCCTGTTGTGGATACGCGCACATGATATCACAGATTTGTTGTCGTGGATTGCGGGGCTGGGTATTGGTTTTGTGGTAAGATACCTTCAGCGCCGCTCTTTGCGGCTGCGGAATGATACCGCCGCACTTGCACGCGACCCGGTCATCGGCCGTGTCTTTGCCCGCATGATTCGGGTAAATGGAAGTGATACAAAGTGGATTAAGCAATGACAAATGATATCGAGCAAATCCTGCCGCATCGAAAACCAATGATTATGGTTGACTCGCTTGTGCACATCGAACGCGATTCTGCAACGGCGACAAAAACGTTCAAGTCCGGCGATTACGGTCTCCACGGACGTCATGTCCCCGAACCCCTCCTGATTGAGTGCCTGGCTCAGACGGTGGCCGCCCTCAACGGTTGTCACGCCCACCTGTCGGGCAAAGGGCCGGCTCGAGGTATGCTGGCGGGCGTAACCGGCTTTAAAATTCACAGCCCAGCCGTCGCCGATGTCCCTCTTGAGCTGAACGTCACTATCAGCAGGTTCATCGGGCCTTTCTGCCTTGCCAGCGGGCAAATCAGGCAGCAAGACCGCCTCGTGGCCGAAGGCAATCTGAAATTCTTTCTTGAAGAGCAGTCCGCCGATTCTGCAAAGCCGACATAGTCCCGTTTAAGATTGTCCCCTGACGTGGTGCTCAAGGGGCCAATATAGTCTAGCGACCAATGGATAATAAATGTCATATTGTTGCAATGGACGTGATAAATGCCCTCGGCAGCGGAACCGAAAACGTCTGGGCGCAAATGATGAAAAAGACCTGCGGCATTACTCCTATGAGACGCCTGACACAAGGCCTGTACCAGACCAGTGTCTCCGCAGAAATACCCCCTGATGTCGAGGATATGATTCGAGCGCGTGAAAATTGCAAAACAAATTCGCGCGCCTATTTGTTCGCCCTGGCGGTAGGCCGACAGGCAATCAGACAAATATCAGACGCCTCGTCGGATGTTGATATGGACAAGATTGGCCTGATTCTTGCCACGACCAAGGCGGATATAAATGAATTTGAAACAATAGTGTCCGGCAGGCAAGGCCCTTCACCCGGCTTTTCAAACCCCGGTCTTATGGCCAGCGCCCTCGCAAATGAGCTGGGGCTGGCTGGACCCGTCTTTGCCGTTTCAAACGCCTGCGCCTCCGGCCTGGTCGCAATAATCCAGGCGGCGCGCATGATTCAGCAGCGCGATATCGACACTGTGCTCGTCATAGGCGTTGATGTCCTGGCGGACTTCCTGCTGTCCGGTTTCTCTTCATTGTGCGCTCTGAGCCCGAATCCTTGCCGACCCTATGATAAACGCAGAGACGGCCTTTCCCTCGGCGAAGGCGCTGCCGCCGTAATAGTAAGCCGTGAAACCCCCGGCCTTGCGGCGCTGGGGACCATCAGGGGCTGGGGCGTCTCAAATGACGCCAATCACATCACGGGGCCATCCCCGACAGGCGAGGGCTTGAAACTCGCCCTGGCAAAAACGTTGAACACAGCGAAAATGCAGCCCAATGAAATCGACTATATTAACGGCCACGGTACCGGCACGCTTTATAACGATGAAATGGAGTCCCACGCATATAGTGCGGTTTTTGGCAAACTCCTGCCACCCGTAAGCTCAATGAAAGGATATTTCGGGCACACCCTCGGAGCCGCCGGTGTTGTTGAAACAGTCCTGTGCCTGACGGCGATGCGGCACAATACGATACCGTGCAATCTGAACTTCGAATCGCTCGGCGTGACCAGGAAAATCAACATAGCAGATGAACATATCCCTGTGGACAATCTGAAAAACATCATAACGGTCAAGTGCGGGTTCGGAGGCGTCAATGCCGTCCTCGCTCTCAGTGCCGAAGGACGCGGGTGACAAACTATGATTGTGACCGCCTGCGGATACATTGATGAGACAAGCTTCGGCTCGAACCGCTCGCTCTCGACCTGGCGCAACTCCGATTCCGGCAGGCCTGACCAGTTGCGCTGGCGAATGGTGTGCGACTCAGTTTTCGATAGGTTCGGCCGTCTCGACCTGTTGTCCAGGTTCGCTGTGGTGGCCGTTGAAATGCTCCGCTTGCGGCCCCCGCCGCCAAATGTCACCTTCCCGGATATGGGAATATCCGTCGGAACACAGTTCGGCTCATTCGAAGTTGACGTTGGTTTTATGCAGGGCAAAAAAGGCCCCGGTGGCGGCAGCCCCATCCTGTTTCCCTACACCCTGCCCAGCACCGTCATCGGCGAAATAGCCATTCGACACCGGATAACAGGCCCCAGTGTCTGCGTCCAGGCAGGAACCGATAGCGCTCTGGCAGCCCTTTGGCAGAGTGTTCGTCTGGTCGAAAGCGGAGAAGTCGCCGCTTGTATTTATGTCGGCTGCGATGGGATATTCGCAACTTCCCATTTGTGTCTTCCTGATAAGTCACACACACAAGGTAACGCCTCGTGTTTCGCCTACGCCTTTCTCATCGAAAATGAAAATAATGCCCGGAAACATTCCCGAACACCGCTGGCGCAGATAAGCATTGATAATAATCCAAACTCCCGCGCGGAGAAGTCCTCTGCGCAGGATTCACGCGAAGGACTCGACAGGTTGTACAAATATCTTGCGGCCTCGGACGCTTCGAGTAAAGTATTGAAACTGACCGCCCCCGCGACTTTGCGTACGGCATCCGCGTTGGTCATCCGCCGTATTGAATCGTCATAAGCAAAATGCTGTTTAACGGAAAAAAACGATGCACGAATTGGTTGAGCAACTCAAAAAACAGATAATCGAGGCGCTAAATCTTCAGGATATTACCCCCGATAGAATCGACCCCGCAGCCACTCTGTTCGGTGAAGGACTCGGGCTGGATTCAATAGACGCCCTCGAGCTGGTCGTTATGCTTGAAGAACATTACGGCATTCGCGTTACCGACCTGGAAGTTGCCCGTAAAGCATTCAACTCTGTTAATACTCTGGCAGAATTCATCACAAACAATCAGCAGAAAGGTTCGTAGTGTCCAGTTCACGTATAGCCGTCACAGGAATGGGCATCGTAACTGCGCTCGGCTGGTCTTTAGATGATAACTGGTCCGCTCTCCAAAACCACGTTGAAGGGCTTGGCAAGCTGACCTTGTTTGACTCCCCGCGTTGCGGCCTGTTCCCCGTCGCGCAGGTAAAAGGCGGCGCGACCGCCTGCGACGGCTCCGCAGCTCGCTCCCGCACCTGTGACTTTGCTTTGCACGCCGCTCGCTCGGCCTTTCAAAACGCAAATTTGGCCTCCCTTCCAAAACCACGCCTGGCAAAGGTCGGAATCGTCCTCGGTGTCTGCACAGGCGGTATGCTCAATACGGAGCACTTCTTAACACAGCTTCTGAAGAACCATATCCTGGATACATCGCCCCTGCGACACCACTGCTGTTCGGTCTCGGTAAATACAGTTGCCGATTCGCTGGGTATCGGCGGCCCGCGATGCACTGTCTCGTCGGCCTGCGCATCAGGGACCGAGGCAATCGCGGTTGCCTGTGATATGTTAGCCACCGAACAAGCCGATATCATTCTTGCCGGCGGCGCAGATTCCCTCACTCGCCTGACCGTGAACGGCTTCTGCTCTCTCCTCGTTGTTGCCCCTGATGGTTGCCGGCCTTTCGATGCAAATCGCAGGGGTATGAACCTCGGTGAAGGGGCAGGTGTCCTTGTCCTGGAAAGAGAAGATATTGCAATCAGCCGCAACGCACATATATATGCCCATGTCGAAGGATGGGCCGGCGCATCCGATGCCTTCCACGAAACTTCCCCTGAACCCAACGGTGACGGCATAAGGCGGGCGATGGCACAGGCCCTGCAGACCGCCCGCATCGACCCCTGCCGCGTGGACTACATCAACGCCCACGGCTCAGGCACCATTGACAATGATATCGCAGAAGGCCGCGCCATTGAAAATCTCTTTGCCGACAAAATGCCCCTGATTTCATCAACGAAGCGATTCTTCGGTCATACCCTGGCCGCTGCCGGAGCCATTGAGGCCATTGTTTGCGTCCTCGCCATTAAAAATCAGTGTGTCCCTGCCAACCTCGGACTCATACAAGTTGACCCGGCAATCGGTTTCTCGCCGGTAAGATGTACCGCCCCAGCCAAAGTAGATGTCGCGTTAAGCAATTCAGTTGGATTCGGCGGTAATAATAGTGCGATTGTCCTTGCTCGCCCGTAAAGTGCGACCGTAAAAAATGAACCAGGAAAACCTTAACTCGATGGTCATCTCGGATATTGACGTCACCGGTTTTGGGTATGTCTGCCCTGACCCCTGTCCTCAGAACATCAATATACCTTCCACAGAAGGACAGAAGTCCTGCCCGGCTTACGTATGTTCAAAAGTGCCTGATGCCGCCGGCATTGACCCGCGTAAAACCAGACGCCTGGGCCGCGTCCAGAAAATGGCAATCGCCGCTTCAAGTGAAGCGCTCAAACATCTCTTGGCCGATTGCAGGTCTCCTGAACGTGTCGCCATCAGCGTCGGCACAGGTCTCGGTGCAACCGGACAGACCGCTCAATTCCTCGAAAATATGATATCGCTGGATGAAAGACAGCCGAAGCCGGGCTGCTTCACTAACTCCGTTCACAATTCGATAGCATCACAGATTGCCCTGTCCTTTGGTCTAAAAGGAGAAGCACACACCTTTACACAAGACGCCGTATCGTTCGAGCTGGCCTTATGGCAGGCCGGCAGCATATTGCAGCTAGGCCGGGCAGACCACGCCCTGGCCTGCGGCGCCGATGAAATAAGTCCCTATCTGTTGTGTTACGGCGCAGAACACCGCTGGTGGCGCGCTGACGCAGTACCCTTGTCGCCGATGGCCGAGGATGTGGATAAACAATCGGGTACAATCGCCGGCGAGGGAGCTGCCGCATTCTTGCTGAGCAGGCGCCAAGCCGTCCCGGAAACTAAAAGAGTTGCCCGGATTGTCGCTATGAGCGTCGGTCCCTTGCACGCCCATTCCATAAAAAATATAGATGCAAAACGCGAAGCCGGATTCATCAGCAGGACTATTACACAAACAGGTCGCACTATCGCCGATATCGAATTCTTCCTTTTTGGCGCAAACGGCAGCCCCATACTTGACGCCGCATATCTCGCAGTGGCCGAAGAGCTGTCGTCCGCCAAAGGATGCGATATCCCCTGCGGAGTTTTCAAACAATTCTGCGGTGAATACTGCACGGCCTCTGCGATGGGCCTCGCTTTTGCCTTGTCTGTGCTTCATAAAGGTGTTTCGATAGTTACAGGCAAAACGGCGGAAAATGTACCTTCCGATAAAGTCGGCAACGTCCTCTTGTACAACCTTTACGATGCGGGCTATCATAGTATGCTCCTTGTTACCCTATGAGTCGTTTCAAAACAGCATCAATTGCGACTGCGGTACTTCTGCTCATAATTGCCCTGGTATTTACAGGCGGCCAGAAGTGGTTGTTCCTCGCCGCTGCGACAATCGCCTACCTGGTTCTTGTTGGCCTCGGCGTTGCATTTATCAAGATGCGTTTTTTCTGCAATGCCCTCTGTAATGGCACTACGGGCAAAATGCAGGTGGCGCTCACGTTTGACGACGGCCCCGACCCCCTGGCGACTCCCTTGCTTCTCGACGAGCTTAAAAGAACCAAAGTTCCTGCTGCTTTTTTCTGCGTTGGCCGAAAAGTGCTGGATAACCCAGCCCTGGTAAAACGCATCCTGGACGAAGGACATGTTATCGGTAATCACACGTTCAGCCATAAGTGGTGGACTAATTTTATGTTTGGGAAATTGCTGTTCGATGAAATTGCCCGCGCACAGGCCGCGATAAAAAACGTCGTGGACTATGAGCCGGCTTACTTCCGTCCCCCCGTGGGCCTGACCAATCCTCACTTTGACGGCGCCCTGAAAAAGATGCGCCTTACTATGGTCGGCTGGAGCGTTCGAAGCTTCGACCGCCTCTGCTCTAATCCCGCGAAAGTAGTTGATAGAATCGTGAACAAAACGCACGATGGCGCCGTCATCGTTTTGCACGATGGCGACGCAACCCCGGACTTTCTGGTGAACGTCGTCAGCCGGGTCGTGCGGATATTGCGCCAACGCGGCTATACGTTTGTCGGACTCGATGCCCTTTTCGGCAAAGACCCCTGACACGCTGGATTTGTCGTGGGTGTTGACCTTTTGCTTAATCGAAATAACATTCGTCAATCTTGTTAATGGGATTTGATATGACTAAAATTTGCAGTACTTTGATAAAATTGCTTGCCCCGGCGATAATTCTGCTCGGTTGTCTCTGCCTTTCGGCAGCCGACCCCGTGAAAACGGATACCCCTGCTGCCTCATCAGAAACCTGCACTAAACCCGACGACGTGAATGCCAGAAAACTCTCCGACGAAGAGCTGGACGTCCTGCTGGCAAATATGGAAAAAGAGCTGGGGACAATCAAATCCCTGAAAACCGCCTTTATTCAGGAAAAACACCTCTCAATCTTCTCCGACGTAATCAAGGCAAAGGGCCTGTGCCTTTTTAAGGCGCCGGATTTGGTCCGTTTTGAAATCAACGAACCATTTCATTCTGTCTTCATCGCACAGCACAAAAAAGTGGCAAAGTATGAGCTTCTCCGCGACAAATGGCAAAAACTCGACATCCCCGGCCGCGACAGAATACTGATGGTGACAAAACAAATCGCCGCCTGGCTGCAGGGAAAGTTTCGAGACCAGAACGGCATATATAACATTTCTGCAACCGTCGGGCAGGACACGATTGTAATTCTCACCCCCAAAGATAAGCGATTCCGCGAGAACATATCCGCCATAGAGCTGACGCTGGCTGAAAATAAAAAACATATATCCTCTGTTAATCTCCTCGAACCGGGCGGCGATTTTACAATTATGAAATTCTTCGACCAGCAGCGTGATATCGAGCTGTCCGATGAAATCTTTGACACTTCCGGCTCAACGCCGACAAAAATAGAACCGGGCAGGACAAACACGGATAGTCCCGTTGACGATGGCTCAAAATCACCTTCTGCGGATGGTGACTCAAAATGAGTCGTCTATATGGAAATAATGTCGTGCTTCTTACGCAGACAAATCACTATGATAAACTTCCTGTGCTTCGCCGTTTGGCCATAAATCTCCTTCCAAAAAGCAGATACAGCTATTGCGACCTTACTTTTAGTATGGGGGACATAAAAACCTGTCCCCAAAGAGCAGTTTACAGTTGACACAACACGTAAAATTGGTATCTATTATTGCCATTGTGTGGTTTGGCGGCGTTGCCAAACCTATAAAATTCTCAAACCATTTTTTAGGGAGGTGTGTTTATGCCAAGAATCTTTAAGAAACAAGCTAACGGTGGTCGCAGTATTTGCACTGTGGCGCTCCTATTGATGATGTTTCTTGTGGGAGCTGCACAGGCCGATGTAGGTACCGGCACGCAGATACCTGTGGGGCTGGGACTCTCTTCTCTGGAGGCAATTTCAGGCGAAAGCGGCTCCGGAATCAATGCCCTTATTGAGATTGTTCCATTGTCCTACCTCATGAGTCCCGACATAGACAATTTCTCCGTTACCTACGACTACGTGACAGAGGATGTTACGGGAATAGGCAGTTGGATACCAACCGGAAGGGCGGGCGTACGCTTCGGCAGCCCAAATGTGGATATCGACGTTACAGGTGGTTATGGCTATCTGTGGAATAACGCCGCAACCGGCTCATTCTGGCTGGGCGATATTGCTGCACATTTTAGAATGAAAAACAACTGGTCGATAGGCCCTCACTTTGGCGTTCTGCAATTCCCTGATGGACTCAATTGGGAAGGTAGCTACGCAGATGTTGATTTCGCTGATACCACCGGATGGATGGCCGGCCTCGTTATAACCGGACAGTGGGGCAGTGGTTTCACTCTCATTTCCGTCGATTACGTCTCTGCGGAATTCGATGTGGAAACCGGCTCCGGCTGGACCGCCAACAGCGACACCCTTGATATTTCGGGTATTGCTGCTCAGATTGGAATTGGCTGGCACTTCTAAGCCGTAGAATAATTGCAACCACATACTTGACGGGCTTCCCGGCTTGAATCAGATTGCAGGATTGGTTTAAATAATCGTACCGAGAGAATAGAATTTGGAGAGATACAAATGCGAAACATTATCTTGAGCTTGATGGTTGTGTTTGTGGCCCTGTCTGTGGCCGGTTGTGCTGCAACCACCAGTCAATCCGTTCCCATCCCGGACCAGTCCAGAATTATTGAAAATCCACAAATGGGGCGCATCTATGTTATTCGTCCTTCGGCCTTCGGTGGTTTTGACAGCATATCAATGTGGATAAGAGATGATAATGAATACATAGGAACTACCGGAGGCAGTGGATTTCTGTGTTGGGAAAGACCCCCAGGCAAGACCGAAATATCCGGCATTGCCAAGAATATCAGTTCTGTGACATTAGACGTCAAAGCCGGCGAGGTTTATTACATCCACCAGGATATTTATGGGCCTGGAGGGCCAAGATGGTATTCTCTCGTGTACAATAAGCTTGAAGTAATAATCCCTGAAAAAGCTAAGGAACTCATGAAAAAATGCAAACATCCCATCTTTCGTAAGTGAGATGGCCCGTAAGCGATAATGTCTTTAACTCATTTCATTCCTGATTTTTTGGGGCTTCGTCAGAATATCCGGCAGTGCACATGGTGAAAATTCTTGCTCTCATTCTATTGACTGTAATTCTTGCAGGATGCTGTTCTGTCCCGTATGAACAGGGTGTCCCTTTTCAAAACGAAATCCTCGCCGAACAACTAAGGTGGAATGTCGCCAACCTTTACCCTTCGAGCTTCCGCACCCTCCACCGCGGCGCCCTGACCGTTGACAATAAGCAGTTCGAGATGACCGGCTATCTGCTGGTAAGACAACCGGGGGACATCCGGCTTGTGACTATCAATGATTTTGGCGGCGTCCTTTTCGAGATTGTTTCAGGCAAGGAAACCGCCGGCCGTATAATAAGGAATAATACAGGTATTTCTCGTCGCCGGCTCAACGTATCTTTGCCTCGGGATATTTTTGCCGTCTATCTTAAACGTCCCTCGCCCTGTGCCGCCCTTGTTCGGCATAAGGGCGATGTTGTTGCCCTCGTCGGGAAACTCCGGGACGGCTCCGTTGAGGAATTCCTCTTTGACGAGAACACCCGCCGCTTAAAAGGGTACGTCTTTTCCAAAAATGCCTGCTGCCTGTATCAAGTAACCTTCTCTGACTATAAGCTCATTCCCGATTGGCCCACCTCCCCGCTCCCGACTAACATATCAATCAAAGATTACCGGTCGAATTACCGGCTTGAGCTTAACGTCTTGAAACTCACTCCCGACCGACTCGAAGACAATTTATTTGAATGAGACCGGCTATGCGAACCGACATTGCAAATGCCTTGAGAACAGCAGGACTTGACGACTCGCAGAACACCTTCAAGGCGGTCTTCTGCTTTCCTTCTTCGCTGTTTTTTTTCGCCGGTCATTTTCCAGGCCGGCCCCTCCTGCCGGGCGTCTTTGAAATTGAAATGGTCAGAACCGCCTTTGAAGCCGTAAGCAAACAATCCTGCAGAATCGTCGAAGTCACCAAGGCCAAGTTTGCAGGCACTATTCTGCCGGACCAGATAATCTCCGTCGAGGCCAAAATATGCCCCGGCGACGAAGGTACTCGCGTCGATGCAATTCTACGCGTAAATCAGGAAATAAAAGCAAACATCTCAATTATTCTCAAGGTTGCGGACTATGAATAGATATTTGACCCGGCGGACAAAATCATCGTATCGAGTAAATTTTCCCTCCATCGGCTCCAGATTCCTGCTTTTCTTCTTGTGCTGTATTATCACCGAATCTGTTTGGCACCCCCGCTCATTTGGTTCGGAACCTTCCTCAGAAAATACTCGCACCCAAAGCGATTCTTCCTGGCAGTGGTTTTCAGATAATGGCAGAGTTTTTTCGTCCCTCCTCGCTGACCCCCAGGAAGCCCGACTCACTGTCGGCTACTTGAAAAACAAGCACGGCGATTCGTTCCTTGATATGGGTTTTGGGGGTGACGCCCCGCTTATGTATCGCGGCAAAAAGGGCGATGATGAAACCTCCGTTACGGTTCGCGGCCTCATATCTTCAAGGTTTCAGTTCTTTTCTCAATCGTTCGACCAGCTCAACGCCGATTACATAGGCGGTGTTGCCTTAGGCCGAAAGTGGTTTGACCATAGCATTGAGCTTTTCCTGTATCACGAAAGCTCCCACCTGGGCGATGAAATGCTTGAACGTGGCGAACGCACTCGTATCGACTACAGCCGTGAAACCATCCGATTGCTGTATTCCGGAAACCTGGATAAGGCCCTGCGAATCTACTGCGGTCCGAGTATCAATCTTAACGGTAAACCCGCAGACATCCGGCGAAAGTGGACCCTGCAGGCCGGCCTTGAACGCAGCTTCACTTTGCAGAATGTCCCTTTGTACGCAGCATTGGATTTACAGTCAAAGGAGGAGGTCGGCTGGGACCTCAATCTCGCCACGCAGATTGGCGTTTATCTCGGAGACCCCGGCAAAGTACACAGGCAGCAGCGGCTCTTCCTTGAGCTGTTCAACGGCTTTTCCAATATGGGACAATTCTACGATGAAAGGGAATTGTTCGTCCGACTGGGTATTGCTCTCGATTTCTGATTTGCCGTTTTATTCTAATGGGCGATACTGGATTCGAACCAGTGGCCTCACGGGTGTGATCCGTGCGCTCTAACCAGCTGAGCTAATCGCCCGTGATGTGGACTGTTTATTAGAACCTATTACCCGCCCCTTTGTCAAGCCCCGCCGTTGCAATAAACGCAACTTTCCCGAGTTTTACCCCCTTTTGGCTTATCATATTGTCCGCCATTTTGTTGATTTCACCCACCGGGCCTTTCAGCACCACTACCTCCATACAATCGTGCGCATCTAAATGAATGTGCATCGTGCATATCGTCTTCAAAAGCTGGCTGTGCTGTAAGCTCGTCAGCGCCCGCATTACCCTGCTCGAATGATGGTCGTAAACCAGACACACCGCAGCAACCGACCGGGCCTTCGGATTCTTCAATCGCTCGCTCGCCAGCCGCTGCCGTATCAAATCACGTATCGCCTCCGAACGGTTCTCATAGCCCTGACCGGCTATTACTGCATCAAAATTGTCCAGCAGCTCTTTCTCAAGTGATACCCCGATGCGCTCGACCTTCTCCATTCTTCGCCTCTATCATTCCTTGCTTGTCACATACACAACCTGTTCGGCGAAAAGATTCGGCGCAAACCCCGCCCGGCTTACGCCCTTCTCACCAAGAGGCATCCTCTTTTCTATCCTTACTCCAAGCTTGACGCAGAATCGCTCAAAGTCCTTCAGCGACAAAAAATGTATGTTCGGCGAATTGTACCACTCAAAAGGTAACTGCCCGCTTACAGGTGCCTTGCCCATTATCCCCATTTGAACCCTGCATCGCCAATGTGCAAAATTCGGAAAACTCACAATCACCTTCCTGCCCACGCGTAGAAGCTCAGCAAACACCTTCTCCGGCCTCTTGAGTGTCTGCAGCGTTTGTGACAATATCACGTAATCAAAACTCTTGTCCCCGTAATATCCCAGCCCATCCTCTATATCCTGCTGGATAATCGGCAATCCCCGGCAGACACAGTCGAGCACAAGCTCCTGCTCAAGCTCAATCCCCTCGCCCCGTATGTTCCTGTCCCTGACCAGTTTCGCTAAAAGCTCCCCGTCTCCGCATCCGACGTCCAGCACGCTGCTGTTCGGCTCTATCAGCGACTCTATCAGGTCGTAATCCACTCTCGCTCGATGCGCCTGCTCAAAAACGCTCATCGACCGTACCCGCTGGGCGTAACACGAGCACGGCCTTTGTCGGCCGGGGTCGTATGTCGCCTTCAAAAAACAGCAGATAAATTGCCCAAGCATTTCCAGCTCAACCAAAAAAGCATCATGACCGTGAGGCAAGGCAATGTCACAGTAGCTCACGTCCTTCCTCTTGGCCGCCAGCGACTCCACCATCGCCTTCGACTGTGCCGGGGTAAAAAGCCAGTCGCTCGAAAAACTTAACACTAAAAACCGGCTCTTTACATTCGCAAACGCATCCCTTAACGAACCGTAATCCTTCGTCAAATCAAAATAATCTGCCGCCTTGGTTATGTACAGGTAACTGTTGGCGTCAAATCTCTCCACGAAACTCTGCCCCTGATAATCAAGATATGTCTCAACAGCAAACTCGGAATTAAAATCGTATCGGTAGTCCTCCGCGCTTCGCAGCTTCCTGCCGAACTTTTCCCGCATGCCCTCCTCTGAAAGGTACGTGATGTGCCCAATCATCCTCGCTATGGCAAGACCCCTGTCGGGACCGCCCTTGCCGTGATATTGACCATCTGAAAAATCAGGGTCGCCTAATATCGCGTTTCGTCCCACCGCGTCAAACGCTATCGACTGTGCCGCAAGATGACTGGTCGTCGCTATCGGCATCGCCGCCTTTACAAAATCAGGATACTCTATCGCCCACTGCAAAACCTGCATCCCCCCAATCGACCCGCCTATTACCGCCAAAACCTTTTTTATCCCCAGCTTATCCAACAACAGCTTCTGTACCCTCACCATATCCCCGATGGTTATCATCGGGAAATCAAGACCATAGGGCTTGCCCGTCTTAGGATTAATCGAAGATGGCCCCGTTGTACCGCTGCACCCCCCTAAAAAATTCGAGCAAATCACAAAATACTTGTTCGTGTCAATCCCCTTGCCGGGACCTACCATATTGTCCCACCATCCCGGCTTCTTATCATTGGGACTGTTTAATCCCGCCACGTGTGCATTTCCGCTTAACGCATGGCAAATCAGAATGACATTATCTCCCGTTGCGTCCGGTTTGCCGTATGTCTCGTATGCCACATCAATCGGCCCAAGCCGTTTGCCGCACGCAAGCTCCAGCGGCTTATCCTCTTCGACAACACGCACCACCTGCGTCTGAACGATACCGACCGAGTTTTTAACCGTTTCCGCCATAACCACCGTCAAGTATATCTCCGCCTGCTCCCTTGTAAAGCGTGACACCGACAATCCAGGCAAATACCCATCGGCACTTTTCCTGTATTTTTATCGCCAAAATCACTTGACACCGTATCCCCGTCGCCTTAGATTGTAATAAAAGTGCTGCTTTTACCGTGAGGTAGGGACGGACTTGACCATCTACCCTTTTGAAAGGAGAATAAGATGGCAAAGAAAAAGAAAGCCGTAAGGAAAGCACCAAAGGGACAATGGACCACCCGTGACATCAATCTCTTGAAGCGGATGTTCCGCAACACCTCCACATCGAAGATTGCTGCAAAGCTCCGCCGAAAAACCGACGCCGTCAAAAAAAAGGCGTCCAGAATGGGCTTGAAAAAAGACAAACGCTATCTCAAGTCCATCGGCCGAGCATAGCCGACCTGACGCTGTGTAACGTGTTGGGAAAATCGCTGTTCAGAAGTCACGGCCGCTGCGCTCTTGTCACTTGTTGTAGCGCCTCGCACGCTGCAAGGTGGGGTGTTTTTATTTTTAATGGCTATCTCTCCGGAAGTTGATTTATTCAGACAAACAACGCTTTTACAATTTCACCAACCGCCCGCTTGTGAGAAGCCCCGTAAATAGTAATTATTAGCCAGACCCCTGTTGCAATCTGCCCAAAGGGATAGTATAATTCGCAATTGCATTTAGGCAGGACACTTATGCGGGCAGTCCTTGGTTCGGCTGCCCTTCAGTTTGACTACTCGACACTTTTAAGGAGTATCACTATATGGGTTGCAATCTGGCAATCGCGGGCGTAACCGGCGCTGTCGGTATCGAGTTCCTCAAGGTCCTCGAACAGCGCGATTTCCCCTTCGTCTCGCTGCGGGTCCTCGCAAGCAGCCGCTCCGCAGGCAAAAAAATCGTCTTCAAGGGCAAAGAATACATCGTCGAGCAAATGACCGAAAAAAGCTTCGACCGTATCGATATCGCCCTCTTTAGCGCGGGCGCCGAACGAAGCAGGATTTTCGCCCCCGCCGCCGTAAAGGCAGGCGCCGTCGTCGTCGATAACTCCTCGTACTTCAGGATGGACCCCAATGTCCCCTTAGTCATCCCCGAAATTAATCCGCAAAAAATCAGAGAGCACAAGGGCATCATCGCCAACCCAAATTGCTCGACCATAATCGGCATTGTCCCCGTCTGGCCGCTCCATAAGGCAAATCCCGTAAAGCGAATGGTTGTCTCCACCTACCAGGCCGCAAGCGGCGCAGGTATGGCCGCTATGCTCGAGCTTGAGCAGCAAACCCGCGACATTCTCGAAGGCAAAAAACCAACCATTAAGGTCCTCCCTTATCAGCTCGCCTTTAACCTCTTTAGCCACAACTCGTCGCTTGACCAGACCGGCTACAACCTCGAAGAGGTGAAAATGGTCAAGGAAACCCGCAAGATATTCGACTGCCCCGATATCGCCGTCACCGCCACCTGTATTCGCGTCGCTGTCCTTCGGGCGCATTCCGAGAGTATCAACCTCGAATTCACCGACCCCATTACCCCAGAAGAAGTCCGCGAGCTGCTCAAAGTCGCTCCGGGCGTGGCGCTCTTAGACGACCGCGAGCATAACCGGTTCCCTATGCCCATCGACGCTACCGACAAGGACGACATCTTCGTCGGCAGAATCCGACAGGACTTCTCGATACCGGACAACCGCGGCATAAATATATGGGTCGCGGGCGACCAGTTGCGAAAAGGCGCGGCCCTCAACGCCGTGCAAATCGCCGAAAAACTGATATAATCGCTTGCGATGCAGCGTCGCAAGATAAAGTTGATAATACAGTACGATGGGTACGACTACAGCGGCTGGCAAATCCAGCCGGGCAAACGGACGATTCAGGGCCTGCTCAGCGACGCCGTCAGTGACCTCGTCGGCTGGCGGACAACCGTTCACGGCGCCAGCCGCACAGACGCCGGCGTAAGCGCCCTCGGCCAGGTCGCCGTCTTCGAGATTCTCTCCCCCATTCCAACTGAAAACTTCAGGGATGCAATCAATGACCGCCTGCCGCGAGATATAGTCATAATAAGCGCAGAGTTGGCAGACCAATCCTTTGACATTATGGGCGGCGTGAAGAGCAAGCACTACCGCTACACGATTTACACTGGCAAGGCCAGGCCGGTCTTCGATATTCGAAAATGCTGGCATCTGCCCAGAAATCTCGACACGGCTGCAATGAACAGGGCAGCGCAGTTTCTCGTGGGCAAAAAGGATTTCAAGTCGTTTGCCTCATCCAAAGACAAACGCGACAGTTTCGTCCGCACAATCTTTCGCTGCGACGTCACCGGCGAAGACAAAAAAGTGATTGTGGATGTCGAAGGCGACAGCTTCCTGTATAATATGGTCAGGAATATCGTGGGGACACTGGCTGAGATTGGCCTGGGCCGATGGCCGCCGGAGAAAATGATTGAAATCCTATACGCCAAGGACCGCAGGGCCGCAGGCCAAATCGCCCCGCCCCAGGGCCTCTGCCTGATGTGGATTAAATATTGAAAATTGTTCACATAATAACTCGTTTGATATTAGGTGGGGCACAGGAAAATACCCTCATTACCTGCAAGCTCCTCGCCGAACGCGGCCACGATGTCACCCTCATCACAGGCCCCGCCCTCGGCCCCGAAGGCGACCTCTATGATTGTGCTCGTAACCAGAAATTCAATCTTGTCATACTCGACAATCTTCGCCGACAGATAAATCCGATTCACGACGTTCCGGCATATTACCAAATCAAAAAACTGTTGCTGCAAATCAAGCCCGACGTCGTCCACACTCACTCCGCCAAGGCCGGCATCCTCGGCCGATTCGCCTCATACGCACTGCGCCGAAAGCCCCCAGGTTCATCCTGGGGGTTCAAACCCGCCGTTGTCCACACTATCCATGGCCTCGCCCTCCACCCTTATCAAAACGAACTTATAAATAAATTCTACATCGCCGTCGAAAAATCGGCCGCTAAACGCACCGATTTCTTTATCAGCGTCGCCGATGCTATGACAAACCAGGCCCTTGCAGCGGGCATAGGCAGACCCGACCGGTTCGTCACCGCATATTCCGCTATCGAAGAAGATGATTTCCTGAAACCAATCGCTGATACGCAAAAAAAAGAATTCCGCTGCAAATACAACATCTCCAATAATGCCGTTATCCTTGTCACCATCGCCCGCCTCTTTCACCTCAAAGGCCACGAATTTATAATCGAATCCGCTAAACAACTCTCAAAACAATTTCCCAATGCACTCTGGCTTTTTGTCGGCGACGGCATCCTCGCAGACAAATATAAACAGCAAATCAAAGCACTCGGCCTGCCCGACCGGTTCCGGTTCACAGGTCTTTTGCCGCCTAATCAGATACCGCTTGTCATTCAATCATCCGACATCCTCGTTCACTGCTCGCTGCGTGAAGGATTGGCCCGCACACTGCCCCAGGCGATGTTGTGCGGCAAACCCGCTATATCCTTCGATGTTGACAGTGCCCGCGAAGTCGTCAACGAAAACACTGGCCGCCTTATCGAACCCAAAAACGTTGGCCAATTGACCACTGCTTGTGCGGAATTGATTGCCAACAAAGACATCCGCGAGAAGCTTGGCCGACAAGGCCGCGACTTCGTCAAAGACAAATTCGCACCCAACACAATGGTCGATACCATTGAGGCGGTCTATCGACAATTGCTGGAGCCAAAAGCGTTATGAAAAGTTTCAGAAAAGAGCTGTGGTTCAATACCAAAACCCGAAGAGAGCTGATTAACATCACCCCGCAGGTTGAGAGTGCCCTTGCCGAGTCCGGTATAAAAGAAGGGCTTTGCTTAGTCAACGCGATGCACATCACCGCATCTGTCTTCATCAACGATGATGAGCCGGGCCTGCATCAGGATTTTGAAACCTGGCTGGAAAAACTCGCCCCCGAAAAACCCTATTCGCAGTACCGCCACAATAACGGTGAGGACAACGCTGATGCGCATTTGAAGCGCACTATTATGGGCAGGGAAGTCGTCGTCGCGGTCACGAACGGCAAGCTCGACTTCGGCCCCTGGGAACAAATCTTCTACGGCGAATTCGATGGCTGTCGAAAAAAACGCGCCCTCGTTAAAATCATCGGCGAATAAATTATCCTTTTGGTTAGCCCCCAGGTTCACCCGCCGTGGCGGGCCTGCCTGGGGGTGAAGTATGAGAATTGACGAATGATAGAAGTAAATGGTTTGACAAAATCTTTTCCGCGGCGCAGGCAAAAAGGCAAAACCCCGCAGTATGACCAGCCGCAAATCCAGGGCCGGCTGTTCTACGCCGTCAGGGATGTCAGTTTCTTTGTCCCCAAAGGCGTGATTCTGGGCCTCCTGGGCCCAAACGGCGCAGGCAAAACCACTCTGCTGCGATTGTTGTCAACGTCCTTAAAACCCACTGCGGGAACCGCCGCCTTCGACGGTACCGACATCATTCAAAATCCCATCGCCGTCCGCGCCAAAATCGGCTTTCTATCCGACAACACCGGCCTCTATGGCCGACTTACCGCTCGTGAAATGATTGAGTATTTCGGAAAACTCCACGGTATGCAGCCCGCACAGCTTCGCCGGCGAATCGACGAGCTTGTCGCCCTTTTGGATATGGCCGGTTTTATCGACAAACGAAACGACACCCTCTCAAGCGGTATGAAGCAGAAGGTCTCCATCGCACGCACCCTTATTCACGATCCCGACGTTATCATTGTCGATGAGCCGACCACTGGCCTCGATGTCGCTGCCGCCGACGCCATCCTCCAGTTCATCGAACGCTGCAGGGCAAACGGCAAAACAATTCTCTTTTGTACCCATCATATGCACGAGGTTGAACGCCTCTGCGACAGGGTCGTCATCCTTAACTTTGGCCGACTCTGTTTCGATGGAACCGTCCAGCAGATGCGCTCTCAAACCGGCCAAACCCATTTAGACAAAGCGTTCCTGTGCCTGATTCGTCCAAAGGAAACCGCCGATGCATAATATCCTTACCATATATCTCAAGGAAATGAAGGAAGTCCTCCGCGACCGAAAATCCCTCGTCTTTATGCTCCTGCTGCCTACGATAATCGGCCCCATCCTGATAAGTATAATGATTAGCTTTGCAACCCGCCTCGAACAAAAGGCGCGAACCGAAACACTCCCCTTTGCCCTCTTCGGCTCCGAGAATCTGCCCGAATTGGCCGAGGCCTTTACCGCCGAAAAGGGTTTTGAAAAGGTCGATATTCAATCCCCCGATGAAATCCAGTCGGCCATATCCGAGAAAAAAATAAAATTCGCAATTGTTATCCCCCCAGCCGTTCAGCAGCAAATTGCCGACGGCAACCAGGTCGCAGTGCAGCTCTACTACGACAACGCCTCTGTTGCCAGTAAGGCCAGAGACCGCGCCGGCAAGGTAATCCGCCAGGTAAGTGAAAAATGGCAAACCGAACGCCTAACCGCTCTCGGCCTTGCAACACCGCAACAGAGACAGCAGTTGCTCAATCCCATCACCATCGAAGACCACGGCATAGCCGACACACGCCAGGTCATCGGAGCAAACGTAGGCGGCATCCTGCCCTACCTGTTCATAATATTCTGTTTTATTGGCGCTATGTACCCCGCCATCGACATCGGCGCCGGCGAAAAAGAACGCGGCACTCTCGAAACACTCCTTCTGGCCCCCGTTCCTCGTTATCAGGTCGTGCTTGGCAAATTCCTTGTCATTTTCACTACAGGCATCACCGCGGCAATACTCAATCTCTCAAGCATCGCCGTTATGCTCGCAACAAGAGGAAAGGAGGTCGCCGGCGTCCTCGGCCAGGTCATCGCCTCTGTCGGCGTCATCGACCTCCTGCTCGTTGCCGCTATGCTCATCCCCACTGCGGCTATCTTCGCTTCATTCCTTCTCAGCATTTCCATCTACGCCAGAAGCTTCAAAGAAGCAAACGCATACTGTGGCCCGCTCAACCTCATCGTCATTCTTCCCGCCGTCATCGCCATCCTGCCCGGCATCGAGCTTAACTGGCTCTGGGCGATGGTCCCCATCACCAATATCTCACTGGCGGTTAAAGAGCTTATTAAGGGCACTATGAATTACTATATGCTCTCCGCTATACTCGGTTCAAGCTTCGTCACCGCCGGTGCGATGCTCCTATTTTGCACTAAATGGTTCCAGCGCGAGCAGGTCCTGTTCCGCCGGTGATACAATGAGGATGTGACCCTGTGGCTTTGCTGCTTTTCTTAATTCAGGTGTTTGTCGTATCCTTCTCCGGCGCCGCGTCACCCGGACCGATAAACACAACCGCGATAACGATGGGTACACGCAGCCGATGGGCCGGTGCGCTCCTCGCCGTCGGTCACGGCATCGTCGAATTTCCCCTGATGATTCTAATTATCCGCGGCCTCGGCGCTGTTTTCAATAAAAACGCGGCACAGATAATCATCGGCCTTGCAGGTGGTGCCGTCCTCCTCTTTATGGGCGTTGGGATGTTCAAAAGTTCCAACCTGCCCGCCGACGCCCAGCCAAAACCAAAAAAAGGTAATCCCATCCTCGCAGGAATAATCCTAACTGCAACCAACCCGTTTTTTCTCGTCTGGTGGACTACCACGGGCCTTGCTCTGGCGCTCAAAGCTACTCCCTTTGGAATTTGGGCATTCGCTCTCTTCGCAATTGTTCACTGGCTTGTCGATTTGATTTGGGTCTCTGCGCTATCCTTCGCAAGCTTTCACGGCACAACTCTTCTTGGCCCAAAGGTCCAACAGGTGGTACTGAAAATTTGCGCCGCAGCAATGTTCTTCTTCGGCTTATTCTTCCTCTACAACGCCGCCAAGACCATTTAGACGCCGATTTCAACGGGGGTTGTCTGCTCCTGCTCCTCAAGAAGCTGCTTTACCGTATAGTGCGACAATGCTTCCCGCTGCATACGCACCACCTGCTGCATCCCCGCCGACTGCCCATCGACCGGCTGCCCAAAACACGCCTTGGCGACTACCTCGGAAATATCAGCCAGCTTCATATTGGCCGGGTCTTTTGCCGGCATAAAACCGTCCTTCGGCTCAGATACCCGCACAAGCACTCCGGCATTTACCAGATGTCCTAATATTTTTTCCACAAAATCCGCCGGTATGTTAAGCTTGTACGATACTGCCGCGGGTTCCACCACCCCTGCTCCGCTTTCAAACGCCGAAGCAATCTCGCCGACGATATTCATTATCGTAAGCTCGCTGGCGATAAAATATTCCTCGCTCTTTTTCGCCGCTGTAATCTCCGCGGCGTCCAGCGTGTGCAAATGCTGCGTCGTATAGGTAAGCTGCAGGCCGAACAGCGCGATATACCAGCTTACATATATCCAAAATGCACCCATGGGTATCAGCCCCAGAATCCCGTAGATTTGATTATAGGGAATAAACTTTGTTACATACAGCCGGAAGGTCCACTTCGCCAGTGTCCAGACAATCGCCGCCACAACTGCTCCCCACACCGCTGCTTTCACCCTGACCTTGACGTTCGGCAAAACCATATAAAACACAAAGAATCCCACCGCGGCGATGATATATGAAACAATCGCAGGCGCTATGTAAGATGTAACCGTCCTTCCTGTCTGCTGTATCGCCGAATAGCTTGTGGAAACATAAACCGCCGTGCCGAGCAACAAAGGCCCCAGCGTCAATATCGCCCAGTAATTTACTATTCGCTGCACAAACCCTCTGCCGTGAGACACGCTCCAGATATGATTAAACGCGCCCTCCGTCGTGGACAAAAGGGCAAACGCCGCCCAAACTATAAGCAAAGTTCCCAATATCGCAATTGTCCCCTCATTAAATCCCGCAAATACCTTCGCCACTAACTGGTCCATGTGCTCGGTCAACTGTATCATCTTGTCGGAATTTGCCGGGTCCGGATAAGCAATCGTCGAAAGGTGCAGTTGCGCATATACGGAATTTTTTATCTTTTGACCGACATCCGCATACCTCGGAAACAACTGAAATATCAGCAGCATCACCACGGTTAACGGCACTAATCCGAATATCGTGTGATACGACAGCGCCGCCGCCTGCTGCCCGGCCCGGTTCTTTTTCAATAACCGAAAACAGTGAAACCACAGCTTTATCTGGAAAACCAGAAACATCCCCATCCTGCCCAGCCGAGTCGTCGGCGTTGACATAAGTTTATCAAACATTTCATTTTCCTTTCAAAGTTTGTTATTTATCCCCCACCCTGATACCTTTTAGTGGTACGGCGTGGGGTACTGCAAGGTTGTGACCAGCCCTGAACAAAGTCGAAGGGCGGTCCGAAACAATCTCTATATTATTGTTCGGCATTTATTGATGTCTGTATTAGCAATATCTCCTGCCAGTTATCGGTATTTAGACCCCTCCTACCCCGTCCCAACGTCTTTTTACAGGGATTTATCGGGCGATTACTTAGGTGTTCAGTGATTTTCGCGGCGAAATTTGCAGGGCGGGCTAAAGCCGGCTAAATCTTTTTATTTCTTTTTCACCTGTTCGAGCAGCAGCTCAAGCCCTGTCTGTATCGCTTGGTCCTGCAGCAGCTTGCCCAAATCCAGCTCCGGCTTGCGGATGGTACCCTTAAGCGGCACCGTCACCCTGCCGCTCGTACCTTCCTGCCCTGCGCTTACAATCTTACCTTTCACGGTCACCGGCAGAGTCACGTTCATATCCAGCCGTTCATCCAGCCCGATTGTACCCTTGAAATTCACGGGCTTACCCGCAATATCCATTTGCATATTATCGTATCGCACCACTCCTTTTTGCACCGTAAACTGCGTCGGATGAACCGTCAGAACCTCTGCGCCACCCTGCGCACCCATAACCGTTATAAGCTGCCCCAACAGCCCCTTCGGCTGCAACCGCACCTTCTCCATCGCAATTATCCCCGCTATGTCTATGTCGTTCTTGCTCCCGCCTTGCAGCGGCATAACAAGTTTATCGCAGTTGAAATTCGCAATCCCGCTCACTCCCGCGGCATCGGCAAATATCGGATTGACATACATCAAAAGCTTTTGCGACATCCTGTCGGTAATTTGAACGTCCTTTACGATTTGTGTCGGCTTTGCCAGCTTAAACAGCCCCGGCTTCTGCTTGAAGTCCGCTCCTCCCCCGAAGTTAAACTCCCCGTTGTTTACCTTTGTCGTAAACGGCGCTATCGTAAGAAGCCCTTTATCAACCTTTATATCCACATTCGTTGCGCTCACGTCCAGCCCCATATACTCGGCTCGGTCAAAACCGCACCTGCCCTGCGCACTTAAATTCACAAGCATATCGTTGCTGTCGCCGGTTTTGTATCGACTGGCAACGCTGACCGTGTCCTGCCGCTTGCCCTCCAGAACCAGCCCCGCAGGCATAAACGGCGAAAGCATCCCCGTCAGCGCCTTCCAGTCGTAATCAAGCTGTGCTGTCCCCTGCAAATTGCTCGTCTGGCCTTCGACCTTCTGCTGGAAGCTGCCTTTTATCTTTATGTTGGGACTTGTAATCTCCGCCTTGCTTACCACCCAGGCCTTTGTTGCCGGATTGACCTCGCCGTCAAACACAAACAGGACCTGGTCCTGAACGAACGGCTGCTTGCCCGGCGAGACCACTTTCAGATTCACTATCTTCGTCGAATCAGTCGTAATCCTGTAGCTGCCGTCCTTAAAGCCCAGTGTAACATCCGATTCCGCAACGCCCCCTAATTGCACGTCCTTTGCCATTGCGCCTGATGCCGCCAGATATGGCTGCAACTTCGCCAAATCCACACCCCTTGCGGATGCTGCCAGCGACATTGCCCCTTTTGAATCTTTGCCCAAAGGCAGCTCGCCGTTCTTTACGTTAAACTGTCCGAAACTTGTGTCCGCCGAGAGTTTCTCGATAGATAAAACGTTCCTGCCTTTATCTATCGCAGCGCTAATCTCAACTGACGCCTTCGGCTCGGAAATCGTGACACCCGCAGTCGGGCTTACCTGCAGATTCATGAAATTCGACGAGCTGACCAACGCCGCCTTCTTGGCGTCATTTGTCAGCCGTCCCTTGCTCGAAAATTGTCCCCCAAGCTTGTACTTCGACAGCTCGGCAAACTGGCCCATCTCGCTCGCTAATTTCGCCAAATCCGCCTGCGCATCGTACGAAAGCGCATCTATGCCGCCCGCACAATCGACCTTCGCAAATGCCGACGTTACTCCAATCCTGTCAAACTTGACCTGCTTACCCTCGGTACCAATCTTCGCCTCCGCGCTAATCGGCGCCGAAAGCGCAATCGCCTTACCTTCAACCGTCCCCGCAAGCCCGTCCATCGTTACCTGACCATAGAGCTTTTTCTGCCCCGCTTCGGAAAGCGTCTGAATATTGCCGACCAATTTTCCTCCAGTTATCTTCGTCTGCTCTTTTATCCCCAAAGTCCTCGGCAACTGCGATACTATTGCCGGCACATCGCATTCCAGATTCCCTTTCAGCTCATACTTGGAATCTGCCGCGGTAAATTCCTCCAATGTCTTGACGCTGGTCGGCACCACCCCGCTCGCCTGAACCTTTGCCCAGTCGGTCGAAACGTCTAACCTCTCGATATTCATCAAATCCCCCTCGCCCCTGACCTGAACCTCCGCATTGAGCTTGCCCGTTCTTATGGTGTCGCCTTTCAACGCCGCGCCGCCCAGCTCCAGCCCTCTGCCCGTAACTTGCCCTTCGAGCGTCTTCAGTTTCCCGTCGTCAACCGCTCCGTTCAGATTAGCCGACAGCACACCCTTGGCCGTAAGCTCCACGCCCCCAATCGCCAGTACCGACTCCAGCGACCCGAGGTCAAGCTCATTGACTTCAATCGTCAGATTCCCGACCATCCCCTCCAAACCCCATCCCGCCCTGGCCGAGGGCGTTACTTGTCCCTTCGCGCTTATTGTTGACTGCTTGGTTCCTTCCTTGATTGTGGCATTCATATCGAAATTGCTCTGCTCACCTGCCGGCCGCAAATCAACCTTGCTGTTTATCCCGGAAATCTCTACCGCCTGGCTGCCTTTGCTCACCTTGACGTTGCCGTTGTTGACGACTAAGCTGATTGCACTGAGCGGCAGCACGACCGGCTGTGACCTCTTTTTACCCGTTGTCTTTGTCCCCGCGGCCTTAACCGCAACGCCTTTCTGCGTCTCCATTACCGTCAACTGTATTCTCGGCTCGTCTATGACCGTTTGGCCGAATGATAATCCGCCCGTCAATAAGGATACGTAATGAGGCCGCGTCGATACTTGCTTTACCGCAACCGAAATGCTCTGCTGCTTATCCTTGAAACTTATGTCCCGGACCTCTATCCCCTTTATCCAGCCCATCGACAACGCTGAAAAATCCAGCTTGCCGTCTATCGACTTGTTCGCCTTCGCCAAGATAATCTGCCTGACCTTGTCGCTCGATACTAACGATGGCGCCAAAAGCACCGCAACCACTATCAGTAAGAGAAGCGCCCCCAGCAGCACGATAAATATCTTAAGTAACTTTCTTTTTGCCCTTTTCTTCGGCGCAACGTGTTGTCCTTTTTCCGTTTCCATTGCCTTAACCCCCGACAAAACTTGAATACCTCACCGCACACCCGGTGAGGAAATGTGAATCAAAGTGTGGACCCAAACCGTCTATGTCCCACTGTTATCTGTGCTCTATTTTTGCTTTAGAGACAAAAACAGCCCAACAAGCGTCATACCTGCATTATCTCATCCGACTTGGCCTTGACTAACTTGTCGATTGCGTTGGTGTACTCCTTTGCGAGGTCGTCCATCTGCTTTTTGCCTTTCTCAAGGTCGTCCTCTGTAATAACCTTCGCGTCATCCTGCGTCTCAAGGTGTTTTATCGAGTCCCTGCGTATATTGCGGATGCTCACCTTGGCCTGCTCGCCCAACTGCTTGACCTGGCCGACAATCTGCCTTCGCCTTTCCTCGCTCAAAGGCGGCACATTTATCCGAATAAGCTTGCCCTCCACAATCGGCGCCAAGCTCAGGTCGCTGTTGCGTATCCCTTTTTCAATGTCCTTCACGCTCGACGGGTCAAACGGTTTGATTATTATCGTGTCCGCCTGCGGCGCAGCCAATGTCGCTATCTGCTTCAACGGCGTCGGGCTGCCGTAATACTCCACCTTTATATTCTCCACCAGCCCCGTCGCCGCCCTGCCCGTCCGAACGCCCTTGAATTCATCCTGCAGAACTTCCACCGCCTTCTTCATCTTTATTTCGTTGTCACCCACAATCCCTTTGATAGGCATTTTCAACCTCCGCACCTAACTGATAAGTGTCCCCACCTTCTCGCCGCGTATCGCCCTGGTTATGTTGCCTTTCCTGAAGATATTCACAACAATTATCGGGATGTTGTTTTCCCGGCACAAGCTTATCGCCGAATGGTCCATCACACGCAGATTCTTCTCTAACACCTCCTGGTACGATAGTTTCGTAAACATCCTCGCCTTGGGATTCTTCTTCGGGTCGTCGCTATAAACCCCATCTACCTTTGTCGCCTTAATCAGTAAATCCGCATCAAGCTCCGCCGCACGCAACGCCGCACAGGTATCGGTTGTGAAAAAGGGATTGCCCGTACCACCCGCAAGTATTACCACCCTTCCCTGCTCAAAGTGCCGAATCGCACGCCTGCGAATAAACGGCTCGCACATCGCCTCCACCTCTATCGCGCTCATCACCCGCGTTGTTTGCCCCATCTTCTCCAGCGTCTCCTGCAGCGCACAGGCGTTGATTATCGTCGTCAGCATACCCATATAGTCCGCCGTATTACGCGGTATCGACGTCTTTTCGGAAAATCTTTGCCCCCGAATAAAGTTGCCCGCCCCCACCACTATTGCAACCTGTGGCCCAAGCCGGCTTATCTCCGCGATTCTCGCCGCTATCGACTCTAATTGACCCCCGTCTATCCCAAACCCGCCCTGCTCGCAGAAACTCTCCCCCGATAACTTCAACAACACCCGCTTGTACTTGCTCCTGGCCATTTATCCCGCACTTGTCATCCTTGTCCGGATGCGAAACAGTATTCCTTATCCTACTTCGAAGCGGACGTAACGTTTTATCTTTCCTGTGCCGCCGGCCTTTTGTGCCGACTCTGCCAGCACCTGCGCCACTGTTTTGGTGTTATCTTTCACAAACTGCTGCTCCAGCAGGCAGCTCTCCGCGAAGAACTTCCTGATTTTGCCTTCGACAATCTTATCGATAATATTGGCCGGCTTATTCTTAACCTGTGCCGCCGCAATCTCTCGCTCCTTTGCGACTGTCTCCGCGCTGACGCCCGACTGGTCGAGCGCTATCGGCTTTGTCGCCGTTATGTGCATCGCTATATCCGCCGCTATCCGCTTCACTTCCTCCGACCCGGCTACCCCCTCGTCGCTTGTCCATATCTCGACCATTGTGCCGACCTTCTTGTTGAAATGAATATATGTACTGATAAGTCCCGGGCCATCCAGCCGAAACTTCGCATAATCGCCCACCGCAATCTTTTCCCCCGTCTTGCCCGCTACCTCCGTCACCAGGTCGCCGTACTTCACGCCTTCGATGCTCGTCTGCAGCACATTGTCCGCCCCCTCGTCCGCCTTGCATGCAAGGGCATAATCCGCCAGTTTCTCCGCAGCAGCAACAAAATCATCGCTCCTCGTCACAAAGTCCGTCTCGCAGCAAAGCGATGCAAGTACCGCTACCTTGCCGCCCTCTGCGCTCTTGCCCGCTATCGCCCCCTCGTTTGTCTCTCGCTCCTCTCTTTTTGCCAGTGTCGAAAGTCCCTTCTTGCGCAAAATCGCCATTGCCTCATCAAGGTTGCCGTTCGCCTCCTCAAGCGCCTTCTTGCAGTCCATCATCCCCTGTCCGCTCATCTTGCGAAGCTTTACCACTAATGCTGCACCTATTCCCGCCATTTCAAAAACTCCTATGTTTATTCTGCGCTACGTCACTCGAAATCATTGTCTCGATAATGGTCGCGTGCCTGTTCCCTTTACCCGTTTTCAGCCGGTTCCGTTTCATTTGCTGCCGGAGTTGGTTCCGCCGGGACCGCCTCAGTCCTGACAGCGCCTCCTGTGCCTTGCTCGGCGCGGGCCAGCACCCCTCTTCTTGGCCGAACACGTTTCGGCCTGGGCTTTGTCTCTTCGCGGATTGTTACATTTGTCTTCCCTTGCGCTACCGCCTCTGCCAGCTCATTCAGTATCAGCCCGATTGCCCTTATCGAATCATCGTTAGCGGGTATCGCCACATCGACCGTATCAGGGTCCGAGTCCGTGTCGATTATCCCGATTGTCGAAATCCCAAGCTTCTTTGCCTCTCGCAGCGCCAAATACTCTTTCCTCGCATCCACCGCCACCACCGCCCCAGGCAGTCGGGACATCTTCCGAATTCCCTCAAGATTCACCTTCAATTTACGCATCTCGCGCTTCAGCCGCGAGGCATGTTTCTTGCTTTCACTCTCAAGCGTGCCGTCCTCCTGCATCGACTCAAGCTCCTCCAGCCGCTGCAGTTGTGACCTTATCGTCCGAAAGTTGGTCAGCGTTCCACCCAGCCATCGCTCCGAGACCCAGTGCATCCCGCTCTTCTCGGCTGCCGCCTCCACCGCCTTTTGTGCCTGACGCTTGGTTCCTACAAAAACCACGTCCTTGCCCGTAGCCACCACGTCGCTCAGCAGCTTCTTCGCAATCAATATCCCTTCGAGCGTCTTGCGGACATCGATAATGTGAATCTTGCCCCGTTTGGCAAATATGAACGGCGACATCTTCGGATTCCATCGGTTCGCACTGTGACCGAAATGAACCCCCGCATTGATTAACTCACGCGCTAATTCTTTAGCCACATAAACCTCCAAAAAATATATCAATTCTGACTCTAAAGGCCGAAATCCACCCAGCCAAACACAAAAACTTAATCCAAATCATACCTTATGTCAAGGATTTGCCCCAAGAATTTTTGATGAAACCGGGATGCTCAAAAATTACCCGCTAAATCGCTGAAAACAAAGGTTTTGCCCCCCTGGCCGCTCATTGCTCCAAGATGTTTACATGCAACCACCTACACCTGTTTTCCAACAGTGCAAAACCGCTAAAAACAACCGGGGCCTGCACTCTCGTACAGGCCCCGGATTGATGCTTTCACAAAGTCAATATCACGATGCAATCTTAGAAACCAGTCGGCCACAGAGATGACTCCATCCAGTCCTGCGCCAATATCGCAAGGTCCTTGAAGTTAACCCTCTTCGAACCCTGTGCCTCCGGACTATAGATATCGGAGTAGATATACGGCACTGGTATCGGATAGTAGTTCTGCGCCGTCGGACCCAGACCCGCGAGGTACATAACCTCTTCCTCTGAAAGCCGCCGGTCATAAACACGTACATCGTCAAGGTATCCATGGAACGGCCGTTGAATACTTATCGGCGTAGGAGGATTCGACACCGAATTACCCTCCTCTTGCTGTGCGCCGAGCGACCAGTTCGGGTCAGCCCACTGAACTGGGTGCCTCGTCTGGTTGTATGGAATCTCGTTGATGTCGTTCTCGCCATTCTGACGTCCGTCGATGTACAATCGCATGATACCACCGTTCATATCCGGGAACTGCTGGTACGTCTCCGCAATGTGATACCACCTGTTCAGGTCAAGTTTGAAGGACGACACGATAACTCCGCTGCTGTGCGCCACACAGTGAACCTGTCTTTCGAGGTACGGCACAGAGCCGAATTCAACCTTCTGGTAACTTTCGCCTTTGGCGACCATATCTCCCCAGCCGCCTGACTCAGTTGACAGCTCTTTCTGGTTTGCCCAGAAGACAATGCTGAACGACTTGCCCGCAAAGTTGCCGTCCTGACCCCACGTGCCGCACAACACAACGTCATTGGTGTCGCCCTGTGGGAAATACGCCACGTAACCGGAGCGGTTGGAATCGTAAACAAACGTCGGATTATTCACCTCAACACCGTTGCCGGCTGCGCCTACTCTGCCGTTCGCATCATTGGCCCAAGTTTGCTCAAACTGATACCGGACCAGCATGTTCGGGTCATTACCCGCTACCGGCACAGGCGTCCCTGTTAGGCGGTCCGCCTTTAGCCAGGCGGTCGAAAGAACGTCAACGTCCAGCATATTAACATCGCAGTTGCCGCTAAGGTCGCCCAACTGCCTGTAACCCGGCTCGCCGACGCATCTCGGCAGATACAGCCGAATGTTGTCAAACCACACCGTACCTTCGCCGCCGTCCGGATCGGTCTCGTTGCACCTCACGCCGGAGCCGATATACAGATACTTGACGCTTGTAAGATTGACACCCGCATCACTGAAGTCACGCAAATCAATGTTCCACTCATCCCACGTCGTCTTCGTCTGAGCGATTGGGTCGTCATGCATCACAATAGCCATATTGCCGTCTGTGCTTTCCACTGCCACGTACAACCTGTCTAATATCTCATTGGCATCGTTCGTGGCCGCGCCCTTGTACGACAAAGTCAATGCCCTTAAAGTCGTGTTGGCGTCGCCGTATGTCCAGTTCATCCCACTGGCATACTCGAATCTGCCCTCTGAGAAGTAACTTAAGCCCAGATTGCCGCCATACTGGTCTTGCCGGTCGTTGTTGTCGTACTCGAACCGCATCCCGCGACCCGTCTGACCACCGGTATCGGAGTATAGTATCGCTCCGCTGCCGTACAGCGAGCAGGAGTAGTCAATCGTGTTGTTCTTCCAGCGTGCACGCAGGTTATCATCATTGTTGTCGTTTGCAAACTCATCCACAACACGATACGCGCCTACCGTAAAGTTCCACGTATCGCCGGTCCACAGGTTCGGGTCAGGCCCTGCCGTATTGACCTCGTCAATACGCCAGTAATACTTCTTTCCAAGCTCAAGAGCGGTCGCTAAGTAGCTGGCCGCCGTCTGTGTACCCTTGTACTGCGGACTCGCCGGCGTCGCCATATTAACTTCGCTAAAGTTGGTGCCGAAGTAAACCCGGTGTCCGTTCGTGCCCGCAGCATAGAAGCCCCTGTCCCAGCTCAGCGTTAGCTGTAAAGGCGCAGCGACATATATCCCGGCCGTCGCGCCATTCGCAGGATTCGGATTCTTGGCCTTGCCGCCTACAGTCCTGAACGACTGAATTAAACTTCTGTACGTCCACTGTACCGGCGAAACATTGGCGTCGTTGGCCTCGATAACGCACCACCAGTAAGTCGTGTCGAGCTTCAGGGCACGACCAGGGAGATTCGCTTCAGCTGAGCCGACCCAGAACGAGTTCGCATCCTGTGCCCCAACGAGGTGACCTGCCGACGTTCCGACAGGATAGCCCAGATTCGCAGTGTCGAGGAATGTCTTATTGGTGTGAAGGAACACGTGATGACCGTTGCCCTTCTGTGCGTTTGGCACACCCTTATACAATCCGCCGTACTTGACGTAATCGCCCGGCGACCACGTAAGCGTAACATTGGGAAGCACATCCACCGCGTAAGGCCCTGGGGTAAGGTCGTATGCCTCACCGTTGCCGGCCAGGTAAGCAGTCACAATAGTGTTTCCCGTATGGTCCGATTCCGGAACAACCTGTGCACCGTTTGGATCGTACTGCACTATAACCCTCGCCCGTTTTGGCATCCACCAGTTGTTCGGGTCATTCCCGGGCTGGTACCAGGTGGGGTCACACGGGTCGTTGGGTTGTCCGTACGCCGTAATCCAGCCGCGATTGACGTACCCATTGATGCCTGTGTCCTCTCTGCCCAGGTAATATGGAGCCGTGTATGCGCCGCGCTCATAAGGAACATATTTCTCGTATGGAATCTCATCATCCGTCCGGTCACCATCAATTAGCATCGTACCTTGACGGATGTCCATGTTGCTCCTGCATGTGGTTATGTAGATACCCGGATAGAACCCGATGATATTCCACGGGTCGTACCCTCGCATCATCTCGAAAAAATACGTCTTGAATGTACCCGCGTTGAGCCGAAATGTTCCACCACCGCCAGTATTAAACGATAGGGTAACACCGTCAGCCACATAGGTGCCCCCGTCCATCACTATTGTCGCGTCGCCTCCCATCTGAGTCGACCATACGCCATGAACTGTGCTGGCCGCAGGGTCACGCTGCGTCCGCCAGTAGCTGCCGGGCATCAGATGAACGTTGCCGGTATTATCTACTCCGCCCGGCCAGCCGCTCCCTAATATTATCAGCCCCGGCTGCACTACTAACCTTCCATACATTACCAGGCACGGATCACCTACCAACCCACCACCTGGATTCCGCGGACCGCTCATGTCGAAACCGGC
>Ga0315274_10000476_pt1 | contig 62753 bp, 56 predicted proteins | sample YL17G02_20_MG_FD_203700 | JGI IMG/M metagenome (GOLD analysis project Ga0315274, IMG submission 203700) | Sediment microbial communities from Yellowstone Lake, YNP, Wyoming, USA - YL17G02_20 | ecosystem: Environmental > Aquatic > Freshwater > Lake > Sediment | place: USA: Wyoming | collected...
GGTCGGCTCGCCGACCAGTTTCAGCTTCTTGACCACGCGCGGCGCGGGGTCGCCCCCGAGCACGGCGCCCGTGGCCGCGATGCGCCAGGAGGCGGCGTTGGCGGCGCCGGCCTGGACGGCGAGCACGCCGGTCCCCGCGCGCGCGGGGAACCCGCGCGCGTGCGCGAGGCAGTGCGCGTGCTCGGGCGTGTACTTGAGCGCGCGGTGCCGCCCGTTGGCGTCCTCGGTCGCGTACACGGGCAGCGTCTGGAACCGGCGCCAGCCGACCGAGAGCACGAGCGGGTCGCGCGTCTTGAGCACGCGCCGCGCCCAGCGGTGGCGCTTGACGCGCAGCGTCAGGTACGTGCGCCCTTCGTCCGCGGGCGACAGCGCGCCCACGATCAGGGGCCGGCGCGCGTCCCAGTGGCGCATGAGCTCGACGGGGACGCCGGCGAGGGTGAGTTTGACGTACGTCCCCGGGCGCACGCCCTCGACCGCCGCGCGCTCGCCCGCGGGCAGCGCGTCCAGCGCGGCCCGGGTGCGGGCCGCGCGCGCGGCGAGGGCGGCCTTGGCGTCGACGTAAACGCCGGGGGGCTCGCGGGGGGGGGGGGGGTGGGTGGTGGGGGGGGGGGCGCCATCGCCGCCGTAGCCGCCGTCGCCGTCGGCCACCGCCTCCCCGCCCCCGCCCCCATCGTACTCGGCGTCAAAGGCCGCCTTTTTGGCGGCCTTGGCCTCGGCCACGGCCTCCGCCTCGGCCGCCGCGATCGCGGCGCGCGCGGCGTCGACCGCCGCGTCGCCCGTCGGCGCGGCCGCCGCCGCGCGCGCCGCGTCGGCCGCTTCCACGTCTTCGAAATCGCCGCACGCGGCATCGTCGTCCTCTCCCGGCACCGCCTCGCCGCGCGCGGCGGACGCGGCCCAGTCGCCGGTCACAAAGCGGTCGCGCAGCGCCTCGACGCGGCCGGGGTCGGCAAACGCGAGCAGCGCCCCCGCGTCGAGCGCCGGCGCCGACGCGTCGCCGTCGGCCGCGGGCGCGGCGCCCACGGGGCGGCCGATGGAGGGGCCGTCGCCGCGGCGGACAAAGAGGTCGCCACCGCCGTCGGAGTCGGACGCGGCGTCGGCGCCGCCGCCGGCGGCGCCGCCGCCGCCGTACACGGCCGCCGCCAGGTCGACGCCCCGGTCGGCGTACAGGCGGGCCGCGTTGGCGGCGAGGGCGGCCTTCCAGCGGGCCGCGCCGCCGGCGCCTTCAGAGTCGGAGGACGGGGGGGACGCAGGGGCGTCGTCGCCGTCGCTCTCCTCGTCGCCGCCAGACTCGCTCTGCGTCTCGCCGCCCGACTCGTCGCCCGACTCGTCGCCCGACTCGTGGCCACCTTGATCCCCATCATCCTCGCTCTCGGCGCCCGCGTTGAGCGCGCGGCCGGTGCCCGGCGGCGCGGCGCGCCGCGCGCGCGGCGCGGCGGCGCCCCAGTCCCCCCCGTCGCCCGCGACGGCCGCCCCCCCGGGGAACAGGCGAATCGTCGACGCCGCCAGCGCGGCGTCCACGGTGGCGGGCGGCGCCTGCAACGATTGCACCATGCGCACGCCCTCGGTGGTCGACGAGCGGGGGACGCCGTCGCCACCGTGCTCCCCCTCGTGCCTCGTAAAGGCCACCTTGTGGTCCGGGATGTCGACGTACACCGCGTCCTTGTCAAAAAGCAGCCTCCCCACGTCGGCCATGGGCGCATAGATGAGGCGGTCGCGGTCGCCGAGCGACCGCCGCGCGCCGCCCGCGCCGGGCGCGGGGCACGGGTCGGGGAGGGCGTCGACCGCGGCGGCCGCGAAGTCACCCACGCCCGCCAGGTGCACGCGGGGGTGCTCGCCCCGTAAAGGGGCGCCCCGGACGTAGCCGTACACGGCCACCGTGCGGTCGGCGGTCGCGGTCGCGGCGTCGACGCCGCCGCCCGCGCGCGTGACGTCCTCCACCCGGTCCGCCACCACGTACCCGTGGGCCGACCGCCAGGCCAGGGGCCGGAATTTAATGACCGATATAAAGCGGGCGAGGTTCAGAATCTCCCGTTTCGAGTAGGTGCCGTGCCGCGCGCCCGAAAAGTAAAAGAGTTTGGCGCCCGCGTACACCTCCCCCCAGAACCGGTGCTTCAACGCTTTCTTGGCCTTTTTGAGCTTTTCCGGGTCTTTGAACGCGTCCAGGTGGGTGAGCACGCCCATGACTTTGGGAAACCCCGCGACCTGGAGCATGTTGAGAAACTCAAACGTCTCCATTTCGAACCCAAACGCGGCGTCGATGACGAGGAGGACAAGGTCCGCGATCTTGGAGGCGTCGATCATGGCGTGCAGGTCGTGCGGGCACTCGAGCAGGGTCAAACGGCGGCGCTTGCCGGCGACCACAGTCACCGGCCCGCGCGGATCCGGCACGCCCTGCCGGGTGTAGTGCTTGATCAACGCTTTGATGATGGTCGTCTTGCCGACGCCGGGCGGGCCGTGCACGAGGACGACGAACGGAGGGGGTTCGGCGTCGGCGTCGGCGTCGACCGCCGGCGCATGCATGCGCCGCTGGTCCTTTTCCGCCGACCGCGCTTTCTGCAGCTTGGCCCGCCCGCGGGACGCGACCGTGAACGCGCGCGGGTTGCGAGCGCGGGCGGCGTCGGGCGCGGGGTCGAGCCGGGGGGCCTTGGGGCCATCTCCCGCCGCCGCCGCATCCTTGCGCCGCGCCTTGCGGGCGATCGCCTTTTGCTTGGACGCCTTGGCCCCCTTTTTGGCCTTTTTCTTGGGCGCCATGCCGCCGGCGGCGCGCCGGCGGCCGCGGAGCGGGGGGCGGGGGGCGGTGTGCGCGGTACCGCTCGCCCGGGGCGCACTCGCGCTGGCCCTGGCGCGCGACTGGGGGAGTGGGCGCGCGGCGGGGAGTGAGGAGGGAGGCGGCGGCGGCGCGCTCGGAATCTGCCACACTCGCGACCGCGGCTCCTGCCCCGCGTCCGCGCCTCGCCCGCCGGCCCGCGCGCGGCATGCGGCCCGGGGACGCCCTGCACGAGCGCAGGTGAGAGAGAAAGGCGGTCTGGCGCGGGCGCCTCCATGCGTGCCGTTGTCGGCAAACGGTCGCCCGGCCGGGGTGCGCCCGCGGCGCCAGCAAGCATGCTTGATGAATACCATGCCACGCGCGGCGCGATGGGGGCGCGTGCGGCGCGGCACCCGCCCACCATCCCCTCTCTTTCTCCTTTCTCCTCTCCCGCAGCAACACGATGCAGTCGATCAACCTGGACTCGCCCGAGGCGCGCCGCCCGTCGGGCGAGCCCGTCGGCGAGGCGCCGGGGGCGTGGGCGGTGCGCGGCCTCGACTGGCGGCACGCCGCGCGTGCCGCGCCGTGGCCCCAGCTCGCCGTCGTGCTGCTCGCCACCGCCATCCCCCTGATCATCATGGAGGCGGTAGGCCACCCCCGCATCCGCCCCTTTGCAGGCGGTGACGCCACACTGTCCTATCCCTACCGCCCCAACTCGGTCCCCGCGTGGGCCGCGGTCGTCGGGCCCCTGCTGGCCTGGGCAGCGACCGCGGTGGCCGTCGAGGGCTGCGTGCGCAAGCGGGTCAACGGGTGCGCGACGCAGGCGGCGGCGGCCGTTTTGTACCACTCGGTCGACGTTGCGTGCGCCATTCTAGTCACGACCCTGGCCACCGAGGCCACCAAGCTCGCCGTCGGCTACCCCCGCCCCTACTTTCTGGCCGCGTGCGCGCCGGCGGACGGGTCGACCGTGCCGGCCGCGGGCGCGGCGTGCTCGCCGACGGGCGTCGTCAAGACGCTCGACAGCGCCCGCGTCTCCTTCCCCTCTGGCCACGCCTCTTCTTCCGCGTGCATCGCCACGTTCACCGCGGCGTACGCGCTGTGGGCGGCGCTGGTCACGCCGGCGCCGCGGCGGGCGGGGGCGTGGGGCGGCGGCTACAAGGCGGCGGCCGCGGCCGACGGCGCGCGCTCCGCCTCCCTCGCCTGGGCCCTGCTCGTCCTCGTCATGCCGTGGGCCATCGCCGCCTCCCGCATCGTGGACAACCGGCACCACCCGGCCGACGTCGTGGCGGGGCTGTTGCTTGGGGGCGTCGTCGCGCTACTCTTCTTCGCGCGCTCCCTGGCCGGCCGCCTGGCGCTGCCCCGGTACGACGCCAAAGCGCGGGCGCCCGTGTTTGAGAGTGGGGGGGGCGAGGGCGCGGGGCTCACCGAGGCGCGCGTGTGAAGAGGGAGGAGACCGGCGCGGCCCGTCCCACTCTCCATGCCCACGCCGCCGCCTCCCGCGCCGCAGCCCCCCTCAAAACCGTCGCCCCGGTCTGAGAAAGAGGCCGCTCTCGCCGCGTGCGCCGACCTGCACGGTGCGGGGCCCGCATCGGCCGCGCGGTGGCGGCGCGGCGAGCGCGGCAGCGCGGACCCGACCTTCCTCCCTCCCCCCTCCACCAGCCACCCTGCTGCGCTGCTTCGAGGCGTGTTCGCGCAACCCGTTCAAACCCTGTTGCCCGGGGGAGAACAAAGGCTTTTGGGACTGCTACCGGCGCGCGCGCGGCGCCGGGCACGCAAACGCGGTCAAGGCCCTCCTCGGCCGCGATGGCGCCCGCGACGGCGGCAGCGACTCTTGACAATGGGCGCGCGGGCGCTGCCGTTCTCCCACTCCCTCCTCGGCTGCTGGCCGACCCCGGCGCGCCCCCCCCGCTCGACCGCGTGCGCGCGCTCGCCGCCGCGCTCGCGCCCGCGCTCGCGCTCTTCCCCGGCGACCCGTACAACCCGTGCTCCGGCCCCTGGTTTGCGGCCCACTCGCGGCTGCTGCGCGACGGGCAGGAGGTCGCGCCGCTCGGCGGCACGACGCTCGCGACCGCGCTCGCGGCGCAGGCCGCGCTCGGCGGGCCGGGGGTGGCGGCGGGGCGGCTTAGGCTGGACCTAGACCCTGCGGCGCGGTCGGGTCAGCCGATCGCCGACCTCAACTCGGGCGCCCCGCTCTACTGCCGCGCGCAGCTCCTGCGCCACCCCTCGGGCCGCCCCCGCCTCGAGCTCACTTACCTCGCCCTATACGCGTACAACGGGACCTACCACCTGGCGGGATTCGGCCCCGGCGTCGGCCACCACGACGGCGACTGGGAGAGGATGACTGTTCGGGTCGACCCGGAATCCGGAGAGGCCGCGGGCGTCTGGTTCAATTCGCACCGCCCCCGGGACGGCGCGTGGACCCGCGCCGCGGCCGCGCCCCGGCTCCCCGGCGGCCGCCTGCTGGCCTACGTGGCGCGGCACGGGCACGGCGTCTACCCCACGCCGGGCGTGCAGCCGCGCGCGTTTGGCGTCGCCAACGACCGCACGGCGGCAGACGGGCCCCTGTGGGCGCCCACCAAGGTCGTGCTGGTGCGGCCGCGGTCGGCGGCGCCGGGCGCGGGCGAGTGGGTTGGCGTGGTGGATTGCCGCGGGTGCGAAGCGGACGACGGCGCGCGCGGCGTCCCCCTCCCGCCCGCCCTCCCTGCCGTCTCCGCCACCCTGGACGCCGACGGCGTGGGCGACTACGCCGGCCAGTGGGGCACGGTCCCCGCGCCGCGGTGCCAGGGGTGGTGGGCGCGGGCCGAGTGCCCCGCGTCGCGCTCGGCCGCGCTGCGCCTCTTTTGCCAGCCCTGGCCCGAGCCCGCGTGATGGGGGGGCGGCGCGTGAAAATTGGGCGGGGTGGCGCATCGACACAACAAACCCCTCTCCTAGCAAAAAACGTACGCCGGCTCCCCCCCCTGGAGCATGCGCGCCGCGCGGTCGCGCCCGACAATCCGCTCGAGCGCGAGCGCGTCGAGCCGGGAGAAGAGGCAGGTGGCGCGCCCGCCGGCGGGCGCGTCGCCCGCCGCGCGCCCGCGCGCGCCGACCCACGACACGGCGTCCCGGAACAGGCCTTCATCGTCGGGGGGGGCGTAGAAGAGGGCGGAGGAGACGCCGCGCACGGCGGCGCGGTGGTAGAAATGGGAGCGCTCTGTCAAGAGGAGGAGGCGCGGGGTCGCGGCGGCCCCGGCCGAGCACGCCGCAAACGCGGTCCGCGCGCGCGCCGCGTCGCGCGGAGCCACGTACTCGCCGCAGTCGGCGGCGTCGACGCCCGTCGCTTTCAGCAGCTTCTTGACGCGCACGTAGTCAAAGTAGGTGGGCACGACGAGCACGAGGCCCGGTGCGGCGGCCTCGCGCACGCGCGGCCACACTACGCCCCTGAAGTGCGCGAACCGGGCGTCGGCCGCGTCCGCGGGCGACGGCGGGTTGGGCAGGCGCTCAAAGGCGAGCTGGACCAGGGGGGGGGCGGCGGCCAGGACTCCCGGCGGCGGCGCGTCGAGCCGCGCGCGGCCGGCGGCCGACGCGGCGCGCGCGGCAAACAGACCCGCCACCGCGGGCGTCGCGCGCGCGGCCGCCACCACCAGCTGCCGCGTCCTGTCGGCCCAGCCGCCCAGGGCGGCCTCGCGCACGCGCATGATGTCGGTGGCGGGCGTGGCGGTCGGGAGCCGGTTGAGCGCGGCGAGGGCCGCCACGACGTGCGCCCAGTTCTGGCGCTCGCACACGTCCGCCCGGTCGACAATGACGAGCTCAACCCCCGCCAGCGCGTCGGCCCCCGCCGGGCCGCCGGCCTCGAGGTGCGTGGCCAGGCCGAGCGGCGACGCGGCGATGACGTCCGCGTCTCCAAACTCGCTGTAGAGGCGCACCGCGCCCTTGGTCACGCGCACGCCGATGCGAAAGTGGTCGTCCGCGTTGCCGGCAAAGAGGGCGGCGTGGTCGGCGGGCTTGGGGTGGCGGCGTTTGCCCGCTCGCCCCTCTTCCTCGCCTTCGCCGTCCGACCCGGGGCCGTACTCCCGGTCGAACCGGGCCTTGCCCTGGATGGAGTCGGCACGAGTCTCGCGCTGGAGCAGGGCGGCGAGGCGGAGGACGGCCGCGTGGGCGAGGGAGCGCAGGGGGGTGACGAGGAGGACCGTGGCCCGCGCGAAGCCTTGGTCCCGCGCCGCCGCCGCCGCGGCCGCGCCGCCGTCCGCGGCCTTGATCCGGTCGTTGTTTTTGCGCACCCGGTCGGCGGCGGCCGCGACGTGGGCGGCGGCGTGGAGGAGGAGCGCGTCGCCGTCGGCGTCGGCGCCCCCCCGGGGCGACGCGGGGTGCGTGGGAGGGGTGCGCGCGGTGTACAGGACGTCCTTGTACGTGCGCAGCATGGTGAAGAGGGACGCGGCCGAGTCGGTGGCGAGCTCGGGCAGGAAAGTGGGGGTGGGGTCGCGGCGCCCGCTTCCGCCCACGCCTCCGTCGCGCTCGCGGAGCTCGCTCCAGTGCGTCACCACGCGCGGGCGCACACCCGCGCTCAGCAGAGTGGCCGGCGGCGGGCCGGGCGCTTCCCCGGAGACCAGCCAGCGCGCCCCCGCGCCCCACGCGCGCGGGAGCGGCGGGCCGTCCAGCGGCGCCAGCCGTTTGTTGGCCGCGTCCAGGTCGGCCACGATGGATGCTGTCAGCGGCGTGTCCAGGAAGGCGTCGGACGGGTCGGGGGCGGCCGTGGCTGTGGCCGAAGCGTCGGCGGTCGCCGCCCCCCCCCTCGCCCGGCGCTTGGCGGGCGGCGCCGGCCGGCTAGCCGGCTCCAACGCGCTCGCAGACGCCCGCTTGGCGTCGGCGGGCGCGACGGGCGCGGCGGTGGACGCGCCGCGCCGGCCGCCGCCAATGCCGGCCCCTCCGCTCTCCCGCGCCCGCTTGCGGGCCTGCTTCTTGATGGTCCGCATGAGCGACGCAAACGCGGCGCCGCCTTCCGCGGGCGGCCCGTCGTCGCCCGACGGCCCCGGCGACGGCGACCGCGGGCGGCCTGCAACCGGTGGCGGCGGCAGCGCCGACGGGCGCCCGCCCAGGGCGGCAGCCAAGCGGCCGGGGGGCGGCATAGGGGGTGGGGAGGGGGAGGCGTGTGTGTGGTTTGATTGCACGCGCCGCGCTCTCCCCCTCTAAAACTCCCCTTTGAGCACCAGCGTCGGCGTGCGCGCCGCCCGCGCCACCTCCCGCGTCACGCTGCCGTGCGCCCAGGCGGCCAGGCGGGCCTTGGGGTGCTCGGCCAGGATGACGAGCGCGGCGCCGAGCGACGCCGCGGCCGCGGCGACCGCCGCGGCCCGGCCGGACGCGTTGGCCGTCGCCACGACGGCGTGCAGGTCGTAGGGCACACCCGCGGCCGCCAGCATGCCCCCAAACCGGCGCTCCACCATGGCGGCGGCGGCCGCGGCTTCTCCGTCCTCGTCCGCTTCGGCGCCCGGAGGGGAATAGAGCCCCGGCTCGACGCCGTGCAACGTGCCCGCGTGGGGCACGCAGTGGAGCAGGTGCAGGAAGTCGCCGGCGCGGGCGACGTGGGCGAGGGCCCAGCGCACGGCGCGCGACGAGTCCTGGAGAGAATGGAAGGGGGGGCGGGGCGTCGAGGGCGCAGTCGCGGGCCGCCGCCGGCACCTGTCCCTCCCTCTGTGCCCCTCTGGCGCACGTCGGTGTCGTCCACGGGCAGCACCAGGTGGCGCGCGGGCGCCGCGGCGGGGCTCGGGGCGGGCGGCGCCGCCATCGCCATCGGAAGTGAGGCCGGCTTTTTGCACGCCGCGCATCCCGCCGCCTTCCAAATCAGACCCACTCCACCGTCACCATCACCTGGGCTCCGTCCCGGGCTCGCCACCCGGCCCGTCCCCCCCTTCCGCGGGCTTGATGCCCGCGTCGCCGTCCTTGTCCGGTGACGTGAGCGCGGTCACGCCCATAAACCCCGTCGCCACGTCGCTGCGCCCCCCGGTCGCCGTGTACGGCGCCTTGGCGCTCGTCCCATCAAACGCGGTGAGCAGCATGCCGCGCAGAGCGTACCAGGAGGCCGCGTCGGCTGCGGGGTCGTAGCCCACGCGCGCGTCGCCGGAGCGGACAGGGAGGTCCGCCTGCCCGAAGCCGGTGCCCGCGGTCGAGTACTCGGTCCAGGTGTAGACCGCTTTCGCGGCGGCCAGCTCCGCGCGCAGGGCGTCGACGTCTTTCGCGCGGACCGCTTTGTCCAATCCGCCCGTGAAGAGCCCCAGCTTGACCCCCGGCGCCGGCGCCATGGGCGCGGTCGCCGACCCCATGGTCAGCGGCGCCGGGTGAAACGCGGCGACGGCGAGCACGCCGTCGGCCTCGGAGGAGAAGCGGAACAACTGCAGCGCGGCGGCGCCGCCGAACCCCCACCCGACCACGGCCACCCGGGACTGGTCGATCATGGGCAGGTTGCGCACCGCGTTGAGCGCGTTGATGACGCGCCCCTTCAACAGGCCTTCATTGGTCACGTAGGCCTTCAACAGAGCTGACCGAGACGCGATCGGCAGCCCGGGCCCTTGCTCGACCCCGTTGCCGTACAGGTCGGCGACGAAGCCGACGTAGCCGTTGGCGGCGAGCATGGACGCGCGCCAGCGCTCGTAGTTGCCGATGCCGTCGGCGTCGGGCACGATGATGACGACGGGCCTTTTTTCCAGCGTCGCGTTACCGTACGCCATAAACCCCGTCAAATTCACGTTCCCGTCCCCGTATTTGACCAATGAATGCTTGATCGACGCCCCGGGCCACGAAGGCGGCAGCACGGCATCTTTCGCGCCGCCCGGTTTGACCGCCTTGCCGCGCGCCGACCCCTTGGCCTGGCCGTCGGCCGTCTCGTCGTCGTCCGGCGCGGTGGGCGCCGCCTTGGGCGGCGGCTTGACCGGCTTCTGGTTGGCCAAGGGCTGGTCGGGCGCGGGCGCCGACGGGTCGAGCGCGGCGGCGAGCGCAGTCGCGTTGCCCTTTTTTTGGGCGGCGGCCGCGGCTGCCGGGCCACCCCGATCGGCCGCGGCCGCGACGGGGGCAGTGGGGCGCGCGGCGGCGGCGCCAACGGGCCCCTGGGCGACCGCGACCGCGAGCGCCGCGGCGACCGCGGCCGCCAGCAGCAGGCGGCGACCGCTGTGGCGTGCCTAAGGGAAGGTGTGGTGTCGAGGCATTGGTAAATTGCCATCGGGCGGGCCCCTGGCGTCGCCGCGGGGCTCTGGCCAGCAATGGCAGCCCCGCGAGCGCGCGCGAGCGCGCGCTGCGCGCGCGTGGGGGGAGGGGGGCGCTCCGCTGGCCCGACCGCCGACCGTCGCGGTCGCGGGGCGCCCAATGCGGGTCCACCAGGGTGCGGGCGAGCCCCGCGCGCCCCGGCGTGGGGCGCGCGGGAGGCGCGCCGAGTGCGACGCCGCCCATGCCGGCCCGCCGGGGGCGGGCGGTCACGAGGGGGAGCATCCATACAACGCGCACGCACCATGGACGCGGGGCGCGGGGTCGTCGCGCGGACGAGGAGAGTGGAAAGGCCCGAGCTGCCGCTCCTCCCCCCCGCTCTCTCGCGCCACCCGAATCGCGCGGCCTCAAGCGCTCCCCGCCCCCGGGCAATCCGGCCGCCCCGCGCCGCGCCCCATGCGCTCTCTCCTGATCGCGCTGGTGCTAGTGGCGCTCGCCCCCGCGCGCGCCAACGACGGCCCGCCCCTCGCCGTGTCCGCCGCGCCCGCGCCCGGCGGCGCCCTGCTCGTCTCCGCGCGCGCAGGGGCCGGCGAGCTGGGGCCGGGAGCCGTGCGCTTTGCGCTGGCGGGCGCGGGGTCGAGCAACGCGACCACGAGCGGCGCTGTCCACTTGGGCATCGCCCAGGCGGTCCTCCCCACCCCGCCCTGCGAAGTGGCCGCCCTCATCATCGCCACGTACGAACCGGCGGCGGGCGGGACGGGCGCGAGCGGCAGCGTGGCCGCGCCGGCGTGTTGAGCGAGAGAGAGAGGTTGGCGGCGCCGCGCGGGTGGGCGCGCCCAGGCGGCGTGTGTAGCAATCAAACCCATCAGCAAGTGGTCGAGATGGGGTGGCGCCTGCACCGCCGCCGGCGCTCTCGTCGCCGCGGCTAGCGCAGCGGCCGTCGCCCGCGTGCCGCCCACAATCGCGCCCCCGGCGACCCCGCCCGCCGTCGCCGGCCGCCCGTGGTCGCCGCTTGTGCCACCTCGCGACAACTCCGCCCCCGATGGCCGACCCCGCCCCCCGCGCCGCCGCGCTCGCCGCCCGCGCCGGGTCCCGCGCCGCGCAAGCGGCGCCCGGCGCGACGCGCGTTGCGATTCTGGAGGCGCTGGCGGCGTCGCTGGAGGAGAATGCGGACGCGATTCTCGCGGCGAATGCGGCCGACGTCGCCGCGGCCGACGCCGTGGGCGTCGACGGCGCCCTCCGCCAGCGCTTGGGTATGAGTCGCGCCAAGCTCACCACCCTGGCTGCCGGCGTGCGGTCGGTGGCGGCCCAGCCCGAGCCGCTCGGTGCGGTCCTCGCGCGCACGAGGCTCGCAGACGGCCTCGTCCTCGAGAAAACGTCTGCCGCGATCGGCGTCCTCCTCGTCATCTTTGAGTCGCGGCCGGACGCGCTCATCCAGATCGCGTCGCTCGCCGTGCGGTCGGGCAACGGGTTGTTGCTCAAGGGGGGCAAGGAGGCGGCCCAGAGCAACGCCATTCTGCACAGGCTCGTGTGCGACGCGATAGAGGCCGTCGCTCCTCACATCGGGCGCGGGCTGGTCGCTTTGGTCACGAGCCGGGAGGCGGTGGGCGAATTACTGGCCCTCGACGATGTCATCGACCTGTGCATCCCCCGCGGCGGGGCTGCATTGGTCGCCCACGTGTCGGCCAACACTAAAATCCCAGTGCTGGGGCACGCGGACGGCGTCTGCCACATGTACATTGACGAAGCCGCCGACCCCGCGATGGCGTCTTCCCTCGTCGTCGACGCCAAGGTCGACTACCCCGCCGCCTGCAACGCGGTGGAAACGGTGCTCGTGCACGACAAATTCCCCGGGCGGGACAGCCTCTTGGCCGCGCTGCGCGGCGCGGGCGTGACGCTCCACGGCGGCCCGCGCGCGGTCGCGCAGCTCGGCCTCCCGCCCGCGCCCGCGCCCAAGCACGAGTACGGCACGCTGGACGTCACGATCGAGTGCGTTGACTCGCTCGGCGCCGCCATCGACCACATCCACGCGCACGGGTCGGGGCACACGGAGTGCGTCGTCACGGCCGACGCTCACACCGCGGCCGCCTTCCTCGACCGCGTCGACGCCGCCTGCGTCTTCCACAACGCGTCCACCCGATTCGCGGACGGGTACCGGTTCGGGCTCGGCGCGGAGGTGGGGATCAGCACCGCGCGCATCCACGCGCGGGGCCCCGTCGGCGTCGAGGGGCTGCTGACGACCAAGTGGCGCCTGCGGGGCGGGGGGCACGTGGTGGCGAAAGACACTGGCGTGGAGTACGTGCACGAGCGGCTGCCGGTCGATTGACAGAGAGGGGAGAGAGACGGAGAAGAGGGGGGCGGGCGGCGGCTGTGTTGCGCGCGAGACTGCGACCGTCGCCCTCTCCACCCCACGCCTCTACCCCCGTGTGTTGTCGTGGCCGAGCAGAGCTCGCGCGGGCGGTTTGCACGCCACACGCGCGCGAAACAGAAAGACCCCCAAGTGCGGCGGCAGGGTCGGCGCCCCCACCCGTCCCTCTCAATAGAAGAAGCCCAGCACTTTCCCCCCGACCTTCTTGCGGCGCGCCTCCTCGTGGTCCATGATGCCGGCAGAGGTCGTGAGCACGATCACGCCAAACAGGCGCGAGGGCAGCAGCCGGGCGACCCAGTCCTCGATCGCGTGGTGGGAGACGTCGTAGCGCGGCGAGATGACGCCGCACTTGTTGAGGCTAAGGGAATGGAAGGGTGGAGGGGTGGGCGGGCGGTCCGGCGCGCGCGGCCGTCCTCCCTCCCTTCCCCCTCTTCTCTTCTCCCTCACCGGCCGTTGAGCTCGACCACGATCTTGCCGGACCGGTGGTCGTCCACGTACTCGAACTCGTTGATGTAGCCTGAGGGAGAGAAGGGACAGGAGGGGATGGGTGGGCGCGGGGGAGGGGGGGGCGCGATCGCGGCCGTGGGCGCGCCGGACGCCGCAGCCGCCGGCCAGCACGAGCGCCGGCATTGGCGTGGGCGTTCGCGGGCGGCGAGCGCGGGGATCGGGGGGCGCGGAGGCTGGCACGCCGACGGCGCGGGCGCGGGCGGCGGCCGCGCCGCCCGGCGCGTTCTCAGCCCGAATGACGCCCCGATCCCGGCCCCAGACGCGGCCCGGCATCCGCGCTTCGGCCGGCGCCGGGCGAGAGGGTGGCAGGAGGCCGCCCCGCCGCCGGCGCCGCCGCCGTGCCGGCCCGGCGGCCGGCGCCGCGCGGGCGCCCCGGGGCCGCCATCGGGCACCGGGCCGCCGTGAGCGATGCATGCAGCACTTGCGCCTCAGGGCGCGAGCACCACGCGCGCCGACGAGCGCCCTGGCGGCCGCCCGTGGGGCGGCCGCCAAATCGCGGCGCGGCCGCCTGCGCCACGCCCCCGCCGCCCGCCCACCCCATCTCTCCCACCCACCTTTCTTCATCATGACTTGCAGGAACTTGATGACGACCTTGGACGAGGGGCGGACGAGCACCTGGCGCTTGCCGCGCTTCTCCGCGTTGGTCAGGTTGCGCAGGGCGTCGTTGAGGACGCTGATGCGGACCATGGTGTGAAGGAGGGGGGGGCGGCGGGTGTGAGGGGCGTCGGCGGCGCCGGCGCGGTGCGGGAAAGAGTGCGATGCGGCTGGCGCCAACGCCCACGGCACTCTCTCGCGGCGCGCTCCGCGGTCGCCGCCCTCGCGGCCGCCCTCTCGCGCCGCCATGACGGAAGTCGCGCGCCGCGGGTACCCGGGGATGAAGGTGCGGTCGCTGATTTGGGGCCGGGCGCCCGCGCGGCCGCGCGGATGCTGGCCGCCGCGCGCCGCGGCGGCCAGCCGCCGCCGCGACCCCGTCGCGCGGGCCAAGCCGGCGTCCCGCGCGGGCTTGGGGTGTGTGAGCGGCGGGCGAGGGCGCGCGGCGGCCGCGCCGGTGCTGCCCTGCGAGCCGCGCGCCGCCGCCCCTCCTCCCGCCTCCCACCCGTTCCTCCCCTCTCCACCAGTCGGTCAAGGACATGCCCGTCGTGCAGGACGGCCCGCCCCCCGGCGGCTTCCCCTCGGTCCGCTACGCGCGCCGCATCCCGTCGACCGGCCCCGCGGGCGTCACCCTGTTCGCCGTGGGTGCCGCCGTCATGGCCTTCGGCTTCTACCGCGTGGGGCAGGGGAACAAAGCGAGGCGGGAGCTGCGCCGGGAGAAATCAGGGCGGCGCGCGGCGCTCTACCCCGCGCTGCAGGCGGAAGAGGACCGGCGCTGGGTGGCGAGCAAAGCTCTCGCCGCCGACAACGAGGCCCGCGTCATGGCCGGTGTGCCGGGGTGGGTCGCGGGGGAAGGAGTCTACTCGGACGGCGCGCGGTGGGTGCCGCCTGCGACCCGGTTCGGCTCGTGGGCCAAGTGAGAGGAGAGGGAGGACGGGCTGTGACATCACTGCGCTTAAAAAAAGGGGCGAGAGAGCGGGCGGGAGGCAAGCCGGCGGGTGCTCGGCGCGCCACCCCACTCCTCTCCTCCCCGCGCATGGCCGCGCACCTCATCGCGTCCGCCGCCCGCCGCGCCCTCCTTCCCCGCCGCCTGGCCCACCGAGCGATTGCTACCCGGGCATCGATGGCGGGCACGAACCGAATCGTGTTTCTCGGCGGCGGCAACAGCGCAGGCTACTTCGCGTCCCAGCTGGCGGCCGATGGCGCGCTGGAGCCCGGGTCGGTGACCATCGTGACGGACGAGCAGGTGTGTGGGAGGAGGCGGGGAGAGCGGCGCGCGCTCGCGGCGCCCGATTGCGGGCCGTCCGCGCGTGGCGCGCCGCCCCGGCCGCGCCCGCCGGCATCGCACGGCGCCAGGCGATCGATGTGGAGCAACATGCGTGTGGGTTTTGGTTCAACCGCCGCCCCACGCCCTTCGCAGACCGTGTCCTACGAGCGGCCCGCGCTCTCCAAGGCCTACCTCGCCCCGACCAACCCCGCCCGCCTGCCCGGCTTTCACGCGTGCGTCGGCGGCGGCGGCGAGCGGCAGACGGGGGACTGGTATGAGGGGAAAGGGGTGGAGTACCGGCTGGGCGCGCGCGCGACGGCGGTCGACGCGGCGGCAAAGACTGTCACCCTCGCCTCTGGCGACACGCTCCTGTACGACACCCTGGTCGTCGCCACCGGCGCGCGCCCGCTCAACCTGGCGTCCGATTTTAAGGTGCCCGGGGCGGACGCGGCCGGAATCCTGTACCTCCGCTCCGTCGCCGACGCCGACGCTCTCCACGCCGCGCTCGCCGCCGCCGCCGCCTCCAAATCTCCCGTCGTCATCGTGGGCGGCGGCTACATCGGGCTGGAAGTGGCGGCCGCGGCGGTGGGGTGGGGGTTGACCCCGACGCTCGTGTTTCCCGAAGACCGCGTCCTCGCCCGCCAGCTCACGCCCGCGGCCGCGGCTTTCTACGAGGAGTACTACGTCGCCAAAGGGTGCACCCTGGTCAAGGGCGCGACCGCGGTCGGGTTCGAGGCGGGGAGCGACGGCCGCGTCGCGGCGGTGACCCTCTCCGACGGGCGGTCGCTGCCCGCGCCCCTCGTCGTCGTCGGCGCCGGCGCCAGGCCCAACACCGACCTGCTGCATGGCCAAGTCGACCTCGTGGACGGGCCGCCGGGCGGGGTCAAGGTGGACGCCTCGCTGCGCTCGTCCGACCCGTCCATCCTCGCGGTCGGCGACATCGCCGCCTTTCCCGGCCCGGGCGGCGCCCTGGAGCGGCACGAGCACGTGCAAAACGCGCGGGAGTCCGCGCGGCACGCGGCGCGGGTGGTGGCGGGGACGGACAAGGGCGCGGGCTACACCTACCTCCCATACTTCTACTCGCGCGTCTTCGCCGACGCCCTCGCCTGGGTCATGTACGGCCGCCAGGAGGGTACGGCTGTGGATTGGGGCGTCCGGGACGGGAAAGCGGCGGCTTCCGGGGGGGGGAAAGCCGTTTTCGGGACTTATTGGGTCGACGCCGACAACCGCGTCGTCGGCGCGTTCCTCGAGGGCGGCTCGCCGGACGATGTCGCCGCCGTCAAGGCTGTGGCGGTCGCGGCGCCGACCGCGCCGGCCGACCTCGCGGGGCAGGGGCTGGCGTTTGCGCGCGGGGTCGCGGCCAAGCTCTGAAGAAAAGGGGGTTGAGGGGGCGTGTGTGATCGACGGAGCAACCCGGCACATCGCCACAGCCGTCGTCATGCTCTCGCACATCCCGCGCGCGGTCGTCTCCATCGCGGCGCCCGGCGACGGTGCGGGGAGGCTGGCGGGTGGCGCGCCGGCGCGCGCGCCGCGGCGGGGAGGCCAACCGCCCCGTTTCCCAGACGCTGGCCCGCCGCCGCTGGACGTGGTCGAGCGCGTGTCCACCAGCCAGCCGACCGCGAGCCGCCGGGTCACGCCCTTGGCGCGCCCCGAGGTGCGGCGCGTCGCCGCCGCCGTGCCCGACCGTTTCCTGATCCCGCCCCGCGCCGCCGCCATCTTCGCCCCCAACGAAGCCACCATGCGCCACGTCCTGGCCGACGCGCGCCTGGTGGCCCTGCTGGAGGACGGCGCGGTCGCCGACGCGGCGGCACGCGTCGCGGCGCGCCCCGAGGCGCTGCCCGCCGAGGCGGCGGCAAATCCCGACTTGCGGGAGCTTTACGCGCGGCTGGCCGCGCTGGCGGCGCGCTGGTGCGAGGAAGAGGCGGCAAGGGGGTGAAAAAAGGGACAACCTCCCCGCACGCAGTTGCAGTCTCGCCCCGCCCCGCTCACCCGCCGCCACCCTTCTCCACCACCGCCGGCAGCAGCAGCAACGCGGTCCCCGACGCCACGCCCGCGCTCTCCAGCGTCCCGCCCCGCGGCAGCCGCGCGCCGCCGGGGCCCGCGGGCGCAAGCTCAAAGTCGCCCCCGCCGCCCCACGCGGCCGCCGCCCACATGCGCACGTCGGTGAGAGGGATGTCGGGGGGGAAGCGGCGGGAGAATGCGGCGCCGTCGGGGGCGCGCACGCGCAGCGCGACGGAAGGGGCGTCCGAAGCGGGCTCGGCCGGCAGCGGGCGCGCGGCCGAAGGCCGTGGCGCGGGCGCGGGCGCGGGCGCGGCCGCCGCCGCTGCTGCCGCCGCTTTGCGCGCTTCCCCTGCGGCGCGCACGCGCGCCGCCGCCGCCGCGGCCGCCGCCGCCTCGCGCGCCAGCCGCGCCGCCGTCTCCGCGCTCTCCTCGAGCTCCACCTCCAGGTCGGTCTCGATGACGGTCACGGCGTCGGCGGGGGTGAGCGCTTTGACGCGCAGGGCGTGGAGCGCGCCGTCGGGCGTCGCGACGGCGACCGCGTCGCCGACCGTGAGCGCGCAGAGCCCGCCCAGCGCCACTTCCAGCACCTCTTTCACTTGCTCACCCGCTGCAGCGTGAAACCCGGCTTTGACAGGTTGCAGCACGGCGGACGCGCCTTTCGGCGCGCGGCTGTAGCGCGCGCGCGCGCGCGCGCGCGGCGGCACGCCCCCGCCCCACCCCGGCCACAGCCGGGCCGCGACGTGGGGGGGGACGGCGACCGTGCCGGGAGGGGCGTTGTAGTCCAGGACGCCGGCGTGCGTCATCGGTGGAAAGGAGGGGGCGTCGGGGTCGGTGGAAGGCTCGACGCTTGCCTCTCCGTCGACCGCTTCCACCCGAAAAATGGGCGCCCCGTGCCGCCTGGCCCCCGCGTCCAGCAAGGCGGCGCCCGCGGCGGCGGGGAGGGACAGTTTGTCGACCGCGCGGCGGATACCCTTGCCGGCAGCCACCGCCGGGTCGAGCGCCGTTGCCTTGAGCACGGCGTCGTACATGACGCCGTCGTTGGCCTCGAGCTCGGCTTCGCGGGCGAGGTGGGCCTGGAGAGGGGAGGGAGGCGTCGGTTTCCGGGTTCGGGCAACCATCGCGTCCCTTGACAGCAACGCACCCTCTTTCCCACCTGCTCCGCGGCCGCCGCGTCGGCCAGCCGCTTCGCCCGCGCCGCTTCTTCGATCGCCTCGCGCCGGGCGGCGGCCGCCGCTGCGTCCGCCGCGTCGCGCGCCGCGCGGTCGGCTGTGCGCGCGGCGCGGTCGGCCTGCTCCCGCTTCAGGCGGGCGGCAGCCGACGCGAGGTCAGACGAAAACATGAGGGAGGAGAGGGAGTAGGAGGGCGCCCCCGCCCGGCTGGGCCGAGCGAAGAGTGCGGCGACGCGCGCGCCTCGCCACTCTTTGCCGCCCCGCGCCCCTTCCACCGCCCCGCATCGGGCGCCCGCCCGGCACGCGACCGCCGCGCGCCGACTAGGGGGCCGCCCGCCGCGGGCGCCCGCGGCCGCCGTGCGCGCCGCCCCACATTTGCGGCCCGCCGTCGTCGCCTGAGCCGGAAATCCCAATCTTGGCGTCATGCAGGGCGGTCGCGACGTCGTGGATGCGCCGGACACGCCGACGGTGGCCGAGGTGGGGAATTTGTTTTTTCGCTCGCCGGGCCGTGGTCGCCCACGCCGCCGCCGCCGTGATCCGTCACACACGACGACGCACACCTTCACACACACACCACCACCACCTTTAGCCGGCCTCCACCGACCCCGCCCCCCCGTCCCCCTTTGCCGCCGCGCTCTCCCGACTCGGCCTCGACGACCCCCCTCCCTTGCGCCCTTCCTCCGACTACTCCCCCCCGCCGGGCCTGGACCTGACCGGCGCGGCGATCCAGGCGGGCGACGGGTCGGTGCGCCCCGAGCGGCACGCTGTGCGCGGCGCGCCGAGCATCCTCCTGCCCCACCAGCAGGCGGGCCACGTGTCACACATCGCGATCGACATCGGTGGCTCGCTCATCAAGCTCGTCTACTTTGCGGGCGGGGAAGGGGGGAGGCCGTCGAGCTCTGGGGGCGGGCTCGGAGTCGCAGGCGGCTCGGGCGCGACCACCCCCGCCCCGTCCCCGCCGCGCCGCGTGCCCGGCCGCGGGGGCAAGCTCCACTTTGTCAAATTCGAGACGGCCAAGATGGACGACTGCCTGGCCTTCATCGAGTCGCGCGGCCTGCACAAACCTGCGCCCTCGCCCCCCGGCGCGCCCGCCGCGCTCCCGGGCGACCGCCCCCGCTTCGTCGCCACCGGTGGCGGCGCGTATCGCTTCGCTGACCTGTTCGAGGCGCGGCTGGGGGTCGTGCTCGAGAAGGAGGACGAGATGGAGTGCCTGGTGGCCGGCGCGGATTTCCTGCTGCGCGCCATCCGCGCGGAAGCGTTTGCCTACATCGACGGCGCGATCAAGTATTCCGGTGGGGAGGGAGGTGGGGGGCTGGGGGCTGTCGTGGGAACGCGGGCGCCCGCCCTCACCCCCACCCTCTCCCCTCCTCAGACCCCGCCCCCGCCGACCTGCACCCCTACCTCCTCGTCAATATCGGATCCGGCGTCTCCATGCTGCGCGTCGACGGCGGCGGCACCTTTGCCCGCGTGTCGGGGTCGTCGCTCGGCGGCGGCACGTTTTGGGGGCTCTGCCGCCTCCTCACCGGCGCCCGCTCGTTTGACGACATGCTGGATCTTTGTTCCAGGGGCGACAACACGAAGCTGGACATGCTGGTTGGAGACATTTACGGGGACAGGGACTATAGCGCCATTGGTTTGGCGGCAACCACCATCGCCTCCTCCTTTGGCCGCGCCGCCGCGTCCGACGCCACCCTGGCCGACTACGACCCCGCCGACGTGGCCATGGCGCTGTGCCGCATGGTGAGCTACAACATTGGGCACCTCGCGTATCTCAACGCCAAACGGTACGGCCTCTCCCGCGTCTTTTTCGGCGGCTTCTTCATCCGGGGCCACCCCTACACGATGGAAACAATCTCGTACGCCATCCGCTTCTGGTCGGGGGGCGAGATGGAGGCCCACTTTTTGCGGCACGAGGGTTTCCTCGGCGCGGTCGGCGCGTTCCTCAAGGTGCACCCCATGGCGGTGCCCACGGAGGCGCTGCCGGGTGTGGGTCACGCCCCTGGCGGTGCCGCCCGGGAGCGCAAGGTGCGGGCGAGGTTCGTCGAGCGCTTTTCGGGGCCGGGGGGGGCCGGCGGCGCGCCGCTCGCCGGCGACGCCGCCGGCCTGCTCCCGCCCTGGGCTGACGGCGCTGGCGCGATGGCCGGCATCGAGGCGGCCGCGCCGTCGCCCGCGACCACCGCCCGCGCCGGCCCCTCTGGCCTCCCCCCTCTGTCCCCGCGCCTCTCCGCCCCGCCCGACCTCGGCCTCCACGTCGGCGTCCTCCACTACTCGCCGGGAGTGGAGCCGTTTCCCTTGTTGGCCGACCCGGCGCAGTACACGCCCGACACGCTCGACGCGCGCGGCGACCCCGCGGAACTGGGGTACTGGCTCTCCGTCCTCGCGGCCCAGGTGCCCCAAGTCGTGGCCAAAGCGGTGGCGTCGGAAGGGGGCGGGGAGGACGCTGTGAGGAGGGGCGAGGCGTTGAGGGCCGCGCTGGCCGGCCACCTCGCCACGCTGCAAGCCAACCCCGCCGCGTACGGCACCCTGGCCCTCTCCGACGTTTTTGAGTTGAGGGAGGAATGCTTGCGCGAGTGCGGCTTCGCGGATGTGTACGCCCTTGACAAGGCGCGCGAGAACGACGCGGCCCTCGCCGCGCTGCCCGCGGTCCTCGCGCGGCTCGACGCTCTGGCCCCGCTCCCGCGCCTCGAGGCTGCTGTCGCCGGCGTGCTCGCCGCCAACATCTTCGACTGGGGCGCGGCCGCCTGCGTGGAAGCGATGGCGGGCGGGAGCCTGCTGGAAGTGCACGCCGCGGCGTGCGCGCGCGCGGCCGCGCGCCCGTGGCGCGTCGACACCTTTGACGCCCTCGCCACCCGCTGGGCTTCCGCCCTATCATCCGGCCTCCCCCCATTCCGCCGGACCATCATGTTCGTCGACAACGCTGGCGCGGACGCGGTGCTCGGCGTGCTGCCGCTCGCGCGCGAGCTCCTGCGCGCGGGCGGCGACGTCGTCCTGGCGGCCAACTCCCTGCCCGCCATCAACGACGTGACGGAAGGGGAGCTCAGGGAGCTGGTGGCGGCCGCGGGGCGCCTGTGCCCGCTGCTCGGCGCGGCGGCTGCGGCGGGCGCGGCGGCCGAGGCCGCCGCCGGCGGCCGCGTGCCGCCGCCGGCGGGCATGCGCGCGCGCGTGCAGTCCGCGGGCAGACTCGCCGACCTGGGGCAAATGGGAGGGGAGGGGAGCGGCGGCTGCTCGCCCCAGGCGTCTGCCGCGGCCGCCGCCGCCGCGGCCGCCGCCGCGTCCGCCGCCGCCGCGGCCTCCGCCACCCTGACCGGCCACATCGCCACCCCCCGCCACCCCCGCCTCTTTGTCGCCGGCAACGGCCAGGGCTCCCCCTGCCTCGACTTGAGGCGGGTCCCCGACGCGGTCGCCGACGCTTGCGTGGGGGCCGACCTGGTGGTCGTGGAAGGCATGGGGCGGGCGCTGCACACGAACTATCGGGCGCGGTTCAGAGTGGCGTCGCTGAAACTGGCAATGGTGAAAAACGAAAGGCTGGCCTTGCGCCTCCTCGGCCCGGACGCCCGCATCATGGACTGCGTGTGCCTGTTTGAGGAGGGCGTGGGCGGCAACGGCAATGGTGGCGGCAATGGCGGCGGGCTGGCGTGAAACACGCGGGGCCGGGTTAGGTGTCGCCGTTTTTTTTCTTGTCGTCTCTCTCTCTCCCTACCCTCGCTTGCGCCGCTTGCCGCCCTTGCCGGCTCTCGCCGCCTTGATGCGGGCTGCCAGGGCGGCGCCAAGGGCGGCTCCCAGGGCCCCACCCGCCAGGACTTGGGGGATGGAGTGGTAGCCGAGGTGCACCCGCGCCACGCACACCGCCCCCGCGCCAAGCGCCAGTACGACGGTTTCTGCGGTGCCGCGAAGGGTGCGGGGCGCGAGCACGGCGTAGGCGGCGGCGGCAAAGAGGACAGACTAGAGGAAAACAGGGGAGGGTCGGGCGATCGTCCCAACCTCCGGCTCGTCCTCACACCACCTCTCTCCTCTCTCGTTCCCACCTGCGCATGACTGGACGGCATGCCCGCCTTGCCGCACGTGGCCAGGGCGGCGCAGCGGGCGGCGGGGCGCGGCTGGGCGATGAGTTTTTTCAAGGCGAGCGACAGCGCCTCGTTGGCCACGCCGCCGGCGAGCACGGCGCCGGCTTCGGGGTGCCGGGTCGCGTACACGATCTAGGGGGGGAGGGAGGGGGGAGGGAGGAGGGGAGGGGCGTGTCGCCGTGCGCGCCGACCCCACCACACTTGGACCCGCCTCCATCCCCCCACCCCGCTCTCACCGCCGCCAGGCACAGCACCAGCGCGTATGGCGCCATGGAGGCGAGCGCCAGGACGCGCGCGACGGGGTCGGCGGGGTCGAACCGCGCGCAGTCGACGCAGGCGATGACGAGGCCGGCGGGCGTCGTGGCGCCGTCGTCAAAAAGCATGATTGCAGAGGGAGAGGGGGAGAACGGCGGCCGGGAGGCCGCGGGAGAGGTGTGCCGAGCGGCGCGGCACGTCCTCCCCATTCTCTCGCCGCATCGCGCCCGCGCCCGGGCCTCGGGCGACGCGCGTCGCCCCCGCCCCTCCGCGTCCACCGGGCGCGCCGCCAGCGCGGCGCGCGGCGGCGCGCGCCTTTCTGTACGCGCGACGACGCGGGCGCCGCCGGCCTCGGGGCAGCGCGCCGCGCCATGAGCGGTGAGAGGGTGTCGTGTGGTGCCGTGTGGGCGGTAAAATGGCGGCAACCCCTCCCCCCCGCGTCCCCCGCTCACGTCACCCCCCATCCCTGCAGCGCCGCCCAAGCCCTGGGACCGCCCCGGCGCGTCCACCACCTCCATCCTGACCGCCCCCCCGGGAGCCGCCGGCCCCGCGCCGTGGGAGGCGCCGACCCAGGCTACCGTGCTGCCGCCGTCGACCGCCGCGGCGGCGGCCGCGGGCGGCGCGCCCCTCGACGCGCCTGCCAACTACGGCACCGCCATTCCCGGCGCCACGACCGCGGTGGGCGGCTATCTGGGGCGGCCGGGGGCGGTGGGGTCGTACGGAGTCGCGACCCCTTACGGTTCTTCTTACGGCGCCTCCACCTCGTACGCGTCCCCCTACGCGTCCACCTCCATGTATGGAAGCACCATGGGCGGCTACGGGGGCGGCTACGGGGGCGTGGGGTCGACTTATGGAGGCGTCGGTGGCTACGGCGGCGGCTACGGCGGCGTCGGCTCCTCGTACGGCGCCATGTCCCCCTACGGCGGCATGGGCGGCGGCTACAGCGGCATGGGCGGGTACGGCATGTCGTCGTATGGCGGCATGGGGTCCTACGGCGGCATGGGCGGCGGCTACGGCGGGATGCTCGGCGGCGTCCAACAGCCCCCGCTCAACCCCGACGGCACCCCCGCCCTCCTGCGCCCCCCCGGCATGGTCGACGGCGTCCTGCACTCGGTCGGGGGCGCGGTCAACTTCTTCGGGCGGCTTTCCTTTCTGATCGGCGAAAACGCGCACGCCGCCCACTTTCTCGTGGGCGCCCTGCTCGGCCTCATGGACCGCGCGGGGGCGCTGTACGGGGAGTTGGCGCGGTTTTTGTTGCGGCTGCTGGGCGTGCGGCGGGCGAAGAGGGCTGCGGCGAGTGCTGCGGGCGCCGGCGGAGCGCCCGCTCCACCGCCGGGCCCGGGCGCGGTCGTGCCGCACGCGGGCGGCCCTCGCCCCGACTGGGGCGGCGCGTGGGGTGGGCGTTGATTTGTGTAGCAGGTGTGTGTGTGTGGCGTGTCCCGCTCCCCCATCTCTCTCGACGCTCTCTTCAATCCCGCGCCCCCGGCACCGTCGCCCGCGCCAGCTCCAGCGCGTCCACCGTGCCCGGCCAGCAGGCGACGAGCGCGACGGCGGCCTGGGTGGGGGCCAGGACTCGGTAGAGCGCGGCGTGGTCGGCCGCGCCGCGCGCGGCGGCCTCCCCCCTCAAGTTGCGCCGCAGGGACGCCAGCGCGGCGTCCGCCGACGCCGCGTCGCCGGCCGCGAGCAGGGCGGGGAGGGACGCGTTGAGGCGCTTGCGCTCGGCGAACAAAGAGGCGAGCCGCGCGTGGGTCGCGGCCGCCAGCGTCGCCAGCGCCGCCACCTGGCCGCCATCGAGCGCGAGCGCGGCCGCGGCAGCGTCCTCGCCGCCGCCCCGGCGGGGCGGGGCGCCGCAGGCAGCGCGCGAGGGGGCCGCGCCGGGCGCGCGCGCGGCGGCGCGCGCGGCGGCCGCGCGCGCGGCGGCGCCCGCGGCGACGAGAGCGGCGGCGGCGGCCGCGACCGCGGGGTCGACATCCTCAGGGCGCGCCCCGCGCAACCCCCCTCGCTCCACCAGGCCGCGCAGGGCGGCGACGTGCGCGGCGTGCGCCGACTCTGGGTCGATGACTGGCGCGGGGGCGGGCGACGCCGCGGCGAGCCACGGCGCGGCCGCCGCCGCGACGGCTGACACGGGCGGGAGCATGGCCGGCGCGGCGCCTCCCCTGCCGCGCAGCGCGGCCAGCTCGAGGTGCGCCGCGCCCAGCGCCGCTTCCGCTGCGTCCGCCCGCGCCCGCTCGCGCGCCACGTCGCGCTCCAGAGACGCCAGCTGCTCCCGCTGGCGCGCGCGGCGCCGGCGCTGGGCCTCGACGGCGGCGGACGAGGGCGTGGCGCCGGCGCCGGCCGACGGCGGCCGCGCGCGCGACGCCGCCGCTGGCGCGACGCCCGACGTCACCGGAGGTGGCCGCCCCGCGGTGTCGCCCCCCTCCAGCGCCGCCAGATATCCCGTGAGGAAGAGGGCGTCGGCGCCGTGCCCGCCGTCGGACGGCGACGACTGCGCGCTGCCAGCCGCCTCCCCGCCGTCGTCGGCCGCCATGTCCAGCATGGTCTCCAAGTCCAGGCCGTCCATGGACAGGGTCATGGCGTCGTCGGCCCAGGGGGGGAGGGGCGCGGCGGCGGCATGCGGGGCGGCGCCGCACTCTGCCGGCAGCATTGAAGACCCTCGAGCGTTGGCGAGGCGGGTGCTGAGACTGGAATGCGCCTCGGCACGCGGGCAGCGGCCGCGTCGGCGGGCCCAGAGTGCGCTAGGCGCCCCTGCGTGCCCCTCCTTTTCTTTCCGACCACAGAGTCCACTCAAGCGCCCTCGCCCGCATCATCGCCGTCCCAGTCCACGCCCGCCAAGAATTCGTCGGCCGCGGCTTCCAGGGCGCCGTCGGTCGACGGCCGCCCGGCGCCTGCCGCGTCGAGCGCAGCTTGCAAGCCTGCCAACGACCCTTCCGCCGCCCCGCCCGCGCCGCCCGGCAGCGCGAGCCGCGTCAACAGCGCTCGCAACGCCGCGTTGGCCGCGCCCAGCCGCGCGGCGCGCGCGGTGTCGGCGCGGAGGGCCGCCGCGACCGCCTCGTTCTCAGTCGCCAGGCGCGCCGCGTCGGGGGGGCCGGCCGGCCTCGCGCGCACGGAGCGCGCGCCACCGTCGCTGGACCCGCGGGTCGCGCGTCCGTCCCCCGGTGACGCGCCCCAGTCGTCCGAGTCGGGCGCGCGCTCGGCCGCGAGCGCAGCGGCGAGGCGCGGGGGAAGGGCGCCCCCGCCCCGGGTCGAGCCCCGGCGGACGGCGGGGAGTGGGGGTTTGGCGCTCAGGGGGGCGCCGGTGGCGTGGGAAGCGTCGGTCGCCGGCGTCGGCAGCAACGCCGCGAGCGGCGCGACGCCCGGCGGCGCGGGCGACGGCCCGCCAAACCCTCCCTGCCCCCCACCACCAACAGCCCCCAGCGGCAACGGCGTCAACTCCCACGGGTGCGGGCGGCCGCCGGACGCGGGGCGGGGCGGGGCAAAGGCCGACGCGTCGCCGGAGGCGCGGCCGCCGGAGGAGAGAGCGGCCGCCCAGGCGGCGAGGGGGGTGGCGGCGGCGTCCAGGGGGGGGGCACCGGCGGAGGACACGCGGCGGGCGGGGGTGGCGGCGGAAGGGGCGGCAGCGTCTGAAGAGAGGAGGGGGGGGGGTGGGAGGAGGGTCTCCGAGCGCGCGCCCCTCCCGCCCTTCCTCCCTCTCATCCTTACCGTCGGCCGCGTCCAGGAGCATGGTGCGCACAAAGGCGTCCATGGAGCGCAGCTTTTGCAGCGGGGCGGCGGTCAGGGTGACCGCCGCGTCGGCGGGCGCGGCGGGCTGCTGCGCCATGGCTTCTGGAGTAGGAAAGAGGGACGGGAGCGTTGGCCTGTAGCGCGGTCGACGGGCGGTTTGGGGTGGCTGGCGCTCCGCGGGCGGGCGCATGGCGCGGCCGAGCATGGCGCGGGCGCTTGCGCAGAGCCCGCCCGGCCCCGAAGACCCTGGGCGGCCGTCTCGAACAAGCAGTGGCGCACGCCACACGCACCTGGAGCGTGAGGATAAGGGCGGCACGGGCAGCGCGGGGCTTGGTGTGGCGCGCGGCCGGGCGCCACTGGCGGGGGCTCCGACCGTCCCCGCGCGACAGCCCCCGAATCGCGCGCTGTCAATGAGGTCGGTTGTGTGACGGCGATGGAGCGTCCAGAGGGCGGGCTGCAGCTGTTGCGCCTTCGACCGCGTCCTGGCACGAACGAGGGGGAGGAAGGAGCGCGCGCGGTCGCCGGCGCGCGGCCCGCCCGGCAGCACCCTGGCGCCCGGGCGGGGATGCGGCGGACGGCGGGCGGCGGCGGCGGCTTCCGGCGCGTCCGTGCCAGCGCGGTAGCGGCCTGCGAGGCGTCCCGCTGGCAGAGAGAAGGGGTCGCCGGCGCGCGCGGGCGACCCCCGCCACTCTCGCTTGGCCTCCTCGCGCCGCGCAACCCCCGCCACACACCGCCACCATGGCCCGCGGCACTCTACTCACTGCGCTCGCCCTATGCGGCATCGCGTCGCTCGCGTCGGCGGCTGGTGAGCTTGGGCGCCGGGAATGGGGGGGACGCACGCGCCGCCGCCGCGCCCGCTGCCCCCGCGCCCGCCGCCCGCAGACCCCTGCCGCGCCGCCGAGACGCGGCTCGCAATGCGATGTATCGTGGTGCGGGCGGCGCCCCCCTCCGGCGCGCCCGCGGCGGACGCTAGGGCGGCGCGCCGGCGGGTCTTCCCCCCGCCGGCGTTGTCGGCCCGCGCGCGCGTCGACGGCCGCATTCGCACGCCCCGCCGGCGCGTCCGGCGCGCGGCACGCGCCTGCAGGGCGGAGAGGGGTGACGGGCGGCCCCCGCGGCCGGGGCGTCGTGCGGCGACCGCGCGCTCATCCCCCTCGCCCCGCATTCCCCCCACCAGGCTCCCCCTCGTTCAACCACACCCGCTTCCACTACTCCTTCCCCCTCACCGCCCACCCCAACGACGTGTTCGAGGGCGAGTCCGGGTGCTCCCCCCACTCGCCGACCTCGTTCGTCGCGGTGCGCGACATGCTCGTCCCCGCGCTGGAAACGGGCGGCCCCGCCATCCGCGCCTGGCGCGCGGTGCCCACCGGGGAAGGGGAGACGGCCAACGTGACCTATTTCGACCTGACGTCGGGCGCGGTGGTCGTCGGCCAGGCCGCGCACAACTGGACGACGGCGCTCACCACGTACACGTACACCGTCCTCGGCGCCAACGCCGTCGACCGGACCCGCCACGTGGACGCCCTCCGCGCCATCAAGCGCACGGTGGACGCGCTGGTGGCGGGGCAGGCGACGACCAACGGCGCGGGCGAGAAGACGGGCTACACGTGCAACAAGCCCGTCCCCGCCCTCGCCGACGCCGCCCGCTACCTGGGGGCGGCCCTGGACGCCGCGTCCGGCGACGCGGCGACGGGCATGGAGGGCGGGCTGCGGCCGGCCGAGGCGTGGTCCGAGGGCGGGTGCATCGTCGAGACGGCGGCCAACTACGAGGGCGAGGTGCTGACCGCCGACGGCCCGGTGGCCAAGACGCCGTCCGCGGACGCGTGCTGCAAGCTGTGCCGGTGAGGGGCGAGGGGGGGGGGGGGGGGGTTGAGGGGCGGGTCTGGCACACACCCCAACACCCGCCCCCCCCTCCCCAGCGCCACCGACAAGTGCACCGTGTTCACGTGGTGCCCCCTCACGTCGGGCTGCACCGGGGCGCGCGGCGCGCTGGCGTACACGGGGTGCCAGCTGAAAATCGGGTGGGCGACGGAGTCGGCCACGTCGGCGCCGCACGCGTCGGAGCGCGGGCCGCCCACCGGGTTCACGTCGGGGCGCATCCCTGGCGCGCTCAACGCGGGCAAGAAGCGGGCCTGATGGCGGGGGAGGTGGGGGTGGGAGGGGGGAGGGGGGACCCGCCACACCACACACTTTGCGCACTCTGCTCCGCATTTTTTTTTTCTTCTGTGGTGCCGCCCTCCTGGAACGTGTGCTCGCGCGCGTACCTGGGGGAGTGAAGTTTGGGTTCTGCGGCCGTTTGGGGCCGGCGCGGTGACGCGCCGGCCCTCTCTGCTCCGGGCGCTGTGCCGCCGGAGCGAGGCCGCCTCGTATCTGCCCCCGATCCCGGGGGCATCCAGCTTGTTTATTTACTACTACCCATGTTATATGGCTGCTTTGCGCGGGGGCCAGGGGTGGGAGGGAGGGCGGACAGTGGAGGACGGTTCGCTCTCACACACCCCTTTCATGGGGCTCAATCTCTCGCGCCCGCCGTCGGGCGCCCCCCGCGCACCCCGACCCGACTGCCCCTTTTGCGCCATCGTGGCACAAGGTCCCGCCGTGGCCCAATCGGGCCGCGCCGTCGCCTTTCGCGACCGCGCGCCTGCCGCGGTCGGCGGCCACTTTCTCGTCGTGCCCCGGAACCATATTGGATCGATCTACGACCTCGACGGCGAGGATGACGTCAAGATGATGAACGAGCTGGAAGCGCTCGGCCAAGAGGTGGCGTTGGCGGCGTCTTCGGGGCCGTCGCCGCCTCGAATCAAAACCGGGTTCCACTTCCCCCCGCTCTACTCGGTCGACCACCTGCACCTGCATGTCTTTGTGCTGCCGCATACCTCGTGGTGGGCGCGGCTGCGCTTCCTGCAGGCGCCCGGCGCGCCGTGGTGTGCGACGCCGGCGCAGGTGCGCGCGCGCGTCGCCGCACGCCGCTGGGTTGCGAGGGGAGGGGCGGGAGGAGGCAAGAGGGCGGCGCCGCCGCCGCCGGGCGCGAGGATGGTGTGAGGGAAGGAGAGGGGTGATGATGGGAAGGGACGCCGCCACCCCTCCCTCTCCCCCCCCTCCGCCCGCCGACCGACCAAACGATGTGGAAACATGACACACGCTCCTCCAGGCCATCATCCGCGGCCGCGCCCCCGCCCGCGCGGCGCAAAGCCGCCCGAGCGCCCGCCGAAGCCGCCGCGGCCGCCGCCGCGCCCCGACACGCCGCCGCCGCGCACGCCCAGGCCGCCGCCGCGGCCGCCAAAGGAGCCACGGCCGCCGCTGAACGAGCCGCGGCCGCCGCCGCGCCCGCCAAACCCGCCGCGCGCGCCGCCGCGCGCGCCGCCGCGCGCGCCGCCGCGCCCGCCCCCCCTCCCCCCGCCCGCCCCCGCCTTGCCCGGCAGGAACCGGTCCATGGGCAGCAGCTTGGCCGGGTCGATGTAAAACTTGTCGCCCGCGGCGTAGGACGCGGCCACGACGCCGTCGGACGCCTTGACCGTGAAGTACGCGTCGGCGATCGACCCAAAGATCTCCTCCACCTTGCCGACTTGCGTCTTGTTCTGCAGGTAGATGGGCGCGTTGAAGTAGGGCACCTGCGGGGGGGGGGGGAGGGGTGTGTGGGGAGGGGTGGTGTTGCGCGCGCGCGGTCGCGCGGACGCCGCGCCTGTCCCTCCCTTGCGCTCTCTCCCCCTCCGTCCAAGGCATCGGTTTGTCAGAGGTGAATATGAAACGTGGCGCGGCTTGCGCGCGTGTCTTTCGTCAGCGGCGCGCGCGCCGGCGGTGCCGGCGCGGCGCCTGACGGCACGTCGACTCTCGTCCCCTGCCTCCGAAGAGCGTGGCGTGGCGTGCAGTGCCCACGGGGGCGGCGCGGGGCGCGCCCGCCGCGGCGCCGCCCCGCGCTCGCCCCCATCTCCCCGGCCGCCGGCGCTCCCTACCTTGTCCGCGCATAGCTTGAGCACGAGCTCCCCCTCGCACGGGTGCTGAAACAGGCCTGCTTCCACGACCTCGTCGGGCGGGCCGTAGTCCTGGAAGCCGCGGCCGAAGCCGCGGCCGCCGCCGCCGCGGCCGGGCGGGCCGCGCCCGCGGCCGCCGCCGCCAAAGGAGCGGCCGCCGCCGCGTCCGCCGCCGCGTTGCATGGTGATGCGGTGTGTGTGGAGGGGTGGGGCGGCTGGAGGCCGCGCCAGGAGTGGCGGGCGCGGCGCTTAGAACACCGCCACTCCCGCCCCGCCATGGCGCGGCGGCGCAAGCCCCTCGTCCCGCCCCCAGTCCGCTCGCTCAAAGTCGCACGCCGGGTGACGAGCGCGCACCACGCCGCCGCGCGCGCGCTCGCCGCGGCGACCGCCGCGGGCGACGCGGCGGGGGCGAGGGGGGCGCGGGAAGCGCTGGAGGCAGGGCACAAGGCGTACCAAGAGGCGAGCCAACTGACGACGACGCGCGCGGGCTCGACGGCGCGCTGGGTCTTTGCCCACCTGACCGCGCGCGGCCTCCGCCCCGCCAAGGGCGCCCCAAAGCCGCGCGTGCTGGAAGTGGGAGCGGTCACGACGCGTTTGCTCGCCTGCCACTGGCTCGCGGTGGACGCGATCGACCTGCGCGCGTCCGCGCCGGGCGTGCGCGCGGTCGACTTCTTTGATCTGCCGCTGTCCGCCGCGTTCGACGCTGTGGTGGTGTCCATGGTGCTCAATTGCGTGCCCACACCAGAGGCGCGAGGGCGCATGCTCGCTGGCGTGCGGGGCCACTTGAAAAAAGACGGAATCGCCTTTATCATGCTCCCGCGGCGCTGCGTCGAGGCCGCGCCCGCCGCCTGCACCTGGGCGACTTTTGAGGCCGCCATGGCGGTCGTCGGCCTCGCCCCGGTGCACGCGCGGCGGGCGAGCCCCAAGGTGGCGTTTTGGTGCGTCGGCGCCGGGGGGAGGGGCGGCGCCGTGGAACGCGCCGCCGCCGTCCCGACCCGGCCGCCGCGCGGGGGCGAGTTTGGGGTGTGCGTGGACGGACTGTGACGATTTGCAACACACTGAAAGAAGGGCACAATGAGAGACGTGGGGACCGAAAAACAGGCGGGGTCGCTACCCCGCGACGACCGCTGCCCTCTCTCTCTCCCTCTCTTTCGCCACCTGCCCCGCCTGCACCGCCGTCACCGCCGCCGTCGCCACGATGTCGCCCACGGTCGCGCCGCGCGACAGGTCGTTGACCGGCGCGGCGAGGCCTTGCAGGACGGGGCCTATCGCCAGGCACCCCGTCGCCTGCTGCACCGCCTTGTACGCGATGTTGCCGGACGCGAGGTCGGGGAAGCTGGGAAGCATGGAGCGGGGTTGGGGGGTCTCCCGGCGCGGCGGCCAACCCTAACCCTAACCCTAACTCTCGGCCCGCGCCCCCCGCCCCTCCCCGCCCGCACATCAGCACGTTGGCCCGCCCCGCCACCTCGCCCACGCCCGCTGGTCCCAGTTTGAGTGCGGCCACTTGGGGCGACAGGGCGGCGTCGTACTGGAGGGGGCCGTCGACAAAAACGCCGGGAGGCGCGCGAGCGGTTGCGGCGGCCGCCGCGGCCGCCACGGTGCCCACACCAGCCCCGACTCCGGATCCATGCGTCGCGTACGATAGTAGCGCAACCCTGACATCCCGCCCGACGCCAAACGCTGCCGCGGTGGCGGCCGAGTCGAGCGCGATCGTGGCCAGGTCGGCCGCGCTGGGCGCGACGACGACCGCGCAATCTCCAAAGAGCCGCACCCCGCCCGGCATGCACATGAAGAATACGGACGAGACGAGGCGGCGCGCGTCGCCCGGGGTCGGCGGCCGGGAGAGCAGCGCGAGCGCGGGCCTGAGCACGGCCCGGCTCCGGGACGCCACCCCGCCAACGACGCCGTCCACGACGCCCGCCCTGACCGCTAATGCGGCAAAGGTGTGGACGTCGTTCGCGACGGCGGCGGCGGCGGAGGAGGGGGTGACGCCGCGGTGTGCGCGCGCAGAGGCGAGGTCGGCCGCATAAGCCGCCGACCGCTTTTCATCCGCGCCCGGATCCATCACCTCCACCCCTGCATCCAGCAGAGCCCCCAGCGACGTCGAGGTGGCGGCAGCTGAGCGCGCGATGGCCGCGAGCGGTCCGACGAGCACGGGGCGGGCCAGGCCGCGGGCCGCCACTTCGGCCGCGGCCCGAATAATGCGGCCGTCGTGCGGTTCGGTGAACGCGAGGCGGGGGCGGATGGCGGCGGCGGAGGCGAAGAGCGAGACGAGGAACGCGTCAGGGCAGGGAGCGCCGCCCGCGATGGTGCGCTGCCAGGGGAGGGGGGTGGGCAGTGGCGGGCGCCGCCGCGCGAGCAGGGCGGCGGCGGCGTGCATTGGTTGGAGGAGGGGTGTGTGGGTCGTGCGCGCGCTGGCCGCGGCGCTCACTCGCGCCCGCCGCCGCTGCGGCCGGCCCAGCGACACGCACGCGCATCGAGGGCGTCGACCCCGGATCGCTCGCGGCGAGCCCGCTCTTTCCCACCCCCCAACCGCCGCCCCGCCCGCGCGCGCCGCGAGCGGGCGCGCACGCCGCCGCTCCCTTCTGATGCCGCTGCCCGCCCCGCTGCCCCTGCCCTGGCAAGCGCCCGACCTGCCGCCCGAGCTGGACCTGGGGGCGGGTGGTTGGTGAGGGACGCAGGGCGGTTCCACCCCCCTCCGTCCTGGGGGAGGGGGCGCGGGCGTCGCACCGCCACCCACCCCTCCTCCCTCCCCCCAGGCCGCACGCGCCCTACACGCAATCCACCCTGCTCGCCGCCTCGTCCAAAGGGTCGTCCGTGGTGGCGGCGCAGCTCGGACAGACAGCGCTCGCGCTCAAAACGGTGCCGACCCCCGCCTCGGCCTCGGCCGAAGCCGCCGCCCACGCCGCCGCCCACGCCGCCGCCCCCCGCGCCGTGCTCGCGCTCTACGCCGCGCACGCAGACGGGGCAGGGCGGGGGCGGCTGGTGGCGGAGCGCGGCGCCGCGTCTGCCCGCGCGGCGGCGCGCCGCGCCGGGGGGTTTCTGCTCGAGGCGGACGCGGCGGCCGCGGTGCGGGCGGTGCTGGAAGCGCTCGACGCGGTGCACGAGATGGTAGGGGGGGAAAGAGAGAGTGGGAGGGAGGATGGAAGGAAGGCAGCGCGACTCGCTGCTCACTCCACCCCTTTCCCTGCAGGGCTACACGCACGGCGACGTCAAACCCGAGAACGTGCTCCTCGTGCTGCGCGGGGGCGGGGCGGCGCCCGCGTTCGTGCTGGCCGACTGGGGCGCGGCGACCGCGGTCGGCGCATGCGCGCGCGCCGGCGCGTCCGCCTCCATCGCCACCGCCGCGGCTGATGTGCGCGCGACCGGCGCGCTCGCGGTGGAGCTGCTGACGGGCGGGCCGCCGCGGCGGGGCGGCGGCGGCCTGCCGGACCACCTGACGCGCGCGGCCGCCTCCTTGTGCGGCGCCGCGCTGGCGGCCGACCCGCCGCCCGCCGGGGTGTTGCTGTCGCATGAGTGGCTGGCCACCGGGCGCGGCCGCGCGTGACGCGGGCGGCGCCGTGCGGCACAAGTCGGATTCTTTCTTCTCCACGCGCGCCGTGGTGTCACGCCCTCGCTCCTCCTCTCTCCTCTCCATCCCTCTCTCACTGGGAGTACTTCTTGGTCTCGCGCTGGGACGCGGCCTTGGCCCTGAGCGCCTCCTTGCGCTGCTTGGCGGCCATCGCCATTTCCGTCGCCCTCGATTTCCCCGCGACCGTCGCCATGGCGGGATGAGGGCAAAGCAGGGCCGCAGCGGCCGCGGCGGCGGCGGCGAGCGCGGCGCGGCGCGGGAGGGCGGCGGGCGCCGCCGGCGCGGCAGCGGGCGCGATGCAGCGGGCGGCGGCGGGCGGGCGGGCGGCCATGGCGGGGTGGTTGCGGGCGCGGGCGAGGCGGGCGGCGGGGCGGCGGCGAGCGCGGAGTGCAGCGTCGCCCGCCGCGCCGCCCATTGCCCACCCACTCTGCCTCCCCGCCCCCCGCCCTCTGCCGCCTCGCCAGGGCGCCTGGCTCGCACGCGCTCGCAGCGCTCGACATCGCTCGCGCGCTGCGATGGCCGCAACCGCCGGCCTGGCGGGCCAGCGCGCGGCGCTGGCCCGCTCCCCGCCCGCGTTCGGTCCCACCGCCCGCGCGCGGGCCGTGCGTCGCTTATCGACACCGTTCCCGGGGCGGGCGCGGCCGGACAGGCTGTCTGGGCTCGCCGCCTCGGCGACCGCGCCCCGCGATGCCGAGCCCGCGCCGCCCCCGCCCGCGGCCGCGGCCGTGCTAGCGGCCGCCGTGCACATCGGCCAGGCGAGTTCCGAGCGGGAGGACAAGGGAGGGAAGGGCTTTGGGGGGCGGGCCAGCTGCTCGCGTCGCGCTCACCGACCCCCCGTCTCGTTGCAGGCCCTCATCCGCTTTGCCCACGCCCTCTTCGCCGCGACCGCCGCCACCGCGGTGTCCGCCGTCGCCGCCGTGGCGGTCGCGCCCGCGGTCGCCGTGTCTCTGCCCGCCGGCTTCCGCGCGGCGCTCGCCGCGTGCGACGACGCCGGCCGGTCCCTGGACGACAAGTGGCGCGGCCTCCTGGCCTGGCTGGATGGTGGGGTGAGCGGCGGCCGCGGGAGCGGCGGCGCCCCTCCTGCGGCCGGGTCGCCCGCTGCGGCCGCGCGCGCGCTCTTCGCCGCGACCGCGGCCGGCGCCCCCCCCGCGGCCGTGCAGGCGGCCGAAGACGACATGCGCGCGTCCGTCTTTGCGGCGCTGCTGGCGGATGGATGAGAGGAGGGGAGAGAGAGAGAGAGAGAGGCGCCTTGCTTTCCGTTCCACCAATGTTGACACACGCCACACACCCCTCAACCTCATTCGTCCATGTTGGCGATCTCGAGGGCGAAGTCGTCCCGCATGACAGAGGCGCCGTTGGGGTTGGTCGCGGCCAGCTCAAACTGAGACCCAAACTGAACGTTGTACACCTCGTCCTCGGCCGCCACCTCGAGCACAGCGTCCGACGTGGCATACGCGACGCACATGAGGGCGAACCCGCGGCCCCGCAGCTCGGCCGCGACGCCCAGAGCTTCCGGTTGGGAGAGCGTCCCCGACACGACCCGCACCGCGCACGCGGTGCAGCACCCCATGCGGCACGCGTACGGCAGGAGCAGGCCCTGGTCTTCAGCCTCCCACAGGACGTAGCTGGGGGGGGGGGGGCAGGGTGGTTTGGTGTGACCTTTCGGACCGTCTCGCCGTGCGCCCTCCCCTCCCCTCCCCCTCTCCCCGCTCGCACCGGTCTTCCGGCACGACGACTTCAATGTCTTGCCCCGTGTTGGCGTTGATGATGCGCACCGTGTGCCGCGCGGCGGCCGCGTCGCCGGTCGCGCCCTCGCCCGACCCGGCGCCCGCGGCGCGCCCAAAGTGCGCCGCCCGCCCGCCCACGAGCCTGGACCCGGCGTTGAACTCTTCCTCGACCCATAGGTCGACGCAGCCGCCGTCTTCATGGGCGGCGCGCCACTGCGCGTTGGTCATGCTGTGAATCGATTTCAGGGGGGGCGCGTCGCCATCATCCGCCGACGACAGGCCCGCCGCCGCGGGGCCGGTGGACGAGGGGCCGACGGTGAGGCCGATGGGGCCGAGCTCGGTGGCCGAGGGGCGCTGTAGGGAGGAGGTGAGGGGGGTCGGGTCGCGCCGTCGCGCCGTCGCGACGCGGCCTCCGCCCTCGCCCTCGCCCTCGCCCTCGCCCTCGCCCTCGCCCTCCATTGTCCCGCCGCCGCCACCACCCCAGCCCTCCCTCCGCCTCCGCCTCTCACAATGGTGACGGGGCCGCCGACGGTGATGCCGATGGGGCCCAACAAGTCCCCCAGCCCCATCCCCTTTGGCGCCGCGGCGCGCAGCGCCTCGTCGGTGGTGGGTTGGGTCCCGTCGCGGCCGCTGGTGGACAGTTGCGAGGGCTGGTCGGGGGTTGCCGCGGCACTGGCCACGCGCGGCGCGCGGCGCGCGCCGCGGGGGGGCGGCGCGGGAGCGCGGGGCGCGGCGAGGGCGCGCATTGGTGGGCGGCACGACTGTGCAGAGGGGGGCGGGCGTCGTTGTGGCTGCAGGGCGCCGGCGCGGCCTCGCCCGTCGCCGCCGCGGTCGCCACCACCGCAGTCTTGCACACGCCCCGCTCCCCGCCGCCGCGCACACTATCTATCCGCTCTTGACAGCGAGTATCAGCGTCATCGTGCCTCCAAGCGCCCGCTCCTCGGCCTTCACCCTCAACCCCGCCCCTTCCACCAACCCCCGCACGTCCTGGTTCCACGCGCACCCCTTGCCGCCGCCTACAGGGGACGCGATGAAGGACGCGGTGGCGTCCTGGTAGGCGGCAAGGGGCGGGAACGGGGACCGCGCGTGTTCGAGCAACACGGCCGTCCCGCCGCGCCGCAGCACCCTCGCCACGCTGGCCAGCGCGGCGCCAGGGTCTACGAAGACGCACAAGGAAAAGGCGTCGACGACGGTGTCAAAGGACGCGTCGGGGAAGGGCAGCGCGGCCACGTCGGCGACGACGGCTGTCACGGCCAGCCCCAGGGCCGCCGCGCGCTCCGTCGCCTGGGCCAGCATGCCCGGCGAAATGTCGGCCAGGGCCAGGGACGCGACGCCAGCCGGCAGAGAGGGGCGGGGACGGGAGCCCGCGGCCGGCGGGTCGACGCCGCGCGACGCCCAGTAAGCCGCCAGCCCCAGCCCTGTGCCGGGCGCGATCTCCAGGATGTCGCCCGTCGCCGCCGCCGCGGCCCGCACGCGCAGCGCGGGCAGGCCGAGCGCGGTGGCAAGCGGGCCGCCGTCGAGGGAATCGTATGTTTTGGCGTAGCCATCATAGGCGGCCGCCACGTCGCGAGAAGTGCTGGCGGTGGCTGGCGGGGTGGCGAGAAGGGCGGCCGCGGCGGCCAATGCAGCGCGCCGCGTCGGGTGCGGCGGTTGCGGCGGCGGAGGCGGCGGCGGTGCTCTTGAAGGAACGCGCATGGCAGGCGGCGGCGGGAGACCCCGCCCGACGCGAGACGAGGGACTGCTCGCACGGCAAACGCGCGCCGCGGCGAGCCCCTCCCCCCCCCCCCCCCTTCTCCTCACTTCTTGACCGCCACCCACTCCGCGTTGACGTACCCCGCGGTCGCCATGGACCGCGGGTCGGCGTTGAAGGGGGCGGGGTGGCGGGCGGTGGAGACGAGGTCAAAGCCGGCGGCGGCGACGCAGCGCAGCACGTCCTCCAGACAGACCTCCACGCTCGCCTCCTCCCCGGGCAGGTACGTGTGGGCATCGGCCCAATGGTAGAGCAACGGGCCGGCGTTGACCCAGACGCCGCCGGGGCGCAAGCAGTGGTGGACGGCGTCGATCGTCGCGAGGATGGAGTGCGTCGTGTCGACAAAGAAGCAGGTCGCCACGCCGTCGAACGACCCCGCGGCGTCGGGCCTCGCATACACCTCGCAAAAGTCGCCGGCGACCATGGAGAGCAGGCCCGCCGCGGGGAGCGCGGCCGCCGGGTGCGCGTCGGGAATCGCGACGCCCCGCACTTGGTCCGCGTCGGCCACCACGTTTGTGCTCGTCAGCACGTGCGGGTGCAGAGTGGCGGCGTCGAGGCGGTTGAGGATGAAGGCGGACGCGAGGAGCATGAAGTACGAAAACTCGTTGCCTTCCGCCCTGTACCCGCGCCACGCCAGCTCCACCGGGAGCCGGGCCAGGCCCGCGCCGGGGCACAGGATGCGCGGGCGGGAATGCATCGGCGCGTGCACCGGGTCGGGAGGCGGCGGCACGTGCGCCGCGAGCGCCGCGACGAGGCGGCCATAACTCGCCTCGCGTTCCGCCGCCCCCTCCGCACCCCAATCGCGCACCGCGTTCTTGAGCACGTACCTCGCCTTTTCCAGGTCGGCCGCCGACGGCGGCGCGGCGGCCGCGGCGAGGCGCGCCGCTTCCGCCCCCGCGCGGTCGCTGAGCGGCGCGTCGCCCTCCGGCCCGACCGCGGCGCCCGCCACCGCCTCCAGAAAGGCCGCGTTGGCGTCCACGGCGGCGCGGGCGGTTTGAAACTTGGCGGGCAGGTGCGGGAGCCAGGAGCTGTGATAGGAGAAGAGGAGAAGGGGGTCGTGGGCGCGCCGCGCGCCGCAGCCACACCCGCCCGCCGCCATCCTTGCTCTCACCGGTGCCGCTCGCTCAGGCGGGCGTAGTTGCGCTCCCAGCGCCCCACTTCCCACTCGGCCGCACTCCTGTACCCGCGGAGGGCGTGGACGACGCGCGCCAGGGCGGCGGCTTCGGCGTCGTTATCGGCGTCGTCGCCGGCCATGTCGCGAGGGGTGAGCGGTGAGGAGGGGAGGAGTGGCGAGCGCGCGGCAGGCCGCCAAGGCGACGGCCCGCAACGCGGCCGAGGGCGCGAGCGAGGCGGGCGACGCGACGGTCGCCGACCGCGCGGCCGAGCTGGAAAGCCAGCAGGTGTAAGGAGAGAGGTAGAGGCGTGTTGTGAGTGTGCAGATCGCTGCGCTCCGCTCGCCAACACTCTTTCCATTGCCCCTCCCCACCACCAATGGACCCCTCCACCCTTCTCTCCTTTTTCGCGGGCCCGCCCACGCCCGCCGACGCGGCGGGCAGCGCCGCGGCCGCCTTTTCGCGCGGCGCGTTTGCCGCCGCGCGCGCCTCGGCCGCCGGCGCGGCCGCGCGCGTGGACGCCGTGCGCGCGATCGCGTGAGTGACAAATGAGGGGGGGAAAGGGGATGGCGAGAGACCGCGGCGGCCGCGGCGCCGCGCGCCCGCGTGGGCGACCCGCGGCCCACACCCTCTCTTCCCCAGCGCCCTGGAGCGCCCCGCGCCTATGGCCGCCCCCTTTGCCGCCATCATCCCCGGCAACTCGGCGGCGGAGGTGGTGCTCACGTCGGGGCTCTCGTCCTTCTTCAGGTGGGAGAGGGAACGGGCGACGGGCGGGGGCGCGCTGCGCTGCCTCCCGCCTTTCCGCCGCCCACCCCACCCCTCCACTCCCCTCCAGCCTGTACAACGCCATGATTGTGGGCCGCCTGCTGCTCACCTGGTTCCCCAACCCGCCCCAGGCGATCGCCGCGCCGCTCGCCACGCTCTGCGACCCGTACCTCAACCTCTTCCGCGGCCTCATTCCCCCCATCGGGGGCACGATCGACCTGTCGCCGATCCTTGCGTTTGTCGTGCTCGACCTCTTCTCCAACACGGCGGCCGCGCTGCCGTGCGAGATGCCTCCCGCGGGCGGCAAGGGCGGGCCGCGCGTGCCGCGGCGCAAGGCGGGCCGGGTGGCGCGCTGGATGGGGGCCAAAAAGGGCGAGTGACCCGGAACCGCGGGGAGCGGGCGGTCGAGGGGCGAGAGAGAGTGCAGACCCGGGGCGCGAGGGAGAGAGACACGCCGCTCGCCTCGCCCCTCTCGTTGCAGATCCGGGTCGGCCCCTGCCTCTCGCCGCGTCGGGGACTGCGGCGGGGGCGGCGCGTGGCCGCGCCGCGTCAGCGCTGGGCGCGGCGCGCGAACAGGCGCGCGCGGCCAGCGGCGACACGCTGCGGCGGCCACTTGCGCCACTCGGGGAATGGGAGGGCAGGTCCAGAGAATCGGGCGGCCGCGCGGGCGCCGCGTGCGCGCGCGCGGCTCAACCCCGCCCCCCACCCCCCTCCTCCCTCCCGTCACTCGCGCGCCTTGAGCTCAAAGTCCGGGTACGCGCTGCCGCCATGGTCGACGTGGTCGATGCCGGCGAGCTCGGCCGCGGTGTCGACGCGCAGGCGGCCGCAGGCGCGCAGGGCGCCAAAGAGGGCGGCGGCGGCGGCAAAGGACAAACCGCCGATGGCCACCACCCCCAACGCCTGCACGCCCAGCTGGGTCCAGCCGGCGCGACCCGCGTAGAAGACGCCGCCACACTCGGCGTGGGCGGGGCCGCGGTAGGCGCGCAGCAGGGCGGGCTTGGAGAAAAACGCGGCGCCGAGCAGGCCGACGACCGAGCACACGGCGTGCACGGGCACCGAGTCCAGGGGGTCGTCCACGCCAGCGGCGGCCAGGGCGAGCGAGGCGGCGACGCACGCCGCGCCGGCGGCCGCGCCGACGGCGGCCGCGGCCCACGGGTCGACGTACGCGCAGAGCGCGGTGGCGGCCACGATCCCGCCCAACAGCCCGTTGCACGCGGTCCGCAGGTCGAGTTGGCCCGTGCGCGCCCACTCGATGGCCAGGGCGGCGAGGGACGAGGCCGACCCGGAGAGCGACGTGTTGACCGCGGCGCGGACGGCGACGGCCGTCCGGTCCTCCCCGCGCAGGAACGCGGGCGAGAGGTTGAAGCCGTACCAGCCAAACCAGAGCATGAGGGTGCCGAGGGCGACGGATTCCACGTTGTGGCCGGCGAGCGGCGGCGCGCGCGCGCGCGCGGCGGCGCGCAAGCGCCAAGAGCCGCGGGTGGTCTCGCCGCCGCCGGCGCGCAGCGGCGACGCGGATGAAGCCCGCCCGCGCCTCGACCCGGCGCGCCCCCGCCCCTCGTCGAAGCGGCCGAGGCGCGGCCCGGCGAGCAGCGCGGCGGCGAGGCCCGCCGCGCCGCCGAGCAGGTGCACGGTCGACCCGCCCGCAAAGTCGATGAACGAGCAGGGGATGTCGGACAGCCACCCGTTGAACGCCCAGTGGACGGCGAGCGGGAACACGGCGCCGGCCATCAAGGGGGTGTAGGCTAGATACGCCTCAAACGCCGCCCGCTCCGCCAAACACCCCGACACGATCGTCGTCGCCGTGATGAGAAAGGTCCACGAGTTGAACCAGACGGCCATGGCGGTGGGTGTGGCGCGCGCGAGGAAAAAGTGGGAGACGCCGACGACGCCACCGGCGGAGTCGCCGTACGCGAACGCAAAGCCGACGGCCCAGTAGATGATGCAGGAGACGAGCTTGTCGATGAGGGTCTGGGAAAAGAAGAGGTTGGGGTTGGTGGGGCCGAGTGTTCCTCCCTCGCTCCCTCGCCCGCCCGCCGCTCCTCGTCGCGCGCCTTTAGCAACACGTTGCGCGTGTTTTTTGCGCGCACCGACCCCGACTCCAGGGAGGCGAACCCGACCTGCTGGAAGAAGGTGATGACACTGGAGGGAGGGGGGAGGGGGGGGAGAGAGGAGAAAGGGTCGGCGGCAGCGACGACGCGACGGCCGCCTCGACCGCCGCTCCACCCCGCCCTTCTCTTCCCTCCCCACCTGAACACAAGCAGGCCGCGCATGTCGAACGCGTCCATGACGTACGCGGTCTCCAGGGTGTAACGCGAGCCCGGGCCGGCGGCCGCGGCGGCGGCCGCGGGCGCGGCCATCGCGCCTCGGAGCGGGAGGCGTTGGCGACGCTCTTTCCCTTGTGGGCTATCTGGTGAGTGTCGGGTGCGTGTGAGAGGGGGAAAGGCGCGGGCGGGCAGCCGAGGCGGGCGGGAGGCGGCGGTCGGTCGGTCGCCGGCAGTGGTAGCGGGCGGCCACCCGCGCATTGGCAGCCCGCCCGCCCCGGACTCGTCACTCACATTCGTGGCCTGCCGGCGCCGGGGCGGCGGGCTCGGAAAGAGTGAGCGCAGGCGCTGCGGCACCGACACCGCGCCACTCTCCCCGGCGCGCCCCGCGCCCCGCCGACGCCGGCGCCTCCCCCGGGCACCGGCCTCCGCACCCGCGCCCCGCCTCCGCGGCCGCCCCAGGCCGCGGGCGACTTTAACGATGACCGCCGACTCGTTGTGCGCACTGCCGCAGTCGCCGGCCGCCATCGTCACGCTCAACGTGGGCGGGGCCACGTTTGCGACCACGGTCGCGACGTTGACGCGGGTGGGTTCGGAGGAGGGGGGCGCGGCGGCACGGCGCGCGCCGCGCCGGCGCACCGCCGTCCCTGAGCCCTGCAGGCCTCGTGCGCCCCGCGGCTAAGATTGATCGCACGCGTTGGGCGCCATGTGCGCGGCGACCGGGGTCTCCGCGCGCTCGTTGGCGGCGCCATGCGCGCCCGCCGGCGCGCCCCGACGTGCCCTCCCCTCCCGCCCTCAGGAACCCGAGTCCATGCTCGCCCGCATGTTTGCGGGCGACCTGCCCAGCCGCGTGGACGACCAGGTGTGGGCGGTGGGAGGGTGGAGGGCGCGAGGCCGAGCGCGGCGCGCGCCCACGACGTCGGCTTCCCTCGTCCCGACCCCGCGCTCCTCCCCAGGGCCGAATCTTCGTCGACCGCGACCCCAAGCATTTTGGCCTCATCCTCAACTGGCTGCGCGACGGCGCGGCCGTGCTGCCCGACTCGGATGCGACGCTGCGGGAGGTGTTGCAGGTGGGAAAGAAAGAAAAACGGGCCCTCACTCCAACCCCCTACCCCCAACCCCGACCCCAACCCCACCCGAACCCTTGCCTTCCCTCCCCCAGGAGGCGCACTACTACCAGCTGGCCTCACTCGCCGCCGCCGCGCACGACGCGCACGCCGCGCCCGAGCCGCTCACCGCGTCGGCCCTGCGCGCCGGCGTCGGCGCCGCGCTTGCGGCGGACGCGCCGCTGCGGGCGGCGTTGGACGTTGTGCTGGCTTGCGCGTTTGGCGGCGCGGTGCGCGGCGGCCGCGCCACGGCGCGCGCGCTCCGCGGCGAGGCCCTCCCCCCGGCGATCCCCCCCCGCTCCGCCGCCGTCGACGTCACCCTGCGCGAGGCCGCCTTCTGCCCGCTCACGCCCCAGCCCAAGCACCAGGCCCGGGATGAAGCCCTGTACGTCGGGTTCCGCCAAGAGATCCGGTTCGCGGGGTCGACCCACACGGAAGCGTTCGAGGCCAAGCACGAGTGCCACCTCCTGCACGAAGGCGGCACCCTCTCCTACGATCACCGCGCGTACGGCGTGGCGGCGGGCGCGCGGCACCACGTGAAGGCGGCGCACGTCTGGCGGCACCACTGCGTCGCGTCCCTCCCCCCCCGCCCCGCCTCCCTGCGCGCCGCCGCCCTCGTCTGCCTCCACTCGGCCGATGCCCTGGCGTGGGCGCTGGAGCTGTGCGGGTTCCGGGGGGTGCGGGTGGTGGTGCACGCGCACGCCGCGGCGCCGGCGGCGGGGCCGGCCGCGGGCTCGCCCGCGCGGCGCGTGGGCGAGCTTCCGCCCCGCGGCAACTCAGCCGGCTCGCTCCTGGCGGCCGCGCCCGCGGCCGCGGCGGCCGCGGCTTCCGCGGCGGCCTCCGCGCTCTCGCCGCGCGCGGGCGCCGCGGGCGCCGCGCCGGCCGACCCCTTTGCCGAGCCGGAGCCCGTGTTTGCCAACGTGCGGCTCACGGTGAGCCTGGGGCTGTAGGGGGGAGCGGGGTGGGCGGGTCGTGTGGTCGAGGCCGGCGGCGGGCGCGACGAAGCGGCGGGCGGGTGACGCGGCGGGTTGAGGGTTCTGGTGGCCACCGCTCAGCGCCGGCGCGCGCGAGTGGGGGGTGTGTGAACCGTCCACCCGGCGCACGTGCGGGGCAGCGGTTAAGGGTCAAGAGCGCCGCGAAAAGCGGGAGATCGCGCCGGCGCTCGACGGTCCTCACACAACCGCCGCGCCGCCCCACCGCCGCCCGCCCACCATGCGCGCCGTTTTCATTCTCTTTGCGCTCGCCGCCGTGGCGGTCGTGGCCCAAGGTACGGGACGGCGCGGGCGCGCCTCCGCCCGCTGGGCCTGCCAGCTTCTCCCGGGCGGCGGCCACCGCGGGGGACCCCCGCGCCCGGCGGGCGGCGCGGCAATGCGTGCTGTGGTCTCTTGCCGACCGGGCGGCGCGCCGATTTGAGGGCCGCCGCCCCACGCCGATGCCGACCACCCGCCTCCGTTCCCCCAGACGCCGACCTGCCCGCCACCCGCCCGGCCAAGCCGGTGGCGCCCAAGCCGCCATCGGTGCGCCCCATTCCCGGGATTCCCACGTCGCAGACGGCGGCGGAGAAGATTGCCGACGCGGAAGTCGCGGCTGCCATCGCCGGGGCGCCCGCCGATGCCATGGACGACGTGGATGAGGCGGCGCCCGCGCCGGCGCCGGCGGGCGCCAAGCCTGCGGCGGGCGCGGCGAAGAAGGGGCCGGCGCCCGCGCCAGCTCCGGCGGCCAAGGCCGGCGCCAAGCCAGCCCCCAAAGCGCCGGCGCCCGCCCCGCGGGCGGCGGCCAAGGTATGGACGGGTTGCGGGGGGTGGAGACAGGGCGGGCGGTGGGGCGGCGGGGCGCGCGCGCGCGCGCGCGTCTCGACGCGCGCGCACTTTCTTGCGTCCCCCCCCTCTCCAGCCCTCGGCCGTCAAAGCCCCTGCCCCCGCCCCCAAGCCGGAGACCGCCAAGGTGGGTGGTGGTGGTGGCAGAGGGAGGGCGGCGGCGGTGGAGGGCGGGCGGTGGGTCGGGCCGGCGCGCGTCCCCGACGCGCGGCCGCCCTCCTCCCCCTCGCTCACCGTGCACAGCCTGCGGCGGCAAAGCCGCCGTCGCCTCCTGCGCTCGAGGAGCCGATCGCGCCCGTCGTCGTTGCCGTCCCGAAACCGCGCGCGATCGCCCCACCCGCCCTGGACGACCCTGCGGTGCCCGCCGCGCCGGTCGACGCCGACGCGACGGCGGTCGCCGCGGGCGGCCCGCTCGCGCGCGCGGCCAAGCCTCCGAAACCCGCTCCTCGTCGCCGTCGTGACCGTGAGGAGCTGGACGCCATGGTGCCCGTGGTGCCGCCCAACGAGCCTTGAATTAGAGGAGGAGAAGGGGTGCCGCGGCAAGGGCGAGAGCGCGCGCGTTTATGCCGCGCCACCCCCAGAGAACGATAGACCCGCGATCGCAAACGCGTGTGAGGGCGCGCGACGCGGGGGCTGGGGTGGGCGCGCGGGCGGGGCGAGCCGTCACACGCGCGGCGCCCCGCCCTCACCCCGCGCAAGGAAACAGCCGCCGCCACCCCCTCTCTTTCGTCCGCATCAGCCAGACTTGGCCGGGGCCGGCGCCTTGGCGGCCGCGAAGGACGCGACGGCCGAGTGGGGCGCGGTGGGGTGCGGCGCGGCCGCGGTCGAGGTGGCGACGGCGCGCGGGGCGGTCGCCGCCGCGGCCTGGGCGCGCTGGGCGGGCACGGTCGCGGCCTGGGCGTGCGGTGCGGTCGCCGCGGCGGCGTGCGGGGCGGTGGCAAAGCCGGCGGTCGCCGGGCGGGGCGCCGTCTGCGCGGCCGCCTCGGCGGGCGGCACCCGCCCCGACGCTTCAACGTGCGGCGGCGCGTGCGGGGGGACCTGGGGCGGCACCTGCTCGCGCGCGCGCGGCGCGGCGCGCTCGGCGGGCGCTTTGGGAGGGGTGGAGAACGGCAAACGCGGCGCGGCGATCGGCGGCAACGCCGGGGCGGCCGCCATCGCCTCGCGGAACGAGGCGACCTCGGGCGAGTTGATGAAAGCCTTGAATTCGTCGACCGAGGGGAGCGTGATGGTGCCCGTCGTGTCGGCTAGAGGAGGGAGGAGGCAGGGAGGGAAACACGTGGGCCCAGCTCAGCCGCCAGCCTTCGCGCCGGCGCCCACCACCCCGCAACACACTCTACGCCTTTCCCTCACCGTTCAAATCGGCCTGGGCCTGGAGCAGGGCGCGGCCGCCCGCGGCGGAGACCGCGGTGGCGGCCGTTAGGGCGAGCAGGGCCACGGCCAGAAAGCGCGCCATTTTGTGCGAAAGGGGAGGTGTTGGGCTGCGTGAGAAAGGAAAAGGTGAAAGGTGGGCCGGCGAGCCTGGCCCGGCACGCATTGGCGCGCGCGCCGCATGCGCGGCACCGCGCCCACCGCCCGCGTCGCCCGCCGCCGCTCCACGCTGACTAGTATGCCACTGCATGACAGGGTCACCGCGTGATAGCTTGCGCGCGGTCGACAGCGGCCGCCCAGACCCGTGCCGTGCGCGGCGGTTGGCCGCGCGCCGAGCGGCCGGCGCCTTCCCGACGCCCCAAGCGGCTCCCGCCCCCACACAAAGTCGCCGCCGCGGGCGCGGTGACCGGTGGGCGGGGCTGGCGGCGCACCTTGGGGGGCGGGGTGGAAGTGGCAAGAGAGATGCGCGCCGCACTCGGAGCAACACACTAGCCACCGCCTCCCCCTCCTCCCAGCCTCGCCACCGTCTCGTTGACGATAACCGCGCCCGCCAGCCCGCCCACGAGCGCAAGGCCCAGGGAGCCGCCGGGCACGAGGCGGGGCGCGTCCGGCGCGCGACCGCGCGCGACCGCCGCCATGACCGCAGGCAGCACGCCGAACAGGACCAGCACCCCATAAGTCCCAGCGGCGGACAGCAGCCCCGCAAACGCGCCGGGCGCGAGCAGGGCGCCGGCAAAGGGGGGGGCGAGGGTGGCGAGGTAGGGGCCGGGCGACCGCGCGAGCACCGGCTCCTCGGCCCCGGTCAGCCGCGTCGCCTCCTCGGCCACGAATTCAGACAGTCCGAGAATGAAGCCGACGGCGGACGAGGCGAGGGCGGCGAGGGAGAAGGCGTCGATGAGAGTGGAGCCAGGGGGCGGCAGCGAAAGAGCGAGAGCGGCGACAGGGTCGCCCCCGCCCCCCCCTCCTCCTCCCGCCATGCTTTCCAGCACGGCCGAATTGCCGTCGACGACGGCGACCCAGGCGAGGAACATCAGCAGCGGCACGCCCGACCCGACCGCGAGCGCGGCGCGCACCTTGGCAGGGTCCCCCTCCAAGCTGGAGCACACCACCCCGACCACGTTCTGGTAGACGAAGGCGAGCGCGACGACGGACGCGGCGGCGGGGAGGGCCGAGGCGTGGTCGAGCGAGGCGAGGGAGGCGGGGTCGACGCCAGGGGCGGCGAGAGCGACCAGGGCGGCGAACGTGGCCAGGACGGCGACCAGCAGCGCGCCATTGACCGCGTCCAGAGTGGAGGGCGACGCGGCGTAGCACGCCGTGGCGAGAGGAGCGATGAAGAGGGCGGCGGAGACCGCGGGTGGGAAAGAAGAGCCCGCCACGGCCTCGGCCGCCCAGCCCATGATCTCGCCGCCGCGCCCGATGTAGGCGACGAGGAGGCAGTAGTGCAGGAAGAGGTAGGCGGCGCCGGCGGCGGCCGCGCCGCCGGGGCCGAGCGTGGCGGACGCGAGCGCGCCGACGCCCGCGCCACCGCCGCGCCCGTACACACACAGCGTCTGCAGCGCCAGCTCGGCCAGCAGCAGCCCCGACGCGAGGGAAAAAGCCCACCCGCCGGCGAGCGCGGCGGCGGTCGCGCCAAAGCCGACGCCCGCGGTCGCCGCGGGCAAGGCTAAAATGCCCGCGCCGACCGTGGTTCCCGCCACCAACGCCGCCGCGCCGGCAACCGAGCCGGGCGCGTGTCTCAAATCGGGGTCCAAGTTGGAGAAGAGGCGAGTGGGAGGGAGGGGTGGCGGGTCGAGGTTGAGGCGAGTCGGGGGGGATGGCGGCGGCAGCGGCGGTTGGGGTTCGGGGCCGCCCGTCGCCGCCGCAGGCGGGCGGCGCCGGCGGTGCGGCGCCGCCCGGGCGGGCGCCGGGCGCGGCGCCGTGGCCTGGCGCATCGAGTGTGGGCCGGCCGAGAGTCGGCATCAGGACGCGCCACTCCTGCGCCCATATCTCTGCGCCGAGCGCGCCCGCGCGGCATCGCGCCCGTGTCAATCGACGTGGCGCCGCCGCGCGCGCCAACGTGGCACACCGAAAAGAAAAGAAAAAATCAGGATGGCAACGTCGGCCGCAGCGCTGGACGCCTACCTGTGCGGCCGCCCCCCTCCCCCGCACGCGGAGCCTCCATCGCTCCCCACGCCCGCGACGGCGCCGCCGCCGCCGCGGTCGCTGGACGCCGCGCTTGCGGCACTCGACGCGTTTGTTGAAAGGCGAGAGGCGCGCCTCAAGGCGGCCGCCGCAGAGGGCGGCAGCAATGCCCTCGCGCTGCCGGCCGACTTGCCGCGGTCGCCCCAGCTCGGCGCGCGGCCGGCTGCGGAGCCGCGTGCCGTATCGCGCAGCCCGGAGCTGCCGCGCCTCGTGCGCCCGGTCGAAGAGGCTGCGCCGGCGCTGGAAGAGGTGGCCGAGACGGCGGCCTGCCCGGCGTCCGTCGAGGCGCCGACACGCGCGTGCGCGCGCGCCGAGCGCGACCCGCCGACGCCCGCGCCGCCGACGCCCGCCAGCGCGCCGTCGCCGGCGGCCTCCACGCCAACGTCGAGCGCGGCGACGCCCTCGAGCAGCGAGCCGCCGCCGCGCGCCGCGCCGCGGGGCGAGTTGTGGCGCGCCTACCTCGAGCGCGGCTACGCCGCCGTCGACGCGGGGAGGAGGGGTGCATGAAACCGGGGGCAAGCGTTTGCAGGTCGGAACAGCGGCAGGCCTCTCCTCTCTCCCTTCCTATCCCTCTCTCTCTCTCCCTCACACCGCGGCGCGCGGTCTCCCCGCCGCGCCGCCGCCCCCGTCGTCCCGGCGCGGGATGTGCAGGTGCTCAAACCCAAATGAAAAGGTGAGGGCTGGTGGAGGGGGTGGGGGAGAAGGGGGTGGGTCGGCCGCCGCGCGCTCGACCGCCGTGACGCCGCTCAAACGACTCCACGCCACCCCAAAAACAACCCCACCCCTCCGTCCCCTGCCTTGCTGCATCCAAGCGTCCGCGTCGTGGTACACAAACGGCCCCCGGTCGTACGTTTGCGTCACCTCCCGCCCTTCCGGCCCCGCCCCCCGCGGCCACCGAAACCAGCGCCCGTACCGCGTGTTCAGGCGCCAGGATGCGGCGTGCAGGGCGCCCGCGGCGGCGGCCTGGGCGCGGGAGCCGGGCAGAAAGTGGAACGCGAAGAGCGCGGCGTCGACCGCGGCGGGCTCGCCGGAGGTCGCGGCGAGGCCCGCGAAAAAATCAGACTTGTCCAGGCGCGGCGGGCGCGGGAGGGTCGGGTAGGAGGGGAGGAGGGCGTCGGGCGGCGCGGGCGCGCCGCCGCGCAGCGACCGCGCGGCGGCGACCTCTGCTGCCGCCGTCGCCGTGCGCCGCACGGCGGCGGCCATGGACTCGTAGTCGCGGTCGCCGTCGGTGGGGCTGCAGGGGAGAGGGGGAGAGGGGTGGGAGGGCGGTCGAGCTGTCACAGGGGGGACGACGCGGGCGTCGCCCCCCCCCCCTCCCTCCCCCGCATCACAGCTCCAGCGCGGCCCAGTAGCGCGCCCAAAAGTCGTCGCCGGCGCCGCCCCGGCCGGGCGGCGGCGGCGAGAGCAGAGGGGTGCGCAGGCCGATGCCTCCCTCCTCCCCTTCCTCTCCCCCCTCCTTGACGCACATGTGGGGCGCGCTGGCGGTGAGCAGGGCCTGGCTCAGGAGCGAGGGCGCGGGGTCGTGCGGCGGGCGCGGGGCGGGCGGGGTGCGCGCGGGCGGGGAGGGGGTGCGCGCGGGGGGCGACGGCTGCCGCGGCGGCGGCAGCGCCACGCTCTCGGCGGGCGGCTCGAACGTGATGGCCTTGGGCGCCACAGGCGTGATGGCGACCGCGCGGTCGGGCGAGGGCGGGCGGGCGGCGGGCGGCGGCGGCACGGGCGCGGGCTCGACGCGGCGAGCGGCGACCGAACTCTCCGCCGTCGCCGGCCGCGCCCCCCCGCCCTCCGACGCCGCCGCCGCCGACGGCGTCCAGATGTCAACCGACTCGTCGGGCGAGGAAGGGGAGGGCGTCGGCGTCGCGGCGGCAGACGGCGGCGGCGGCGTCGCGGCTCGCGACGCGCCGCCCTCCTCCTCCTCGCCACCGCCGCCGCCGCGGGCCGTCTTTTTGGCCGCCTTTTTGGCGGCCCGCTTGGTCTTGGTGCTGCCGGCGGCGCGGTCGTCGCCGTCGTCGTCGCCTCCCCCGCCCCCACCCCTGTGCGCGGCCAACACGCCCACCGCATCGACGCCCGCCGCCTCCAGCCCCAGGGAGTCGTACAGGTCGTCGTCGGGGCCGGGCTCGACGCCGCGGGGGCCGGAGTCGACGTATTCGCTGACCTAAAAGGGTGGAGAGAGGAGGAGGAGAGGGATGAGGGAGTCTGACGAGCGAGCGACCCCACCACCCTCTCTTTCTCTCTCTCTCTCTCCCCCCTTGTCTTACCGCCTCTTTCAGCATCGCGTCCGCATCCCCCGCGTCCAGCGCCCCATTGACGAGCGCGCGTAGCACTTGGTCGAGGCGCGCGGCGTGCCCCTCGCGCGCGTCGGCCGCCGCGTCGAGCGCGTCGGCCCCCGCCCGGTCGCCCGCCGCCCGCGCGTCGGCCGCGTCGGCGGCCAGCGTCTCCGCATGCGTCGTCAGGGCCGCCTGCGCGCGCTGGATCCAGGCCGCGGTGGCGAGGCGCGCCGCGTCGTCGGGGTGCGGGACCGCGCCGCGGCCCGCGAGCATCGCGTTGCTAAAGTCGCGCATGCGCGCCGACTGCTCAAAGTCGCGCATGCGCTCCATCTCGATCTCCACCGCGCGCCGGGCGCGGCCGAGGGCGGCGGCGTCGGTGATGGTCGGCTCGTGCGCGGTCCACGCGCGGACGAGGTCGCGCTGGCGCTGCAGGCGTTTCACCTCCTTTTTCATTTCGGTGCGCCACTTGGTGAAATGGGTGTCGGGCTGAGGAGGCGGGCGGGAGGGGGGGGAGGGGTCGGACGCTCGCGGAGCCCAAGGGGGAAAAAACTGTCGCCCGGCCGGCGGCCGCGCCTCGGCGCCGCGCGCGGGGCGTGCGCCGCGCGCGCCCGCCCGGGGGCGACGCCGCGGTCGTGGGTGCGAGGGCGGCCCACGCGGGCGCCTCGCGCCGCGCGCGCCGGCGCACCGCCCGCCCCTCCACGCCCGCCCGCCGCCCCCACGGGTGGCCGCCACCCGCCCGAGGCGTCCCGTGCGGGCAGCGGGCCGGGTTGAGGGCCCGCGGCGCCAAACAACCGCTGTCCGCTTCACCTGGTCCCTTTCGGCCATGCGGTCCCACGCGAGGTGCACAGCCGCGACACCGTCCTTGATGCGTTTGAAGCACAACCCAATGTCTTTCGCGACGCGCCGGGAAGACGACGCCTGCTTGCCGGGTTCCAGCGCGTCCGCCGGCTCGTTCGGCGGGTGCTCCGCGCCGGCGGCCGCGACGGCGGACGCGGTGGACATGGGAACGGGCGGGCGGGTGGAGGGGGGGGAGGCGCGGGCGAGGGCGCGCGCGGGGTGTGCGAGAGAGTGGGGGGGGGCGGCGCGCGGCGACGCTCGCTCGCTCCACAGACCGCCGCCCCGCCTCACCCCCCCACCCCTCCCCCCACCCGCCGCGCCAGCACGCCCGGCAACCGCGGCACCCGCATGCCGAGGCCGGCGAGGAGGGTGGCGTAGAGGACGTGAAGGACGGCGACGTGCGCGACAGCGTTGACGGCCAGGACGCTGGCCAGCGTCACCGCGACGGCGGCGGGGGGTGGCGCGCCAGGCGCGCCGATGAGGGCGGCCATTTGGTCCTGAAAAGAGAGGTGGGGACGGCGGTGAGGCGGTAGGCTTGCCCCACACCTCTTCTCTCCCCCACCCCCTCTCCTTTCTTACCAGCAGCGCGCACACGTTGGCCAGCAGCAGCTGCAGCAAGTCTTCGCCCAGGGTCCAGGACGAGAGGGCGACGTATCCCGCGACGCCCGCGACGCGCGCCGCCGCGGCGACGCCGACCGCCGCGGGCCACGGCGCGCGGGCGGCCCACGCCGCGCCGAGCACGGCGGACGGGGCGCCATAGTTGAGGGCGTAGGTGAGGGCTTGCACGGGGCCGAGGAGGACTAAAGTGGAGAGAGGGAGGGGGTGTCGGCGGCAGCAAAAGCCGGCCTCGCCCCGCACGCGGCTCCCAAAGGCGCCAGAAGGAGAGAGAAAAGTTGGGGTCGGCGCATCGACCCCGGCGGGGTCGAAAGGAGTATCGAGAGGGGGTAGGAGGGGTCGGCACGAGCAGCGTCGCGCCACCACGGGCCGCACTCTTTGCGCCGGCGGTCGGCCCCTCCCGCCTTCCTCAACCGGCGCCACTTGGCGCCGCCGCCCGTCCTCGGCGCCGCGGACGGCAGCAGGCGTCCGGCGCGCCCCACACCGCCGCGCGCCCCGCCAATCGGGCGACCCCTACCACCATGCTTCTGCGCCGCCTCTCGCGCGCCTTGGCCCACCCCGCGCGCGCCCTGGCGGAGCCGCGGACGACACGGCCAGCCGGCGGCGCGCCCAGGCGCCCGCCGACGCAGGCGCCGCATGCGCGCCCGGACCGTGCGCCCGAGCCCGCGTCCTGGGCGGCGTCCGTCGGCCAGAACGAGGTTGGGCCGCGCGCGGTCGCGGTCGACGCGGCGGCGGCGGTCGCAACCGCCAAACCGGCCCTACCGCCCGCGCTCGCTAACGCGTGGGCCGCGTACGACGCCGCCCTCGCGTCCCACCCCGTCGCCGTCAAGGCGGCCACGAGCTTTGTGGGCTTCCTGATCGGGGACTTGATTGCCCAATCCATCGTCGGCCTCCCGTACGACGCGTACAGAACCCTTCGACTGGTCCTCTTTGGCGTGTGCATGGACGGGCCCATCGGTAAGGAGAACAAGAGGAGGGGGAGTGGAGGGGCGCGTTGGCTGGGGAGTGGGGTGGGGGCGGGGTGAGCGAAGCACGAAAAGAGAAGGAAAACAAAAAACGCTTTGAAACCCACACCCTCTCTCCTCCCCACCTTGCAGGCCACCTCTGGTACACGACCCTTGACAGCCGGGTCATGCCCGACGCGCCGACGTCGACCCGGGCGGTGCTCACGAAGACGGCCTTGGACCAACTCCTGTGGGCGCCCGCGTTCTCCTGCGTCTTCTTCGCGTTCATCAACATTCTGGACGGGCGCCCCGACGCGGTCATCCCGGCGATCCAGGACAAGCTCATCCCGATGATGGCGGCCAACTACGCGCTGTGGCCGGCCGCCCATTTAATCAACTTCAAGTTCGTGCCGTCCCGCCAGCGCATCCTGTACATCAACTGCGTGCAGATTGTGTGGTCGGCCTACCTGTCCCACCTGGCGGCCGGGTCGGGCCGGTTTTGAGTCGAGAGGTGGGGGCGGCGACCATTCCATTTTTGCGGTGCGGGGCTTGCGACGCCTCGGCCGCTCCCTCTTCTTTGGGTTGTCCGATGGGAGAGTGGAGTCGTTGACCGCGGCACCCGTTGCGGCGGGGCCAGGCCGCACAGAGAACGAGAGAAGGGAGTGGGCGCGCGGCCGGCGTTGGCGCTGCCGCCACCGCCGGGGGAGTTCCTGTAGCACCGCACACAAGCCAGAGCGCTCGGCGGAGGAAGCAAAGGGAAAAGGGGGCAAGGGAGGAGGAGCCGGGGCCGCCTCACACACCCCCTTCTCCCCGCGACTCACCCAAAACCAGCAGCCCGGTCGCCGCGCCGCACCGGAACCCGGTGCCCGCCCCCCAGCGCCCGCCCGCGATGACAACGGGCAAGGGCAGGAGGTAGCTGGGGGGGGAGGGGTGTTGGGGAGGGGCGTAAGAAAAGGGTACGAAACGCAGATGTAACGCAACTTTCTTTTCTCTTCCCAACAATCGCCACCCTCCGCCCACCCCATGTACGCCTGCAGCCGCAGGACCGACCCCAGGGCGTACGCGAGGCCGCCCACCGCGGCGAGCATTGCGGTGTCGACGAGGCGCTGCAGGAAGCGGGGCGGGGGAGGGGGAAACGTGGGGGGTCGGCCGCGCGTGCGGCCGCCGGGTTCGACCCCGCCCCCCCAACCCCCTCTCCCCACACCTGGATGTCCTCCAGGGGCCACGTTGCGCCATCATCGGTCGCCTGCGCGGCGCGCAGCTCGGCGCCGGCCGCGTCGGGGGTGGTGGTGGGGTCGTCGGGAGCGCCCGGGGCGCTGGGAGCGGCCGCCACCACGCGGCCGCGGCGGGCCGGCCCCAATGCGCGCCCTGGGCGCGGGAGGGGGGGCGACGGCGGTGGCCTGCGCTGCGCGGCAGGCGCCGCGCCGCGCGCCGCCCGCATCGGGCGCCCTCCGCGCCGCGCAGCGGCCGCGGCGGGACGAGGCACTGTGCACGGACGAGCGTGCAACGGGTGCCGGCTTGCAAACCGCGGTGTCCGCGCCGCCCTTCCCCTTCTCTCTCTCCTCTCTCTCCCTACCGCGCGGGCGGCCACGCACATTCAGCCCCCGCCTCCTCCACCGCGGCCAGCACCCGCTTGCACATGTCGCCCTGGAAAGCGGAGAAGCGGCGGGAGCCGGCGGGGGTGGTGTGCGCGGTCACGCCCACCGAAATCGACCACGGCGTCAGCCCCGCGAGCGACGCGCCGTACGGCAGCGCCTTGTTGACGTCGGCGTGGGCGGCCAACCATTCTGTGACGGCGGCCGTGACGAGGGGGACGCGGTCGAGGTCGGCTAGGCGCAGCTCGACGCGCGCGGTTGCTTGGCGCGGGCCGGAGAAGTTGGCGAGCACGGGGGGGCGCGCAATGCGCGACTCGTTGAGCACGATGTACTCGGTGATGGCGCTGCGAAAGGGGGAGGGTGGGGTGGGCGCAAGCGGGGCGGCGCGGAGCGCGCGCAGCCCCCCCGCCCCGCCCCCCCGCGGCCGCCCCCCCCCCCCCGCACCGGTTGGGAATCGCGAGCGGCATGCCCTTGTCGCTGCGCACCACGGTGCGCATGGGGTCGATCCTCTCCACGACGCCGGTGGCGACCGCGCCGCCGGCCTGGGTCTGGAGCGTGACGCGCTCGCCGACGACAAACGGGCGCGTCACGTACAGGTTGAGCCCCGAGATCGCGTTGCTCGTCACCGACTGCGCGCCGAAGCCGACGGCCAGGCCGCCGACGCCGCCGACGGTGAGCAGGGGGGCGGGGTCGACGCCGACGACGGCGAGCGCGGTGAGCGCGGCCGCCGCGATCAAGGCCCACGTCGCGAGGCCCGCAAAGGGGACCAGCACCCGCTCCAGCACCACCGCGCTGCCGGTGTCGCCGTCGGACTCGGCGCGGCGCAGGAGGGCGGCGACGAGGGCGTCCTTCCAGCCGACCGCGAACCAGCACGCAAACACGACGACGGCCACGCGCGCGGCGTCGAGGAACGCGGCGTCCAGCCCCGCCAGCCCCGCCGCCGCGCGCGTGATCCCCACGCGCACGCTCGCCCACTTGGGCGGCTGCATGAGCTCGTGCTGGATGAGGATTTGGAGGGCAAGGGCCGCGGTGCGCAGTGTCGACGCGAGGGCCGCCGCGGGCAGGATGACGCGCGCGGGGGCCAGGGCGGCGGACGCGGCGGCGTCGGCCGCGACGCGGAGCATGGAGGGGCGCTTGGGGGACGTGTCGGCGGCGTCCTGAAGAGGAAAGGGAGGAGGAGAGGGTCAGGCCGACTCGTCCGACGCCCCACCTTCCCTTCCCCATCCTCTCTCACATCATACCTTCTCCGCCGCGTGCGCCACCCGGCGCAGGGCCGCCACCGCGAGCCACGCCAGGCCGAAGCAGAGCCCCGCCTCGGCAGCCGCGCGCGCGGCGAGCTCCCCGAGCCCCATCGCCTTGGCCGCCGCCAGCGCGGCCGTCGCGGCCGCGCCGTCGGCCTGGCTGATGTCAGGCACGAAGATGGAGGCGACCTGGCGGGCGGCGGCCGCGGCTTTGGCGCGGCATGGGGCGGGGACGCGGCGCGTGGGCCGGCGATGCAGGGCCGGAGCCGCGCGCGGGGACGCTATGGACGGCGTGCGCATGGGCGCGATCGCCATGGGGGCCGGTGGGGAGGGTGGCGCCGTGGTGTGAGGGCGAAGGCGGGCGCGATGGCTTCACACACCCACCTCTCCCCTCCTTCTCACGCCGCCTTGACCGGCGGCAGCGCGGCCAGGTCGCGCACCACGCCCGCCATGGCGGTCACGTGCCGCAGCAACGCGTCGACGCCGCCCGCGCGCGCGGCGCCCGCGCCACGCGCGGGCTCGACGCAGACCACGCGCTCCCCGGTGTCGGCATCCGTCTCCACCCGGAACTCGACGTCGACCGCGGGCGTCGGCTCGCCGTCGGCGGCGCCGCCGGCGCCGGTCCAGGTGATGCAAGACTGCGCGGCGGCGAGCGCGTCCAGCGCGTCCCCGACCTCGGCTTCCGTCGCCTCCATGAGCCCGGCCAGCTTGGGCACCGACGCACGCGTGTACAGGCGCAGCAGCTGGCGCAGGGGGGGGAGGAGGCGGCGGGAGTGGACGACGGCGAGGAACGACGCGAGCTGCGCGCGGTAGGCCGCCTGGGCCGCGTTGGCGGGGCCGCCGTCGTCGCCGCCGCCGCCAGCGGCCGCGGACGGGGCTACGGGGGCCAGGCCACCAGCCGTGGGGACGAATTTGGGGCATCCATACGCGTAGAGGTCCTCGTACGCTGCGTCGGTCGCGCGCGCCATGCGCGCGAGCTTGTCCCCGTGCTTGTCCCGCAGCGTGGCCAGGCCGGCGTCAGAGACGGCAGAGGCCGCGGCGGGGCAGAGGGCCAACGCCAGCGCCAGCAGGGCCGCGCACTGTTCATTCTTCTTCAAAATCTGGTCGTGCGCGGCCGACCGCGCGTGAAACTGTTTGACGCGCGCGATATGGGCGAGCACGGCGTCCAGGGTGCGGGCGGCGTCGACGTAGCGGGTGAGGGCTAAATAGGCAAAGCCAGAGTAGTAGTGGAGGGAGATGGTCGCGCCGGCGACGCGCGCCGCGAAGAGGCCGTCGGGCACGGCGGGGTTGACCGGGCCCAGGGCCCGCAGCGCGGGCTCGTACTGGGCCAGGAGGACCTTCAGCCTGCAGACGCCGATGTGGGAGAAGTAGCCGAGGCCGCGGAGGACATTGGAGCCGTGCCCGTCGGGCCCGCTGCCCGCGTCCGCGTCGCAAAACGCGCGCACGCCGGCGGGGGTGGAAAGCTCGGCACTCAGCGCCGCCCGGTCGGCCAGGGACTGGAGGAGCGCGACCGTGTCGGCGACCGGCCACGCGGCCGCGGCGGCCGCCGCGTCGGCCGCGTCAGCCCCTCCACGCGCCACCGCCCTCGCCGCCGCCGCGTGAAACGCTTGAAACTGGTAGCAGTACTCGTCCACCATGTCCCAGAGCCAGGACGGCGGGAGGCGCACGTTGAGCGCGGCGGAGAGCGCGACGCCAAAGAGGTCTTTGTAATTCGCCCACGCGGCGGCCCGGTCCCCAAAGCTGGGGCTCAACGACGCGTGCATGTGCCGGAAGCGCAGCTCGGAGTAGAGCATGAGGAAGACGGCGTCGCCGTCGACAAAGGGCGCGACCGCGGCCGCGGCGGGCCACGCCGCGCCGCGGAACAGGCGCTCCGTGAGGCGGGGGAAGGAGACGTCCACCATGGAGTGAATCTCGGCCACATTGCGCTCGCTGGGGACGGAGGGAGAGGGGGTGGGCGGGCGGGCCGGCGCGGATCGGCCGCGGCGGCCGGCGCGCGCGCGGCGACGTTCGCGCCTCCCTGCCCCGCCACTCTCGCATCGGCACGATGTCATCCTCACGCCCCCTTGAACATACCGGATGTGGCGGTAGAGGTAGACGACGAACTGGCGCACGACGTCGGGCACCGGCTCGCCCGCCATCGCGGCCAAAGGGGTGGCCGCGGGGTGGGTGGGGGTTTGTGTCGGGGTGTGGGGGGCGGCGCGCGGGCCGGAGAGGGCGGGCGGGTGTGGGGAGAAGCCGTCGGCGGCGCCCCCTCTGCCTTCTTTTCACGCTCCCCCTCCCACCAGCCCCGCCGACCGCACATCCTCCGCCCTCAGCCACGACACATAGTCCCCCATCAGCGACCCGAGGAGCAGGCCGCCGTCGGGCGCCGGGGTGGCGGCCGAGGTGGACGAGACGCGCGACCCGTCGGGGTCGATCAGCGTTTGGAGCACGCGCCCGCCCTCGTCGATCCGCACCACGCACCCCCACTGCTTGACGGAAGGCCGGGCCCAGGGCGGCGACCATCCGTAGAGCCAGCGGGCGAGGCGGGAGGACAGGAGGGCGTTGATGCCGGGTTGGGCGGGCACAACGATGGAGACCCAAAACCCTCCTCCCGGCGCGCGCGCGATGCCGTCGGGGAAACCAGGCAGCCTGTCGATCAGGATGGTCCGGTTGCCGCGCCCCGGCCCGCCCAGCTCGACGCGCCACACGCGCGCGGCGCTCGTTTCAACGACAGCCGCCCACGCGCCGCCCGGCGCGACCGCGACGCCGTTGGCAAACCACAGGCCGTCAACGACGACGGTCGTGCGCCCCGTCGCGGGCGTGTGGGCGAGGAGGCGGCCGGCGGGGGCGCCCGCGAGCAGCGACAGGGTGTACGCCTCCATCGTGTCCCACCACCCGCCCCGCCCCCGCCCCGGCCCAAAGGGCGCCGAGTCGGTGAAGTACACGGTGCCGTCGGGCGCGACGTCGACGTCGTTGGCGTACAGGATCGGGGAGCCGGGGGACGCGGGGTCGGAGCGGGAGACGGTCGACGCGGCGACGCTGACCGCCCGCGTCCCTTTCTCCAGCCGCACCAGCCCCGCGCCCGCCATGCACACATAGAGATTACCCGCCGCGTCGTGGTGGAAGCCGAGCGGGCGGCCGGGGCCGAGGTGGGCGACGGGAGCGGTCGCGAGGAACGGCAACGCGCCTCCACCCTCGAACGCCGCCTCCCACACCCACCCGTACTTGTCGCACATCACCAGGGTGCCGTCGGGCGCGACGGCGACCGATTCAGAGCCGCGCACGGCGCCCTCGAAGAGGCGGACCGCGCGGCGCAGCGCGTCGTTCGGGGCGAAAGGGCCCTGGGAGGGGTGGGAGCGGTATCATCGGGCGATGATGGAATTGCGGGGGGTCGACGGGGGGCGGCCGCTTCCGCGCCGGCCCCGCCAATGCGCCCGCTGCCCTCCCGCCCACCTCGAGCGGCGCCGTGTGCGGGCGCAGGGCGGTTGCCACGTCCACCACTGGCAGCGTGCACGGCAGGGGCAGCAGCAGGTCCCGCCGCGCGGCGAGGGCTGGAGGTGGAGGGGGAGGCGTGAGCGGTGCGTGGGCGTGCGGCTGGCCGCCCGCTCGCTACCTGCTGCGCACCGGCGGCCGCGAGGGCGGCCACCGCCAGCGCGGCGGCGGGGGAGGGGCGGGGCATGGAGAGGGCGGGGGAGAGAGAGTGCGCGCCGCGCGAGCGCGCCGCCGTCAACCCTCCAGTCTCTCGTCACAGCGTGGCCCACGGCCGCAGCTCGGCGAGCGCGAGCGTAGCGCCGTCGAACGAGCGCCGCAGGGTGACGGCCGACGCGAGCCTCGAGTTGGGCTTGACGCGCGCGGCGAGCTCCGCCACCGCGGCTTCCTCCTCCGCGCCCGCCGGCGCCATCGTCGCCACCACTTCGTTCGGCACCTCGACGACCGCGTCGGCCGCGCCGCGGCCCGCGGGCGAGAGCGCGACGGGGGGGACCGCGTGCGCGTTCGCGGCGTCGACCAGGGAGTCGGCGTTTTCCACCAGGAGCGGCAAGAGGCCGTCGCCCTCGAGCCCTCTGAGGGCCCTGCGCTCGCCGGAGGGGAGGACGAGGTGGACGGTGACGATGTGGTCGGCGACGCGCGGCGCGCTCGACGCCGCGGCCCGCCACACGGTGGCGGCGGATGCACCAGAAGCGCGCGCGGCGGCGCGGGCGGCGGCGGCCAACATCGGAGGGCTGGCTCGGCGCCGGAGTGGTCTGGCGCAAAGAGCACGAGCGGCGCCTCGCCGCCACTCCGCCCCGGCGGCCCGATCGCCCCCCGCGACCGCGAGGGCACCCGCAGCCTCGCACCCGCGACCCAGACACCCGCCCCGAGCGCGGCGCGGGCGAGCCCGCCCCTGCGCCGGCGCCCCGCGCGCAGCCATGCCGGCCAAACGCCGATCGACCGCGGTGGGGGTGAGGCGCGGTTGGGTGGCTGGGGGTTGAGGGGGAGGGGAGGAGGGGAGGGCGCGCCGGCAGGCGGGGCGCCGCGCCGTCGTCGCCGCGCCCCCGCGTCCCCCCTCCGCGCCCTCCCACCAGCCCTGCCACCCCTTCCTCTTTCAGGCGTGGACGCCCGAATCTGCGGTGGCGGCCACCCTCGCCTCCCCCGCCCCCGGCGCCCCCCTCCCCTGCTTCCTGCTCGACCGCTTCTCCGCCCACGCGCGCGCCGACCCGGCCACCCTCGTCTCGCTCGCCCCCGACACGCTCGCTACCAAGCCGCGCGTGTTGGGGTGGGCGGTCGACCCCCGGGCCGCCGCCCGCGACGGCACCGCGGCGTGCGGCTCGGCGCGCGTCCGCGTCGCGCTCGGCGCGGTGCGCGACGTCGTGCACGATTTGTCCGAGCCGCCTGCGGTGTGGCTGGTGACGTCGCGCGGGTGGTGGCGGTTGCTGCGGCCGGCGCCAGAGTACAGCGCGCTCTTCGCGCCGCTGCTCTCATCACTCGACCTCGCCGCCGCCGCGGCCGACGCGGCGGCCGCCGCCCTGGGTGGGAGCGGTGGCGGTGGCGGCGTGGACGGTGTGGTGGCGCGGGCGCAAGCGCGCGCGGACGCGCGCGCCGAGGCGACCGCGGCCGCGGCGTCGCCCGATGCCGACTTGGACCCTTACGCCCTGCCCGCCGAGCCCGGCGCGGAGCCGCTGGTATCGACACCCACGGCGGACGTCGCGGCCGGCTGCGCGCGCGCACTCGCGGCCGCCGCAGCGGCAGCGACGGGGCGCGGCGCCCCCGCGCCGAACCCCACCCTCGACGCCCTCGCCGCCGCCGCCGGCATCACGCCGGCCGCGCTGCGGTCGTCCGCGCCGCCCATCCGCTCCCGGCGCGCGCTGTCGGCCGCGCCGCCCGCCGACGCCGGCGCGCGCCCGCCGCCGACCTGCGCACTCTCTCGCCCCGCCCCCGGCGCCCCCCTCGCCCCCCTGCTCGCCGCCTGGGACCTCGTCCACGCCTACGCGCCGGGCACTGCGCCTGCAGGGTCCAAACCCGCGGCCAGCCTGCCCTCGGCGGGGCCGCCGATGCCGCTCGACGCCTGGCTCGCCTGCTTCCGCGACGCCCCGCCCCCCTCTTCGGCTTGGACCCTGGCGTCCGCGCACGCCGCGCTGCTGGAAGCCGCGGTCGACCCGCCGCCCGGCTCCGGGGACGCGAAAAAGGACGCCGCGGCGGCCGCGGCGGCCGCGCCCGTTCCCCGCGGCGCGACCGGCGCCCTCCTCGTGGCCGCCTGGCCGCACCTCGTGTGCCACGCGCTGCTCCCCACGCGCGTGGCCACCCTAAAAAAGGAGCGGGAAGGGTCCAGGGACGGCGGCGGCTCGAAGGACGGCAAGCGCGCCGCGTCGCCCGGGTTGCCGGCGGGCGCGCCCGCCAAGACCGCGGCCGGCGGCCGCGTGCGCGCGCCCATGGCGCCCGAGGCTGAAGCCGCGCTGCGGCGGCTGGCCGCGGCGCCGTACGCGAGCCTCCCCGCCGACACGCGGTGCGCCATCCTCCGCGCCGTGCTCGACGCCGCCACCGACGGCGCCCGCCTCGCCGCCGCCGCGTCCGCGCGCGCCGACGCCGGGCCCAGGCGGGCGCGCGGGCTGCTGGGGGCGGATGGCGCGGGGGTGCGGTTCCACGCGCTGGCCGGCGCGGCGGGCGCCGGCCTCATCTTCGCGGAAGCCTCGGAAGACGCCTGGTCCGTGTACGAGGGCAAGGACGCCAAAGCCCTGGTCGCCTGGCTCGCGTCCGGCGACGACGGCGAGGCCGGGGCCGCGGCGGCGGCGGCCGCGCACCTCGCGCGCGCGCGCCACCGCGCGCCCGCCCTCCCCGACCCCTGCGCCTCCATGCCGTCCGTCGTCGACCACCGCGCCGTGCGCGCTCCTCTGGCCGACATGCTGGGCCGGGCGCGGTGGTGGGAGAAGCACCCGCTCTGGCTCCAAGCGCGTGCCGCGGCGCGCTCCTTCCTCTCGTCCGCGCGCACCCCCCTCGCCCTCGCCCGCGCCGCCTGGCTCGTGGAGGAGCTCACCTACGACGACCTGCTCAAGGGCGCGGGGTGGGGGCGCAAACGGGCCGGGTTCCGGGAGCGGCTGCAGCGGTGCGCGAGCGTGAGCGAGGCCGCGGCGCTCGTCGCCTCGATGGTCGGCCACTGCCGCACGCTCCCCGACCTGGGCCGGTTTGAGACGCGCGACGAATTCGACGCCGTCCTGCACGCCGCGGGCGGGCCGGCGCCGCCGGAGCTGCCGACCGTCGGCGCGCGCGTCGTCGTCTCCGCGACCGGCTACGCCGCGCACGCCGCCGCCGCCCGCCCGCCCGCCGGGTTTGAGCCGCGCCCCCTGCCGGCCGGGTGGGGCGCGCTGGTCGACGGGACGGTGGCGGAAGTCGCGCTGGCGGCGGGCGCGTGGCACCGCCCGACGTGGCAAGGGCGGTTCACGTCGGCCAACGCGGTGACCGCGCCCGACGCCCACCTGCGCGTCGTCGCCTGGCTCCTCGTGCGCCGCGGGGGCGCCCCCGGCCCCGCCGCGGTCGCGGCCGACGGCGCGGGCGACCGGGGCGACGCGTCCGACGCGGGCGCCGCGTCGGCCGTCGACTGGACCGGCCACACCTTTCTCCACGGCTTCCACCCGCCCGACTACGTGCCCGCGGGGATGGTGGCGGCGCCTCCCCCGGCGCCCGCGGGCGCCGGCGGCGGCGGCGGCGGCGGCGCGGCCAAAAAAGCGGTCGGCGGGTATTTGACGGGGTCGGCCATCCACCTCGGGGACGAGCTCGCCGACCCCGAGGGCGAGTTCCCCTTTGTCCCCTTTTGGCCCGCGGGGTCGGTGCCCGACCTGGCGGCCGTGGGCGTGCACTGCGTCGGGGGCGAGCACCCCGCGCCGCGGTTCGTGCTCCCGCACGCCCTCGCCGCCCCCGCCCTCGCCCGCGCCTTCGCTCCCGGCGACCGCGTTGCGGGCGCGGGCGTCGACCCGTCGCCCGGGGCGCCCGGGCCGGGCGCGACGGGGGTGGTGGTCGGCGCGCGCGCCGCCGGCGCGGGCGGCGACCCCTGGCGGTCGGTCACAGTCGCCTGGGACGACGCGCCCCGGGGCGGGGGGGCGACGCGGCGCCACGCGAGCCCGTGGGAGTTGCGGTGAGGGCGCGCGTGTGAGGGGGTCGTGCGCGGCAAGGGTCACACGCACCCTCTCCCCCCCCCCTCCCCTCTCTCACCCCCCTCGCGGCCCGTTCATGAGCCGGTCCAGGACGACGTTGAGGTCGACGGACGCGCCGGAGGCGGCGAGGGCCGTGATGGCGCCGCGCGCGTCGCCGCGGGAAAACCCCATG
>Ga0315274_10000477_pt1 | contig 62713 bp, 51 predicted proteins | sample YL17G02_20_MG_FD_203700 | JGI IMG/M metagenome (GOLD analysis project Ga0315274, IMG submission 203700) | Sediment microbial communities from Yellowstone Lake, YNP, Wyoming, USA - YL17G02_20 | ecosystem: Environmental > Aquatic > Freshwater > Lake > Sediment | place: USA: Wyoming | collected...
CACAAAAGACCTCATGGAGGTATCGATAAAATGACTCCCATCCAAAAATTAAACTTGAAACTAAACTCATCTTAAACTACATTCCACTTCACTCTCTTGGGTGTCCGATATGTATTTGGTCATTACAGTTTGGTAACAATTTAGACCCTCCAATAAATACAGGTGTTACATTCACCATCATAATCAAACCTTAAACCAAAGTACAATCTTTGGTTGACTTTGACAAAAGATTCGTTATTTTACTCGGTTGAAAACCAATATGGATTGGCAGAATTCATGGATAAGCGTTTTTAAGGGATAGCTCGATGAATCGGGCAAATACCAAAGACAGCTCAATGAATATAGCAACCACCGAGAATAGCTCAATAAATTGAGCAACTACGAAAAACAGAAGGGGAACAAAGAGAAAGATATGAAACACAAAGCTCTTTACGGTACTCATGACATATTGCCGGACGAATCGTTCAAATGGCAGAATTTTGAGGATAAGTTGAGATCGATTTTTGCCTTATACAATTACAAAGAGATTCGCACCCCCATCTTTGAGGAGACGGAGCTTTTCACCAGGAGCATAGGGCAGGATACGGATATCGTCCAAAAGGAGATGTATACTTTTCTGGACCAGGGAAAGAGGAGCATTACTTTGAGACCAGAGGGGACGGCTGGGGTGGTGAGGGCATATTTAGAACATAATCTGGGAGAGAAATCACCATTGGTAAAGCTTTACTATTTTGGGAGCATGTTCAGACAGGAGAGACCCCAGAAAGGGCGGCTGCGGCAGTTTCACCAGTTCGGGATCGAAGCCATCGGTTCGGCTGATCCGTCGCTGGATGCGGAGATGATCGAGATGGCGGCTCGGATATGTAACGATGCTGCTATCACCGATTTCAAGTTGCATTTAAACAGCATCGGCTGTCCGGTCTGCCGTCCGGTGCACCGGGACAAGCTCCTGGATTTCATGAGAGATAAGGTAGGGGAGTTGTGCGATGACTGCAAGACCAGATTCATGCGCAATCCGTTGAGGATGTTCGACTGCAAGAAAAAAGAATGTACGGAACAACTTGCAAATGCACCGGTGATGATCGATTATCTTTGCCAGGAGTGTCAGACTCATTACAGCCAGGTGAAAGGATATTTAAAGGAACTGGACGTCAATTATTTCGAAAATCCCAGATTGGTACGGGGTTTGGATTACTACACCAAAACCGCATTTGAGATCAAATCCTCTCTTTTAGGAAGTCAAGATACTCTATGTGGTGGTGGGCGTTATGATCTGTTGGTAGAAGAATTGGGTGGAGCTCCAACTCCTGCGGTTGGTTTCGCTGCCGGCATAGAGAGATTTATTATAGTGCTTCAGATGCAGAAGAAGTTTAAATTCGCAGAGAAAAATCTTAATCTATTCATAGCGACCCTAGGAGAAGATGCAAAAATCTTTGCATCCAAGCTGATCAGGGAACTAAGGGAGAAAAACGTCTCCTGCGATACCGATTATCTCCAAAGAAGCTTAAAAGCCCAAATGAAGGAAGCTAACCGCCTGAATGCAGAGAGGGTTCTGATCGTCGGGGAAGAGGAGATGAAGAAAGGAATGGCTGTTTTAAGAGACATGCAAACCGGAGAGCAAAAGGAAATCAAACTATCAGAAATTGAGCGGATATGGTCATAGCATAAAGACTTGTAGGTTGGGCACCAATGCCCGATTGGAAAACTCGGTTGGGCTGGGAGTCCCACCTACGGTAAATCGGTACTAAGAAGAACAGAAGAGATAAACATAAATGTTTACACTCCAGGGGAGGTTTAGTAAATGGAAGCGGCATACAAGAAAACTCAAACCAGCTGGATGATCATACTATCCTTCATTCCGGTTTTTCTCTTTCTTGCCTGGATCGTCTACCGTCAAGAAGTGATAGGCAAGCCCTTTGGTGATAATCCCGCTCCTTCTTCGGTCTATTTGGGTCTGATCGCATTTTTCTTGCTTCTCCTGGCATTATTTTCCAATCTTACCATTACCGGATTCTCCACCTATGTGGAGATAAGATACGGGATAGGACTTTTCCGGAAAAAGTTCGAATACAAAGACATCCGGTCGTGCTCCATTCAAAAGAACCACTGGTTTTACGGCTGGGGTGTCAGAAAGATTCCGGGTGGCTGGTTATACAATGTCGCAGGTTTAAAGTCGATTCAGCTGGACATGAAAAACGGCAAAATGTACCGGATCGGAACGGACGAGCCGGAGAAACTAATGGAATTTATCAAAAGTCGAATCAGTCTGTTCGGTAATCAATAAAGCGTCCGTTGTCCGTTGACCGTAGTCCGTCGCTAAAACCTCCTATAACAAAACCACTGCGGGCGAACACTACGGATTCCCTTTCAGCCATCGGTCATATCCTGCTAAGGGATTTTTAGCGGCACTTCCCTCTTGAACTCACGTTCCAAACTGCATTCCATAATCTGAATTCACTTGACTTATAGCCAAATCCGATTAAATTTCTCAAGAAATTACGAAAGGAGCAAAAATGAAGAAGGATTTTTTGGCTATACCGGATTTCACCACAGATGAGATAAAACAGACTTTCCAGTTGGCTTTGGACATGAAGTCCGGAAAGATCAAACCTCTCCCACTGAAGGATAAAACAGTAGCCTGCATTTTTCTTAAACCGTCACTCAGAACTAGAGTCAGCTTTGAGGTGGGGATAGCTCAATTGGGTGGAAAGTCTCTTTATATCACCAAGGATGAAATAGGACTGGGTGAAAGAGAATCCGTTTATGACGTTGCCAAGGTGCTGTCGCGCTATGTGGATATGATAGTGATAAGAGCCTTTGCTCATAAACCGGTGGAGGAGTTAGCCAAACACGCAACTATTCCGGTGATCAATGGCTTGACCGATCTATTGCATCCCTGTCAGGTGATGGGGGATATGTTAACCATCCTGGAGCATAAGGGGAGAATCGAGAACCTAAATATCGCCTATCTGGGAGACGGTAACAACGTGGCCAATTCCTGGCTCAACGCTTCCACCCGTATCCCGTTTGATCTTCGGGTGGGAACCTCGCCGGAGACCAAACCGGACCAGAACATATTTGAGTATGCCGAGGACATCGGATTGAGCAAAATCACCCTGACGTATAATCCCAAAGAGGCGGTGGAGGATGCAGACGTAATCTACACCGACATTTGGGCGAGCATGGGGCAGAAGCATTTAGCCGAGCAGAAAAAATCGCTGCTTAAGGATTTTCAGGTTAACAATGAGCTTTTGAAGTTTGCCAAAAAGGATTGCATCGTAATGCATTGTCTACCTGCAAATAGAGGTGAGGAGATAACCGATGAGGTGATGGACGGTCCGCATTCGGTGGTTTTCGACCAGGCGGAGAACAGATTACATATACAGAAAGCGATCATGGTGCAATTATTGACTAGGAAATGAGGTAATTCAAAATTCAAAAAGCAAAATTTAAAATTGACTGTGAATTTTAACGTTTTGATTCCGAGGAATTTGAATTTTCAAAAGCGCATAGCCGAGGTTTTATGCTTTGGTAGTTTGGTATACCAAGCCAAGACATACTTTGACTTTACTCAGGACATGTGAAAGTTTGGTTATAATGGAGGGACTTGAGTAAACCTCACTCCCTTAGTCCCCCTCTCCTCGAAGTGGAGAGGGGAATAGAGGAAGAGAGGTAGCGCAGCGCAATATCATATCCGAGGGAAATATGGCAAAAATCGTAGAATGCGTTCCCAATTTCAGCGAAGGAAGAAGGCCGGAGGTGATCGAGAGGATCGTTAACGAGATCAAATCGGTCCCGGGGGTGATGCTTTTGGATAAGGAGATGGACAAAGATCACAACCGGGCGGTGGTCAGCTTTGTGGGCGGACCGGAGGAGGTCAAAACAGCCGCATTTAAGGCCATCGCCAAGGCAGCCGAGCTGATCGACATGGAAAAGCATCAGGGGGAACATCCCCGCATGGGAGCCACGGACGTGGTTCCGTTCATCCCGATTTCCGGCTTAACCATGCAGGATTGCGTCCTGTTGGCCGAGGAGTTAGCCAAGGAGGTGGGGGAGAAGCTTCAGATTCCTATTTTTCTGTATGAAGCGGCAGCCAAAAAACCGGAGAGGGTTAACCTGGCTGACGTTAGAAAAGGGGAGTACGAAGGTTTAAAAGTAGAGATTGAGACCAATCCGGATAGAAGACCGGATTTCGGCCCGGCGAAAATGCATCCCACTGCGGGTGCTACCGCCATCGGTGCCCGGATGCCGTTGATTGCCTTTAACGTCTATTTGGGAACACCCTATGTGGGTATCGCCAAAAAAATCGCCAAGGCGATCAGATTTTCCGGCGGCGGCCTCAGGTATTGCAAAGCATTGGGCTTCGAGATAAAAGAGAAAAACTTAGCCCAGATCTCCATGAATCTGGTCAACTATCCCCAAACCCCGATATTCCGGGTCTTCGAGCTGATCAAAGCCGAAGCGGATCGATACGGAGTTCCCATCGTAGCCAGCGAGATTGTGGGTCTGACGCCTCTGAACGCTTTGTTGGACGTTTCCGAGTATTATCTACGCCTGGAGGGATTCAAAAAAGAACAAGTTCTGGAAAACAAACTTATGACCTTTGCTGGCGGAGAAAAAGAGGGGTGGGATAAGTTCATAGACGATGTAGCTTCATCCTCACCGGCTCCGGGTGGGGGGAGCGTTGCCGCTGCTGCAGGGGCATTGGCTTCAGCCCTCTCTTCCATGGTCTGTCGATTAACTATAGGAAAGAAGAAATACAAAGAGGTGGAGGAGGAATTGAAAGCGGTCTTGGAGAATGCGGAACGGATAAGAAAAGAGATGCAGGAATTCATCGTTAAGGATGCGGAGAGTTTCGATAAGGTGATGGAGGCTTTCAAGCTCCCCAGATACACGGAAGATGAGATTCAAATTAGGACTAAGTCTATTCAGGAGGCGACCAAAGGCGCCATCTCTATTCCCCTGCAGGTGATGGAGAAAGGAGTGGAGGTGCTAAAACTGAGCCGAATTGTGGTGGAGAAAGGTAATACCAATATGGTTTCGGATGCAGGCGTATCAGCATTGATGGCTAAATCCGCTGTTTTTGGAGCATACCTGAACATCCGGATAAATTTGAATTCCATCGAAGATCAGATTTTTGCAGCCTCCAGTCGGGGAATAGCAGATGCCCTGCGAAACGAAGCTATACAGATTGCGCAGGAGATCGAAAATAAGGTTGAGGAGAAATTGACGCAAAAATGATTGAGGGTAAAGAGAAAAGGGGCAAGGGTCAAGGATTAAGAAATAAAAATTGAAGTGAAGGAATATAGCTTTGTTTGTATCACCGTAAAAGAATGAACATGCATGACTAAGACATCCAGACAATGGGTCGATCTTCATATACACACCACAGCTTCGGATAGTTTGCTGACTCCGGAAGAGGTGGTGGAGACTGCCAGAAGGGCGGGGCTGGCAGCCATATCCATAACCGATCATGACACCATAGATGGATACGAGGCGGCCAAGGCGAAAGCGGAGGAGTTGGAGATCGAGCTTATCCCGGCGGTGGAACTTTCGATTTCCTACCAGGAGGAGGATTTTCATTTCTTGGGCTATCTGATCGACTGTGGGAATCCCGAATTTCTGAAAAAAATCAACAGCTTCCAAAAGGAGAGACGGGTGCGGGGGGAGAAGATGGTGGAGAAGTTGAACGAGCTGGGAATCGATTTGAGCATAGAGACGGTAAAAAACATAGCGGGCAAAGGATCGGTGGGACGTCCTCACTTGGCGGACGCTTTGCTCAAAGAAGAGTTCGTGCATACGTATGAAGAAGCTTTTGCCCGATATATCGGATACCACGCTCCGGCTTACGTTCCCAAAAGATTCTTAACCCCCAAGGAGGGGATCGACCTGATCCATCTGGTGCGAGGGGTGGCGGTTTTGGCTCACCCGGGAACGGTACGGATTCAGCAAGCCATCTATGATTTTCTCGAACTTGGCATGGACGGAATCGAAGCGTATCATGCTAAGCACGATAGGGAAACGACCAAATATTACATAAACTTAGCCCAGAAACTTGGTCTGATCTACACCGGCGGCTCAGATTGTCATGGCCGGAGAGGGGAGAAGTCATTGATCGGGACGGTCAAGGTTCCGTATCAATGCCTGGAGATGCTAAAGAGAGTGAAAGAGGAGAATTATTAAAGGCGACGAGGGATAAAAACTTCCACAGACCGCCGTCCGTTGTCCGCCGCAAAAGCTAAGGGAATAGGAAGAATCAAAGCACACAGCGGATGAAAAATGACGAATAAAATCTAATTGCAAATTACAGATTGCAAAGTGCAAATTTAAAATCTAATCCCCAAAACTCATCACTCATCACTCAGTACTTATAACCATTGGTTAAATCTGACAAGAAACTTTAAGGAGAAATGTAATGCGGAGAATCCTTCTTATAATCCTTTGCGTTATTTTTATAGGTCAAAACGCTGTGGGAAAGGGGCAGAAATTAAGCCAAGCATATGAAAATCAACTTTTAGAAAGAGTTAAAAGTGTTTTTTCGACGGAAATACCGCAAGAGGCAGTAGAGCATCCGCTTTGTGCCACCCCCATTTTCGTTCAGGTCAATTTCAATAAACCGAGATTCTCCGCTAAGATGACCGAGTTTTTGAAACCGTATATCTCCCGACCCGGTTTCGGATCAGACCAGGAATACACCTATAATACCCCGGGAGGTAACATAAAAATACATTATGCTAAAACAGGAACGGATGCGGTTTTTCAAGTCAATGTGGACGTAAATCCGCTGGATGGAGTGCCGGACTATGTAAACCGGTGTGCGGACATTTTCGATTCGGTGTGGACCAAGGAAGTCAATAATATGGGATATAATCCCCCTCCCAGTGACAACTGGTATCAACCCAATGGGGGGGATGGGAAGTACGACATTTATTTAAAGAGCATAAATCTGAGCTATTATGGCTATACCGAAGCGGACTCGTCAACTTCCGCCACTCCGAGCTCATACACGAGCTATATTGTAGTGAGAAATGATTACAGCATGTATAGCGGGTACGATGATAAAGTGGACATCTTGAGGGTTACTGCCGCTCACGAATTCTTCCACGCCATACAATTTGGCTATGATGCATCGGAATTCGAATTCGATAATCCTAACGATGTGAATACCTACAAACCGTACTGGATGGAGATGTCGTCTACCTGGATGGAGGATATGGTTTTTACCCAGATCAATGATTACCTGGGCTACCTTCCCTCCTTTTTCAGATATCCGGCGTGGTCAATTAAGACATTCAGCTACTTCAATAATGTTCCGGATAGTACTCTACATGCATATGGTGCTTGTGTGTGGCCTATTTACCTTTCGGAGAAATATGGTGTGGGCATAATGAAGGATATTTGGCAAGAATGCGGCAAGGTTCCCGGACCCAATGTCATAAGCTGTTTGGATGCTTGTCCAGAAGGGAAATCTGCGATAGATATCGCCCTGCAGACGAGAGGAACGACTTTTGAGGAGGCTTTCCGGGAGTTTACGGTTTGGAACTACTTCACCGCCGATAGAGCCCGGACTCAAATCTTCTATTCCGAAGGGGACCTGTTTCCCAAGGTGAAAGTGGACACCTTGTATCATTACCATACAATTTATCCGGTAAACAACACTTCGGGTCCTTATAATCCTTACGGCTTAGGTTCGAATTATATCATTTTCAAACCGGAGGAAAAACAGGGGGGGATGGAACTTTCTTTCTTGCCCTCTAACCCGAATTATGCTTTCGGTGTTTCGGTCATGGGATACAACGAGAACGTAAATGAGCCAATTATCGACACAGTTCGGATTAACCATCAAACCGGCGGGGCGATTGCAGATATCTATAACTGGACTTCTTTCAACGATATCATACTGATTCCGGCTGCCACTAACCGAAACGGAGATTCATATTTCACGTACACTTATTCTGCTGATTATGACAGCTCTTTCCACGGAGAACAACCGTTTCCCCAGAAAGATTGGATCGGACAGAATTTCCCTAATCCATTTGTAATTGCAGACGATACCGGCTCCACCTATTTCCCTTTTATTTTATCGGCGGTAAGCCAGGTGAAGATCGATATCTTCACAGTTTCCGGGGAAAAGATTTGGCACTATCCTCCTGCCGGGAAAGAAGAACAAGAATGGACCATCGGGGATTATACCGAGCGGGACCGCTGCCCGGCATGGGACGGGAAAAACGACCAAGGGGAATTTGTCGTATCGGGCATTTACATATATCATGTGAAGACGAAAAACTCATCGGTGATTAAGAAGTTAGCGGTGGTGAGATGAACTTGTCTGCCAGGAAACTGGCTTGGTCCGGAGTTCTGATCGCTTTAGCCATTGTTCTTAAGCTTCCCATCCTTTCCGTTCCTAATGTCGAGTTTCTTACCTTTGTGATTTTTTCTTCGGGTTATCTATTAGGCATGACAGAGGGGATGATCGTCGGCGTCATCTCCATGTCCATTTATACCTCAATCATTACTCCTTACGGTTTACCGCCACTACCTATCGCATTAGCACAGATCATTTCCATGGCGTTGATAGGGTTTGCCGGGGGTTTGATCTTTCAAATGCGATTATTGAAACTGTTCAAATCGATTTTCCCTTACTTAATTATGGGTCTTCTGGGTTTGGCTTTAACCGTCATCTATGACTTGCTAACCAATTTGGCGGTGGCTTATGTGATGGGACAATTTGTACCGGTAATGATCGCTGCCATTCCCTTTGTCGCTATCCACCTCATTTCCAATTTCGTAATATTCATGGTTTTTACTCCATTACTTCTAAAGATGTCTCAAGCCCGACCGGTTTAGGACTTAAATCAAATCAATGTGACCTATGGAGGCGTATTAAATAAGGTTTGAAAGCCACAAATTGGACGTGCAACTCAGATTTGGACTTCGCTAATGCCGCGTAATTTTAGCTTGACAAGCACTTTGATTTTCGCTATATAGTTTTAGCTTTGGGACTTTTATTTTTATAGAACTTAACAATGTTGGATCAGCTTTGGTTTATAATTCATCCCCATAATAATCTATAAGAAAAGTGAGGACTAAATGGTAGGAATTATTGGTTACGGAGCTTATATCCCCCGAAATCGAATAAAGCTGGAAGAGATCGCCAAGGTTTGGGGTGCCGACGCACCTTGCTATAAAAAGGGGCTGCAGCTTTTTGAAAAATCCGTTCCCAGCCCGGATCAGGATACCATCACCATGTCGGTGGAAGCGACCAAAAATGCACTCAAGCGCGCCAACATCAATCCTAAGGAGATCGGTGCGGTATATGTGGGATCCGAGTCTCATCCCTATGCCGTTAAACCTTCGGGTACGGTTCTGGCCGAAGCCATCGGCGCCACTCCCGACATACATTGCGCCGACTTTGAGTTTGCCTGCAAAGCGGGAAGCGAAGCCATGTTCGTCTGCATCGGTTTAGTGGAATCCGGGATGATCAAATACGGCTTGGCAGTGGGAGCGGATACCTCTCAGGGAGCTCCGGGGGATGCTTTGGAGTATTCCGCTGCAGCCGGAGCGGCTTCATTCATCTTCGGAAAAGATAATCTCATCGCAAAGGTGCTTTATACTTTCTCCTTTATGACCGATACTCCCGATTTCTGGAGGAGGGAATATCAGTTCTACCCCCGCCATGCCGGACGTTTCACCGGGGAACCGGCTTATTTCAAACATATCACCGGATGCGCCAAGGCGATCATGAGTCAGGCGAACATGAAGCCGGAGGATTTCAACTATGCCGTCTTTCACCAGCCCAACGGTAAATTCCCCATGCGGGTAGGGAAGATGATAGGATTTAAAAAGGAACAGATCGAGCCGGGCTGGCTCTCCCCAACCTTGGGCAATACCTATTCCGGTTCTTCACCCATGGGACTGACCGCCACTCTGGACATAAGCAAACCGGGAGATAAGATTCTTATGGTTTCCTATGGCTCCGGTGCGGGGAGCGACGGGTTTATCTATGAGGTGACCGAAAGGATCAATGAAGTGCGGGACAAGGCGCCCAAGACCAGATATCTTTTGGAACATAATAAGAAATACATCGAATACGGAACCTATGCGAAGTTCCGGGGGAAGATCAGGATGGGAGAATAGTTTATTCGAAGCTCGTTTATCGGTGGCGAGGCTCGTTTCGTTAATCGAAGATCGTAAGTTGAAGCTCGATAGGAATCCGGATATTAAATGGAGAAGAAAAATCCGATAAGAAGCTTTACCGATTTGGATGTTTATCGTAATAGCTACACTGCTTCTATAGAAGTCATAGCTAAGATTATACCTCATCTCCCGAAAGAAGAACAATACGATTTGGCCAATCAATTGCGAAGATCAGCAAAAGCTATTCCTCGGTTAATTGCTGAAGGGTATTCTAAAAGACACCAGAACAAAGGTTTTCAGAAATACTTGGATGATGCTATGGCTGAGTCCAATGAGATGATCGTATCTTTAAGTCATGTCAGAGATTTATACTCAAATTATGTTGATCCGGAGTTTTGCGAAAAATTGATAGATTTATATGATAAATCCAGCAGGCAATTGTACAATTTGTCTACGAAATGGACAGATTTCAAAAAGAGGTGATGTTTACGAATTTCGAAACTCGCAAATCGAACTTCGATACGAGTTTCGTTACCGATAAACGCTTAGCGATCAACTTTACAAAAGTCTACGAATAGGAAAAAAGGAGATAAATATGAGAGATGTTGCCATCATCGGTGTAGGAATGAACAAGTGGGGGGAATTGTGGGAAAAATCCTTAAGGGATATCTTTGTGGAGAGCGCCCTTTTGGCCATCGAGGATGCGGGGGTGGATCACATCGATTCCATGTACGTAGGATGCATGACCTCGGGTCTTTTTGTGGGACAGGAGCATTTGGCATCCCTTTTGGCGGATTATCTGGGAGCGGGACCCATCGCTTCGGCCAGGGTGGAATCTGCCTGCGCCTCTGGCGGTTTGGCGGTGAGGACGGGATTCATCGACGTCGCTTCGGGCATGTCCGACATAGTTCTGGTGGGAGGGGTGGAGAAGATGACGGATGTTAGCGGAGACGGAGCCACCTATGCCCTTTCTACCGCCGCGGATCAGGAATATGAGGTGTATCACGGCATCACCTTTCCAGGACTTTATGCCTTGATGGCGCGAAGCCACATGCAGAAATTCGGAACCACCCGAGAGCAGTTAGCCCAGGTGGCGGTGAAAAATCATGAAAACGGATCAAAAAACCCGCTGGCTCAATTTCCCCAGAAGATCACGGTGGAGGAGGTGCTGAATTCAATCATGGTGGCTGATCCCCTGACCATCCTGGACTGCTCTCCCATAACTGACGGAGCGGCATGTCTTATCCTCTGTCCGGCAGACATGGCAAAGAAGATATCCAAAAAGCCTCCGGTGAAGATAATCGCCTCGGGCAATGCCACCGATACCATCGCTCTCCACAGCCGCAACGATTTTACCACATTAAATGCCACGATCAAAGCAGCGGAGAGGGCTTATAAGATGGCGAATTTGACCCCCGAGAATATCGATTTAGCCGAGGTGCACGATTGTTTCACCATAGCGGAGATCATGATCATTGAGGATTTGGGTTTTGTTAAGAAGGGAGAAGGTGGGAAAGCCACCCAGAGTGGTATGACTGCGTTAGGTGGAAAGAAGCCTATAAACACCAGCGGCGGACTTAAATCCAAGGGGCATCCGGTAGGAGCTACCGGAGTAGCGCAGGTGGCGGAGGTGGTTCACCAGCTTAGAGGAGAAGCCGGAGCAAGGCAGGTCAAGAACGCAAAGACCGGATTGACTCAAAACATGGGTGGAAGCGGTGGAAGTGCGGTGGTGCATATATTGCAGGGTATGTAAATTAGATAAATCGAAACTCGTTTATCGGTTTCGATGCTCGTATCGAAGTTCGTTTATCGAGGTTCGAATATCGAATATGATATTGGTTAAAGGTTTTTCGAGCTTCTATAACCAAGCTTCGATTATCGAACCGAGCTTCACTACCGTCAAACGATAAACAAGAATTTTCACGGAGGTAACAATATGTTCCCAGCCAGATACTGGAGAGAGATTCCGCAGAGATACAGGATGGAGGCGGAAAAATGCAAAAAATGCGGAAAGATATATTTCCCACCACGGGTCATATGTCCGGACTGCAAATCCCGGGAGTTCGAACAAGTCATACTTAAAGATAAAGGGGAGCTTTTGACCTATACGGTTATCAGGGTGGGGCCAAGTCAGTTCGTGGATCAAACCCCTTATGCCATGGGAATAGTCAAACTGAATGACGGAACTAACCTGTTGGCCCAGATCGTCGATTGTGAACCAGATCAGATAAAAACCGGTATGAAACTGAAGTTGGAATTCCGAAAGATTCAACAGGATGGCGAAGCGGGTATTTTATGTTATGGATACAAATGCGTACCGGCATAGATAATTATTTTTCAGAAATTGTAATGTCGGATGTTTCATCGGACGCTCAAAAACAAAGGTTTTGAATAATGTTCCGCATTGAATCCAAAATCGACACAAAAAGCGTTGAGTTCCAGCAGAATAAAACGGAACTGCAAAGGCTGGTAACTGAATATAAAGAAGTCCTGAAAAAAGTAAAATTAGGGGGACCGGAGAAGGATCGGATACGGCACAAGGAACGGAAAAAGCTTCTGGTAAGAGAGAGATTGGAACTCTTATTTGATAAGAATACCCCATTTCTGGAACTGTCTCCATTGGCTGCTTATAACTTGTATGACAATGAAGCACCGGGAGCAGGGATGGTTACCGGCATTGGAGTAGTGCATGGCCGAGAGGTTCTGGTGGTGGCAAACGATGCTACGGTAAAAGGCGGAACCTACTTTCCCATCACCATAAAAAAACATGTCCGCGCTCAAGAGGTAGCGATGGAGAATCGACTTCCTTGCATCTATTTAGTCGATTCCGGCGGCATCTTCCTTCCCTATCAATCCGGCACCTTCCCGGACAAGGATCATTTTGGCAAGATATTCTATAACCAAGCCCGGTTATCTGCCATGGGAATCCCTCAAATCGCCATAGTCTTGGGTTCTTGCACAGCAGGAGGAGCTTACGTTCCCGCGATGAGCGATGAGGCGGTCATCGTTCGTAAACAAGGGACCATCTTTATCGGCGGACCTCCATTAGTTAAAGCTGCAACCGGGGAAGAGGTGACGGATGAGGAGCTGGGAGGTGCGGATGTACATTGCAGAATCTCCGGTGTGGCGGATCATTACGCCCTAAACGACCAGCATGCGCTTCAGATCGCCAGGAACATTGTCGAATGTCTGGACCCACCCAGGAAATTCGAGCTAGATGTGGCTGAGCCAGAAGATCCTTATTATGATCCGGAGGAATTATATGGTGTAGTCCCGCGTGATCTAAGAAAATCTTACGATATCAGAGAAGTCATCGCCAGAATTGTCGACGGGAGTAAATTTCAGGAATTCAAGGAGCTATTCGGACCGACTATCGTAACCGGGTTTGCTCGAATCATGGGTTATCCGGTGGGGATTTTGGGTAACAACGGGGTACTTTTTTCTGAGAGTTCTCTCAAAGCGGCTCATTTCATCAATCTCTGCACCATGCGAAAAATCCCCTTGATTTTCCTCCAGAACATAACCGGCTTCATCGTGGGCAAGCAGTACGAACATGGGGGCATTGCCAGTGACGGGGCGAAAATGGTGCATGCGGTGGCGAATGCAGACGTACCCAAGTTCACCGTGATCGTGGGCGGCTCGTATGGAGCGGGAAACTATGGTATGTGCGGACGGGCTTATGATCCGCGTCTTATCTGGATGTGGCCCAATGCCAAAATCTGCGTGATGGGTGGAGAGCAGGCAGCGAACGTACTTTTGACGGTAAAGATGAGACAATTGGAAAAGCAAGGCAAGACCATGACCAAGGAGGAACAGGAGAAGTTCATGGAGCCGACGCTCAAGAAATACGAGGAGGAATCCAGCCCGTATTATAGCGGTGCCAATCTGTGGGATGATGGGATATTGGATCCTCTTGAAACAAGGACAGCATTAGCTCTTGGTATATCCATGGCTTTGAACGTTCCTATTCCAGACCAGAGATTTGGGGTATTCAGGATGTAGCTACAATAAAACCTCTCCCCCTTGTTGCCCTTTCCACATAGTAGAGAGGGGAAGATCGAAGATCCGTAGGATAGAGGGGTGAGGTAGCAATTAAGGAGAATCAGATAATTGGTTAAAGAAACGAAATTAAATACGATTTCATATTCACTCGATAATAGAATTGCTAAAGTCAATTTAGCCCGCCCGGAAGTTCACAATGCTTTCAATGAAATAATGATCGCCGAGCTTTCTGAAGTCTTTTCCCGGATATCCCAAGATAGTTCGGCAAGGGTAGTGGTCCTGACCGGAAATGGGGAGTCATTTTGCGCTGGCGCGGATTTGAACTGGATGAAGAAGATGATAAATTACAGTTACCAGCAGAATCTGGAGGACTCCCTCAAATTAGCTGAGCTATTTTACTTAATGTATTCCCTCCCTAAACCGATAATTGCTCGGGTAAACGGGGCAGCCATAGGGGGAGGGACCGGTTTGGTTGCGGTTTGCGACATCGCCATTGCAGCGGAGAAAGCCAGGTTCAGCTTAAGCGAGGTAAAACTGGGATTGGTGCCGGCATGTATCTCCCCCTATGTGATTCGCAAGGTGGGAGAAGGAAGATGCAGGGAATTCTTCTTGACCGGGGAAAGACTGACGGCTAACCGGGCACTGGAGCTGGGGCTGGTGAATCAGGTAGTGCCTTTGGAGGGTTTAGACCAGGCGGTGGAGGAGAAGGCGAATCAGCTAATCTCCAGTGGACCCAAGGCCATAGCCATGTGCAAAGAGCTTTTGAAAAACGTGCCGGGGATGAGTTTCGACGAAGCCAAGACCTATACAGCCGAAATGATCGCATCCATGCGGATTGGGGATGAAGGGCAGGAGGGAATGAATGCGTTTTTGGAAAAGAGAAAACCGAAATGGACAGATTAGTGTAAGGACAGGATTTGTCCATATCCGAAAAGAGGATAGCCACACGGTTTAATAAGCTCATCGTCCTGAGTAAAAACGGAGGAAGGATTTTTCCCTCTGATAATTCTAGCATTAAGGACAGTCATAAAGATTATCCAAACAAGTTAACTCAATATGATAAAAAAGATTTTAGTTGCCAATCGAGGGGAGATCGCAGTCAGAATCATAAATGCTTGTAAGGAGATGTCCATCCCGGCAGTAGCGGTTTTTTCCACCGTGGATCGAAATGCCCTGCACGTTCAGATGGCGGATGAAGCATACTGCATCGGCGAGCCGCCTCCGCTGGAAAGCTATTTAAACATAGATAAAATCATCCAGACAGCCAAGGAGAGCGAAGCGGATGCCGTCCATCCCGGGTATGGTTTTTTGGCGGAGAATCCCGATTTCTGCGCCAGATGCGAGAAAGAGGGAATCGTCTTCATTGGCCCGAACTCCAAAGCCATGAGATTGGTGGGGGATAAGGTGGCGTCCCGGCAAACCATGACCCAGGCGAAAATACCTATAATCCCCGGCATGATGAAATCCGGTAGAGAGGTGAGGGGATTTAAAGAAGCAGCGGAGAAGATCGGTTATCCGGTGATGATCAAAGCTTCTGCCGGAGGTGGGGGAAAGGGGATGAGGATCGTCCGCTCAGCCGATGAACTGGATAAGAGCCTGGAAGCAGGTATGCGGGAGGCGAAATCGGCATTCGGAGACGAATCCATATACCTGGAGAAGTACATAGAGAATCCCCGGCACGTGGAGTTTCAAGTGCTGGCTGACAATTACGGGAATATAATACATCTGTGTGAAAGGGAATGCTCCATCCAGCGGCGACACCAGAAGATCGTGGAGGAGACTCCGTCCTGTGCTTTGGATGAGAAGCTGCGGGAGAGGATGGGAGAGGTGGCGAAACAGGTGATAAAAGTTTCCGGTTATAATAACGCCGGAACGGTGGAATTTCTCTTAGATCAGAGCAAGAACTTCTATTTCCTCGAAGTCAACGCCCGGCTTCAGGTCGAGCATCCCATTACCGAGCTGGTGACCGGAGTGGACTTAGTCAAGCAACAGATCAATATCGCTTCCGGGGAAAAACTTTTGCTTAATCAGGCAGATATCAAACAAAGAGGGCACGCCATCGAATGCAGGATCTATGCGGAAAATCCCGAGAACAATTTCTTCCCTTCCTCCGGGAAAATCCTCTTCATGAAAGAGCCGAGCGGACCAGGTGTCAGGCACGATTGCGGGATATATTCCGGGTTTACAGTATCGGTTTATTACGATCCGATCCTGTCCAAGGTGGTAACCTGGGGTGAGAGCCGAGAGGATGCCCGTAAAAGGATGCTCTTGGCGCTGTCCAATTACATCATCCTGGGCATAAAGACGCCTATCGAATTCTTAAGATCTATCATGAATCATCCCGAGTTTATCGCTGGCAATACGCAAACCAATTTTATCGAGAAGAACATGACGGATTGGAAGGAAATAACAGGGGGAAAGCGATTTCTTAATGATGCCTTGGTAGCAACGGCTATTTTATCTCAAACGAAAAGGAAATCGGGAATCACAACCGTTAAGGAAAGTGTATCGAATCCCTGGTTGATGGTGGGGAAATGGAGTTTGGGTGGGAATTAGGGATCAAGTACAACTGGGGCGTGAAGAGGATGTATGGAACAAGAATTTACTTTAGATGATAAGGCTTATAAACTCCAAACTGAATATAAGGATGGCAGATACCATATAAATATTGATAAGGAAGAATATATCGTAGATTGTACTTCCATCTCGGATAATTGTCTTTCGCTTTTAATCGACAAGAAAGCACTAACCGTCTATTTTTCTGAATCCAACGGGAAAAAATACCTGTCTATAGATGGAGAACAGTTCTGCATTCAAGAGGCGAAAGCTGAAAATGTCAGAGCAGGTGAAACAGACTCAACTGCTTTGAGAGAAGCTCCCATCATCTGTTCTCCCATGCCCGGGAAAGTGGTGAAGCTATTTGTTAAGGAGGGGGATGAGGTGGAGAAAGGACAGGGATTGGTAATCGTGGAAGCCATGAAGATGGAGAACGAGATCAAATCGCCTTACAAGGGTCGGGTGGAAAAAGTGAATTTCAAACCGGGCGACCTGGTGGATGCCAGCCAGGCAATTATTGAGATAAAACCAGAAACAGAAAAATAGTATTGAATAAGAATATATTCTTATTACCTCTCTTCATATCCCTATAAATTTTTGGAATGAATTTTAGATTCTTCCTATGCAGTGGAAGACTTCAGTCTTCTATTATAGGCTATGGAAACCTGAAGGTTTCCGCTACTAATTTACTGAAGATTTCTTTTGGAAAAGAGCAGTGAGAGTGGCGAAGCTTTTATTGAAGAAGAAAATCATTATTCCCAGAAAGAGAAAGAAGAAATCCTTAATCAGCAGCTTGGCTCCCTCTTTTGTGCCAGACGGATCGGTGGAGAAGCATCCGCAGTTTAAATTCACACCGCGAAATAAATTAATAGAAATGGCAACTATAAAGACCGAGAGCAAAAAACAGATCAGAAGCGAAGCGCTTTCGGTAAATACGCCGAAGATCAAAAAAAGACCGGCAAAGAATTCGACCCAGGGAAGGGTGACCGCATAGACATTTATCAAGAAACGGGGGAGAATATGGTAATTGTAAATAATACGGGCGAACTGATCCGGATTGGAGATCTTGTCCAGGCTGGCATAAATGAAGGTTATGCCTAGAATCAACCGGAAAAGGAGCATCATTCTTTTGTCAGTAATTACCCGAACGAGGGTTTTAAGCATTTTTATTCATCCGAATTTGGATCCATGGGACTGGTCTTTACAGATAAACCCGCCTTTTTCCATTCCTCCCACCCGCCGAAGAAAACTTTTACGTTTTTGTATCCCCATTCCTTAAGCTCCCTGGCTAAAAGCAGGCTGGACTCGCATTCACCGCCATCACAGTAAGCGATGATCTCTTCACCCGAGGTTAATTTTGGAACGATCCGGGGAGCATATTGCTCGAACTCCTCATAGGGGAAGTTGATGGCTCCCTTGATATGTCCTGCCTCAAAGTCAGCCGGTAAGCGGGCATCCAGGAAAATGATCCGCTGCGATTGAAATTTCATCTGGGCGTAATCCAAGCTCACTGCAGGGGGATCATCTTTCTGATATGAATATGGTACCACAATGCTATCCGAGGTCATCTGGCTGCTCCAGCTTCCCTTAAGTGTAATCCCTTTGGGTGAGAAATTATTAAAAATTAGACCCACGGTTGAGCCAATGACAATAATGATTATAGATGTTAGCAGAATCTGGGTGAACTTGGGAGGATAGGGCATCGAAACCTTAAGTTTATTGACTGATAATCTCTCCGAAAATAGGAATGCTGATTCGGGCAACCTTGGAGCCTTCAAAATCAAGGGTTAGGGAGGTATGGAGATTTCCTGAGGTTATCCCCTTTTTCAGCTTTGCAACTAACTGGATACTCTCGCCCGGTTTAAGATTTCTATTATTTAAGCTGATTTCCACATTTTCTCCGGGTCCTTCAACTGTATTTATGGAAAGTCTTTCTCCGGAGATATTTTCCATGGTAATAACACGTGATTCTTCAGCCGCCCCGATGGTTACCGTATCAAAATCAATCTCAGGTGGCGTGAGTTTAACCAAGGAGTTGGCCACGCCAATCTTTGCGGAGAATTGTGTTTCGGCGAACGGATTGTTGGAGTCATTGGAGATCACCTGGAGTTTCTTAACAGTTTCGCTGGTAACCACCTTTCGGGGTTCGAAGAATATTTTCATCTCCGTGGACTCATTAGGGGGAATCCGTTTCTGGGTAAGGGGGGTGCTGGTACAACCGCAGTCCGGTCTGACCTTTACAATGATCAGGGTATCCGTTCCGATATTTCTGATCATATAAGTGTGTGTCACCATCCCGGTCTTGGGAACATATCCGAAATCCCACATGGTCTCCGAAAAAGATATCCTTGCTCCGGACAAAGACTGGTTTTGGGCGAAAGCCAATATCGCAGCCAGAGAAATTACTATTACGAGAAAAATGAATTCGAGGTTTTGTCTCTTCATCATACTACTCCATGAAGCAATCTGGAACCAACCTTATTACTGTCGACTTAAATTTTACGAAAGCAAAAAAGCTGGAGTTGGCAGTAAAAATAGCGCCGCATACTTTTCACAAAAATACTTCACTTATTTCAGCGGAAAAAACGTAGCTGCAAATTTCTGCAGCTTCAAGATAATATGGAGTTAAGGATAATCAGTTGCTCCGGAGCAGTTGAGCATACATTCGTATCCCAAGAAAGATTAGTAAACCAAATAGTTATGGGGGACGAGGATAAACCTGAAAGAATAAGTATGTTTGAAAGATAAGTTGAAAAGGATTACTTCAGCTGCTTATAACTTGAAAATCCGACCGAGTTTCTCTCTTTTTAAGATAATCAATAGTAGGGGATATCCCAGAACGAAGCAGGCGATTATTTCTCCAAGTGCAATGTATGCAACCGTAAGCCAATAGGGAAGCTGAAACAGAAAATGAAGGTATAGGCTTACTCCCAGAGCATTGACCACTACCGGGGGGAGCGGAGCCAAAAGGGGTTGCTTAGTTTTGGAAAGAAGATAAGTGAGATAAGCAGCCAGAAGGGTACAGAGGCTTCCCCCCACTATGTCGTAAATCCCCAGACCACCATAGACATTTGCCACCACGCATCCGATGAAAAGCCCGGGCACTGCGGCAGGAGTCAGGAAGGGGAGGATGGTCAATGCCTCGGATATGCGTACCTGTAAAGGTCCGTAGCTGATAGGGGCAAGCACAATGGTAAGGACGGCATATAAGCTGGCGATTATGCCGACCTGAGCGATGTATCGGGTAGAAAGGTTCAAGGGTTCAATATTCAAAATTCAGGATTCAGAATTACATTTGTCCCACAGAAGATTACTATGCCGAGTAATACTTCAGTTAGATATTAAGTTGTATTCCTAATGTCAACAAAAAAAGCTTGCCTTTGGCTTGAAACTTGGTTTATATTGAACCCGTATGAGCTAAGCATATAAACTATTCTATCGGAGATAAGGTTATGAAAATAATGGTGGTAGGCAGCGGCGGCAGAGAACATGCAATGGTATGGAAACTTTCCTCCAGTCCGCTGATCGATAAGCTCTATGCCGCACCGGGGAATGCGGGGATGATGGATCTGGCGGAATGCATCGATATCAAGGTAAGCGATCTAACCAGGTTGGCTGATTTTGCGCAGAACAGATCCATCGATCTGACCGTGGTGGGACCGGAGCTTCCTTTGACCTTGGGGATCGTGGATGAGTTCGAGAAACGAAATCTAAAGATTCTGGGACCGACCAAATTGGCTGCGGAGATAGAAGGGTCCAAAGTATTTGCCAAAGAGTTCATGAAAAAATATCACATCCCCACCGCCAGCTTTAAGATCTTCGATAAACCGGATGAGGCTGCCGAATTTGTGAAATCATCGGAGCTCCCTTTGGTGATCAAGGCGGATGGACTGGCGGCGGGTAAAGGGGCAGTGGTGGTGGAGGACGAGCAGATGGCGCTATCCACCATCCAAAAGATGATGGTGGAAAAGGTGTTTGGAGATGCGGGGAGGCGGGTGGTGGTGGAAGATTTTCTGGAAGGGGAGGAGATCACCATATTGGCTTTCACCGATGGCCAGACCATTATCCCCATGCCCTCCTCTCAGGATCACAAGAGGATCTTCGACGACGACCGGGGTCCCAACACCGGGGGGATGGGGGCCTATGCCCCGACCACGGTCATAGACGATAGAATGGTGAAGACCATAAGCGACGAAATTCTGGAGCCGACCATAGCCGGTTTAAGCAGGGAGGGGAGGCTTTTTAAAGGGATTCTATACGCCGGCTTGATGATGACCGAGCGGGGTCCCAAGGTGATGGAGTTCAACTGCCGGTTTGGTGATCCAGAGACCCAGGTGATCCTGCCCCTTCTCAAAAGTGATTTGGCGGAGATATTTTTGTCCATCGTGGACGGAGAGCTTTCCCTTCAGGACGTGGAGTGGAACGATCTCTATGCCGTGTGCGTGGTGCTTGCATCCGCCGGTTACCCGGAGAAATACGAGGGGGACAGGGAGATCTTCGGATTGAGCAAAGCCAGACTGATGGAGGACATGCTGGTCTTCCATGCCGGGACGAAAAGGGAGAGAGATCGAATCTTCACCAACGGCGGAAGGGTGTTGGGGGTGACTACCACCGATAAGGGAATGGAAAAAGCCATACAGAAAGCATACCTGGCCATCGACAAGATAAAATTCGATGGAATGCAGTACCGAAAGGACATCGGGCACAGAGCCATCCGGGTGAAGAAAAAACTCTGGTGAGTAGAGCAGGTTCTGGGGATTAGAAGGTGGGGGTTAGTTAAGATTTATTGGTGATGCGTTTTGACAAACCACAGGGTTAGATGGAACTTAATGATAAATCTTTGATGAGGGAATGAGAATGTCAGCTCCAAAAGTACTGATAGTGATGGGGAGTAAGAAAGATCAAGAGGTAATGTACAAGGCGGCAGAGATTTTAGAAAAATTCATGATCCCATATCAGATGGAGATCAGCTCGGCTCACCGGAATCCGGATAAAACCAAAAGGTTGGCTCAGAATGCGGAAAAAAGGGGAATCAAGGTGATCATCGCCGGAGCGGGAATGGCGGCTCACCTGCCGGGGGTGATCGCCTCTTTTACTAACCTCCCGGTTATAGGCGTTCCTCTAAATGCTTCGCCGCTATCCGGTGTGGATTCGCTTTTTTCCATAGTCCAGATGCCATCCGGTATCCCGGTGGCGACCATGGCCATAGGTGAAGCCGGGGCAAAGAATGCGGGAATTTTAGCAACGGAGATTCTGGCACTGTCGGACAAGAGTTTAAAGAATAAGCTAGAGAAATTCAGAAGGGAATTGAAAAAATAATCTACCCCACCTTAGAAACACCAGAGAGGGAATATAAAATTCTTTCGAAGGAAATTTGTGTCTATCAAGAAATATAGAATGCTAACTAAGTTTGCTCTCTTGGAGCATGTGGATTATTCGGTTGCCAACGCTTTGACTGAGCTTTTCTGGAAACAGAATAGAGACAGTAAGAAAAACAATAGGGGAAGAAAGTCCCTTTTATCCAGAATCAGAGTGGGAAATAAAGTAACTTTCTGGAACGGGAGGCGCGATTATCTTCAGATGAAGGTCAAACCATTAACCTCTGCAGCGAGATCTGTAACCAAGGACGATTATATAATGTATTATTTTAAAAATCCGCCACAGCTTTGGGGAATTAATTTTGCGGAGTTTGAGATAAACATTAAAGTGCAGAATGTAGATTGGTTGGGATTATCTGAAAAGGACGTGAAGAATCCAAACGGAAGGTTGATCGGAAAGTTAGTTAAAGGGACGGATTTTTGGCCGGTTGATTCAAAATCGATAAACTCCCTGCGAAAGAAACTGGACATAGATGACCTGGAGGATTGGGAGAAGGTGATCTGGATTCATCACTGGATAAAATCCAATATCCGCAGTTACCCTGGACCAAGCAAGCGTTTGAGCGTGGAGAAAACCATAATCTCCAAAAGAGGGAACTGCTGGGAGGTTTCCGATTTATTCGTTACATTATGCAGAAAATACGGAATTCCGACCAGGCAACTCGGCGGCTGGTTATACAAGAAGGGCAAAATCAGTGCGGGACATGCCTGGGCTGAAGTTTTTCTCGGAAACTACGGTTGGATACCGATAGATGCATTACGAAAATCACTGAGGATACCGGATTATTATATTCCTTACTTCGCCACAGATGACGGCAGGCTGCCCGTGGTTTATCTTTCCATGCCGAGGGTGTTTACCGGATAAAAGAGGAGACTAACTTCCTGAAAAGGAGGAAATATGGGATCGGTTTTGATAGTTCTTTTGTTTATTTTCATCGTTCTGGGTGTCCCGATTCTGATAATCATCGGTTTGTACAATAGACTGGTGAAACTCAGAAATCAGTCGGATAATGCCTGGCATCAGATTGACGTCCAGCTGCAGAAAAGAGCGGATTTGGTCCCCAATCTGGTGGAGACGGTCAAAGGTTATGCCGCCCATGAAAGGGGAGTGTTTGAGGCAGTGACCAAAGCCAGGTCCATCTATTCTCAGGCGGGTACGGTGCAAGAAAAAGCTGAAGCAACCAACATGCTCACCTCGGCTTTAAAGACCCTTTTTGCGGTGGTGGAAAATTATCCGGAGCTTAAAGCCAATCAGAATTTCCTTCTGCTCCAGGAGGAGCTTTCCGGAATAGAGAGCAAGATCGCTTACGCCAGGCAGTTTTATAACGACATGGTATTATCCTTCAACAACGCCCAGCAGGTTTTCCCAGCGAACATCATCGCTGGCTGGTTTGGCTTTAAACCTCGCGAGTATTTCGAAATAGAGGAGACCAAAAGGGAAGCTCCCAAAGTGGACTTTAAATAAAAGAATATCAGGAGAGTTATGTGTAGGTCGAGCAAGGCAGTAACTTCTCAAAGGTGATCAGAATAGAAATGCTGGTGTAGGATTCATTTGAACATCGCACAAGTTACTGCTTGAGGTAGGATAAATTCCTGCCTTTATGAATGTAAACAAGTGTTCGTTCATCGAGAGCTGGGCTTTAGGTTGTTCTGAGAATGCTGAAATCAGGGCGGGATGAATTCTCACCTCTTTGGACTATAATGAGACCACTCATCGATCAAGGCATTTATCCCTGCACACAGGATTTTTCTATAATTCCTTTAGCTCTGTTAATTGATTTATGATTTACAATCAGATTGCCGCCAACCGAAGGAACAGTTTTATTTTGATTTTCCTTTTTGTCGTCTTTCTTGTATTTTTAGGCTGGGCCTTTGGAAAAGCATACAATGCCGGGGAAGTGGGAATTGGAATTGCCCTGTTGGTAGCTCTGTTCATCGCACTTATAACTTTCTTCTACGGTGATAAAATGGTACTGGGCATAAGCCATGCCCGGCTCGTGGACAGAAAAGAGAATCCGTATTTAGCCAACGTGGTGGAGGGGTTGGCTATTGCCGCTGGTATCCCCACACCCCAAGCGTATATCATAGATGATTCAGCCCCTAACGCTTTTGCTACGGGGAGAGACCCTAAGAATTCTGCCATTGTAGTAACCACCGGCCTTCTGGATAAAATGAACCGTCTGGAACTGGAGGGGGTAATCGCCCACGAGATGTCTCATGTCAAAAATTATGATATCAGATATTCCATGCTGGTGGTAGTACTGGTAGGGACGATAGTGCTTCTCTCCGATTGGATGGGAAGGAGTTTTTTCTATGGGGGGAGAAGAAGCAGAAAAGGGGGAGCAGGCGGCGGAATCTTTGTGCTGGTGGCTTTGGCTCTGGCGATTTTAGCACCCATCGTTGCCCAGTTGATCCGGTTTGCCATATCCCGGCAGAGGGAATACTTGGCGGATGCCAACGGTGCTCTTTTGACCAGATATCCGGAAGGCTTGGCTTCCGCCTTAGAGAAAATTTCCAAGGATACAGAGCCTTTGGAAGCGGCGAACAAAGCTACGGCACATCTGTATATAATCAATCCCCTTTTGGATTACCGGGGTAAGCTCAACAGCCTTTTCTCCACTCACCCACCGGCGGAGGAGAGAATTAAAAGATTAAGATCGATGTAAGATAAATAACAACCCCTCTACCTCTACTCTCAGGGTAGATGATTTAAAAGCAAATTAACTTTTAGATAGAAATAGACCCGCTAGAATCGACAAGGAGATTGGATATGTCCAGGAAGCTCTTCATCTTCGAAGATGACAAATACGATCAATTTTTTCCCTTAACCTATAACCGTCCGGTTTATGAACTATTGTGCGGGATAACAAAAATCCGGGAAAAGATCAGTTCTCTTTTTCCCGATGCAGAGGTCATTTTGCTTTGCCGGGATTACCTGGGGGAAGTTCTAGCGAACAAAACCAAATTGAAAGTAAATCAATTTGAGATCAAAAAGGATGATGAGATCCTTTTAGTCAACGGACGGGTACTTCCTTCGGATGATTTTTCCAAAAAGGTGAATTTTTCGAACCAGGAAAGATTATTCGTTTCTGGTAACGATTTGGTTGGATGGACGGGTAAAGGAGAGGTCTTGGGGAAAGATAAAACCTTATTTCAATCCTTAACAACAAAGCCTCCCGGCAATATGAAGACCAGTAGGGAATTCATAGATTTTATTGAATCCATATTTATCAAAGACCAGATCAAACCACAAAAATCCAAGCTTACCGAAACGGAGATAGACGTCAAACCGATAAACTACCTATGGGATTTGGTATCTCAAAACGCGGATCAGATCGATGCTGATTTCAATAGAATGAAATCAAATCTGGATTTTAAAAATATGTTCAAGCATTGCCAGGTGGATGATGAAGCATTAGTCTACGACATGGAGAAGGTATATATCGGCAAGGGTTCTCAGATAGACGGTCAGGTGGTTTTGGATGCCCGGGACGGCTCGATATACATCGGCGAAAGGGTGAAAATCCAATCTCACACTTTAGTAAAAGGTCCTTGTTATGTGGGGGACGATTCCGTCTTAGCAGGAGGCCAGATCAGAGAGGGGACCAGCATTGGACCGGTCTGCCGAATCGGCGGGGAGGTAGACGATTCCATCTTCCTGGGGTATTCCAATAAATACCACGAAGGATTCCTGGGACATTCCTATGTAGGTGAATGGGTGAATCTGGGCGCCTTGACCACCAACAGCGATCTGAAGAACAACTACGGCACCATCCGGGTGGTGGTCAACGGAAAAGAGGTGGATTCGGGACAGACCAAAGTGGGAGCATTCATCGGCGATCATGTAAAGACGGGAATCGGTACTTTGCTTAATACCGGGATTTCCATAGGGTTTGCTTCCAACCTGTTCGGCGGCGGAATGCTCAAATCCAAGTCTATTCCCTCATTCTTCTGGGGAAGCACGGAGAAGCAGGAGGAATACGAGCTTTCCAAATCGATTGAGACAGCCAAGACGGTGCTGAAGAGAAGAGGGATGGAATTGACCCGGGAAGAAGAAAATCTATTCAAGAAGATATTCAAACTGACCGAAAGAGATAGAGGAAATATAAGCTGCCGGAAAGATTAGTAATGATTAGGGATGGTGAGTATTCTTGTCCCCAATAAAAGTATGGATGCTATCAAAAATAAGAGTCATAAACAAAATTTCGTTTCAATCGGTGTAAAATAATAAGCAGAAGAGAGCGGGGTCCTCTGAAGGATTACTTTATAAAATGGAAAAAACATAATGCCTGAAGGGGACCGGAGGACTTCTGTACCGGTTAAACCGAATCGCTAATATTTTGTTGACAAGATTAAATTGTGAATATATCATTTACGCCATGTTAAGATAGAGGGATGCTGTTTCCTCTTGGTAGGAGGTACGTGTGCCAGAGTTAAGAAAAGATCCAATAGTGGGCAGATGGGTGATTATTTCCACGGAAAGGGGGAAGAGGCCTTCGGATTTCTCCGGAACCCCCAAAAGAAAAACGGAAAGCAAACTATGTCCCTTCTGTCCGGGGAATGAGTCTGCCACCCCCCCGGAGATTTTGGCTTTCCGCCCTAATTCGTCCGAGCCCAACAAGCCCGGCTGGACCTTGAGGGTTATCTCGAACAAATATCCGGCTTTGAGGATCGAAGGGGACTTGAACCGAGAGGGGGTAGGGATATTCGACAAGATGAACGGGGTGGGAGCACATGAGGTGATAATCGAAACCCCGGAACACGAGAAAGATCTGGTGGACATCAGCCAAAAGCAGATGGAAGACGTCATCTGGGCGTATTTGGACCGCTCCAAGGATCTGAAGAAGGACCCCCGTTTCCGGTACATATTGATTTTCAAAAACCAGGGGGAGGCGGCCGGGGCTTCATTGGAGCACAGCCACAGCCAGCTTATCGCTACACCCATCATACCCAAGCGGGTCATAGAGGAGGTGGAGGGTGCCAGTAAATATTACGGCTATAAGGAAAGGTGCGTCTTCTGTGACATGATAAAACAGGAGATTTCGGATAATGAGCGGGTGGTGATCCAAAACAGCTCCTTTGTCTCTTTTGAGCCTTTCGCCCCCCGGTTTCCTTTTGAAACCTGGCTTCTCCCCAAAAAGCACAATCCCTCATTTGAAGATATGAAGGAAGAGGACATACCGCTTCTGGCATCCATCCTGCAGGAGACTTTGCAAAGACTGGCCAAAGCACTGAACAATCCGCCCTATAACTACATCGTCCACACCAGTCCGGTGGATAGTTACGTGTCCTCAGAATATCACTGGCACATCGAGATCATGCCCAAGCTAACCCGGGTGGCGGGCTTTGAGTGGGGAACCGGGTTTTATATCAACCCCACCACCCCGGAGGATGCGGCTACCTATCTGAAAGAATTGGAAATTTGAAAATCTAATGGCTGGACCTGCTTAATACCTTGAGTTTCATCCCATCATCAAACCAAATAACTAATTAAGGAGAAACTTGTATACCAAGAATCTTAAGATATTGATCGTTTCACCCGAGGTGGTCCCCTTTGCCAAAACCGGCGGTCTGGCGGACGTTGCCGGTGCTTTGCCCAAAGCCTTGTCCCGATTGGGACATCAAGTGAAGGTGATCCTGCCAAAATACAAGATGGTGGATGAAAACAAATTCCAGCTATCGGAAATAAAAACTGATCTCCCATCACTTTCCATAGGCGGGAAAGACCGCAAGATATCGGTCAAAAGCGACCGTCTGGATTCCCCCCCGGTGGAATACCTTTTCTTGGTCAACGATGAATTCTTTTACCGGGATGAGCTTTACCGGAACCGGGCTACCGGATACGATTATGAGGACAACGATGAGAGGTTCATCTATTTTGCCAGAGGAACCTTGGAGATTTTAAAAGCCCTGGATTGGAAGCCGGATGTCATTCATGGCAACGACTGGCAGTCGGCTCTGATTCCGGCTTATTTAAAAACTCTGTATGAGAATGATCCTTTCTTCAAAGCCACAGCCACTGTATTTTCGATTCACAACTTGGCTTATCAGGGGAATTTTCCCCAAAGCGCATTTGATAAAATTGGGGTACCTAAAGATCTGTTTTATCCAACTAGTCCTTTTGAGTTCTGGGGGAAAGTAAATTTCCTGAAGGTGGGGATAAGCTATGCGGATGTGATAAACACGGTATCCGAGACCTATGCGGTGGAGATTCAATCTGGGGCAGAGTTTGGCTGCGGACTGGAGGGTGTTTTAAGAAACCGGAACGCAGATCTTTATGGCATCATCAACGGGATCGATTATGAGGTCTGGTCACCGGAAAAAGATAAACTTATCTCCCATCGATTCTCTCCTGAGGATCTTTCCGGTAAAAGAAAAAATAAAGAGCTTTTGCTTAAAACGCGTAACCTTCCTATATCCAAGAAAGACGTTCCCCTTATAGGAATCATCTCCCGCTTGGCAGATCAAAAAGGTTTTGATCTTCTATCTCAGATTGCCGACCAGCTTCTTTCTTTGGATTTGCAAATGGTCATTCTGGGAACCGGAGATGAGAAATATCACGTCTTGTTCAAAGAGCTAAGCGTAAAATATCCCAAAAAGATATCGGTTAATCTGCGTTTCGATGATCCTCTGGCTCACTTAATTGAGGCGGGATGCGACATGTTTCTCATGCCCTCCAAATATGAGCCGTGTGGTCTGAACCAGTTGTATAGTCTGAAATATGGAACCGTTCCCATAGTTAGAAAAACCGGAGGATTAGCAGATACAATCGAGGATTACGATCCTATATCTGGTCAGGGGACCGGATTCGTTTTCAAAAATTACGATGTGCAGGAACTTTTAGAAACGATCAAACGGGCACTTAAGGTATATGAGAATAAAGATGCATGGATTGGTTTAATGAGGGATGGAATGAAAAAAGATTTCTCTTGGGAGGCATCAGCTGAGAAGTACGTGGAGATATACCTAAAGGCTCTTCAGAAGAAGTTCAGGGTATAGAATCAGGGTTCAAGGATTCAAGGGGTCATGGGTTCGAGGGGGAAAAACGTTTAATGTTCAACTTCAGGTTTCAGAAACTCAATTGAATACGAAATAAAGGTTACCATTATCTTTCTGGGATGATATGGCTGCGGAATATGCTATTCCGCAAATTCCCTTATATTCCGCTTTCAATTTACTTGACGCAAATTCCTTTTTTCGATAAATTCATCCACAGTAAACGTACTCGACGACCTTTCCCATTGTCGTTTAAGGATATCTATGAATGAATCCAATCGGAACTATCTGATCCTTTTGGTCATAATAATTATTTTTGTGGCTCACTGTATTTATTTTAACTTCACCCAGGATGACGCCTTTATCTCCTTTCGATACGTGAAAAATTTCACCCAAGGCAATGGGCTGGTATTCAATGCCGGAGAAAGAGTGGAGGGATACACCAATTTCCTATGGATAATCGTTTTGTCCATTTTTTCAGAACTGGGTATGAATATTATTGTTATTTCGAAAATATTGGGAGTCGCCTCTGGTTGTATTAGCTTGTTTCTTCTATACGAAATCTCATGTCTTTTTTTCCCTAAGAAGGATTGGCTTTTTTCTCTCTCTCCCCCACTTTTGTTGACCGCCAGTAGTGCTTTCGCCTATTGGAGCATAAGCGGTTTGGAAACATCTTTTTTTGTGGTGGCTGTTTTGCTTTCTGTTTATCTGTATCTCATTCATTCACGATTATGGACAATAACATGTGCAGTCTGTACCCTCATCCGTCCGGAAGGAGCGCTGATATTCGGGATACTTTTACTTCACAAACTACTCCTGGAAAAAACTCCACTGAGAAAATCTTTGTTCGATTTAGCTAGATTCGTTTTACTTCTTATACCTTTCGTTATTTTCAAACTGTACTATTATGGAAGCATCTTGCCCAATCCATTTTACGCCAAGGCCGGTTTTTCCTTGGAATATGTGAAAAGCGGATTGGAATACTTTTGGTTGTTTTTAAGACATTATGGTCTGTGGGGAGTTCTTTATTTATTGCCCCTGCTTTTCTATAAAAGCTTAAACTCACAAGGCAAACTCTTGGTGTGGCTGGTCTATCTTTATTCTTTATATGTGATCGTAATTGGCGGGGACGTTCTTAGGGTTGATCGTTTTTTTCTGTCGGTTTTACCTCTCCTGTTTCTGCTTGTTGTCATCTTTTTGCATAAAATTCAGATCAAGTCGATGAGCACGGTTCTGAGACAAATTGCTGCTATAGCAGTGGTGCTGTCAATTTCAGCGATTTTTTTTCTGAATCCCCGCCAAGGGATTCGCATTGTCAGAGCCGACGAAAAACATCTGGTGGAGAAAATGCAACAGATAGCAGAATATATAAATGCTCATTACCAACCTACTCTTTCAATTGCCGTTACCACCATTGGCTCGATATCTTATTATTTAGGGACAGACGACCAGATCATTGACATGGTGGGACTGACCGATGGCTATATCTCAAGACATCCCGAAGTATTCGAGGGAATAACCGTCACTTGGAAAGAAAAAAGATATAATACCAGGTATCTACTTTCCCGGGATCCGGATTATATCTTTTTCGCCACAGGGTTTAAACCCAGCGCGCCGGCAGAGAAAGCCTTGCTGCTGAATTCTAAGTTTCGCCAAGATTATACCGTGATTCCCATAATACTAAGGGAAAGGGAATTTGTTCCAATATTCAAAAGGAAAAGAGTTTATTCAAAGGAGAATGAAATCTTCAAAGATTCAAGATTCATCGATCTATTCAGCGAGGGGGCTAGTTTACATATGAGAGGTAAGCATCGGGAGGCAATCGAGAAGCTGAAGCAAGCAGTTTTGGTGGGTCCTCAAGATTTTGCCTTGATATACGAGATAATCGGGAGAAGCTATTTTTTGGTGAAAGATTACAATAATGCCGAAACCTACTTGAAGAAGGCGGTCCAAATTGATGAGTGCTCAATTCTGGCTCATACCTACCTGGCGAATATTTATCAGGATAGAAGTCAAGGGGAGGAGATGGAGACGGAAAAAAGGAAAGTTACTCTATGTGATCCGAATTTTGTATGGTAACTACTTTGAAGTATTCTTTCACAAATTTCTGTGTCCAGGTCGGGACACTCCGAAAAAACGATAAAAGCTTTTAGACGTCGGTAAGTATCTCCCCAAGCAAAAAGCGAAAATTCTATTTTCCCCATATCTTCCGGTTTAAAACCTGACTTAAATCGTCTATTTTGTATCTGGTTTGCTCCATCGAATCTCTGTCCCGGAGGGTGACGGTTTCGTCCTGCAGGGTTTGAGAATCCACGGTTATGCCAAAAGGCGTGCCGGCTTCGTCCTGGCGACGGTAGCGTCTTCCCACCGCTCCGCCATCGTCGTAGAACACGTTGAAATGAGGCATCAGCATTTTCTCGATTTTCTTGGCTATCTCCGGCATGTTGTCCCGGTTGACCAAAGGAAGGATCGATGCTTTGATGGGAGCAATTTTTGGGTCCAAACGAAGCACCACACGCTTTTCCCCTTTTACTTCCTCCTCCAGATATGCATCCACCAGGCAGACCAGCAAGGAGCGATCAACTCCCGCAGAGGTCTCGATGATGTAAGGGATGAACCTTTCCTTGGTCTGGTCGTCAAAATAGGAAAGGTCCTTTCCGCTGGCTTCGCTGTGGCGGGAGAGATCGTAATTGGTGCGGTTATGTATTCCCTCGATCTCCTTCCAGCCGAAGGGGAAGTTGTATTCGATATCGAATGCGGTCTTGGCATAAAACGCCAGCTCTTTTTGGTCATGCTGGTGGAACTTTAGATTCTCTTTTCTGATTCCGATCTCCGTGTACCACTTCATCCGCTCTTCCTTCCAATACTCGATCCACTTGTCATCCTCTTGGGGATGGATGAAATATTGCATTTCCATCTGCTCAAATTCGCGCGAGCGAAAGATGAAGTTGCCCGGGGAGATCTCGTTGCGGAAAGCTTTTCCGATCTGGGCGATACCGAAGGGAACCTTCTGGCGTGCAGGTCCCATAACGTTGAGAAAATTGACATAGATTCCCTGGGCGGTCTCGGGCCTTAAATAGACCACGGAAGCTTCGTCCTCCACTGGTCCCATGTGAGTTTTGAACATCAGATTGAACATGCGAGCCTCGGTCAACTCACCGCCGCAGGCGGAACAGACGTTTCCTTCGATCTCGTCCGCCCGGAACCTCTGCTTGCACTTTTTACAGTCCACCATGGGATCGGTGAAGTTCTGGACGTGGCCTGAGGTTTCCCACACCTTGGGATGCATCAGGATGGAGGCATCCAAGCCTTCGATGTCGTCCCGGTATTGGGTCATGCATTTCCACCAGTAGTCCTTGATGTTTCTTTTCAGCTCCACCCCCAGGGGACCATAATCCCAGCAGCTGTTAATTCCACCATAAATCTCGGACGACTGAAAAATAAAACCTCTCCTCTTACACAATGAAACCAGTTTGTCCATCAGATCGGGTTCTTTCTTTTTGGTCACAAATCCTCCTTAAAGGTATTCAGTTTTTTATTTTACCCCTCTCCCTGACCCTGCGAAGCATGCATACGCATCTCCCACAAGGGGAAAGGGAAGTACTTCAGTACTTAATCTATATTGGTTCAACTCCCCTTTTGACCTTCAAAAACTCCAGTGATTTTAAGTCTTTTCCTTTTCCGGCATGATAATCCAATAGATTCAGAACCAGATTCGAAATCTCCTTTAGACATTCCTTTGGTATGTTATACGTATCTAATTCTTCGGTCTTTATGGATTGAAGTTTTAGCGCAACAGAGACGGATTCCCGGGACAATCTTAGATAAAGCTGATCCGAGCGGGCGCATTTTTTGCAGACTATGCCCCCTTTGTCCGGGCTGAACAGTACCAATCTTTCCAGAACCGGTTTGCCGCAGACAACGCACTGATTCAGCTTGGGCTTATAACCCAACAGATCAGCCAGTCTCAAAGCAAAAGCCCAGAACGATTTTTCCAAAGATCTCTGGGGACAACTTTCCATGAAGGTTAGAGTTTCCAGGGTCAATTCGAATATCTCCGGATGAGATTCCTCACCGGAGATAAGCCGATCCAAAAGCTCCATGGCGGCGGAAGCATAGATATATCGATTCAAATCACGGGTAAGCGACTGGTAGGAATGCAATATCTCGCTTTGGGAGAGAAGATAGATTTCGGTAGTCTGCTTTTTGTAGAAAACGATCTGAATGCGTGAGAAAGTCTGCAGCGTTCCGGTTAATCTGCTTTTGGGTTTCCGGATCCCTTTGGCGATGACCTTGATCTTGCCATGATTTTGGGTATAAAGGGTGGCGATTCTGGAGGTGTCGCCAAATTTTATGCTTTTCAAAACGAGCGCTTCGGTTTTGGTGATGCTCATCGGGAGGTGGAATCGGGTGGAGAAGTCGGGAGTGGTTTGGGGTTTTCGGGTTTTTCCTTATGAATGACCCGATACATCTTCTCCCCCTCTTTTATCAGCCCCAATCTCTCGCGGGCCTGCTTTTCTATGTAGAATGGATCATCCTTGAGTCTGTTTTTTTCTATTTCCAAATCGACGATCTCAGCTTTGAGCAGGCGGGACTCGTGACCTAAGCTTTGCTTTTCCTGCAACAGGGAATGAATCTGGAAAAACCCGTAGGGGCCGGCGCAAAAGCGGTAGACCAGGAAGGCGAAGACAAAGAGAAACAGGATCGCCTTAATCTTCCTATTCTTCGGGATACATCTATCTCTGATTTTATCAAAGAAACTGTTCCGTGGAAAATGTCTTCTCTTTTGCCTTTTGAACATTTTGTTTGGTGGCTATAGTTTTGTCAAGCACTCCGAGGTATGCTTGAGCTACATCTGTCATTCTGATCAAAACAAAAATTCATAGAGACCCTTTGCTTCACACTGCACCACTCGGTGCAGGGTTACGCTGAAGGGTGACATGATTTCCCACGCTTTTATTTGATGTTGTAAAAAACCTTCTTGCCCAAAAACTGTGCTCTTTCTCCCAGCTCCTCCTCTATCCGTAAAAGGCGATTATATTTACAGATCCTGTCGGTGCGGGAGGCGGAGCCGCTCTTTATCTGTCCTGCATTGGTCGCTACCACAAGGTCAGCTATGGTGGTATCCTCGGTTTCACCGGACCGGTGGGAAACCACTGCGGTGAAACCGGCCTTCTTTGCCATCTCGATGGCGTCCAAAGTCTCGGTCACAGTGCCTATCTGGTTTAATTTAATCAAAATCGAGTTGGTTGCCTTAAGTTGGATGCCTTTTGCCAGCCTCTTTATGTTGGTAACGTAAACGTCGTCACCCACAATCTGAATTCTTTTCCCCAATTTCTGGTTCATCTTCACCCAGCCGTCCCAGTCGTCCTGTGCCAAGCCATCCTCGATGGAGATGATGGGGTACTTGTTTATCAGATTTTCATAGAAACCGATCATCTCTTCGGAGTTTAATTTCTTGTTTTCCGCTTTAAGATTATATATCTTCTCTTTCTCATCGTAGAATTCAGAAGCGGCCGGGTCCAAACCTAAAAACACCTGCTCACCTGGCTTATATCCTGCTTTCTGAACACCCTCCAGAATCACCTGGATGGCTTCTTCATTTGAATTCAAATTCGGGGCAAATCCCCCTTCGTCTCCAACCGAGGTATTAAGATTTTTGCTTTTTAGCACTCTTTTGAGATTATGAAATATCTCCGCTCCCATTCGCAAAGCCTCCTTGAAATTGGGAGCACCAACGGGAAGGATCATGAATTCCTGCAGATCCACGTTATTATCCGCATGAGAGCCACCGTTTAAAATGTTCATCTGCGGTACGGGGAGTAACTTGGAATTGACACCACCGATGTACTGATACAAGGGAAGATCGCAAAAAGAAGCAGCTGCTTTACAGGTGGCCAGCGAGATACCCAGTATGGCGTTTGCCCCCAGACGGCTTTTATCTTCGGTGCCGTCCAGCTCGATTAGAAATTTATCCAATTCCACCTGGTCCAAAGCATCCAGGTCTTTTTCAAAAATCGCCGGAGTGATAACGGTGTTTACGTTGGCCACCGCTTTGGTGACCCCTTTTCCCATATAACGGCCGGCATCCTTATCCCTCAGCTCCAATGCCTCGTGCTCACCGGTGGAGGCGCCTGAGGGTACCGCAGCCCGCCCCATGGTTCCATCTTCCAAATAAACGTCGACTTCTACGGTAGGATTTCCACGGGAATCCAAAATCTCCCGGGCATGACATCCGATGATCGCTGGCATTCTATTCATTCTCCTTTTCTTGAGGCTCCGAAATCGAATTTCAATATACCAGATTAAACTTCTATATATTTCAATTAAAGTTAATTCCGTTTTGATGGCAAGAGAAATTTCGGGGAAAGACAAGAAAAGTAAATTGGGTCTTTTAACAGGGTCGGAAAGGTAGTGAGTGTTCCGGGCAGCTCTTCTGAAAGAGAGCTGCCCGGTGTAGATATCTTTGATTAAAATTCGGTGGTAGAAGAATTGCTACCTTTGGTTGCGACATTCCTGGAGCTAAGCATTGTGCTATTATGCATAGTTTTCAATAATTAACATAAATCTCTGCAAATTATTCGTCAAGACGAAACTCGTCCCAAAAGAGGGAAGAGGGGTAGATGTTGAATAGAAAAGACGTTTAGAGAAGCTGGGATCTTTTTCGGATAGCCCATTCCACAGACAAACAAAAGACGAAGATGGCTAAAAGCAGAGGGCTGTTCCAGAGTTGAATCTCCTTGGTCTTCTGCTCTTCTTTCTCGGTAAGCTTAAGATCAGTGGACAAATCGGCAATCTGATCTTTATCATAGTACTTTCCGCCGGAAACCTCCGCCATCCTTTTTAAGAGATCGAAGTTGGTCTTTAAATCCGAATCCTCCAGGGTGTATGCTTCCACCAAAAATTCACCGGTTTTTGCTCCGATCTTCTTGCCGTCCTGGGTGACTTCACCTATATAAGTGTAATGGTGGGGGCGGAGAGCTCCGATGTTGGCAACATAATCACCCAGCTCGTTAGGTATCAGGTTTACGATGACGGAATCGGAAGAGGAATCGGACTTGACGTTTACGATAACCGAGGCATCCTTGATCTTATGATAGTTCAAATCGAAGATCTTGGCTTGAAATGATACTTTCTCCCCTCCCTGGTAGATCCTTTTATCGGTGAAGATATTGACCAAATCCATATCCTCCCGAACCACCAACCAGCGGATGGCGTTGCTCCAAATGGTCTGGTAAATCTGATTGTCTTTCCCGATGCCCCATAGGAGAAAGTCCCATCTCCAAAACGGGGTTACGGTGAAGGCCATCACCTTCCCTTTTCCGTAATTTCTAACCGTCACACCCGGTGAGTAAGTTTGGGGATTGTTTGGATTCCTGAAATAAGCCAAAACGGTCGCATCTTTGGCGGCTGAGCCGAGCGAAATCACTCCCAGGAAAGGGGGGAGGTCGGACCAGATCTTCAGATTGTCCTCCGGGTTTTCCATCAAACGGGTTACCGGATGAAGCTTGCCCTCTTCGGTTAATTCCAGATTGAGATTAACCGAGGTGTAGGTAAGATCTCTTCCGTAAAGGTCAAAGGGGAGGAGCGAAGCTATCTCCACAAAGGCATGGCTGTTCATGAATTCCGGTCCGAGGAACAGAAGAGCGGAGCCTCCGGTAAGGAACACGAAATCCTCAATCTGTTTCTTATACTGGCTTAGGATAAATTGGGGGGGATCGATCAAAATCAGAACGTCATAACCACTCAACTCGTTATCTGCTGCCGGAAAGTGCCCTTGAATCGGCTTATGGTCTTTTCCGTAAACCAATGTTTCCAGCTCCACGTTTTTGTCTTTTTCCAAATCTCTTTTCAGAAAGGAGTATTCGTAGTTTAGGTTTCCCGCGATCAAAAGGGTTTTGATTTTACTCTTCAGGACCTTGACGCTGAAGGTTCGCTGGTTATTCTCCTTTACCGTTTCGTCCTGGAGCACCGGTAGAATTATCTGATACTGATGCAATCCGGCCTCTTCGGGAACGATTTCCAAATCCACGCTCTGGGTGGCTCCGGATTTACCCATGGTCACGTTCTGTTGGGTCAAGGGCTTCTTCTTCTCCTCGATGGTGACCGGTATCTTCAACTCCTGGTATCCGGTTTGTGAAACGTCCGCCCGGATGGGGAGTTTGTCCCCCACATAGGCAATGTCGTTAAAGACCAGCCGGTCTAAGGATAGATCACGGGGAGGAATGTATTCACCGATTCCACTGGTATATATGGGTATGTTCTTTGATTTTGCCACCAGAACCGGTTCTTCCCCCAGATTATTGGTCCCGTCGCTCAACAGCACAATTCCCCTTAGATTTTCCTGATTCAAACCGTTCTCCATTGTCTTGACAGCTTCACCTATAGCGGTTGCATTGCCAAGGGAATCGGGATATTTCCCCGTCATGTCCAGAGGTATCAGGGAATCGGCAAACCCGAATGTTTTTAATTCCGCCCGGGAGGAGAGTCTATTGAACACGTCATTTTTCAATAAATGCTGCAATTCGTCTTTTCTGCTTATATTTTCCCCTTTAAGATTCATACTCCTGGAGATGTCCACTAACAGGGCTATCACCGGTTTTTGAGTGTACTTTTTAGCCAGGGTTAGAATCGGCTCGGAGAGCGCCAGGAAAAGACAGAACAAGGCAATCATCCTCAAACTTAACAAAAGCCCCTTCTTCTTTTTGCTTATCGGGGGGAAGGTGCGACGGTAAGTGAATATGGCAAAGAGAAGTGCCAGGATGAAAAGCCCGATCACCAATACCAGGTTTTTTTCCTGCAGGTTTAATATCAGTCTGCTGATCCCAAACAAAAAACGTTCTCCTTTCTGAAAGAACTTATACAAAGATACGGAGGAAATGATGGTTGCGTTTTGAAAAGAGGTGTTAAATCAAATGGTCATACATCCGCGAGAGTCAGTTTAATGAAGGGGGGAGGATATTTGTGGTGGTTTGATAGTCACTTCGATGAAAACAGACACGAATTCTATTTGTCCCGGTGTATCACAAAACCGATCAGGCTCTGTAACGAATTTCTATATCTGGAGTCTTTGAAGCCGGAAATGCAATTTCCGGCTTTTTCCCCAAAGGTGGAAGCCCGGTCCTGGGCATATTCCACTCCGCCGTTGCCTTTCATGACGGAGAGGATCTGATCGAAATCCCTTTGGTTGAAGTCGTTTTCCAGAAGCCGGATAAGCTTTTTTTGAGTACGGGGATCGGATTCCCTCAAGGTATGGATCAATGGCAAGGTGATCTTGCCCTCCTTCAGATCGGTTCCCAAACCCTTGCCGGTCTTTTCGGTTTCGCCCACCCAATCCAAAAGGTCATCCGTTATCTGAAAAGCCATTCCCAGATTTTGTCCATATTCTCTTAAGCTCTCCTGGCATTTACGATTTGCACCTGCTGCAACCGCTCCGGCTTCGCAGGAGGCGGTGAAAAGCGAGGCGGTTTTGTCGGAGATGATCTTAAAATAGGTATCTTCGTCGATGTCCCAATTATGGCTCTCCTGGGCTTCGCTCATCTCTCCTATGCTTAAATTAACCGTCGCCTTGGAGATGGTAGACAATAGCGTGGGGGATTCCGTCTCCACCAGCAATCGCAGCGATTTGGCCAAAAGGAAGTCCCCCATCAGAACCGAAACCAAATTGTTCCATTTATGATTGACCGATACCTGCCCCCGTCTGACCTTGGATTGGTCTATCACGTCGTCATGCAAAAGGGTGGCGGTATGGATGAACTCCACCGCCAAAGCCACGTTCATCACTGCCGGAGTCGGCTGGGCGTGGTTCTTCGAATCGGCGCACAGCCCGTAGGAGAGAAATACCATGGCGGGTCTGAGTCTTTTACCCCGGCGGTTGACCAGATGCTGGGCAACCTGAGAGATCAAGGCGGAATCGGAAGCCAAATTCTCCTTAAGCTTCTCGTCAAAGAGAGCCAAATGCTTCTTGACCGGTGAAAGGATAGAGTCTAAATTCATGTTCTAAAGATAAATTTACCTTTTAAAATTCAATTCAGCCGATTTATAATCCAAATATCATTGCTTTCTGCACGGGTCAAATAATAGTTTTTTTTCCACAAAGTCAACTGAAAAAGTTTCCGCAGCCGACTAAAATTAAGGACAGATTCGGCTCTCTTACCAAAGACTCGACAGAAAGATTAATCCCCAAATCTCCGAAAACCGGCAATCCCCATCAAGCAGTTTCGCATTCTCTTTTCGGCAATAGAAGATAATCTTCAAAAGCCTGCTTAACTTCGTTTAAAGTTTCAAGGGTGAAGACCTTCTGCCGTAGCTCTCTGGAATGGGGCAGCCGCATGGTGTACCAGGCTATATGTTTCCTCATGGTTATCAAACCCACGTACTCCCCCTTTTCTTTCACCGAAAGCTCAGCGTGCTCCAGACAAACCCGGATTCTGTCTTCGATGGACGGTTCAGGAAGCATCTCACCATAACTCAAGAAATGGTGAATCTGGGAGAATATCCAGGGATTTCCCAAAGCACCCCTGCCGATCATCACTGCATCACAACCGGTGCTGTCCAGCATATTTTTGGCATCCTGGGGGGTGAATATATCCCCCGAACCGATCACCGGTATGCTTATTTCCCTTTTCACCCGGGAGATTAAATCCCAGTCGGCTTTAACGGAATAATTATCCTTTTGAGTTCGGGGATGAATGGTGATGGCGGAAGCTCCGCCCTCCTGAGCGATTTTTGCCACCTGAAGAGCCACAATGTTCTTCTGATCCCAACCGCTTCTGGTTTTCACCGTAATGGGAATCCGGGTGGAGCGAGAAACGGCTGTCACAATCTTTTCCAGAAGCTTCAGATCCTTAAGCAGTGCCGCTCCTCCGTTCTTTTGAACTACTTTCTTCACCGGACAGCCGAAGTTTATGTCTATCAAATCCGGCTTCAACCTTTCGATCACCTGGCATGCCGCAGCCATGCTTTCAGGATGGGAACCAAAGATCTGAACGCCGATGGGTCTTTCCTCCTTACCAAAGTAGAGAAGCCGGAGTGAATCGGTGTTTCCCCGGCTTAATCCTTCCGCCGATACCATTTCGGTGTAAACCAGACAAGCCCCGTATCTTTTTGCCAGGAGTCTGAAGGGGGTATCGGTTATGCCGGCCAAGGGTGCCAAAAACACGTTTCCGGATAAAATCAAGTTACCGATTTCCATGTCGACAATATAATGAAAATAAGGTAAAGGGCAAGTGTCTTTGAATCGTTCTAACTCCTGAGTAAGGAAGCAGTTTTAGTCATCGGGACAATAAATAAATTAAGATCAAGTGTCGCAAAAGGATAAAAGAGTAGATATAAATGCGGATAAGACCTTTTAAGAAATTCAGTAAAAAGAAGTTGACAGTGAATATAGAATTATTATTTTATTTTCCTCTGAGCATTGACAAAGTGTAAGGGGAAAGTGAATAATTAGATTATACCAATTTGGAACAAAGTAAAAGAAAGGGCTTGGAGAAGAAAGAAAGGGAAATTTTCGGGCAGCACCATCGTTTAGAATAATTAAGCAGTATCAAAGAGATATGTAATTATAGTATGTTTTAAGAATACCAGCTACACCTGTAACTCAAATTACCCAGGGGATTGTTGAAAAAAGCACGGTAATGAAAACGCTCTTGGGTTGAGAAAACCAATTTTACGTTTCATGCCGAGGTAGGTATAATGAGATATGGATTATTCTCCGACGTTCACTCCAATCTTGAAGCCCTGAAGGCGGTGTTGGCGGATTTCAAGAAAGAGAATCTTGATAAAATCTTCTTTCTGGGAGACGCGGTGGGCTATGGACCCGATCCCAATGAGTGCGTTGACCTGATCAACGAGGTGGCGGAAGTCAAGTTGATGGGAAACCATGATTACGCAGCTTTAGGTTTGATAGAGACCAACCTGTTCAACATGTATGCCCAGGAATCCATGGAGTGGACCAAGGGAGTGCTTTCAGAAAAGAGCTTGAAGATTTTGTCGGGCTTTGCCATGGATCACCGGCTCGATCAGTCCTATTTGGTTCATTCCACTCCCAAGGAACCGCAGGAATGGGATTATATTCTGGATTTGGACGATGCCGAGGAGAATTTCAAATTTTTCAACAAACAGATCTGTTTTATCGGTCACTCTCACTCTCCGATCATTGTAAAGAAATTTAATGGCGAACATTGCTTTGTTCAAGATAAAACTCACTCGGAGATAGAGAAGGGATTTAAATATATCCTCAACATTGGCTCGGTGGGGCAACCCCGGGATGGTTCCAACAAGGCTTGTTATCTGATTTACAACACCAAGGATAAAACGGTTTCTTTGAAAAGGGTGGCTTACGATTTCGAGAAGACCCAAGCCAAAATGAAGAAAAAGGAACTGCCCCAGTTTCTCATTGACCGGCTGGCAATTGGGAGATAGTAGCGAATATTTTTCTCAAGCTAAGAAATGCAGTAATGATTGGTGAGGAAATTATTCTCCTATCCATGGAATCATTTAAGCCCTTTCAAATTTTCTTGACTTCGATCCCCCTTTAACATATCATTGATACAGTTGCCGGAGTGGTGAAACTGGCAGACGCGCCGGACTCAAAATCCGATCCACTGTTTCAGTAACTTTTTGTTCCGCACTGTAATATCTTCTATCCCTTAAAATTAGCTTTGTTTTGGCTTGGACTCCCTTGGATGTATTTCGCCCGATTTGGACAGAGACTGGTCACAATTTGGTCACAAACTCTTGATACAGATTACACCCAGATAATACCTGCCAAATGGTCAGAGTTCGCACCGACAGCTTTTTAATGTAATCACTAACCCCCTCCTCCTCGACCTTTCGGTTTCTTATGAATATCACCAATTAAGTGTTCTAATCTCCGCTCTACGCCCAAACTTCCCTCATTATGAGAGCTCAAAAAAATCCCTCCAAAAAAACTGTAAGCATTTGTTCTTTATACTTACCATAAAAAGTGGAGTGAAGACTTTAGAGGCTTGGACGGAAGTTGTTGAATGATGGGCTATTACGAAGATAGATAAAAGCTTATCAAGTTTGTGATAGCCCATCATTACCCACGAAAACCTACGAAAACATAAGCCCAACTGAAACAAAATTGAAACAGGGAGAAGGGGAACCACAAGCAACCTCGGGTGTCAAATAGATTAGTCAGTCACAGAGAAAATCCTGAATCCAAATAAGAGGAAGGAACACCCACACCAACCCGGTTTAAATAGGTAAGCAGAAAGCCCGTTCACAATAATCGAAAAATCAGTCAGAGAGGAAGTTGTAGTTCACCTATTAATTCCAGGAGAACTCTTCGTGATATTAAATGATGTGTTGACTGAGAGACAGATAAATTCTACCTTGGAAACAAGCATGTACAGTTACTTGGAGTGCAATTTATTATGCGTTTTTGGCAGGGGAATAATACTAAATATCCTTTTTGGCTTGTTTTTTCAAACGTGCGCTTCTTTTCATAAAATACAGGGCACCCAGAATCACCGCCAAAATAATCAAAATTATATAAGTTGTCATTCCTGCTCACCTCCTTTATGTTTTTATTTCGCCATTTCTGAAAATGTCTTAAATAATGTAATCACTGCTGGACCCAGAAGTATTACCAAAAGCTCGGGTAGAATCAATAAGACCAGGGGGAAAACCAGCTTAATAGAAGTTTTATGAGCCGCTTCCTCCGCCATCTGACGCCGTCTTACTCGCAATGAATCCGCCAGGACACGAAGTGAATTAGCGATGCTGGTTCCTAATTTGTCAGCTTGAATCAGTAGTACCGCCAAAGATCGGAGCTCTTCCACACCTGTTCTGCGGGCTAAATTCCGAAATGCATCTGCTCTGGTTTTACCAATTAAAATCTCCTGATTAACCAGATGCAGCTCTTCGCTCAAATGCTTATGGGTCTTGACCGTTTCTTCGGCTATTTTCTGAATGGCAGCATTTAAGCTCAATCCCGCTTCCACACAAACTACCATCAGGTCCAGCATATTGGGAACCGAACGCCTGATCTCCCATCTTCTTTGAACAATTTTGTGCCCCACCCAGATCCGGGGAATAAATCCGCCAATCGCTATTCCTACAAAGGTAAATAGGAAGATGATAGGTGGTTGGAAACGAAGAATAACGCCGAGCAAGATACCCAGCAAACCCAAAAACAAAGCTCCGGAGAGCCGGGATCCATAATAATTGGAAACGCTTGAAGGCCGCCGATATCCGGCTTGAGCCAGCCAGATTCTGATTCCCTTGGATTGATCGGAACCCAATCCCAATAAATCCATGGCTCCTTTGAAAGAGAGGGCGGTCTTATCATTTTCTTCTTGGCCTTCTTCTCCTTTAAGCCCTTTAAGTCTAAGCTTGACGGGATCCTTTCTTTGGGAAAGAAGATATAAAACTGTAAAAAAGATCAAAAAGAAAGCCAAAAAAGCAAAACCTGTAATCAGATAGACAACCATAAGCTCACCTTAAACTCGAATTTTGATTATTCGATTTATCACCCATATGCCAACTATCTGCATGATAACAGCAATACCTAAGAGGTATTTTCCGGCTTTTTCTTCTACAAGAACCTTTAGATAACTTGGATTGATTAACCAGATAATGATGGATACGATTATCGGTAAAAGAACCAGAATTGCACCGGAAAATCTCCCCTGGGCAGTGAAGATCTTTATCTCTTTCTCCAGTCTGAATCTTTCTCTTACTGTATTTCCGATTTTTTCCAACACCTCAGCTAAATTGCCTCCGGTCTTTTTGTGAATCAATAGGGTGGTGACAAAAAGATCCAAATCCTCGCTTTGCACTCTATTGCTCAAACCAGTCAAAGCGTCCGATAAGCTTACCCCCAGGTTCTGTTCCTCAAAAGCTGTCGCCAACTCTATTCCTACCGGATCGGGAATCTCCTTCGCTGCCATTCTCAAAGCTGATTCCAAAGAAAAACCGGATTTCAAAGCGTTGGTTATCAATTCTATAGCCTCGGGCAAAAGAGAATCAAACTCCTCTTTTCTTTTTCTTCTCCTCCTGCGGACATAATTATACGGTAAAATACCCCCTATAAGTGCTGCAACCATCGCCATAAGTACATTACCCAGAAAACTTAAAACCAAAAGAAACATCAACCCGCCCAAAGACAACATTGCCAAGATCAAAGCTCCGGCTTTCATGGGAATTCCAGCTTGGTCGATGAGCCGCTGATAGTTCTGTGAGAATTTGAATTTGGAAAGGATACGATTGATGGTGGGAATCTCGCTGAGTTTATCATCCCTTAAAATGGGATAGAGAAGGTCTTCCTCTGGAGCGGTTTCTGTGGCTAATGCATTTAATCTTGACCGGATTCTCTTGTGACGCGTCCCCAGCTTTTCACTGAAGATCAGATAAACAGCCAGGACGCTTAACAGGGCCGCTGAAAAGACAGCAAAGATGATTTGTAAAAGCATGTTTTTTCCTATTGAGGGCTAAAGAGATCGGGGGGCAGATGCACCCCGGACCTTAACAGCCGGTCCATGAATTTGGGGCGGATACCGGTAGGGCGGAAGTTACCCAGAATCTCACCGTCTTTCCCCACACCGGTCTTTTCAAAGAAGAATATCTCCTGCATGGTGATGGTTTCTTTTTCCATTCCCACTATCTCGGATATGCTGGCAATTTTACGGGTTCCATCGCTGAACCGGGAAACCTGTATTACAACATTTATGGCCGAGCTGATCAACTCCCGAATGGCTCTTTCCGGTATATCTATGCCCGAGAGAAGCATCAAGGTCTCCAATCTTAACAGAACATCCCGGGTGCTGTTGGCATGAATGGTGGTTAAGGAACCGTCGTGTCCGGTGTTCATGGCTTGAAGCATGTCATATATCTCCGGTCCTCTAACCTCGCCGATGATTATTCGATCTGGTCTCATTCTTAAGGCGTTTCGGACTAGGTCTCTTTGAGTGACAGTACCCCTGCCCTCTATATTGGGGGGTCGGGTTTCCAGTCTTACGGTATGAGGTTGTTGTAGTTTAAGCTCCGCTGAATCCTCAATAGTTATGATCCTCTCGTCTGTGGGGATGAAAGCGGAGAGGATATTTAAAAGTGTGGTTTTTCCTGCCCCGGCACCACCGGAAATCAACAAGTTCAGTCGAGCTCTTACTGCACCTTTCATGAGATCAATCATGGGAAGGGTTAACGACTTGATTTGGAGAAGGTCTTCCATGCTTAACACATTGACCCGGAACCGCCGGATGGAAAGTATTGGTCCATCCAAAGCCAGAGGTGGAATTATGGCATTGACTCTGGAACCATCCGATAATCTGGCATCCACATAAGGAGAGGATTCGTCTATCCTTCGTCCCACATCGGAGATGATCCGATCTATGATCTGCATAAGATGGTTGTCATCCTTGAATTTGGTTTCGGTCAGTTCCAGCTTACCGTGTTTTTCGATATAAACCTGGTCATGGTTGTTCACCAGGATATCGGATATGTCCGGGTCATGCATGTACTGTTCAATGGGTCCCAAACCCAAAGTCTCGCTCTGTATCTCGGTAATCAAACGCTCCTTGTTCTCAGTACTTAAGAAAAGTTCCTCTTCGGCCAGTAGTTTTTCTGTTACTTCTTTTATCTGCTCTCGAAGAGTCGCTCGATCCAGTGAGGCCAGGGCAGCGAAATCCAGGCTATTGATCAATTTCTTATGCAGTCGAACTTTCAGCTCCTGAAAACTATCTCGCCGGGCTTGAACAGGAACCGGTTCACTTTTTTCGGATGGTTTATCTTCCGGTTTCTTGTTGGTACTAAAGCGCTGTCTAAAATTCATTCAAATCTCCTCCTTTAGAACCCATCTAAATTCCTTAATTTGCAATCTGCAATATAAAAATTATTACTTTTCACCTTCATTCTTTCAACTCTATAAATAATCTTCGGCTCCATTTGGGTATATCGTTAGCTAATTCCGTTATGCTTTTAGCCACATTGGAATCGGTCTGGTGATTAACCAGCGGGATGCCGGTATTTATAGCATCGATCACCGCCGGGTAATTATTGGGGATCACAAATGTGATCGGATAGTTAAGAGTTTTCTCTATTTCGTCTGCGGTTATCCGGTCTTTTTTGCTGACCCGGTTTACCACCAACTTAACCTTGTCGGGAGCATAACCTAAATCTCTGAACACCGTCAGAGTTTTTTTGGTCGCTCGAATGGAAGAAACACTGGGGACAGTTATCAACATGATGTGGTCGGAGATTTCAAATGCCTCCAGAGTTTTCGAATCGAAAGTGTGGGGAGTATCGATAATCGCAAAGGAAAACATCGACCTTAAATGCAACAGGATACTGTTTATTTGAGAAGAGGAAATATTCTCCGAGTCTGCCGGGTTTTTCGGCTCGGCTAACACATAGACACCGGACTGGTGACGGGTCATACAGCTCTGCAGCTTAACCTCATCTATCCCCCCCTCCTTATTGCACACGTCTATTATGTTATATTCCGGAGAGAGGTTCAAAAAGCTGCTGACATCGCCCAGCTGAAGATCCAAATCAAGGAGAGCCGTTTTCCTTTCATCCATCTGCGATAGTGCCACTCCCAGATTGACCGCCAGGGTAGTGACTCCCATTCCTCCCTTCTTGCTGAACACCGATATTATCCGGCCAACTTTGGGTGCTTGAACCTTTATCTGCTCTTTTAGTTTTAGAGCTTTCTCAATCGCAACCTTCAGTTCATCCGGGTCTAAAGGTTTACTGAAAAACTCGGAAGCTCCTGCTCTCATTGCCGAGATGATTAACTCAGGTGTTTTCGCTTCCGAGCTTACAAAGATGGAAAGGTTGGGGAGCTCCGTTTTTATTCGTTCTGCTATTCTTAAGGTTTTGGAAAAATCTCGGGGTAGCTCCAAAATCAGGATATCCGGTTTTGCACGCCGTACTTCTTCAAAAACCTCCTCAGCTCTCTTAATCTCGGAGACCAGTTTCACGTTGTTCATCTGGCTGAAAAGGTTTTTCAGCATTTTCCGCACAGCCCCGTCTGTATCCGCCACTGCTATTGAGAGTTTTTCCGCCATTCTTTTCCTCTTTTAATTATCGTTCAATGCAGGGAGGGCTCTTGTGAGCGTCCGCATCCATGCTTTAAGCTCGGTTGCTTATATTTTTTGATTCAAATCAGAAACTCTCTTGCTTTTCCTAAACCCAATAGGGGTAACAGCAATAATTTCCTCATTCCACCAAAGATGAGTTGTATACAAAATTCTCATCTGCTACATCTATGAATCGACCTATTATGTTTCCCTGCTGATCGACGTCCTCGAGAAAAACAACGATGATCTTTACCACAGTCACCCATCCAGGACCGCCACCCGGTTCCACACCTATAGTTGGATCAAAAGCTGGACACTTAATGATTCGAGGGCTCACCCCTTCACAACATCCGCTGCAACCTGAATTGCAGCATGAACCGGCAACCGAATCCGCTAGGTCATCCCAATATGCTCCATCATCTAAAGCTATAAGATCTTTTAGACCTTGTTTGGTCGGCCCTACCATACCGCCTGGCTCTATTTCTAATCGATCTCCAATGTGAACTATGGCAGTGGGGTGATGGCAGCATTCCTTTATCCCTTCACGATAGTCGTCTGCTCCCTGGTCTCCTGGATATCTTATAGGATAGTACCAACCCATTTTGAAATCAGGATCATTAGGATCTCCTAGATATAATATCACCGTATCTCCGATGTCATCCTGTGACATATAGCCGGTGGTGACCGGATCGTAGTAATCGCCATCTGCGGGATTCCAATTGCCGTCGCCATTTGCATCATACCACCTATCGGGGGGGCTAAAAGGCTTCAGACACTTGGCCCCGCACGTGGCTGAGGCTCTTGCCCGCATCTCCCCCTTGTTCTCACCACCCAGGACTTTCATGAAATATAGTGACACCGGGTCACCGGTTGCCTTGGTGCGATGGGTAACTACGGTGATGCGAGTGGAGTCGGGGAAAGTTACATCGCTTTCGCTGATAATCACAGAACGCTGTATATCCTGCACCGCCACATTCAACCCGGCTATTCTTATCGCTTCTGCTCTGGCAGAATCCTGATCGCCACCCTCATCGCATAAGACCTTCGCTCCGGCTAAGGCGGCTGCGTCGGCTGCATTTTGAAGCTGGGTTTTTGCCAGTTGAATCATAGACATATCGATGGCCAAAACCGCAAAGGCAAAGATCATCACCAGGGCGATAGCAACCATTATCATGGTTACCCCTTTTTCGTCTTTATGAAATTTCTTCCAATTTCTCATAGCCAAACCTCCGGACTAAAAACTCAACACACTCCACTACTGCTTATCATTCTGAGCTTAGCCTTGTACCGAATGATGCAGGGTGCTGCAAAGAATCTGATTTGAGATGTTTCGCTGCGCCCTATACCATCCGGTATAGGACTTCGCTCAATATGACATATCATTCACAATTTCAATTCTCACAGGGGCATATCCATAATCTTACTTACCTTTTTTGCTATCGTTATTCTCCCTTTTGTTCTTCTCCCCCTTGGGTCGGTGGAATAATCTCCTCTTTTTTACCGGGAAGAGGAGGTATCACCTCGTTTTTTACCGAAGCGATGATCCGGGGGGAAACTATGATCAATAGCTCTGTTTCGGATTTGGTAGTCTCTTTCTTAGTGAACAGGAAACCAAGTATGGGGATGTGGCCCAAAATCGGAACCCGCTTTATGGTTTTGGTCTCTTCAGAGGAAAGCAATCCCCCCAAAACCACGGACTGCTCGGAATTCAGCTCCACGGTGGCATCCGCTTTGCGGGATCTGAGAGCGGGTATGACATACCCTCCGAATATAACCTGGTTGGTGTAGTCTAAACTGGAAACCTCAGGAGAGATCTTCAGATTGATCAGATTGGTATCGACTATAGTAGGTAGAAAATTCAATCTAACCCCATACTCTTTCCATTGAATAGTCACGGAAGGAGCCCCGCCGGAACCCACTGACTGCGCAATAGGGATGGGAATTTCTCCCCCCACCAAAAAACTGGCTTTCTCGCCACTTAAGGTAAGCAGCTGAGGATTGGCTAAGAGATTTAAGTCGCCGTTCTGCTGCAATGCTTTAATGATGGTGGAGAATTCCTTTTTATCCCCCAGCCATTTGATCACACCGGTGATTCCATCTTGGGCAAACAGTTCCCGACTTTGCGGGTCAGGAGTAGTTACCTGGCCCCCATAAGTTCCCACTATGACCTTATCGCCTTTCCTGATGTTGTGCCGGGGATCAGAGTCAGACATCAAGAAGTCCAACCCATATGCGCTGAGTGCAGTTTTGTTAACCTCCCCTACCTGCACCTCCAAAAGAACCTGCTGTCCGGAGATGTTGCGCTCGACCTTGATGTCGTACATGATGTACTTCTTTGATTCTCCCCAGACTGCCAGAGAGGTGACTCCCACTTCCTTGCCAATTACCACCAGATCGGTTGGGGTAACCGAGACCACATCCGCAATATCCTGGTTTGCTAAGGAGACTGTTAGTATCTTCTCCGGATAGCTCAAAACTATGGATTTTCCTTTTACCACTCTCAAAAGACGCTGTTGTGCCTCTATGTTTGGGGTTAAAAACATTATTAGAAAAAACACCGTGGTAATGAGAAACAGTATCCCGGTAACTTTTTGAGCTTCATTCTTCAATTTCATGCTCCTTTTTATGAAATCCATTTCGTTTGACATTTTCTTTGAAAGTCAATTTTCCTTTTATTTCTTCTCCTCAGGCATGGCCGGAGCCTCTTTTTTCTTCGTACCTCCCTTGATCATCGTAAGAGAGTCTGGCTTTACCGGCGCTTTCGGAACCTCTTTGGTTCTTACCACCACCCGGGGTGCAGGTTTCTGCGCTTTTTCCCCTTTCAATATTTCTGTCGTTGTGACGGGCTCAACCTTTGACGTGTCTTCATCTGTCGGGTTTCGCAGAGCCAATTGGAGTTTACCCTCATTGGAGGCTAAAGCCAGCGATTGCGCACCCTCCGGATCCACCAGCAGAGTTACCGCTGTAACCGTGATGACTTTATTATCCTTCTGCTGTGTTTTCTCTCCGGCTGCCAGGACTTCAATATTCTGGAGGATTGTTTTGGCTATGCTCTCGTAACTATTCTGGCTATAACGATTGACTGTCAGGATGACGTCCACCCTGTCGCCGGGGAGAATGAAGCCGGAGACTCCGGAGACTTTGTCTACCTGAATGGAAGAAGCCCGCATATTTTCTCTTATCAAAAGCGAAAGCCCTCCTCCCTTGGAGGAGAGTTTGGATTCTAGGATCGGCTCATTCTCTATCAGGAATACCTTGGTAACTTGCCCCAAAAGACTATCCGTGACTTCATAGGAACCTTTGGGAACACTCTCCGCGGGGAACATGACTACTTTCATGTCCTCTGATATCAAGGTTTCACCAAAAGTTAGATCTTTTGCTGACACGACTACCGGTTTTAAATTCAACGCTCTTTGACCGGTTTCACCTTTCAGATACATATAGGTAAGGCCGCCGGCAACAGCGGCAAAAGCAATGGCAAGAAAGACGACTAAAATTATTCCGATTCTTCGCATTATTTAATTCCCTCCTCTGGTCAGAATTCTAACTGCAATATAACAAGATTTCTTCACCCCTCGTACTTTTGGTGCGGATTCCTGCTGGAATCATCTATGTTTCACGCCTCATCACCGTGGTTCCTTTTAGCTCCCAGGTGCGAGGTCCCAAAAAATCCAGAATTTTTCCGCTTAACACGTGAAAATCGTAAGTCACGGTAACCTTGACGCTCTGATAGGCGGAGGTGGTATCTATGGTTATCGCCTTCGGTGTTATGTTTGCTGCCGCCAGAACTGAATCTACCCTGGCTGACGCAGAGACGGGATCGGGAGCTACTGCAAAAAGCCTTGCCCCCTCGCGTGAAGCCGTGCAGAGCATATTGGTAACCATGATGGCCCTGCCAAATTCGGTTATCCCGAACAAAACCAACAACAGAATTGGCAGGACCAAAGCAAATTCTATTATAGTTTGTCCTTTCTTATCCTTCAAAAATAGTCTTCTCATATATAACTCCACTTTAACATACCTTGCTTCAATAAAAACCGCAAGAGAAAAATGCAGTTGTCGGATTCATCCGGCCAAATGGGCGTCACATTTCAGAGAAGGATTTTGGTTGGATGAATCAAACTGCTGCAATTGGATTACACTATATGACCTGCAAGAATAAAAATAACCGTCCCCACACCTATAGCTATACCATAAGGTATCTCTATACTTTTTTTGAAAAGTCCAGCCCCAGACATCGGAGATCGAAAAAGAAAAATACATTTCAAAAGCAGCCAAACTTTCTTCAAAGTTTCTATCAAACTTTTATTGGCAATAGCCACCCCCAGCGCTATTGCCCCACCAACCAAAGTAGCATAAAGAAATACATTCAGTATGGAATAACTTCCCAAAAACGCTCCTAAAGCCCCCATGAATTTCACATCTCCGCCTCCCATACCACCCAGAAGGTAAGGTAACATCAAAAGACCCATTCCCACCATAAGGCCACCAAGCGAGAAAAATAGCCCGTTCCAGCTATTGCCCTTGAAGTTCAAAAAGAACCCCAGGACAATAGCTGGAAGGGTAAGACAGTTCGGGATTTTACGCCAGCGGAAATCCGAATAAATTGCAAGCACTACCAGGAAGACCACAACAATCAGAACCGGTTCCTTTACGTTAACCAATAGATTCATCATATTACTCTTTTGCTATCGGACAGAAGTCGAGTGTTCTCAAATCTCGACTTCTGTCTAATCAAATAAGTTTGAAGAATTAGTATTATGCTCCGGTCAGTGCGGTCTCAACTTTCTCATAGATGGTTTTAACTAGTGGACCAATAGCCTTTATGGCAACTATCGCCACGATTGATATGAAAGCGGCCAGAAGCGCATACTCGACCATGTCCTGTCCTCTTTCATCTTTGAGGAATCTTTTCAACATCTCTCATCCCTCCTTTCGTTTAGTTATAGTGTTTCCGAACTGTCAACTAACATTACACCCTCATTTCCTTTTTTTCTCATTTCTAAAATTTATGTTCGAGATTCAGATAACATCTCGGTGTACTAATTTTGATTTCTAAAAAAAGCTCAACCTGGTCAATATTCTATACCTATGGTGTCAGCGCTGTCTTGACTAACTCAAAGAGGGGCGCGAAAAGCGGCCCGATCAGTTTGATGGTTGCCAAAGCCACAACTGATATGAATGCTGCCAAAAGGCCATACTCCATAATATCCTGGCCCCTTTCGTCTGCAACGAGCTTTCGTAGCAACCGCTTATCCCTCCTTTACTTTCGAAAATAATTGCTCAATCGTCAAACCCAACTTCGACGACTTAATGATTGTTATAAACAAAAACCTTGCCATATCTTTACAAAATAAGATAACCCGTTAATAAATATATTGATAAGCTTTTCCGGAAGCAAGAAAAAAATTAGTGTATGCACACGTTTTCATAAATATTGCAGTAGCTGACCAGATTCTACACCTCACAGACAAAGAATGAACTCTCTGATTGCGACGCTTCCTCTTAGTATCTAACAAGAATAATGCCGATTTGTCAATGCGAAAAGACAGTGTAGTAATTGCGCAATCCCGCTTCGCAGCATAACCACCCTGTCCATAAAAGCCCATGTAGCCGCAAATCCAACTTTTTACGGTGGTTTTGAACCTCGCGTTCCAAGTTATCGTTGTCTTTGGCGTTCCATTCCGTTGACCCTGCCGTGTGTCTCCTTTTGTTCAATTTTAGTACACTACCAGCCTTAACCCGTAACAAATATAGCCAATTATTGCGTCTTTGTCAAGTGGAAATTGTTGATTCCTATAAGATACAACTATTTTTCTCGCCAACTTCACTGCCAAAGTGGACTTTTGTTTTATTCCTGGAAAGACCTGCTGCTTTGCTTACAGCGGGTGAACTGAGACTGCACTGAATGAACAATCTCCATCATGAATATCACACGAATTGATACCCCAGGTAACTGCTTTCCTTGCCGTGATCCTAACGACAATGTTCGAAACCTCATATTTATCCCTTATGAGAATGATGCCGGGGAGGACATTATCATTTGAAGATAAGACAAAGAGTGAGAGAAAGGTAATCGATACCTATTGTTATTATGAGAATTTCGCTTGACAAGTTTTAGAATATAGTCATATATTATTGACCCAGTCACTTATGAGTTTTTACGGTTGAATGTCGCTGCGATGTTTAATACCAGATAACCTCGTTTTTGATGGTATGAGGAAAGAGTACATGAGCGAATCCGTAAACTAACATAATCAATGATTTTAGCAGGAAATATAGAATCTGAAATAAAAATCTAGGACAAAAAGGGAGAAAACCATGAGCAAAGAAAGACTTAGGTTGGGGAAGATCATATGTTTCTTATTGGTCAGTGTGGTTTTGATTTCGTTGGGGATGATAAGCTGTGATGTGAAACATAAGCAACGATCCCTGCCACAGCCGGTTATAAAATCGGTATCTGTATCCCCACCCACGGTTCAAAAAGAACGGGAAGGGGTGGTGGATGTAGAGGTGGTGGACGATGCTGATCGGCCCATGTCTGGGGTTAGAGTTTCATTTTCTGTTGCTCCCGCAAACATCGGCTATTGCACTCCTGCAGTAGACACCACGGATGCCAACGGTTCTGCTGGTACTATATTCTTTGCTACTAATGCTGGCGCCGCCACCATCCAAGCCACGGTTGAAGGCATACCAGCAAAAACTGCTCAAGTAGAAGTAGTGTCTTCCGCGAGCACTACCCAGCCATTCTCTATAGAAATTACGCCGCCCTTGATACCGGCTGACGGAATTTCCTCCAGCCAGGTCAAGGTAATAGTCAGTGATACTACCGGTAATCTTGCCCCAGACAGTACCGTGGTCAAGTTTACGGCCGGGGAGGAGTTTGATGATGTAGACGGAGATGGTTATTTCACCGAAGGCGTGGACAAGCTGAAATACGATACCAATCAGGACGGCAGATGGAACCCTATCGGATTCATACCGGCTTATGCCTATACTCACGACGGCGAGGTGACAGTCACATATGTAGCCGGATTCCGGACCGGGACTGTTAGTATCAAGGTAACCTCAAGCGTGAACGACTACTTGATTCAGGATGATGCTAGCTTGCTTTTAGTGCCAACCGACAGCGTGGCATACATCGTTTTGATGCCGGATCAGCCCACCATTCAGGTTCAAGGAACAGGCGGAGTGGAAGCCACCCAGGTGAGAGCTATATTATATGATCATAATGGAAATCGGGCGGGTGCTGATTTTCCGGTGGAGTTTTATATCATAAACGGTCCACAGGGGGGAGAATCGATTAATGGTGAGGTTTCCGAATACATCACGATAAACACCAACTCCTCGGGCGAGGCTGTCATTGCTCTGGTGAGCGGAACAAAATCCGGGATGATAAAGCTGAGAGCTAAATCCGGAAATATCCTTTCCAGCTCGTGCATAGTAACCGTCTGCGCCGGTCCACCAGCCGAGTTGTCATTGAGCCCCAATCGCTGTAATATAAGAGGCTGGGATATCACCTGTGTAGAAGACACCATATGTGCGTGTGTTGTTGACGTGTATGGAAATCCGGTTGCAGATTCCACCTCCGTTCATTTCGAGACCGAGGAGGGTTCGGTGAGATGCTGCGATAAAACCAAACAGGGATGTGCTTACTCGTTGTACATCTCAGGTGATCCACGTAATGATGGCCGGGCATTGATATGGGCTTACACCTGGGGTCCAGACGGGATGATAGCTGACACTTGTGAACTGATCGTTTCCGGACCACCGGTTACTGTGACATTCTTAACGTATCCTCAGACTTTGTATGCTGACGGAGTTTCCCAGGGTCATGTGACGATTGAAGTATTAGATTCAAACAGCAATTTCATGGTAAAAGGAACTCCGGTGGATATGAACAGCTTTTTTGGTTCGGTAGCATCCGGCCCGATTAACGATGGCTGTTATGGAAGCTTGTTCGAAACCGAAATGAAAAGCGAGGTGCTATCTGAGGATTATTCCATGAAGTATCCCGATCGCGACGATTCGATCGGAGTTATAACCAATCTAACGGCTTCGGCTGGCATCGTATCGACTTCAGTCACAGTCACTTTCCTTACCGGAAACACATTTAACGACAACTGTGATATCAGTGTTATCACCATACCGGTTGGAGCAACAGTTCCGGTTTCACTCCATGTAAAAGACGCTTATGGCAATCCTTTGGGAGGTCATCACATTGTAGCTGATCAGAGTCATTCCTGGCGTGGAACCATTTCCGGCAGTGCCTACACCGATGAGTTTGGAGAGGCTACTGGTTTCTTTTTCACTGGCCAATCAATAGGAACAGGAATCATCGCTTTCCAAGATCTCGACCCGAAAGGTGAAATCGTTATTGCCTTCAACGTTTCGATTGTCCCGTAACGGTTGAGAGCTAATATCAATGGGGGTTAATCTGGCAAAAGGAAAGCCCTCCGTCAACAAACGGAGGGCTTTTGTCACTTTCACTTTGTCAAAACAAAGTCAATAGCTACAAGATGTTTCGTCTATGGGTGATTGACAATAAAAGGTTTTATGTTCGGATACTTGTCTATGAGTGGTTGATTCTCAGGCGTCCTTTTGACAAAGATATTAGCTACCTTATCCGAATATATGAGCCTCCAGCCTTCACTTTCCAGAAGCAGAGTTGATAGGGCTGATTCATTATTATATATAATCCATGTTATATCGTATTTATTCAGGGTGTCTTCCCATTCTCTCTCCGCATCTGTAACCTTCAGATAATCCGCAATCCTTTCTTTACCATACATATCCCTTCCGTCAAGAAATACCTCATATTCGGGCCACGCCGCGTAAATCATGTAACTCCCGAAGACGTCATCGTTGAATACCTTGCCCTCTATTTTCTCGTTTTTCAGGAACTCAACAGCGTCCACAGGCATTTTATTTCGATCGAAGTGATAATTGATTTTTCCTGTGAAGCACATGAAGATAACTACTGCTATAGCTGCAACCGACCACAGATGCCACTTCGTTTTGGAGTCGACCGTTGCCATATTGTCTGATGTTGAGATGAATTCTCTAAGAACACCTTTCTCCCTGAAGTCCTCAATAATCCGGTCAATTTGCTTCCCGAGAATAGGGCTGATTATTATAGTATACAGAGGAATAAACCTCGCTGAAAACAGGGACATATGGGTAAACATCAATACCAACAATAACTCTATAACATTCAACCGCTTTACCGAGATTCCTATCACTAATATCATTATAAGGAGCATGTATTCATAAACCAAACCGTTGTGGAAATTCGGAGACATCCACTCATATATATGTGCCGTGATTTCGCTGTTAGCTACCTCAAACGGGGAAAAGAGAATCTTATATCCCTGCGGATTTAACAGTGAAACCAGAAGACACAGAAAAAAGAACAAAATAAATGCCTTTGTCCGATCATACGCGTCCTGCTTCTGTTCTTTTGCAAAACGAGATTTTAGGAAATTACCTGCAATATAGACTATCAAGAGAACAAACCCCATTATAAAGCTACCGTGAAGATTTACCCATAAGAGCATCAAGACAGGAAGCAGATAAAGATAGTTTTTGTGCTTGTACTGATAGGCGTCGAGAATGATATACCAGATGAGCAGAAGCATGAGAGAAAAGACATGCGGTCTCGCAAGCCAGTGAATAGCTGAAGCCGCTGCAGCGAGGACGACAGTTAAAGCCGCCACAATAATACTCACGCCGGAAAATCTTAAGAATTTGAATAGTATCGCAAAAATTGCTGTTATTACGAAAGCCATAAATACGACGACGCCAGTAAGTCCGAAAGGTCTGTAAAGTATCGCGAAAATCACTTCAGCAAGCCACTGAGGTGGGGTCCAAGGAAAAGGTGGTACTGCAGAAGAAAAAATATCGTGAGTGGGAACGGCGGTGTTATCTATTATATATTCACCCACTCTGATGTGAAAACCTGTATCGGCACCGCCGAGTAGATTTCCTCCTTGAGATAGAACAATAACCAGAACCGTAATGAATATGACGTCCGCTATAGAAAATATAAACCAATAGTTGCGTGTTTTTTCTTCTGTCATAATGTTTTAAGAACTCTCAGACCCTTAGACCGAGGAGTTATGAAATCCCATTATATCCCAAACCGTACTTCCATACCAATGCATTTGGAATAATATAGCAGAGCTTCCTAAAATGGCAAGAATATTTCAAGTGTGGGAATCAGATGGTTAAAAAGTTTTCTTAAACCTCGTTACATGTTAACTGTTGTGCCGAATTTCCGGTGATGGTGGTGATACACGACGTTTGCGGCAATCCCTTAGGGGTCATCACATCGAAACTGACCAGAGTCACTCCGGGCGAAGGACCATTTCTGGCAACGTATACACAGATGAGTTTGGAGAGGTTACCGGCTTCTTTTTCACGGCTGACAAATCAGTCGGAATTGGAGTAATCGCTTTCCAAGATCAAGACCCGAAAGGTGGGATCAGTATTGCCTTTAATGTTTCGATCGTCCCATGATGATTGAGAGCTTATAAAAGTGGAGATAAATTCTACATGATAAAAAACCCTCTATTGAAATATGGAGGGTTTTTTATTACTCAGGTATAACCAAGCATGTATTCATAAAATGAAACATAAGGCTAAAGCAAATAGGCCAGATGTTGGGAATCAATAAAAAAAACTGAAAATGTGATCCGAAATGTCCAGAGACTTGCGCGGAAGTTGTGGTATGCTGGATTATTAAAAAACAGACAGGAGCTTTTCAACTCTATGTTAGCTCATCATAGCCCAAAGAGATCGATAGTAACCAAGATCGATTGAAAACAAAAGTAAAACAATTAGAGCCGAACCTAAGTCCGGCTCCGTCTAACTCCTTGTCTTTCAAATAGCGGGGATTGTTTTGCCGAAGATCCTGAGCTTAGCGAAGGAAACCAACGACCTTCCCGCCTATGGCGGGACTGCTACCAGCCATTGATTTGATGTTTTATGGGAATAAAAAAATAGCGGGGATTGGTTTACCGAAGATCCTGAGGTTAGTGAAGGAAACCAACGATCTTCGGGTTATGAGCTTCTTCAAGTCAATTTCATAACTTGTTACGTGATGGGCTATTACAAATGGAGACAAAGAGTTGTCAATATTGTGATAGCCCATCACAGCCCACGAAGACCCAAGAAAACACAAACCGAATTGAAACAAAATTGAAACAGTTTATGCTTAACTCGTTGAAAAACAAGGGGAAAACATCGAGGTGTCAGCCCGATGATGAGGATTATGAACAAAAGACTAGTCAATAAGAAGGAATTGGCTCAATACCTGAACCTGAGCATCTATACCATAGATGCCTGGGTCTCGCAAAATCGCATCCCCTTTGTCAAAATGGGGAGTCGGGTCCTCTTCGATTTGGTCGAGATTGACAAATGGATAGAAAAGCAGAAAGTTGCTTCCAAAGAAAGCGCTTGACACCGGAGGAAATGCTTATAAATTTGAGATTACTATGGGAGTCTTTAAGAGAGCAAAAAACTGGCATATTGACTTTTACGCCAACGGAAGGCGTATAAGGCAAAAAATCGGTCCCAGCAAAAAGCTCGCTGAGCGAGTATTGCATAAGCTCAAGACTGAGGTTGTCGAAAACAAGTATCTTGATGTAAGGAAGAAGAAAAGAGTCAAGTTTGAAACCTTGGCTGAACAGTATATGCGGTACGCTAAAGTCAATAAGCGTTCCTGGGATAGGGACGAGATCAGTCTTAAGTCAATGTTGAAAAGCTTTTCGGGTAAATACGTATATGAGATTAATCCTCAGCTAATCGAAGAATACAAAGCTGACAGGATAAAGGTTGTGGCGTCTGCGACAGTGAATCGGGAACTTGCCTGCCTGAAACACATGTTGAACAAGGCAGTAGAATGGGAAATGATAGAAACCAATCCAGCCAAGAAAGTGAGATTGTTAACAGAGAATAACAAGAGATTAAGGTATCTGACCGAAGAGGAAATCGAAGCGCTCTATGAAAATTCTGCTGACCATCTTAAGCCTATAGTCTTGACAGCACTATTAACAGGTATGAGGAGAAACGAGATTCTTAAGCTTAAGTGGGAAGATATGGATTTGGATAAGAAAATTATCTTTGTTAGAAACACTAAAAACAATGAGATGAGAGACATCCCCATCAATGACCGGCTGGTAACAGTATTGAAAAGTCTGAAATTTAAATCGCCGTATGTTTTTGCCAGAGAAAACGGGAAGCCCTGTATTTCTGTGAGGACTGCTTTTGAAAATGCTATACAGAGGGCAGGAATTCGGGACTTTCGTTTTCATGATCTCAGGCACACCTTTGCCTCACATCTGGTAATGTCTGGTGTTGATCTAATTACAGTTAAAGAACTATTAGGGCACAAGACAATTAGCATGACCCTGAGATATGCCCATCTTTCCCCTGAACACAAAAGGCAAGCCGTAAATTCTCTGAGGATTTTGAATAGTCACAATTTGGTCACAAAGCTCCTCAAGGCAGAGAAGCTTGAGGACGTAAGTGCTTGAAATATATAGATTGCCGGAGTGGTGAAACTGGCAGACGCGCCGGACTCAAAATCCGGTGAGGCTTAACCCTCGTGTCGGTTCGATTCCGACCTCCGGCATTCATTATCCGACACGAATCGAAGACTACAAGAAACCTCTACTTCATATCTACCTTGAAGTTACCCGAACCGCAGGAATACAGTTACAGGGCAAATACAGCTGTTTTGGGCTGAAACCACGCACAGGGTGTCAATTTATTTTCAGGTTGCCACGCACACAGTGTCAAAAAACTTTCAGGTTACCCTACCATGTCACTCACTATATCTTCGAGGATTCTGGTCACCGAATATAGGTGATGACCTCGATTTGACGGGTAGGGGGAACCACAAGCAACCCCGGGTCTCAAGTAGATAAGATACCTACATAGAATTTCCAAAAGAAGGGGGAGCTTTTTACTAAGTCTCGTTCTTTTCCTCATATTCCCAGTTGACAATTGAGTAATTTTCGAGTTTATTGATAGCGTAATCGCAGCTCTATTGGGGAGAGGTATGGTAGGCAAGACCATTTCTCATTACAGGATTTTAGAGAAATTAGGAGAGGGCGGGATGGGTGTGGTTTATAAAGCCCAGGACATACAACTACAACGTCTGGTGGCTCTAAAGTTCTTGCCCCCTCACATTTCCGACAGTCCCCAAGAGAAAGCTCGTTTTATCCACGAAGCACAATCTGCTTCTGCTTTGAATCATCCTAATGTGACAACTATTTATGGAATAGAAGAAAGTCCTGAAGGAATGTTCATAGCTATGGAGTTCGTTGAGGGGAGGACTCTGAAGCAGATAATCGAAGAAGAAACTCTCTCGATAAAGAAGGTTTTGGACATTGGGATTCAGATGTGCGAAGGGATAGCCATGGCGCATGAAAAGGGGGTGGTGCATCGGGATATCAAATCGGATAACATCATGGTCACGCCTCGTGGTCAAGTGAAGATTATGGACTTTGGCTTGGCCAAGCTGAAAGGGGCTGCCAAGCTGACCCAAACCAGCTCTACCTTAGGGACTGCTGCGTATATGTCTCCAGAACAGGCATCCGGTGAAGAGGTAGATCAGAGGAGCGATATCTTCTCCTTTGGGGTGGTCTTGTATGAGCTATTGACCGGGCAATTGCCATTTAAAGGGGAACATCACGCTGCCATAGTCTATTCCATCATAAACGAAGAGCCTCAGCCAATAGCTCGTTTCAACAACCAGGTCTCAGCCAAGTTGGAGGATATGGTTTTCAAGGCATTAGCAAAAGATAAAGAGGAAAGATACCAGCACATAGATGATCTTTTGGCAGACTTGAGAAGGGAAAGGAAGAGTTTAGAATATGTTAGAGCAGCTGTAGTAACAAAGCCTACCGAAACTCCCAAGCCAGCCATAGCGGTGTTGTATTTGCAAAATCTCTCTGAGAGCAAAGAAGATGAATATTTTGCCGCAGGAATGACCGAAGATATCATTACCCAGTTATCCAAAATAGGGGGTTTGCTGGTCACTTCCCGAAGCGATGTGGAGCAGTTCAGAAACAAAGCCATGAACATTAAAGATGTGGCTAGCAGGTTAAGGGTAAACTATGTAATGGAAGGTTCGGTCCGAAAATATGGGAATAAAATCAGAATCACCTGCCAGATGATTAAAGCTAGTGATGGTTTTCACGTCTGGGCAGATAGTTATGATAGACAGATGGAGGATTTGTTTGCCATTCAGGCAGAGGTAGCCAAAGAAGTTGCCCAGGCACTGAAGGTTACCCTTGCTCCATCTGAATTAGAAAGAATTGAAAAGAAACCCACTTTAAATGTTCAGGCTTATAACTATTACCTGCAGGGAAGGGAATACTATTGGACTGGATACTCTCGGATGGAGAGCTTACAACTGGCAACCAAGGTGTTTGAGAAGGCGCTAGAAGTGGACTCGAATTTTGCTTTAGCTTATGCGGGATTATCCGATTGCTATTCCACTTATGTACAGTTATATATCGACCTTAAGAAATCTTGGCTGAAAAAAGCTGAAGAAGCTGGACTGAAAGCATTAGCTCTTGACCCAAATTTAGCTGAGGCTCATCGCGCGCGCTCCAGGCTCTACTTTATAGAGGGGAAAATAGAAAAAGCTATAAAGGAGGCAGAAGAAGCGGTCAAAGCTAATCCTAATTATGGGGAAGGCTGGAGGCTTTTAGGACAGTGGTATACTCTGGCTGGTCAATATCCTGAAGCTGAGACTGCGTTGATGCGAGCGTTAGAGGTGAAGCCCACCGATGCCAACTTATTTGGGGCTATGATATGGTTATACTCGATCTTGGGGAAAAAAGAAAAGGTAATAGAGTATTTCAACCAAGGATTGGAGATTCAGCCTAATAATTGGGATATTTACCAGACCATGAGTGATTACTACCTGGGTCGAGGTGAGTTGGAGGAAGCAAAAAAAATGGCTCATAGATCTCTCGAAATTAACCCTCGGAATTTCACTTCTCTATACAACTTGACACAAATTTATATGATGTCAGGAGACGCTGACAGCACCCTTCATCATTTAAATGAGTACCACAAGCAGAATCCCGGTCAGGATTTGTTTGTGGAATTGGGCTACATAAAGCTTATGAGAGGAAACAAAAAGCAGGCAGAAATACACTTAGATTCCTGCGTCCAGTTCAATCAACCTTTGGTCAAAGAATTTGCAAATCTACCCAGTGAATATGTAAGTCGTTTAAGAATGGGTTTGGCGTATGCCTTAAAAGAGGAGTCCGGGCAGGCTCTGGAGCAAGTAGAGAGCGTGAAGAAAAGTATAGGGGAATCTCTGTTGAATGTGGGATGGGTGTTGGGAGACATTCTGCCAAATATCAGTTTTATTTGTTCATTTACGGGACAAAAAGAAGAGGCAGTGCGTATACTGGATTTCTTGGTGGAGATCAATTACTACAGTCCCGCCTATATCAGATTACACCCTTGGTTTAAGAATTTATATGGCTATCCAGCGTTTGAAGAATTGATAAACCAAAAAACGAAATAGACTATGATCGGCAAAATAATTTCTCATTACCGAATCTTAGAGAA